>JAESGK010000107.1_pt1 | contig 92220 bp, 58 predicted proteins | sample 9269681 | NCBI WGS metagenome assembly JAESGK01 (sample SAMN14515347, study PRJNA621673) | algae metagenome | isolation source: Timaviella obliquedivisa GSE-PSE-MK23-08B and co-occurring heterotrophs from... | place: USA: Grand Staircase Escalante National Monument, Utah | collected 2006-08-15 | reverse complement strand
CAGTAGTCAGATTGCTGGGATATGCTTTACTCATATTGCTTTCTCGGTGCTGCGTGCTTTCTATTCGCAGCTTACACTGAGAGAGCTTTTTTACCGACTAGCTGACTTTTCAAACATCCTCTTAGTCTGACATCTTTAATACCGAGGCACCCTAGAGTCTACTCGGGCAGCGTATTCTTCAATGCCTCCAACAACATTGCTGACGTTCGTAAAACCTTGCTGCATCAGCCATTGGCACATTTGGGCAGAACGAATACCGTGATGACAGAGCACAATTGTTTCAGTATGTGGATCTAGCTCTGTCGCAATTTGCTCTGACCATTCGGCAAATTGGCTGAGGGGCAGGTTTGCAAAATTAGGAAGGCTGGCGATCGCCAATTCCTCAGGTTCGCGCACATCAATCATCTGAATTTTTTCCTCTGCTGCGATACAGTCAGCAAGTTTAGTGACGCTAATAGTTTTGAACGAAGATAAATTCATAGGAAAGCGACTAAAAAATGTGCAATCTAGAAGTCTATGTCATCAACTGACCAGAAAGCTAGATTGGTTCAACTCTCAAAGCAGACTGAGAGAGCTTTGATCCCTTGTTGATCGGCAGATGCACTAAGCTTTGTCACCTGTAGAAACACGGTTGCAAAATCGCTTCATGCTTTGACTTCCATCGAATCAGCCCGTAAAGTGCGGATGCAGGGTGACACCCCTTGTCGAATAATAGGCTCAAGTTATGAAGGGGTGAAATTATGGGCAAGCGATTCGTTCAAGCCGCAACTATTACTTGTATGCTTTTTCTGGTGATGAAAATTGGCTTAAACCCTTCTCCTCGGTACTCTTCAGGCTCGACCTTGCAAATCATCACAGATGACTCTGCCACTCTTTTCCCAGCATTAAAGGCGGTTTTTCAATAACTTCTAACTTTGTGGGATAGCCTAGACCGTTCTTCCACAAAATTTAAGCCAAGTACTTAAGGACTCACTTCTTGAAGTTGGGCTAGGAAATATCCCACCTTATATTTAAGCTGCTGAGCTAGCTGTAACCCTTGACGGAACGACGCAGCAGCCTGAGGATTGTTACCCTGAGTACGTTGAATTTGTCCAATTTGGTCATAGGTGTTCATAATGCCAAGCGTGTCGTAAGACTGTTGCTGCACGTCAAGCAGCAGTTGATAGACTACGAGTACGTCCTCTAGACGTGCTAGAGAGCGGTAGAGGCTGGCAAGGCGTTGTAGGGCTTCGCTGGCATAACCGTATTGTTGAATAGAGCGAGACACTGCAAAAGCTTCCTGATAGTTGGTCGCGGCAAGGTCGGGGCGTTGAGCCGCGAGGTAAGAGTCGCCCATTGCCATTTTTAAGCTAGGAATGAGGTTAAGTTCTTGCTTGCGGGTGTAGATATCGACCAATTTTTGCTGCATGGCGATCGCTTCATCAGGCTGCTCGTTCTCTTGGTAGAGTATTGCTAGCTTTTGTAAGTAAAGCTCTTCGGCGGCTCCATCGGCTTTCGTTCGAGCTAAGGCTAAAAGCTGTTTGTAGGCGGCGATCGCGTTGGGATAATCGAACCAAGACTGGTGCAAATCGCCTAGTGCTGTTAGTATTTTTTGCTGTTCGGGAATATTTTTTTGTTGCTGTGCTTGCGCTAATAACTGCTCGTAAAGAGCTACGGCTGGAGCCTGTGCCCGCATTTTTTGATACGCCTCAGCAATTTTCATCAGCAGATCGTAGTTGAGAGGAGTTTGCTGTTGCAGGTCTTGTTCTATGACTTGAAGCCGTTGGGTAATGACTCGCACCTCGGTTGTTTGGGTCTGGCTCCAGGCTATTTCACCAACTCGGCTTAAGGATTCTACTTCTTGGGCAGTGCCCAATACTCGTCGTAGACGCAATTCTCGGTTCCAAATCTCGAAAGCTCCCGGCAAATCTCCTGCACGAAACTTTGCCTCTGCTTGATTGCGTAGCTCGTCAGTTGCGGCGGCTAGAACGCTTTGCTCTTGAGGGCTAAGAGGGCGATCGATGACCATGACAGGCAGCAGGGGATCAGGCTCAGTCATTTCAAGGGGATTAACCGTTGCTTCTGGCTCGGGCGCAGCCAGCGTAGGGTAGCTCAAGACCCAGGACATACTAAGGGCTAAAAATGCAGCGCTTAACTGGCGTGTAGAATGGTTGAGACTAAGGGAAAAAAGGAAAGACATGGGGGAGGGACGCATAAATTTGAGCTCTTAACCTGTTGCTCTAAGTATTTCCCATTATTTTGTTTTTGACACTCCTTTCGGCAGTTATGACATAATAAATTGCATTTTTGTTTAAATCAGTCGTATTAGGCTGAGTCTGGTTTAAACAAACTTCACCAGAAGGCGGACGAAGCGTGAAAGTTTTGGTAGTTGGAAATGGTGGTCGAGAACACGCGCTTGCCTGGAAGTTGCTGCAATCTGTGCAGGTTCAAGAGGTGGTGTGTGTGCCGGGCAATGGAGGAACAGCAACGCTCAAGGGTTGCCACAACGTAGGAATGGGGGTGACAGATTTTGAGGGGATTGCTCGATTTGCCCTGGTAAATAACATTGCGTTGATTGTGGTTGGTCCTGAAGTGCCTTTGGCGGCTGGCATTACCGATTATTTGCAAGGGCAGGGCTTGACAGTATTTGGTCCGACTCAGGCGGGCGCTCAGATTGAGGCGAGTAAGGCTTGGGCAAAGGCGTTGATGCTGGAGGCAAAAATTCCGACGGCAAAGGCGGCGACGTTTAACAATGTGGCAGAAGCGATCGCCTATGCCAAAGACCAGGGTGCTCCAATTGTGGTCAAAGCTGATGGCTTGGCGGCTGGGAAAGGCGTGACGGTGGCGACGACATTGGCAGAGGCGATCGTGGCAATTGAGGCGGCATTTGGCGGCACCTTTGGTGAAGCGGGCAATCGGGTTGTGATTGAAGAATGGTTGCAAGGGCAAGAGGTTTCGGTGCTAGCCGTGACGGATGGCGTGACCATTCGCCCTTTGTTGCCTGCTCAAGACCATAAGCGAATTGGGGAGGGTGATACGGGCGCAAATACCGGGGGTATGGGGGCATATGCCCCGGCACCTCTGGTTACTCCCAAGCTAATGGAGCGTATTCAGCAGGAAGTACTGGAACCTGCGATCGCCACGCTGAACCAACGAGGTATTGACTACCGGGGTGTGCTGTATGCGGGGCTAATGATCACGCCAGAGGGTGAGCCTAAGGTCATTGAATTTAACTGTCGATTTGGTGATCCTGAAACCCAGGTAGTCATTCCGTTACTAGAAACGCCTTTAGAAATGGTGCTACTGGCTTGCGCTCAACAAAGGCTGGCGGACTTACCGCCGTTGATATGGAAGTCGGGGGCAGCGGCTTGCGTGGTGATGGCAGCGGGCGGATATCCAGAAGGGTACAAGAAAGGTGTGGCAATTCATGGCATCGACTCAGCAGAAGCCACTGGGGCAATGATATTTCAGGCAGGGACGAAGCTGAAGCAAAACCAGTGCGTTACCGATGGGGGACGAGTGCTGGGTGTAACAGCAGTTAAAGAAAGCTTTGCAGAGGCGATCGCTTCTGCCTATGCAGCGGTTAAATGTATTCAGTTTGACGAAATGTATTATCGTCAAGACATTGGACATCAGATTCGGTCTTAACGATTCGTTCGATAAGATAGAGTCACTGCCCTCACGAACGCTCACTATTGCCTAAATTCAATGGAACTCAGTGAAGATATCGGTAACGTCCAAAGTCCTTTGAGTCAACCCTTTTACTGAATCCCTTGTTAGACCTGCTGCATAAATTTCAACAGATTATTGTCCGCTGGTGGTCAGAATTTACCCTCCAGACTCGGCTGATGGCAGCGGCAACCTTAGTTGTATCGCTACTCATGAGCGGACTAACGTTCTGGGCAGTCAACTCAATTCAGGAAGACACTCGCCTTACTGACACTCGCTTTGGACGAGATTTAGGGCTATTGCTAGCGGCTAACGTTGCGCCTTTAGTTGGAACGGGCGATCGCACGGAGCTAGCGCGCTTCTCTCAAAGTTTCTTTGGCAGCACTTCTAGCGTTCGCTACATGCTCTACGCCGACGAAGATGGCAATATCTTTTTTGGAATTCCATTTTCCGAATCTGAGGTGCAAAACTCCTTGACCATTCGGCGACGGATGCAGCTACCCGAAAACTATGGCGAAAACTTAAGTGAACCCATGGTTCGGCAACACATGACCCCCGATGGTGAGGTCACCGATGTGTTTGTGCCCCTCCATCACGATGACCAATACTTAGGGGTAATGGCGATCGGCATTAATCCTAACCCCACCGTGGTCAACTCGTCTCATTTAACGCGGGATGTGACAATCGCGGTGTTCGTGTCAATTTGGGTCATGGTAATTTTGGGGGCAGTGTTTAATGCCTTGACGATTACCCAGCCCATTAAAGAGCTACTGCTAGGCGTTAAAAATATTGCCGCTGGAAACTTTAAGCAGCGCATTGATTTGCCGTTGGGTGGAGAATTGGCAGAGTTAATTCTCAACTTTAACGAAATGGCAGAGCGCCTGGAAACCTATGACGAGCAAAACATTGAGGAGTTGACCGCAGAAAAAGCAAAGCTAGAAACATTGGTGGCAACGATCGCCGATGGAGCCGTTTTGCTCGATACCGACATGCGGGTCATTTTGACCAACCCCACCGCACGTAGTCTTTTTGGTTGGGAAAATGCCCAGGTGGTTGGCGAAAATGTGCTTTATCATCTACCCGATTCCGTCAAAATTGAGTTGACCCGTCCGCTTTACCAAATGGCTTCGGGCAAGCCTCCTGTCGAATTCCGTGAGGGTGCCGAGTTCCGCTTGTTTTTGCCCGAGCCGACCAATCGCACCGTACGAATTTTGTTGACAACGGTGTTAGATCAATATCGTGAAACCGTTAAAGGGGTAGCAATCACAATTCAAGATATTACCCGTGAGGTTGAGCTTAACGAAGCGAAGAGTCAGTTCATCAGCAATGTTTCCCACGAATTGCGCACGCCGTTGTTCAACATTAAGTCGTTCATTGAAACGCTGCATGAATATGGAGAAGATTTAACTGAACAGGAAAAGCGCGAATTTTTGGACACTGCTAACCGAGAAACCGATCGCCTGACTCGTTTAGTGAACGATGTATTAGATCTCTCTAAGCTAGAGTCTAATAAGCGTTACGCCTTGGAGGCTGTTGAGATTATCCAGCCCATTGAGCAGACCATTCGCACCCACCGACTGAACGCGCGGGACAAAGAGATTGAACTGGTGCAAGAAGTTGAAGCCGATCTTCCCTCTGTATTAGGCAACTATGATTTGCTGGTGCAGGTTTTTTCTAACCTCATTGGCAATGGCTTAAAGTTCACTCAGCCGGGTGGTAAAGTGTCGCTGCGGGCATACCTGCTTGATCCGGTCGGTGATCAATCACCTAGCTACGTGCGCGTAGAAGTTGCAGATACAGGCATTGGCATTGATCCAGAAGATCAAAAGGCAATTTTCGATCGCTTTTTTCGCGTTGAGAACCGAGTGCATACGTTAGAAGGAACGGGTTTGGGATTGTCGATTGTCCAAAATATTGTGAAAAAGCATCACAGTGAAGTGCATTTAGTTAGTGAAGAGGGAGTAGGCACGACTTTCTGGTTTGACTTGGCAGTATTTCAAGATGATGTTGGGCAAGATCATGCTGAACAAGATTTTACTGGACAAAACCACATTCAACATGATCTTTTTGAAACGATCGCCATGATGGCGGATGAGGCAACTGAAGAGGCAGAGACGGAGACATTAGAGGTCGTCAGCGATCGTCATAGCAGAAGCCGCGATGCTGGGGACGACTCATGAAACCTAGCCTCAATCATCCTTATCGCTTTCATTTTTGTTGCCTTAAAAGATGCCCACAGATACGGTAAAGTCATCCTTGGAAGCACAGGAGGATGATTTATGAAAGCACAGGTTTTTCGAGGCGTTAACCAACTCAGCTACGAGGAAGTGCCCAAACCAGACCTTGGCGTTGATGAAGTGCTGGTGCAGGTTAAAGTGGTTGGGCTTTGTCAGTCAGATATTAAAAAAATTCGCTATCCCCTGTATGAGCCACCCCGAATTTTTGGACATGAAACAGCCGGGGCGATCGCGGCTGTGGGCGCTGATGTTAAAAACTGGCAGGTTGGGCAACGTGTTGTTGTGATGCATCATATTCCTTGTATGCATTGCGGTTATTGCCTCAACGAAAACTTTTCTATGTGTGATGTTTATAAAAATGTCACTACTACAGCAGGCTTTTCTCCTGCTGGCGGTGGTTTTGCTGAATATGTTAAGGTGCCGGGTCACATTGTCGAACACGGCGGCTTGATTCCTATTCCTGATAATATTACCGATGAGCAAGCCAGTTTTGTAGAGCCGACGAACTGCTGCTTGAAAGCCGTTAAGAAAGCGCAGATTGCGCCGGGACAAACTGTGCTGGTTACAGGGGCAGGACCGATCGGCTTAATGTTTGTTATGTTGATCAAATACTTTGGGGGACGGGCGATCGCCACTGATCTCATTCCTTCTCGCATGGAAAAAGCGCTGAGTGTGGGAGCCGAAGCCGCCTTTGATGCCCGCGATCCGGAGCTATCAGCAAAAATTGCGGCGCTGACTCAAGGCATGGGGGTAGACACTGCAATTTTAGCGGTGCCCAGCGACAAAGCTTTTTTTCAGGCGCTCGACTGTACGCGCAAAGGTGGCAAGATTCTGTTTTTTGCCGAGTTTCCTGATGAACTCGAAATTCCTATCAATCCCAACATTCTTTACCGTCGAGAGATTGATTTGATGGGCAGCTATAGTTCTTCGTTTAAGGTGCAAAATTTAGCGGCTGATATTGTATTTAGTCAGCGAATTGACGTGGATGCTTTGGTAAGCGATCGCTATCCCTTGAGCGACTTGGCGGCAGCAGTAGAACGGGCAGTCGCCCCAACACCAGAGACGCTGAAGATTTTGATTTATCCTTAAGGAGAAAGTTGACGGGTAAACACCTGATGCTCATCAGAATTCAAGCCTGCTTACAAAACTGATAAAACTTGAGGCATATTGTTTTCTAGCATAGCGTTGACCTGAAGCCACAATCCTGGAAAAACTTGACTGCGAATCACGCCGTTTTCGTCGGCTAGCAGCGACACATAATCACCATTTTGTAGGCTGAACCAGTCAATGCGGCGATCGAAAACTTGCCAGACTAAATACTCTTTGACCCCGTTGCGACGATAAGCCCGTTTCTTATCACCTAAATCAATTGAGGCGCTACTCGCTGCGACTTCTACCGCCAATTCGGGTGCGCCTTCAATGTAGCCATCTTCTCCAATAAAGGTTTGTCCGCCTGCACTGGCATCAATTAAAAGAATTGCGTCGGGCTGAGGTTGATTGTCGAGGTCAAGGTGCACGGTAGGATTGTCACCTAACTTGACCTTGGGGGTTGCTACTTTATAGGTTCCCAACCAAATGATTAAATCTGCATGGGGTTCAGCATGGGTTTCAAAACTTAGAGGCGATGCTATGTAGACGATTCCTTCGATGAGTTCGGCTTTTTTGACATGGGGCATTTGCTAGTATCGCCGCTCAAACTCGTGGGAAATAAGGCGATCGCCATTTTCTAGAGGCGGCAAAGGTGGGTGTAGCGGGGGCAAATGGGATTGGGAAGGAAAAACTGTCATGACGCTCAAAGCTTGAGGATTTTACTATGTTAGGGCAAAGCTCTTGCCTAAGGCAGGAACTCTAAATCAGCCTAAGGGAGTTGCGTGAAAATAAAACACCAGTGAAATGCATTGACTTTTCAGCCCCCTAAATCCCCTATTCTGGAGGACGTTGAAAAGTTCGGAAGTCCTGCCCCAGAATGGAGGATTTAGGGGGCGGTTCGGGGCGTTATTTAATTGCAACTCCCTAAATATCATTAACTGACCAAGACTAGCTGACCTCAAGTCAATAGGCTAAGCTATCGACAACTCTCGCCCATGCTGGTAGGGCTGATTGACCAACGTACAGGCGGCTGGACAATCGTGCCTAAAGTTAGACCTCCGGCACCTGTGAGATGTCGGAGGTCTGGCGATGCTACGGAATTGACTTAGGTTAGACCTTGGTAAAGTCCTTAGGCGTAATTTGGTCAGACTGAACGCCTACCAGTACCGCCAATTCATCTTTGCCAAAGCTAACAACCGTGTTGCGCCCCTTCTGAGAAATGCCCAATTTATTCAGTTTCATTCCTGGAACTGCCAAGAAATCAAGACCATTTTTAAAGTCTTGAATAATATCAAAACCCTTGCCTTTTTCCAAGACAAAGATATCTTTGCCTTTACCGCCGAACAACTTGTCGTTGCCTTTGCCACCGAACAACTTGTCGTTGCCGCCGCCGCCTTTAAGGATATCGTTACTGCTGCCACCTATCAAAGTTTCGTTTTTGCTGGTTCCTATCAAGCGATCGCGTCCTTCTGTTCCCCTAATGGTGAGATCATCTCCTACCCCTTTGATCGGTGTTACAGAAATACCCGGAGTGGTAGGAGTACCTGAAATAACAGGCGTACCCGGAGTGCCAGATGGAACAGGAGTCACGACTGCATTGACCTTTAGGTTAAAAACGTCAGACACCGCTACACCTGCTCCATCTGTTGCGGTTACTTTAACGTTAATTGCTCCTGCCTGAGCATTGGTAGGCTTGCCTGAAAATGTCTGAGTAGTGGCATTAAAACTGAGCCAAGTTGGTAGCGCACCGCCGCTATCAAGCTGAGCCGTGAACGTCAGGGAATCACCGGGGTCAACGCTGCTGAACGTGTTGGCAGCAAGGGCAAAGTTGAAATCACTGTTAGCATTAATCATCTGGTCAGCGATCGCGCTTGTGACTGTGGGCGCAGTATTAGCAGTCACCACCAAGTCAAACGCATCGCTGACAATGCCACCATTACCATCATTGGCAGTCACAATAATATTGGCGCTGGTTCCAATCTCTGTAGGTATTCCAGACAAAATACCAGTGGTGCCATTCAGGATCAAACCAGTAGGCAATCCGGTCACTTCATAGGTTAGGCTGTCACCCAGATCAATGTCTGCAAAGTTGCTGCTAAGATTTAAGCTTAGCGGCACGTTCTGAGTAATAGTGCGATCGGCAATCGGTGTTGAGACTATAGGATCATCGTTCGTGTTAGCGGTATTAATAGCAAAAATATCGGTGGCTTTACCGCCATTACTGTCAGTGGCAGTAATCGTTACATCTTTAGCACCGACAGCGGCATTAGTCAGCGTACCACTAATGATGCCTGTGATAGTATTAATGCTTAATCCATCAGGTAAACCTTGTGCTGTGTAGGACAGTGTGTCACCAGTGTCAACATCGGTAAAGTTGCCGCTGATATCAAATATAAAATCTGTTTCTTCAGTGGCAGGGCGATCGGGAATAGGGTTTACTACGGTGGGTGCATCATTAGTGTTAGTAATTGTCAGAGTGAAGATATCACTGGCAGTACCGCCATCGCCATCATCAGCAACTACAGTAATGCTGCGAGTGCCCACACCGTCATTAGTAGCAGCTCCGCTAATCACGCCTGTGGTAGGATCAATCTCCACTCCTTCCGGTAAACCCGCAGCAGAAAAGGCAAGGCTGTCGCCCAGATCAATATCAGCAAAGTTGCCGCTAATGTTTAAGCTGAAGGGTGTGTCTTCGATTACAGTTTTATCGCCGATCGCCATTTTTACGTTTGGATCATCATTGGTGTCGATTACTGTTAAAGCAAAAGTGCCGTTGACCGTTCCTCCTTTGCCATCATTCGCGGTCACGGTAACGTTCTTTGTTCCGACAGCGGCATTAGTTGGTGAGCCGCTAATGGTTCCCGTAGCGTTGTCAAAGGTTAGACCATCGGGCAACGCTGTAGCAGAGAAAGTCAGCGTGTCGCCATTATCGGGGTCAGCGAAGTTACCGCTAATATTGAGCGTGAAGGGACTGTCTTCTATGGCAGCTTGAGGTGGTAAAGGCTCTGTCAACGTGGGAGCATCGTTCGTATTAGCAACCGTTAATGTAAATGTGCTGTTAACCGTTCCGCCGTTGCCATCTGAAGCAGTGATAGTGATGCTGTTGGCACCAACTGCGGCGTTTGTAGCAATGCCACTAATTACGCCTGTGCTTGCATCGATCGATAAGCCCACAGGCAACCCACTGGCAAAATAATTCAGGGTGTCAACTGTATCAACATCGGTAAAATTAGTTTTAATTGACATACTGAAGAATACATCTTCAGTAGCGCTTTGGTTGGCAATCGGTGTGACGACAGTCGGTACATCATTCGTGTTAGCAATGGCGATCGCAAATGTATCGCTTACTGTTCCCCCTTTATTATCGTTGGCGGTAACAGTGATGTTCTTAACCCCGACTGCATCGTTAGTGGGTGTGCCGCTAATGACTCCTGTTACAGGGTCAATAACTAAGCCTGCTGGCAAACTTGCTGCAGAAAAAGTCAGCGTATCACCCGCGTCAACGTCTGTAAAACTACTACTGGTGCTAACTGTAAAGAATGAGTCTTCAGTTGCGGTCTGGTCGGGAATAGGCTCGGCGATCGTGGGTGCATCATTCGTGTTAATAACAGTCAACACGAAGGTATCGCTAACCGTCCCACCGTTGCCGTCATTGGCGGTAATGGTAATGGTATTAGCGCCCACATTAGAATTAGTTGGAACGCCGTTAAGTACGCCTGTTGTGGGATTGAGCGTTAATCCAGTAGGTAGACCCGTTGCCCCGAAAGTCAGCGTATCTCCCCCATCTACATCGGCAAAGTTACCGCGAATGTTCATGCTAAACAGCGCGTCTTCTGTCGCAGTGCGATCGGGAATGGGTGTTGATACAGTGGGAGCATCGTTCGTGTTCAACACCGTTAAGGTAAATGTATCACTGACGTTACCACCTTTGCCATCATTGGCGGTTACAGTAATGTTCCGTGAGCCTACAGCATTATTGGTAGGACTGCCGCTAATAATGCCACTCATCGGGTTAATACTTAATCCGTCAGGCAGTCCGATCGCCGTGTAGGTAAGAGTATCTCCAGCATCAATATCGCTGAAATAGGAGGTGATGTTGAGACTGAACGAATTATCTTCGGTTGCTGTTGTATCTGGAATTAGGTTGACAACAACAGGTGTGTCATTCGTGTTCGTTACTGTTAAAATAAAGGTATTGCTAACGGTACCACCGTTGCCGTCATTAGCAGTAATAATAATCGTGTTGTTGCCAACAGCGGCATTGGTTGGCGTGCCGCTAATGACTCCATTACTAGCAATGCTTAAGCCAGTAGGCAAACCTGTTGCAGTAAAGGTCAGGCTATTGCCAACATCTATATCAGCAAAATTGCTGCGAATATTGGTACTGAAAAAAGTGTCTTCATTAATGCTGCGATCGGCGATCGGGGTGGTAACTGTTGGGGCATCGTTGGTGTTCTCAACCGTTAGCATAAACGTACTGCTAACGGTGCCGCCTTTGCCATCATTAGCTGTAACGGTGACGTTCTTAGTTCCTACCGCTGCATTGGTGGCTGTACCGCTAATCACTCCAGTGCTGGCACTTATGGTCAAGCCATCTGGCAACCCAGTTGCCGAAAAGGTTAGGGTATCCCCAGCATCAATATCGCTGAAATTGGGTTTGGTGTTGAGGGTATACGCAATATCTTCAGTGGCAACGCTGTTAGGAATAGGCGTAGTAACGGTAGGAGCATCATTGGAGTTATTAACGGTAATCACAAATGTATCGGTAACACTACCCCCATTACCATCACTGGCTATAACAGTAATGGTGTAGTCAGGAACAGCAGGGTTAGTGGGAATGCCATCAATAACTCCTGTCGCAGAGTTTAGGGTTAATCCGTTGGGTAGAGGAGTGGCTGGATCTAGGGTGAAAGTCAGCGTATCACCATCCACGTCTCTAAAGTTGTTTTTGATGTTCATGCCAAACAGAACATCTTCGTTGGCAACTTGATCAGCAATCGGTGTAAACACAGTTGGGCTGCTATTTGGCATGACAGATGATTCCTTGAGAAGTCAGGATTGAGTGGCTAATTTGAAGTGTTCCCAAAATCGCTGACAACTTATGCTACGAAGGACTGAAAAAGCTCTGACTAAGGCTAATGCCCCTTTAAAGCAATGCAAGTGCGAGAATTTGCAAAGGGACGCTTTGAAGAACGGCATTGCTTAATTTAGCAATGCCTGAAAAACTAACGAGCATTGCCTGAGAATTTGAGCAACGGTTTCATTTCTGCATCTGTAATTTCTCGCCATTGTCCTGGCTCTAGTCCGTCTAAGCGAAGATGCGCGATCGCCACTCGTACCAACCGCAGCGTTGGAAATCCTACTGCCGCAGTCATCCGCCTCACCTGTCGATTTTTCCCTTCTGTCAATATTATTTCTAGCCATGCGGTCGGAATTGCCTTCCGTACCCGAATGGGTGGATTACGCGGCGGCAAATCAGGTTCATCTTTTAATAACCGCACTTGAGATGGGCGAGTGCGATAGGTTTGAATAGTTACACCTTGGCGAAGCTCTTGTAATGCTGCTTCGTCGGGGATGCGTTCGACTTGTACCCAGTAGGTTTTAGAATGCTCGAATTTTGGATCACTGAGCCGATGCTGCACTCGTCCATTGTTTGTTAACAGCAACAACCCTTCACTGTCTTGATCCAATCGCCCGACCGCATAAACTTCTGGGATAGCAATGTAGTCCTTAAGGGTCTGACGCGCTTTTTGAGATACCCGTAAGGGATCAATGCCTTCTTGGGTAAATTGGCAGAGGACGTTGTAGGGCTTGTGAAAAAGAATATGGCGATCGGGCATGAATGGGTATAGAAAGATATTGCAACGACTTTTTAATGACAGTTAACAAACAATTCTATCTCTGTAGCAACACTTTAGTAATTGATCCATCTCTTTATAAATTAAGAGCTAGGTTTTTATCGCCCTCAATGATATCTCTACCTGATTACTTATCCTGATTACTTATGAGTTCTTGATTGACCTTTGCTGTAAAGCGAGTTGAACCTCTAATGAATCGCTGTGTTTGTAGCTGGTAAAAGCACCTGAGTTCATTCTTCCGCATTCCTTCGTTGCTTAACTGGAATCTTAACTGAAAAAGTGGTTCCTTTCCCGATCGTGGAGTCGCACCAGATAAGACCCTGATGCTTTTCAACAATAATTTGATAACTAATAGACATGCCCATTCCGGTGCCTTTGCCCACAGGTTTTGTCGTAAAGAACGGATCAAAGATGCGCTGCTGCACTTCTTGTGCCATGCCCATGCCGTTGTCAATAATGCAAATCGTGACATGGTTAGAATCTGACCGCTGAGTCATGATTTGAATAGTACTGCTCTGATGTCCTTGAGATTCTAAAGCATCTAGAGCATTGCTCAAGATATTCATAAAAACCTGATTGAGTTGACCTGGATAGCACTCCACTAGAGGTAAGTCACCGTATTTTTTGATAATCTCCACCTCGGCACGACCCGTGACTTTGAAGCGATGTTGCAGAATGAGTAAGGTGCTATCGATGCCTTCATGGATATCAACCGGCTTAACCTCTGCCTCGTCAAGACGCGAGAAATTTCGCAGCGACAAGACAATCTGCCGAACGCGATCGGCACCCATCCGCATTGAAGCAAAAACTTTAGGCAAGTCTTCTGCTAAAAAATTCACATCAATCTCGGCTTCGTGTTCTCTGACTTGAGCAGGCGGAGTAGGAGAATACTCCTGATAAAGCTGAAGGAGTTTGAGTAAGTCTTGGGTGTATTCATGGGCACAGGTGATGTTGCCTGTAATAAAATTTACGGGATTATTAATTTCATGGGCTACCCCAGCGACTAAACTTCCTAGGGCAGACATTTTTTCGCTCTGAATGAGTCGAAGTTGTGACTGTTGCAGTTGCTCTAAGGTTGTCGATAGCTTGACAGTGCGTTCTAGGACACGTTCTTCTAAAAGTTCATTTGATTTTTTAAGTTGTCCTTGTTCGATCGCTTGCACTTGCCAAAGCACTGCAATCATTGCTGCTGCGAGTCCGGCGATCGCCACAGCAATTACATCAAGGGCTTGTAGTTGGGATTCTAAGTTTTCGCGAGGAATCACCAGCGCCACTGACCAATCGGCTTCTTTAATGGGTAGGTAAGCCACATACTTCCAGACCCCATCTAGAAGCAACAATTCAATTCCCTGTTGCCGATTCATCATGCGACGGGCGATCGCTGCCAGGTTGCGATCGCTAGACTCTACCATTTTGGGAGTCAATTTTCCTATCGTCATCAGCAGCGCTGGATTAGGATGGGCGATCGCTTCCCCCATCGAATTAATGGCAAACGCATAGCTATTGTCGCCATACTTAATGCTACTCACGACCTGTGCAATGCGATCTAGGCGCACCAAGCTATGAATTTCTCCGCTTGGAGAACTGGTCGTGTCAAACGTTTGGCGAATTGGGGCAGCAACTGCAATAGTCGGAATTCGGGTAGACCGACTGATTAAAGGATCGCTGACGTTGGTACGTCCTGCCATTGCCTTTTGAAAGAACTTGCGATCGCTGATATTGATGGGACTGCTGCCGCTGGCATTGCGCCAACCATCCGGCGTGGCAATGGCGATCGAGTAGACATCGTTAAAGCGTAAAATCTCTGTTTTGAGGAAAGGCTCGGCATTCTCCCAGTTCATCGATTTTACAACGGCAGTATTCGCTAAAGTTTCAATATGTACCTTCAGAGCGGTAAGCCAATGTTCAATGTCATCGCCGCCTTGCTGCACTTCTAAGAAGGCATTTTTCTTTAAGCTTTCCAACATCACATTGCGAACAACTTGGTAGCTAGAATAAGCGCCCAAAGTTACGAGCAGCGTAGTGCTGCCGATCAACAGTCGCATCAAAAGATTACGCTGTGATTCAAAAGATTTCTTAAAGAATTGCATAGGAATTGCATAGAAGGTTCTGCTTGAGATAAATGCCTATTGAATAGGGCGATCTCCGGGTAAGAGCGGTTGAGTCGGTAAGTTCTCAAAGGAAATCTTGAGCCATTTTTCTTGAAGAGGCTTTAATTCACCTTGTTCTCGTTGGTTACTAAGGAAGCTGTTGAGCAAATCGAGGAGAGGTTGATTGCCTTTTTTGACTGCCCACCCAGCATAAGATTTGCGGCTCACGCGATCGCCCAATTCAAAAATGGCGGGCTTTTCATCTACTAATACGGACAGTGAGACAATATTGTGCAACACCGCATCTAATTGCCCGCTCAGTAAATCTTGATAAGCTGCTGCGAAGCCCGGATATTGCTTAATTTGCCCGATCGTGCCGCCTTGCTGCTTAAGTTTGGCTTCCAAATCAGGGACAGCTTCAAGAGAAGCTCCGCCCTGCTGGGCACCCAACGTTTTGCCTGAAAGATCACCCAGAGTTTTGATAGAGTTATCGTCTCTGCGGATGATGTAGGCGATCGTAGATTCGGCGATCGGTATTGTAAAGTCGAGCATTTTAGCTCGTTCATCGGTAATAACCGCTGCTGTCAGCGCTACATCATATTTTCCTTCTGCAACGCCAGGAAGAATGCCTTGCCAAGGTAAAATTTCCTGGCGAATCTCGAAGGGAACCACTTGTCTGAGGCGATCTAACAGCTCATGGTCAAAGCCTGTAGGCTTTCCATTGACCAAAAACTCGAAGGGTGGATAATCATCTTCGGTTGCAACCAGTAAATATCCACGTTTCTCAATTTGATTAAGCAGGTCGCTGCTGACATTTAGCGATGAGCGATTTTGAGACTGGTTCACGCAACCATGAGCTAGCGAAGCGAGTAGCGCACTCGCTCCAACCTGAAGAAAGAAACGTCTGTAGATGGGCATTGCTTTTAGGGATTGGAAACTCTCTCTAGAAGGTTCCCCGATTATTAATGATTTCCCCATTTTTAGAGAACAAGAATTTCAACGCAAATGAAACTGCTTAAGATGCAATTTAGTCTGTGAGGCTTCTACAAAACCTGTTGCCTGAAGTTGCTTGAGCAGGCAGCAGTCAATTGAGAAGACTGATGAGAAGACTGAGGACTGATTTTTCTACAGCATCTCCTTGACCACTTTTGTAGAGCTAGTCGTTTCCAGGAGGTCACTGCAAGTTGATGGCACTGCTGAGTAGTGAGTAGCATTTTAAGCTGGCGATCGCGGTTCGTTTAGTTCACTAGAAGAGAAAACAAAGGATCTCTATCCGGTTCAGGATTAATTTCTTGGATGATGGTTTTGGGACATAGTTAACTTTTCTCAAACTGTCGGATAGTGTTTTTCATAACGGTTTAAGCTGTTACTAAATAACCAAATCACTGGGGTAACTGTATGGACATGCAAAAGTATCGTGTGGCTTGCACTCTAACTTTTGGTGATATTTACGGTCAAATTATGGCTTGGCTAATTGTCATTTTTCTGAGCTTGGCTTCGGCGTTGGGGTTAATGGGCGCTAGCCGACCCGTGTATGCGTTGGCGACTGTAGGAATTATTTTGGTGTTATCTTTACCATTTTTGCTGTTTTCGTTTGTAACGACTTTGCTCAATCACATTGAATTTACCTCAGTTGATCAGGCAACCCAAGTTGCTCCATCTGACCCAGTGCCCATGCAAAAGCCTGCTCAAGCCGCAGGGTAATTTTAGAGATTGAGTAGGTAGACAAAGAACTTTAGCTATGGGCTCTTAAACGACACCAGATGGCGGTTTACTCCGCCACTTTTTTTATAAGCTAGGGTGATAAAGACCCTAGCCATGTTGAACCGATGAAAAGGCTACTGCTGATTGGATTATTTTTGACGGGATTATTTTGGGCGTTGCTGAGCCTCCAGAGCTTGGCAAATCGGGGAGAATATCAGTCAATTGTGTTGGATTTTCGGGAAGATTTAGCGACAGGGCAGTTGGAGCAAGAACTGGGAGCGATCGCCCAAACCTACGGCATTCAACCTGTTCCTAACAGCGTCTTTTCGCAGTCTGATCATCTCTATATTGTCGATGGCGACGCGGCATTGCTGAAGGCGCTTCGCCGCTCTCCGTTGCGGCAGTCTACCGAATCGATCGCCCCCAACTACATTTATCACGCCCTAGAAGTTCCCAATGACCCTGAATATCCTAAGCAGTGGAACTTTCGCAGCATCAATATTGAGGGTGCTTGGGATAATGCTAAAGGCAAGGGTGTAACAGTGGCAGTGATTGATACGGGGATCAGTCAGGTCACTGATCTCAAAGAGACAAAGTTTGTTAAAGGGTACGACTTTGTTAACGATCGCGTTGCTGCTGCCGATGATAATGGACACGGCACCCACGTTGCTGGAACGATCGCCCAATCGACCAATAATCAGTACGGCGTGGCTGGAATTGCCTACGAAGCCAGCTTGATGCCCCTTAAAGTGCTTAATGCTGAAGGCGGCGGCACTATTACCGACATTGCCGAAGCCATCCGCTATGCCGCAGACCAGGGCGCAGATGTGATTAACGTTAGCTTGGGCGGCAGTGGCGACAGTAGCGTGTTGCGAGGGGCGATCGATTACGCCTATCGGAAGGGTGTAGTCATCGTGGCAGCGGCGGGTAACTCCAACGGCAGTTCGGCGGCGTATCCCTCCCGTTATCCCCACGTAATTGCGGTGGCAGCGCTAGATGCCACTGGAGCCAGAGCGCCCTACTCTAACTTCGGTGCCGGGGTTGATATCTCTGCCCCAGGTGGCTTGACCCAAAACGATAATCCAGCCGGGGGAATTTTACAAAACACGATCGATCCTGAAACGGGAGCATCTGTATTTACCTCGCTCCAGGGAACCAGCATGGCATCTCCTCATGTGGCGGGAGTCGCAGCGCTAGTGAAATCAGCGGGAATTGATGATCCTGAGCAAATTGCTGAAGTGCTGAAAAAGTCGGCTCGAACCATGCCAGGAGATGAACTAAATCACTATGGAGCAGGACAACTGGATGCAACAGCAGCGGTTAAGCTGGCGCTCCAGGGGAACTTAAATGTGCGCCATTTCTTTGGGTGGCTGCGTGACAATGGCTACCTTAGCCTGAAGTTTTGGTTTGATGGCGGCGCGGTGGCGCTGGTGCCCAAAATTGTCATGGTGATTGGCTCCTACTTGCTGGCTTGGTTTCTACGGGTTTATGTGCCTGTTAGCTTGCCGCTCGTGGGTGGGCTAGTGATGGGCAGCACGGGGCTGTTTTTCTTCCAGGGTTTGTATATGTTTGATTTGCCGCAGTATCCGTTCCGCATTCTGGGCAGTTCTATTCCCGAGCTAGGCAGCGCGATTCAAGGGAGTGCGGCACTCAACCCACTTTTTGCCAGTGTGCTGATTCCTTTTGCCTTGGTGGCATTACTGCTCAGTTATGCCGGGTGGAAATGGTTCGCGGTCGGTTCGGCGTTAGGCGTTGCTGCTTGTTTGGCAGTGAGTGCGATCGCCGCTCCTGACGTGATGTGGTTAGGCGGTGGGGCGATCGCCCGTCTATTCCTCGCCCTCAACGCCCTACTCTGCTTTGGGCTAGCCACACTCTCCGCTAAAGCAATTTACGAAAGGACAGCAACATGAGCCTGACTGTAGAAGGAACCGTTCAGCGATCGCCCATGGGCACAGGCACATGGGCACTGGTCACCCGCGATGGCAACACCTACGAGATTTTGAAGGGTGCGCCGAGGGAATTGTTGCAGGCAGGCTTACAGGTCAAAGCTAAAGGGCAAGTGCGAGAAGATGTCATGACCATAGCAATGATTGGCCCTGTATTAGAAGTTAAAAGCTTCGAGGTAATTGAACCTTAGGGAGTTGCGTGAAAATAAAACCCCAATGGCATGCATTGACTTATCAGCCCCCTAAATCCCCCATTCTGGGGCAGGGACTTCCGAACCTGTCAAAGTCCCCCAGAATGGGGGATTTAGGGGGCGGCTCGGGGCGTTATTTAATTGCAACTCCCTTAAGAGCATTGAAATAGCCCCGGTTTCTTGAGAAAGCCGGGGCTACCAAAGCCATCCGATAATTAGTTACGCATCATTAAGCGCTGCAATACCAGGTAGGACTTTGCCTTCTAAAAGCTCTAAGCTGGCACCGCCACCTGTAGAAATGTGGCTCATTTGGTCGGCAACACCCACTTTTTCAACTGCCGCAACCGAGTCACCACCGCCAATGATGGTGCAGGTGCCTGTTTTGGTTAAGCCTGCCAGAGTATGGGCGATCGCCTCAGTTCCGGCTGCAAACTTCTCCATTTCAAACACGCCCATAGGACCGTTCCAAATGACGCTCTTACAATCTGCTAGTGCTTCCTGAAACACTTTGACTGAATCCGGACCAATATCCAAACCCATCCAGCCGTCGGGAATATTTTCCACGCTGACGGTTTGAGTATTGGCATCAGCCGCAAATTTATCAGCCACTACAACATCGGTGGGCAGCAGTAGCGCCACGCCCTTTTCCTTTGCCTTGGCTTCTAAAGATTTTGCCAGTTCTACAAACTCATCTTCGACCAATGACTTACCCACGCTTAAGCCACGGGCTTTGTAAAATGTGAAGATCATGCCGCCGCCAATGATCAGCTTATCGACTTTATCGAGCAAAGTTTCCACGACAGTGATTTTGCTAGAAACCTTAGAACCACCAACGATCGCCGCTAAAGGACGCTGTGGATTTTCGATCGCGTTCTGGAGATATTCTAATTCTTTTTCAATCAGCAACCCTGCCACAGAAGGAGTGAGATAGTGGGTGACTCCTTCCGTAGAAGCATGGGCGCGGTGAGCCGTACCGAAAGCATCGTTAACATATAAATCAGCCACAGATGCCAGCTTCTTAGAAAATTCTGGGTCGTTCGCTTCTTCTTCTGCATAGAATCGAACGTTCTCTAACATTGCCACTTGACCATCCTGCATTTCGGCTACAGCACCAGCTACAGCATCGCCAATGCAATCATCACACTTAATCACCTCTTGACCCAGCAGTTCCGATAGCCGCGTTGCCACTGGAGTTAGGCGCATTGATTCGTTCACCTTGCCTTTAGGACGACCAAAGTGACTTGCCAAAATGACCTTCGCGCCATGATTAGTCAAATGCTGGATAGTTGGTAACGCCGCCCGAATGCGCGTATCGTCAGTAATTTTACCCTGTTCGTCTAACGGGACATTAAAATCAACCCGCACCAGAACGCGCTTTCCTGAAAGTTCGGCAGCGGATAAACTAGCTAATGCTTTCTTTGACATTTAAAATCTCCTAAATAAGTCTTTCTACCTATCAGACGCTATTTAGTATTGTAAATTGTCAGGGATCATTATTTGAGGCGACCTTAAAAAATTACGCAACTTTTTGAAAAGTTCTGTAGCAGCGATCGCCAGAGTTGAGAAAATAATAGAAGCGGACTCCTCAATAAGACTGATTTTTTGTTCACAGGCTCCGCCCATGCCCGAAAATAACGTCAGGAAGACTTCATCTGTTTAAGGAAAAGATTCATGTTTAAGACAGTCTTGTTTCCCATTGATCAAAGCCGCGAATCTCGTGAGGCAGTAGAGACGGTTGCCCAGTTGATCAAGACCTACAGCAGCCGATTGATTATTTTATCAGTTGTCGAAACGCCCGAAGAGCCTCCTACCTCAGCCGCCGACCGGGAAATGACCTCGGCAAAAGCGATCGCCAAACTCCTTGCCGAAGCCAAAGCGCTCTTTTCGGCTCAAGGTATCGAAGCCGAAATTATTGAACGGGAAGGCAAACCTGCCTTTACCATCTGCGACGTAGCCGACGAACTCAATGCCGAGCTAATTATTATGGGCTGTCGGGGCTTGGGCTTAACCGAAGAAGGCGCAGCCGAAAGTGTCACCAATCGTGTGATCAATCTGGCTCCTTGTCCTGTGCTGATTGTGCCCTAGCTTTTGGTGTTCTAGCTAACAGCCTTGTTCTAGCTGATTGGGTCTTCAGCGATCGTTGCCTTCAATATCTGCCACCAGCCTCACATCTGCCACTAGCTCATCAATCCGTTCTTGGGTCGTATTCCAAGAACACATAAAGCGTGCGCCACCCACGCCAATAAAGGTATAAAACTGCCAGCCTTTTTGTTGCAAACGCTGAAGCGCCACCTCAGGCAATTTAACAAACACTGCATTGGCTTGCCGAGGAAAGAGCAGTTCGACATGGGCGATTGCCAGTAGCCGCTCTTCTAGGTAAGCGGCACACCGATTGGCGTGTCGGGCATTATTCAGCCAAGCGCCCGTTTCTAGCAACCCCAACCAGGGGGCTGAGATAAACCTCATCTTGGAAGCAAGTTGTCCAGCCTGCTTACAGCGATAGGAGAAATCTTCTGCCAGAGTTTTATCGAAAAATAAAATTGCTTCCCCCATTGCCATACCGTTCTTAGTGCCACAAAAGCACAGCACATCGACCCCACTTTTCCAGGTGATTTCTGCCGGACTCCGCTCGATCGCTGCTACCGCATTGGCAAACCGTGCGCCATCCATGTGAACTTTAAATTGATGCTGTTTTGCTACTTCATGGATCGCTACCAGTTCATCAATGGAGTACATTGTCCCTACTTCTGTGGTTTGTGTCAGGCTAATTACCTTGGGTTTGGGATAGTGAATATCCTGACGTTTATGGACGATCGCTTCAATTGATGCTGGCGTTAATTTTCCATTTTCCCCCTTAGCAATTAATAGCTTGGAGCCGTTAGAAAAGAATTCTGGCGCACCGCACTCATCGGTTTCCACATGGGCGGTTTCATGACAGACAACGCTGTGATAAGACTGACACAGCGAAGCCAACGCCAAAGAGTTAGCGGCAGTACCATTGAAGACAAAAAACACCTCACAATCAATTTCAAATAACTCTCGAAAGTAGTCTGTTGCCCGTTGCGTCCATTCGTCGTTACCGTAGGCAGGCACGCTGCCAGAGTTTGCCTGCAAGGTATATTCCATCGCTTCGGGACAAATACCGGAGTAGTTATCGCTGGCGAACTGTTCTGGATTATTGCTGATCATTGATGACAGGGAGATTGGATACAGTGGGCTATATAGTCATTGAGTATCGTAAATACGCTACGCTATGGCATTAGGCTTTGTCATCAGTTTGCAATACGAGAGATGCGCTATGGCTGCCAAAGTTGTGACCGTTGAGGATTTGTATCATGTGCCCGATCATCAAAAAGCCGAGATTGTTAATGGGGCGATCGTTTTAATGCCGCCTACAGGTGATGATCCAGGCTATGCAGGCGATGAAGTGTTTGTGGCATTGAGAGAGTACAGCAAGCAAACTCGGCAAGGGCGAGCCGTTGGAGACAATAAAGGATTTCGAGTAGACTTACCCAGTCGTCAATCTTTCAGTCCAGATGCAGCTTTTCACATCGGTGCACCTGCCGGAATGAAATTTTTTGAGGGTGCGCCTATCTTTGCAGTAGAAGTGAGAAGTGCGGGTGATTATGGCGATCGGGCTGAGGCTGACATGGCAGCGAAACGAGCAGATTACTTTGCCGCAGGAACGCAGGTTGTATGGGACGTAGACTTATTGAGTGAAGATGTAGTTCGAGTTTATCGCGTTGATCAACCAAATTATCCGACGATCTACCGTCGAGGTGAACTCGCTGAAGCCGAACCTGCCGTTCCAGGTTGGACGATGCCTGTTAACGATTTGTTCGCTAAATGATTGTTGGTTGAATTGTTTGATTGAATAGTTTCCTTTATCTAAATTTCCCATGGCTCCTCCCATTCAGTGGTATCCCGGTCACATTGCTAAAGCTGAAAGAGCCTTAGTTGAACAGCTTAAGAAGGTCGATGTGGTGCTCGAAGTTCGGGATGCTCGCATTCCTTTGGCAACTCGCCACCCGCAAATGGAGCAATGGCTCAATAACAAAGAACGAGTGCTGGTGCTAAACCGGGTGGATATGATTCCGCCGCAAGCGCAGCAAGACTGGACAAAGTGGTTTAAGGAGCGTGGCGAACACCCTTATTTTGCTAACGCTAGTCAGGGTAAGGGCGTTTCTAACCTCTCGCAGGCAACCCAGAATGCCGGGGCGAAGATGAATCAACGACGACACGATCGCGGGATGCTGTCTCGTCCGGTTCGCGCTGTGGTCATTGGGTTTCCTAACGTGGGCAAGTCGGCTCTGATTAACCGTTTGCTTAATCGTCGGGTGGTTGATAGCGCTCGACGAGCCGGGATTACGCGCCAACTCCGCTGGGTGAGAATTTCCGATGAACTGGAATTGCTAGATGCTCCGGGCGTTCTACCTTCTAAGCTGATGGATCAGGAGGCAGCTATAAAACTGGCAATTTGCGATGACATTGGCGAGGCATCTTACGATAACCAGCGCGTTGCTTGTGCCTTAATCGATCGCATTCAACAGCTTTACCTTGAAGTTCCTCAAATATTGCCCAAAGAGCCATTTTCATTACGCTATAGGGTTGCACCCGAAGCGATGACCGGAGAAAGTTACTTAGAAGCGGTGGCAGAGAAGAAGTATCAGGGCGATCGGGAGAAAACCGCCCGCCAATTTTTGAATGATTTTCGGAAAGGAGTTTGGGGCGCAATTCCGTTAGAATTACCCAATTTTTAAAGACAGCGTTATTTGAAGCTGAATGCCGCGATCGCTAAGCATCCCCAGCCTACCATCAATGCCACGCCACCAATAGGAGTAATCGCTCCTAATACTTTAATCCCTGAAAAGCTCAAGGCGTAAAGACTTCCTGAAAAAAAGATCACCCCAACAATAAAAGCGTAGCCCGCAGCGTTTAGCCAGGGTTGCGCCATCACGCCTTGCATTAATTCACCTTGAATTAACAAAACAGCCACCAATCCCAACGCTAAGGCGTGATACATCTGGTAGCGGGTGGCAGTTTCAAAGATTTCTAAAGCCCGTTCGGTGAGTTTATCTTCTAGCCCATGAGACGCAAAAGCCCCTAGAGCAACCGATGAGCCCGCTAAGAGAGCGGCGATCGCCAAAAATATTTTAACCATCATTCACTCCCTCAGGTCTGCAAAATCAACCCAGGATTATTTTACCTGTCTTAAGACTAGCGTTGCTGAACAAAAAGATGATGCTTTTCAAAGTCCCTTTCTTGTAGAAGAGGAATTAGGGAGAAGTCTGAGTGGTCTACTCAACCTCACCTCTTGCCTTCCTAAAAAGGCAGCGCACCGCCTAAAAATTAACCTTGAGGAGTGGGTTGTATCCAAGAGATTGTTTTCGCCTGCTGCACTAGCTTAGCTGCCGCTTGAGCATCTATTGGTTTAGAGAAGAAAAATCCTTGCCCTAGTTCGCAATGCAGCGCCCGCAGGCGCTCAAGCTGAACAAACGTTTCCACCCCTTCAGCAACCGCATCCATGCCTAAGCTAGCCGCAAGCCCAATGATGGTTTGAACAATCTCGGCTCCACCCGCATTGCCATCAATACGATTCACAAAGGCGCGATCGATCTTCAAAGTATCGACCGGGAACTCGTGAAGTCGGCTTAAAGAAGAATAGCCCGTCCCAAAGTCATCAATGCATAGACGAATGCCCAAGTCTTTAAGTTCTTTCAGTTGAGCCGCCTGACTCGAGAAGGTTTGAAGAATAGAGCTTTCGGTAATCTCCAGTTTTAGAGACGTAGGCGGTATTTGAGTGGTGGTTAAAAGCGCCTGAATTTGTTCTACTAAATCATGCTGTCGCAGTTGCAGCGTAGAAATATTGACATTCATCACCAGCGACTCGGCATGGGGAAACTGCCGCTGCCATTGACTCAACTGATGACAGGCAGTTCGCAAAACCCACCAGCCCAACGCATGAATTAACCCAGTCTCTTCAGCAACAGGGATAAATTTAACTGGCGAGATCCAGCCCTGCTTCGGGTGTTGCCAGCGCACTAGTGCCTCAAAGCCACTCAAATAACCAGTGACTAAGGAAATAATGGGCTGATAGTTAAGCTGCAATTCAGTCTGCCCGCTATGAGACTTACGAGATAGGGCTTCGATCGCCCGTCGTAGATCATTCTCTAGCTGCAACCGCTCAACGGCGCTCGTTTGCATCGTTGGATCAAAGAGGGCGTAACAGCCTCGTCCCTGTGCCTTAGCTCGGTAAAGTGCTGTATCCACATCTCGTAGGATCTCTTCAGGGTTTTGGTAGCCAATAGAGCTTAGAGTAATGCCAATACTGGCGCTGACCACCATTTCGTGGTTATTAATCTCGAATGGCTCCATCAGTTGGGTTTCAATCAGACGCGCTAACGCAACAGGAGCATTGGCATTAGAGATATTTTCTAGCAAAATCGCAAATTCATCGCCCCCAAACCGGGCGATCGCATTATCGTGACATAAGCAGGTCTGGACGCGCTCAGCCACTTGCTTCAATAGCTGATCACCTACTAAATGTCCTAAGCTATCGTTAACCACTTTAAACAGATCGAGATCGAGAAACAGTACCGCATATTGAAACGATGGATCATCAGTCATTTGCTCAATGACACCTGCGAGTTTTTGAATGAACCAATGGCGGTTGGGTAAACCTGTTAATGAATCATGCAGTGCATCAAAAATTAGCTTCTCTTGTGAACACTCTAATTGATGGGCATAATTTTGGGCATCGCGGTAGAGCTTGGCGCTTTCAATTGAAATAGCAGCTTGGGCGCAAATGAGCTTGAGTACTTCTAGGCGATCGCTTGTAAATGCATCTGCCAAAGTGCGGTTTTCTAGATAAAGAATAGCGGTGATGCTGCCCTGCTTAAAAATAGGCAATGCCAGGAAACTCTTGGGCTGTTGTTGCATCAGGTAAGGATCCGCAGCAAAGGTCATATCGCCGTCGCTGTGCTTAACAATCACAGGTTTCTGAGTTCGCTTGACCCATTGCATCACAGTCTGGGGCAACACATCAATTTGTTCTAGAGCAATATCGGGCAAGCGATGGGCCAAACCCTCCAAATAAGTGACAACTGCGTGCCATTGCTCCTGCTGCTTTAGCAGAAGAACGCCCCGTTCTGCGCCTGCGTTTTCTGCCACAATATGCATTAGCAGCCGCAATAATTGATCCAACTCCATTTCCCCCGAAATGGCTTGAGTTGCCTTCAGGATCGTTGCCAAATCTAGCGCCGCAGAAACACCAGAACTGGTAGAAGTAACGGTACGTTGAACTGATTGATGCAGGGATGCAGGGATGTTTTCTGGAACTCTTTGAAGAATCGGCACCAGTAATAGCGCATACTGTTGCTCTAGCTGCTTAACTTTGGCAGTTGCTCCCCAGCGGGCATAGCCATAGTAGGCATCGAATAAATAAGCTTGAGCAATTTTAGGCTGGTTCCGCAACAAGTAAAACCTGGCAGCAAGTTCATTGGCAAGAGCGGCTTCTTGAGGATACTGGTGCTCTTGGGCGCGGGCGATCGCCCGATCATAACCATCGATCGCCTCTAAAACCTGTCCCAGAACTCGACAGCGCTCTGCCTCAACTAACTCCCACTTGTGCAAATGGTTGGTTGGCGCATAATCTGCCCAGCGCCTTAATTTATCTTGATTAGCAGCAACTCTTTCCAAAATTTCCTGTTCAGTTTCAGGAGTCCGCACCGCAAGTTTAATCAGAGAGTCATAAAAATAGAAGATGACAACGGGTAAGCTGCCTGCAATGTAAGGCTCGGCAGCATCCGCCATAATTGCAGCTTGTTCGTAGTCTGCAAACCCGTAGCACAAGACCATTTTGTTGAGATAGAAGTAAAACACCGCCTCACGATTATTGGCTGCCAAGCTTAAGGTCAACAGGTCAGAGTCCTCACCTGTCTCTCCTGTTAAACAGCAGGGGCCAGTAGCTCTGCCGAGCCAGCTGAGCACTGCTTGCCAGTAAGGAATATGAAGAAAAAGCGCCTGATTTTGATGGGTCTGTTTCATCATTTGCCCATAGGTTGCCATATCTTGGGCGACCCCGACTAATTCCTTTCCAGTGAGGTAAGCATGGAAACTGTAAACCAATCCTGAATAGGCGGCAAACTCTAAATCTCCTGCCTCTAAGGCGCTAGAGTGGGCTTCTCGTAGGGCAGGCAGAGTGGTCTGTACGGGTTCTTTCCAGGGGCGAATGAAATTATTGACCGTCAACAGAACTTTGCCTTTAAGCTCTGGGCTGTTCAACGTTGAAACCAGGGTGATTGCTAACTGCCCAAATTGATATCCTGATTCGATGTCGCCTTGAACGGTGCAAAGAATTAACCCATATCCGGCGTAACCCAACCCCGAAACACCCGTATTGCCGTGTTCAATAGAAAGTTCGACTTGCTTTAAGACAACCAGCGTCGATAAGTTCGGTGTTGCTTTAAAGGCGGCTGTGCTTAGCTGGCATAGGATATCCATCGCTGCTAATGCATTGGGGTTGGTCATGACAGGCAGGTTTGCCAAGTCGCTGATCGATCGATCAGCGAAACGAGCCAGCATTTGTGATAGCTCTGCTGCTACCTGTTCAGGTTGAGGGTTTTGAGGAAATTCAATTCCTAAAGTCTTGAGAATTGATAAACCCAGAGCGATCGCATCTAGAAGCCGATTCTGTCCAATCAGCACCAACATCTTGATCTCGTAGATCCTGATGGTGTCAAGCTGGGTTTTGCCGTGACTAAGTGCTGTTGCCGACCACTGCTCTAGCTCGTCCCACTGCCCCTTTAGAAATGCTGCTTCAATTCCTTCTTTGTACAGTGCCAAAGTGAGACAATAATCCGCTTGCCAACTGTCAGAAGTGAGTAGACTAATGCCTGTTGTTAAGTACTCCATTGCTTCCGTATAAGCTGTTGCAGCCTTTGCTTTTTGCCCTGCCCTTAAGTTTAAACTGGCTAAATTTGCTTGCTCATCTTCTGCCATGAGCGACGTGCCTTGGTTAAGAGAATTAACAATTTCAAAGAGGTACTCTTCCCAGTCTGTTGAAGGAATATTTTGTAACAGCAATCGACCAATTTCAAGGTGGGTCAAACGCTGATGCTCGCCGGAGATGAGCGCATAAGCGGTTTGCTGAATGCGATCGTCAAGAAATTGGTAAGCAGTCGCTGGGGCTGCTGGCGCTAGATCAGGTGAGGACATTAATGGCTGAAACCGGTAGCTGGCATTTTGAGGCAACACGAAACCTTCCTGAACCGCCTGGCTGAGATCGACGGCGGTTTCAGCTTCGGATTTTTTATAGACAATGGCTAAAGTTTTGAGATTAAAGCGATCGCCCATGCAAGCAGCGAGTTGTAGCACTTGCTGTGTAGGGGCTGCCAACTCACACAACTGAGATATCATCAGTTCGACGACATCATCGGTTACGGTCAAAGTTTGAATTTGACTAATGTCACATTCCCAGCCATCCCGATAGTAAATTAAGCCATCTTGGTGAAAAGATTTTAACAGATGACGACTTAGAAAAGGATTGCCCCGAGCTTTTTGATAGACCAACTTTGCCAAAGGTTGAACCCGCTCCTGAGAACAGCTTAGTAAGTCTGCAATGAGATCAGTAATGTCAGATTGGGTTAAAGGTGCAAGATAGACGGAGGAAACACTACCAGTCCGGTTGATATCGTGATTAATCTCACTGATAAATGATGAAAGATTCTGTGCTTCTACTTCATCTTGGTAGGCACCGATTAACAATAGTTTATGGGTTGCAACATCGCAGACTAAATGCTTTAAAAGATTAAGCGAAGCAGGGTCTGCCCATTGCAAATCATCAAGAAAAATAACAAGGGGGCGATCGCCACTTGTAAACACCCGAATAAACTGATTAAACAGCAAATTGAACTGTTTTTGGGCTGCATCGGGTAGTAGCTCAGGCATCATGGGTTGAACGCCAATTATCTGCTCTAACTCGGGTAAAACCTGAGTTAACATACGACCCTTTTCACCGAGCATGGCAACTAACTGCGATCGCCACGCCTGGACGACTTCTTCGCTCTCTGTCAGCAATTGCGTCATAAGTTGACGTAATGCTTGCACAATGCCTAAAAATGGAACATTACGCTTACACTGATCAAACTTACCTTGAATAAAATAGCCGCGTCGCTGAACAACAGGCTTATGAATTTCTTGAACCACAGCAGTTTTGCCGACACCAGCAGCACCTGAAACCAGAACTAATTGACTGCTACCCAGCAAAATTTCCTCAAAGGTGCTGAGCAGCATCTTAACCTCGTTTTCTCTGCCATACAGCTTTTTAGGCATGGCAAAGCGATCGTAGCAATCTTGCCGTCCTAACTTAAAAATAGGAATATCTCCCAACGTCTCCCACTGCTGCCGACAATGCTCCAAATCGGCTTGTAGCTCTTGGCAGGTTTGGTAGCGGTCTTCTGCGGCTTTAGCCATGAGCTTGAAGATTAAATGGCTAATGGCTAGGGGCAGCGTCGGGATAATTTGCGTGGGCGAGGGTGGATGCTGCGAGATGTGGGCATGAACGAGTTCTAAGGGGTCTTGAGATCGAAAGGGCAGCCGTCCTGTCAGCAACTCGTAGAAAGTCACACCTAGAGAGTAGAAATCTGTGCGGTAGTCTATGCCCCGGTTCATCCGTCCAGTTTGTTCAGGAGACATGTATGCCAAGGTTCCCTCTAAAACATTGACGGTGTGAAGTTCTTGAACTTCTTTAGGCAACAAAGAGGCAATGCTAAAATCAGTAAGCTTGACTTCTAGGGTATGGGGGTTGATTAAGATATTTTGAGGCTTGATGTCTTTGTGAATTAAACGTTCTTGGCAGAGAACCTCTAGTGTTTGTACAATTTGAAGGGCGATCGGAAAAAATTGGCGAAGGGGCAAAGGCGTTGATTTGGCGTAGTCAGCTAGTGAAATTCCTCCAAAATCTTCCATTACTAATGCAAACCCATTCTGACAATGTTCCAAGCAGTAGGATTGGATAATACCTGGGCTTTTGAGGCTTTGAGTCAAGTTATATTGATTGCGAAAATGAATCAGTTCTGAAGAATTAGGGTACACATTTTTCAGTAGCTTGACAACAACTTTGGTATCATCTGTTACTCGTATTGCTCGATAAACCAACGTCCTGGAGCCATCATAAATTTTGTCTAGAACTTGGTAGCCAATTAGCTCAGGAGAAGAAGCCATGTTTACTGCCTGGTCTAAGAATTTTCCGACAACTACCATCCAACGGAACCTATTCTGTAAAATGCCCTGGCACCGCAATAACCTTACATCGTTAAGAAGGATTGATCATGGCAGGATGTGAAGCGTAGCGCAGATTTTACCTGCACCGTAGTCCGCTTCATAAAACGTAGTTTGGGTCATATAGTAGTCTACTTCAATCACAATTGTAAAATAAGGTGTCTGCTAATGTTGTCCGCATTCCTCGGCTGAGAATAGTAAGCAGCGATCGACTTCCTTATTGAAGTAGACTAAAAACTGGCAACGATAAACCCCTGTATTTTTGTGAAAGTACAGGGGTTTGTGAAAATACAGGGAAAGATCGAGTGAGTTAAGAATAAATCACTTGCTGTAATGCTCTTCCAGTAGCGATCGCAGCATATCTACCATAGGAACTCCTTCTTCAACGGCTTTCGCCTTAATCGCTTTGTGCAGCGGTTTAGCAATATCTAAGGTAAGTCGCTTCATTTTCGTGGCTTTCTCATTCGTAGCTTTCTCGGCGGCTGGCACTGCGGCAGCTTTTTTAGATGGAGCAGTTTCTGCGGCAACGGGCTCATCAACTTGTTTCTTTACCTTGGCTTCTTTCACTTTTCCATCCTTCGCTTCTTCATCATCCACTTTTGCCTCCAAGGGTGCTGCTGGCATTTCGGGCACCTTTGACCGATCCTGAGCGGGCTCTTTACCCATCATTTGGAGTTCTTTAGCTGCCTTTTTTGTCGCCTGAGCTTTTCTCCCTTTCTCAACTTCCTCTCCCACCGGTTCCGAGGTTACAACGGGAACCTCGCGTCCAGGGCTGCTTGCGGAAGCTTTGGGTTTCTGATCTTGTTCTAAAGGGGTAGTTGCTGGAGCAGCTTTAGGCTGTGCGCCAATCTCTTTTTTTTTGTTTGCCATGGTTTCACTCCAATAATTTATACCAGTAGATCAGCTGAACTAAACGTAAGATAGACAAACTGTTATTTATGATGTGCAAGCAAAGTTGCCTGACCGCAAAACCTACATTTGCAAAACCTACGTTTATTTGCGCCTACCTACTTTGCGCCTACTCACTGCTAAGGGAATTAATTTCTTAAATCGTTGCCTTAGGGCGATCGCGTTCTGTATTTACGACGAATTACTTTTACAGAATATCGTATTTACAGAAGAACATGCAAATCAGCGTGAAAAATTAGCTCAAAGTCGGCTTGCAATTGACCTATTTTCTGCTCTCGACCTTTAGAGGATGTCTGAGAGGTATCAAAGATTCTTGCACTCGCCCCCCAACCCCCCATTCTGGGGCAGGACTTCCGCACCAGTCCTCCTTCAAAGTCCCCTAGAATGGGGGATTGAGGGGGCGGCTCGGATAGCAACTTAGACTTCTCAGACATCCTCTTACACAGCTTGACGTTCATGGACAAAAACCAGAGGTAACAAAGCGCCTAGCCGCAAAACACTTGAAAGCACAAAGAGTCCTAAAAATCCACCATAGCCGAACTGAGCCAAAAAGCCTCCAGCAGTCGTACCTAAGGCACCGCTGATGCCAGCTACCGCAGCAGCAACCCCAAAGTAGGTCGATTGGTTGCGATCGGGGGCAATGTCAAGTTGAAAATTATTGGAGCAAAGGTCAATTGCTGCTGATGTTCCTCCCGAAATGCAATGCAACAATGGCAGCCCCAACCAAACAGACCATAAATTTATACCAGCGCTAAGCCATAAAAGTGGAAAGATTGCAAATACAATCCCTGCACCTAGCAAAATTGGGCGATTGCCAATGCGATCAGCAAACTGTCCACACACTAGCAGCACCAGCAGGTTTGCCCCTGCCGCCAGGCTACTATAAAGTGTGACATGGTTGATATCTACCTTTAACTCGTTCAGCATATAAACATTAAAAAATGGAGAGCTTAAACTTACTGAAAATGTCCACAGGTGAAAATAAAGTAAAAACTTGAGGAAGTTGCCGTCTTGCCAAAAAGCGGGAGTGAGTTGGGGCTGAGAGGGGCTAACTAAAGCAGGGTGAAGTGGATCTTCGGAGCTTGATGGGTTGACTTCAAGCGGGAGCACTTTAACTGGAAAATAGGAATTGTTTTGTGGATTGACATCCACCATGAAGTTTTGAAACCATAGGCTGAGAATTCCAGAGGCGATCGCTACTACTAGCACCACGCCGTAGCCCTGAATAGAGCCGCCCTGCCACTGAGTCACAATCAATCCCAGGAGGGGCACTGAAATTAAATTCGTTAAATTGGCGGCACTGCTGCGTAAGCTGAAGTAGCGTCCCCGCAGCGTTCGGGGCACTAGGGCTGCCATCCAACTGAGCCAAGGGGCACTGCCTAACGCTCCTAACAGAGAGCTAGCAAGCGTAATCCCCAACGTTAAGGCAATCAGCAGCGCTGGAGCATTGGGGGTTCTCCCAACCCAAAAAATGGCGATCGCTAAGCCCACCCAGAGCGATCGGGAAATACCGTAGATCCAAAGGCAATAGAAATGACGGCTTGTGGTGCGTTCTGAAAAGTATGCGCCGATGGGCTGAATCAAATTGCACAGCATGGGAACGGATGCCAAGATGCCAATTTGAGTTGGGTTTGCGCCCATATCTAAAAAAAAGTTGGTCAGTAGCACGCCGCCCGTCACATTGGAAAATAGGCTGGCAAAAACCCCATCTAGCGTTGAGGCTTTGAGGCTGGTGCGGATCTCATCTTTGGAAGCCCCGAGGATTGCAGTCAGCGCCCGTGATTTGCCCGAGCCAAAGGGCAAAACTCCTGGTATCCCCGCTTCCGCAGCCACCTCTACACTGATCGCCTCAACAGACACAAAATCCACGCTTCAATTCCTCATGACCTTAGTAGAGCTTAATTTTTGTGACATCTATCAATTCTGGCTCATTGTCCTTAAAGACGGTAGGAACTACTGAGTGTCCTTAAAGACGGTAGGAACTACTGAGTGACGAGTGACTGGCTTGCTAATTTAGGAATTGCTTCGCAACTGGGGCGAGCCACTAGACCAGGGTAGGGTTCTAACGAAAATTCTTGATCAGGAGTGCCGAGCAAGTAGCGATCGCAAACGGCATACAAGTCTGCGTCCGTTTGAGCCAGCCGCATCTCTCGGAGAAAACCCCCTGCTGCATCCACACTTTGAGCAATGTAATTAAGATACATTTTCATGTAGCTAACTTGTGCCCGGTTTGGAACTGTCAGGGCATTTGCTGTGTTCGAGAGGCGATCGATATAACTGCGAACATCTGCCAGCGTGACTTTAGTGATGGGCTGACCGCTCAGATGTTGGCGAACTTGCTGAAAGATCCACGGGTTGCGAATTGCCGATCGCCCAATCATCACTCCAGCGGCTCCAGTTTCAGCTAAAATAGCGGCTGCGGCATGGGCTGATGTCACATTTCCATTAGCAAGAACCGGACAATTTATCCGCTGCACGGCGTGGGCAATCAAATCATAATGAACAGCGCCATGATACATTTCCTTAACGGTTCGACCGTGCAAGCTGAGTAAATCAATATTGTGTCGGTTAATCAGGTCAAGAAGTGCGTCAAAGTTAGCAGTATTTTCAAAACCAATTCGCATCTTAATCGTTAACAAACCTGATACTGATTCTCGTAACTCACCTAAAATTCGGTTAACTTTTTCAAGATCTCGCAGCAGTCCTCCACCAACATTTTTGCGATAAATTCGGGGAGCAGGACAGCCCATATTTAAGTCAATGCCTGCCACAGGATAGCGGCTCAGTTCTTGAGCAATACGAACCAGGTCGGGGATACTTTCTCCAATGAGTTGGGCAAAAATTGGGCGATCGGTCGTGTTCTCGGTAATGGAGCGCAGGATCTTCTTATCGGGTGTCGAACTCTCATGAACGCGAAAGTACTCAGTAAAGAAATAATCGGGACTGCCATAGCCCGCGATCACATTCATGAAAAATAAATCAGTCACGTCTTGCATGGGCGCAAGTGCGGTTAATGCCAGTCCGGGAACTAAGGCTAAAGGTAAGCGATCGGACAGTGGCATATTATCACTCAGTTCGGGTGCCCACACCTTAAAAGGACTCTCAGGCGATCGAATAAACGGGCGATCGATGTTCTCAGCAATAGTATCAGGAATTTCTTTACTTTGCTGCTCATTCGTAGGTCTGAGATCTCGGAGTTCGTTCTAGTCATTAGGGAGTTGCAATTAAATAACGCCCCGAACCGCCCCCTAAATCCCCCATTCTGGGGGACTTCCGACCCTTTCAAAGTCCCCCAGAATGGGGGATTTAGGGGGTGGACAAATCAATGCATCCCACTGGGGTTTTATTTTCTTGCTAGCCCCTTAGCGATCACATTAGCCATCAATAGAGGGATGGGAAACCCTACCCGGAAAGGGATGAAATCCACTCTACGAAAGATTTCTGTCGCTCAGTGGAAGTGCAATACTAAAAATACATGCAACGGGATTTGAGAACTATTTTGCTAAATTCGATTCATCCTCCTGCTTCTCTTAACGCCGCTCCTAAAACGCGCCTATGGATGCCCGATCGCGTTCTATTCACTCCAGATGCACTGGAAGAGGCTTGGGGGCAAAAGATTCTGACACGAGTGCAATCTTTCAATTTGCCTGTTGAGGAACTGCCACGTAACCGCCTGACTGGGTTACGTGGAGAGACAGAGCAAGAAACCTATGCGATCGCTAAACGTACCTTAGCGGTTGTGACTGCACCTCCTAGCAGCTTTAAGCTGAGTCCGATTCCCCCTTCCGCCGATTGGCAGTTTCACTTAGCTGAAGGATGTCCGGCTCATTGTCAATATTGTTATCTGGCTGGAAGTCTGCAAGGACCCCCAGTGATTCGAGCATTTGCTAACTTGCCCCAGACCTTACAAAACTTGGCAGCTTATGAACGCTTAGATAGCACTACTAGTTTTGAAGTAAGTTGCTACACAGATCCGTTGGGTATTGAGCATTTATTGGGCAGTTTGGCAGAATGCATTCGCTACTTTGGTACCCGTGAGAACGGACACTTACGCTGGGTTTCTAAGTTTGATGCGGTTGACGAATTACTAGATCTACCCCATAACGGACATACTCGTTGTCGCTTTAGTGTGAATGCTGCACCGATCAGCAATCGACTAGAAGGGGGAACAGCTTCTGTTGCTAATCGGATTCAGGCATTACGTAAGTTGGCATTGCCCTCTGAACGGGGTGGCGGCGGTTATCCCGTAGGTTTAGTGATTGCGCCCATTATGGCGATCGAGGATTGGGAAGATTACTATGATCAGTTGTTCGATGACCTGAGCAATGCTTTAGACTTTGATGTCGATTTAACGTTTGAGCTAATTTCTCACCGTTTTACCCCTGGCTCAAAAAACGTTTTACAGGCTTGGTACCCTAACAGCAAGCTAGAAATGGATGAGTCAAACCGAGTGATAAAACGTAATAAGTTTGGTGGTGTGAAATATGTCTATGATGGCGACACCATGAAAATGATGCGAAAGTTCTTTGAGCAACAAATTCAAAAACGTTTCCCGCAAGCTAAGATCTTGTACTGGACTTAAGTTTGAGAAGATGTTCAATGGGTCTACGTGATTGTGTAGCAGTAAGCGTTCTTGTTAGGACATCGTTAACGTGCAAGATTAATAAGAGGCTTAAGCCCTTGTCCTAGACAATGTAAAAACTGGGGTATGATACATCATGCATCATACCCCAGTCAATTCACCTAGGCGTGCTAGAACACTAAATTCTTACTTACCAAAAGCATCCTTAACATTATCTACAGCCTTCTCGATAACATTCTTAGTGTTATCTACTGCCTTTTCAGTCCGGCTTGCATCTTCCTCTGCTCTTTGCTGAATGCGCCCTGCATCTCTCTTAGCTCTATTTGCGATCGCGCTATCATTGTCGTCGGTGGCGTTATCTACTTTTGCAGCGTTGCTTCTGGCAGCTTCTTCCACCTTATCTGCGGTATCTCTAATGAAGCCCTTGGCGTTCTTGGTATCTTCACCCACTTTGTTCTGGACTTTATTGCCCAAGTCTGCTGCCACGACAAAGTTGTTCGTAGGATTAGCCATTGCTGCATTGTTTAGCAAGAATGCACCCTGCCAGAAAAAGGCGATCGCCGACAAGCTTAACAACACCATTGTCAACCGACGACCTAAAGCAGAAATTTGTTTTGTCAAATGATTCAGTTTCATACCAATAACCAGGTTGTTTACCAAGTCATTTGTACTGCGTTTGGCTAGTCATACAAATCTGTCCAGAGATAGATTTTCCTTTACTCTAAGATGTCTGGAGATAATGTACTCTTGATCACGACATTTAAGAGGTATAAGAAATGGTGAATGCAGCAGGTGCTAAAAACGTTTTAGGTGGCAAGCTGGAAATTTGTTGCACTGAGCCAATGACAGGCTTTTATCGAAATGGCAAGTGTGAAACTGGAGCCGATGATCAGGGAGTACACGTCGTTTGCGCTCAAGTCACCGATGAGTTTTTAGCGTTTACCAAAGCTCAGGGGAACGATTTAAGCGCGCCAGGATTTGGCTTTCCTGGGTTGAAAGCAGGCGATCGCTGGTGTCTCTGTGTCAGTCGTTGGAGGGAGTCCCTAGAGGCGGGTGCCGCTCCTCCCGTAGATTTGGCGGCAACCCATGCAGCGGCGCTTAAGGAAGTCTCGCTAGACGATTTGACAAGTCATGCTATTCAAGGGACGTAAAGTCAGATTTAACGCCCATACAGCCGTGTTAACCACCCTAAGCGATCGCTCATCTCTTGATTCAATTGCTCTGAACTTTCATATCGCCATCGCCACTGACCTGCATTCACGCTTGGATCGTTCATTCGCCCCGAACTGCCTAATCCCAGTAAATCTTGTAGCGGCAAAATTGCTAAATCCGACACTGAAGCCAACGCCATCCGAATTAGTGCCCAGTTAATTTCTGAAACATCTTCCGGGCGATCGTACCCTAGATATTGAGCAAATTGCTGTTTTTCTTGGGCGGCGGCACTTGTCCACCAGCCGATCGCCGTATCGTTGTCATGGGTGCCCGGATACACCACACTATTAGGCACATAGTTATGAGGTAAATAGGCATGATCAGGGTCACCTGTGAAGGCAAACTGGAGGATTCGCATTCCTGGAAACTGGAAGCGATCGCGCAGATTCTCTACTTCAGGGGTAATAATTCCTAAATCTTCTGCCATCACGGGCAAATTGCCCAACTCTGCCGCTAACGCCTCAAAGAACTCAACGCCTGGAGCCTTCACCCATTCCCCATTCATAGCTGTCGTCTCACCTGCACGTACCTGCCAATATGCCTCGAACCCTCGGAAGTGGTCGATTCGCACAATGTCTACGTACTGCATCGTTGCTTTAAAGCGTTCAATCCACCAAGCAAAGTTTGTGGCTTGCAGCTTATCCCAGTTGTAAACCGGATTGCCCCAAAGCTGCCCGGTGGCGCTGAAGTAGTCGGGCGGAACACCTGCTATGTAAGCTGGTTCTAGAGTTTGAGGATCGAGCTTAAAGATTTCAGGATTGCCCCAAACTTCGGCGCTATTGTGACACACATAAATGGAGACATCTCCAACAATTTGGATATTTTTCTGTTGAGCATAATTTCTAAGGTTCGACCATTGCCCGAAGAACTTAAATTGCAGAAATTTCTGGTAGAGAATTTCATCCTGTAATTGCTCTCGCTGGGCAGCAAGGGCGGCTGGCTCTCGTCGGGCGATCGCCCCTTCCCACACGTTCCACGCCTTGCCATTATTCGCCTCCAACAGTGCCATAAACAAGGCAAAATCGTCTAGCCAAACTGCCTTCTGTTCACAGAACTGCTCAAACTCAGCTTGAGAGTTTCGCTGCTTAAAGTTGTTGTATGCCAGCTTGAGATAATAGGATTTGTGCGGAATGACTCGATCAAAATCAACGCGATCGGCGGGCGCTTCAGGTAAGGGCGCAAGCTCATCGGGATGAAGCAGTTGGTCACCTGCCAATACATCAAGGCTAAGCAACATCGGGTTGCCTGCAAACGCACTGTAATTCATGATGTAAGGCGAATGCTCGTCACCCGTAGGCCCTAGCGGCAAGACTTGCCAGAGCTTTTGTCCACTGCGTTCCAAAAAGTCTATGAACTCGTAGGCAGATTGACCTAAATCGCCAATCCCAAAGCGGCTGGGAAGGCAGGTGGGGTGTAGTAAAATTCCACTGGCGCGTTGAAAAGTCACAATATTTTAGGGATGCTTAGGGATTAGTCAATTTGATTCCTATCCACAGTAATAGAATGCGTCAGATTCACGCAACTGTCGGCAAGTTTATGTCTCAGTCTGTATTATTAGTAAGTTATCAGTAAATTCTTGATGAATGTGTCATAGCGAACATTATTATTTGTTACTAATAATTCCATTAGATCCATGATGAGACTGCCTGTTCATCTTAAAGCAGAGCCTAATGCAAAGACAGTATGAAAGATTGCACTAAAGTAAGAGTAACTCAATCAAGTTATGGCAATCTCTTCTAATCTACCCCACCCCCTAACGCACTTCCCCTATGCAACAATCGACCCTTCATAGCGATCCTCTCTGGTTTAAAGATGCCATCATTTACGAAGTGCCTGTTCGGGCTTTTGCCGACAGCGACAGTGACGGCATCGGCGACTTCCGAGGACTAACCGAAAAGCTCGATTATATCCAAGACTTAGGCGTAACAGCCGTTTGGGTACTGCCCTTTTTCCCTTCGCCATTGCGAGATGATGGGTACGATATCGCCGACTACAACAGCGTCAATCCTATCTATGGCAACCTTGAAGACTTTCACATGTTCTTGGAAGCGGCGCACCAGAGAAATATCCGCGTCATTATTGAACTAATTGTTAACCACACTTCCGATCAGCATCCTTGGTTTCAACGGGCAAGGAAAGCCCTGCCTGGCAGTTCAGAGCGTGACTTTTACGTTTGGAGTGATACTCCTAATCAATATCAAGGTGTACGGATTATTTTCCAAGATTTTGAAACCTCTAATTGGACATGGGATCCTGTTGCAAAAGCGTACTTTTGGCATCGCTTTTACTCTCATCAACCTGATCTGAATTATGAACATCCCCAACTTCAGAAAGCTATTTTCGATGTTGTCGATTTTTGGCTAGAAATGGGGGTTGATGGGTTACGGATGGATGCAGTGCCGTATTTGTATGAGCGCGAAGGCACCAACTGCGAAAATTTGCCTAAGACTCACGATTGGCTGAAGCAACTCCGCGCCCATGTCGATCGCAAGTTTCCTAATCGAATGTTGCTTGCCGAAGCTAATCAATGGCCTGAAGACGCAGCGGAGTACTATGGGCAGGGTGACGAATGCCACATGAACTTCCATTTTCCACTGATGCCGCGCCTGTTTATGTCGCTGCAAATGGAAGATAGTTTTCCTATTATCGATATTTTGCAACAAACCCCAGAAATTCCGCCTAATTGTCAGTGGGCGCTATTTTTGCGTAACCATGATGAACTGACGTTAGAAATGGTCAGCGATGAAGACCGTGACTATATGTATCGCGTTTATGCCCAAGATCCGCAGGCGAGGATTAACTTAGGAATTCGTCGGCGTTTGGCTCCCCTGATGGGGAATAATCGACGGCGCATTGAGTTAATGAATAGCCTGCTGCTGTCGCTGCCTGGCACGCCCGTCCTGTACTATGGCGATGAAATTGGCATGGGTGACAACTTTTACTTGGGCGATCGCAATGGCGTTCGTACTCCCATGCAGTGGAGTTCTGACCGCAACGCTGGGTTTAGCCGCGCCAATCCTCAACGGCTTTATGCGCCTCCTATCGTTGACCCAGAGTATAACTATGAAACTGTCAACGTTGAAGCACAGCGAGCAAACTCTAGTTCCCTGTGGTGGTGGATGAAGCGATTAATTGCGGTGAGAAGTCGCTACCAGGCGTTCGGTCGGGGTACTTTTGAAGTTCTTTCTCCCGAAAACCGCAAGGTATTGGCGTTCACCCGTACCTATGATGGCGAACACATTTTGGTCGTGGCAAATCTTTCTCGATTTGTACAGGCAGTAGAATTAGATCTATCGGCATTTCAAGGAATGATGCCCATTGAAATCTTTGGACGCACCGAATTTCCGCCCATTGCTGATACACCCTATTTTCTCAGTTTGGGGCCTCACTCGTTTCTCTGGTTTACGCTGCAAATTCAGCCCAGCACTGCCTTACTTCCTAAAGCTCCGGCTCAGCTACCGACCTTAACCGTAAGCGGTCATTGGCAAGATATTTACAGCAAAGCAGATTCTAGAAAAGCATTAGAAGCGCTTCTGCCTGATTTCCTACGACAGTGCCGTTGGTTTGGGAGTCGCAATCGTTCGATGCAATCTGCCCAAATTGCTGATGTGATTCCGTTTAATATTCAGCCGCAACCCGAAGCTAATGAATATCACATTGTTTTGGTCAAAGCCGAGTATACCGAAGGGGTTGCCGAAACCTATGTGCTGCCGTTAGCTTACGCGGTCGGGAATCACCATCCTATTACCCATACCGAACACGCGATCGCCCAGATTAAGGGCAACTACATTTCTGGCATTTTGTTTGATGCCTTCAGCGACAAAGACTTTCTGCCTATTCCTCTAGAAGCTTTGATTCAGGAGCACTCCCAGAAGGGTAGTCAGGGTGAAATCGTTGCAACCTTGTTTGAGCCAGCTAATCTGTCTGTCTCTGCCACGCCCCATTTACCTAAAGTCGAGCATGGCAATGCCTTAGTCGTTTATGGCGATCGCCTCATCTTTAAACTGTTTCGCAGAGCAGAAGAATGCATCAACTCAGACATTGAAATGGGACGGTTTTTAACCCAACGTTCAACTGCGACTGATTCACCTAGTGAACACTTTGCACCCATCATTGGATCAATAGAGTATCGCCGCAAGGGTGTTGAAGCGATGGCTCTGGGAATGTTTCAGAAATACATTCCAGATACTCGTGATGCATGGTCGTTCACACTCGATAGCCTGCGTGATTTCTTCGAGAAAGTAATGGCGCAACCTAGTGAAATGATCCAAGTCCAGTTGCCGCAAGCCTCATTAGTCAATGCGTTAACGCTTGAGGTGCCTGAGTTAGCCTATGAAATTATGGGAACCTACCTGGGAGCCGCAGAGCTACTGGGACAACGCACCGCTGAAATGCATATTGCCTTAGCTGCGGATGAAAACGATCCTAGCTTTGCACCAGAGCCGTTTACGCTGTTCCACCAGCGATCGGTTTACCAATATATGCGCAACCAGGCTGGACAGATTTTTTTACGCTTGAAAAAGCAACTGAAAAAACTGCCCATTAAACAACAAGCCTCGGTTCGGACTTTACTGAATGAACAAAGTGCAATTTTAGATCACTATAAGCGCATTGTTGATCAACCTATTGCCGTCATGCGAATTCGCTGTCATGGTAATTATCATCTTGAGGAGGTGTTGTATACAGGTAAAGATTTTGTCATCATTGACTTTGAAGGTGAAGCCAGCCGTCCGCTGAGTGAACGACGGATGAAGCGATCGCCAATCCGAGACGTTGCTAGCATGGTGCAATCTTTTTACTATGCATCGCGGATAGCTTTACAGCGCGAGGTTGAGAGTGGTGTCATTCGGACAGAGAATCTGCCATTGATGGAGCAATGGGCGCAGTTCGTGTATTACTGGACAAGCGTGGTGTTTTTGAAAAAGTATTTAGCAACGGCGAGCGGTGCCGCGTTCTTACCTAAAACACAGCCCGAGCTTCAGGTTTTACTAGACGCTTTTCTACTCGAAAAGGCAGTGTATGAGTTGGGGTATGAAATGGAAGCCCGCCCAGATTGGACAGATGTTCCGCTCCAGCGGATCTTAGAGTTACTAGGTATCAATCCTGATAAAAAAATCAGCCCCTGAATCTAGTTTCTCTTTCTGCTTAGGGAAGAGGCTAGGGTTTAGAAGAGGATACTTTCAATAGCGCTAAACTATTGGTGTTGCTGAGCATCGTTGAATGAAAGTATGAATCTAAATCAAAGCCCCTTTCCTTGTTTCTGTTAGCAGCAGTGCGTCGGTTTTTTGGGCATCCCATTTTTTGGGCATCCCATTGATCTGCACGAAGTTCGCGCGGTAATAATAAGTTCTTGCCACAAAACGTTTGAGTCAGGGAGCCAACTGGTCGCCCGACTCAACTAGCCAAACCAGAAAAAACAAAAGGTGTCTCGATAGTAATGATGGGCTGCCTCATGGGTCAGGACTGCCTCAATTTGGGCGTTCCTCAATTCGGGCGTTCCTCAAGTTGGGCGTTGTTGAATGAGGTGAGCAAGCCGAGACTGATGACTAATTTAGAATTCCAAAAGCCTACTTGCGCTGCAAACAAAGCAGGCGTATCTAAAATATTAGAATATATTGAGCATTAATTAACCTTATTCAATCCCCCTATCGAAAGAGCTACTCTCACCCTCTAGACGGTGGGTTGCCCGTAGATGCCTTGCTAACCTTGATAAGCCAATACAAACGTAGGAATAACACTATGCTTCACTCTTTAACTTTTGTCAAAAAACTTTCCTTAGCTGTAGGCGTAGCAGGAATCGGCATTCTTACAGGTTTTCCTGCCTTGGCTCAGTCCTCTGGCTCAACTCCAGAGTTTGAGTTATCGAAAGAGGGCTTTATCATCCTTTGCGATCGCACCCCAATGAATTCTCGTTGCGAAGGAAGCCCATACTACACGGGTTCATCAAGTCAATCGCCTCAAGAGAACCCTACGTTTTCACCCAGCGGTACTACTGCTCCTACTCAGAACTTACCTAGCGAAAGTGATGTACCTGAACCCTCATCTGCTCCCGAAACCCGCTCTCCCGATGGCATGATGCAAGATGGTTCTTCGCCTGGATCAAGTGGGTCTTCTGGCTCAAACGGCATGGGTTCACCTGGCAATACAACGGGTTCAGATGGCACTATGTCACCCAGCGGTACCACTGCTCCTACCCAGAACTTGCCTAGCGAAAGTGATGAAACTGAAACACAGACTGCACCTCAGAATCAATCTCCTAGTGGCGCGGGTCAAGGCGGTTCATCTTCCGGATCAAGCGGTAGCTCAGGTTCACCTAGCAATACCACTGCTCCTACGCAATCTCTACCTAGCGAGTCTGACACTAAATAATGGGCTATCTTCAGCCTGTTTCAAACTGCTTCAAACAGAGAGAATAGTTTTATAGGCTGAGCATGTAGAAAAAATAAACCAGACATAAAGCTTCTCATCTTCAGGATGGGAAGCTTTACTTTAATTCAGCGACAAATCCAAGCCATGCATCTAATTAAGCGAGTAGAAAGTTTCCTGCTTTTATAAAAATAGGTTCTAAAATGCTTTCTTGTGAAGAGTTTAAAGCATTATAGAGAACCATGAAAGTTTCTTTTCGGGCTGGCTACGTAAAGTTAGTTTCTCGGAATTGTCTTCTCAAGCCTTAAAGGTGTCCTTGGTTCCTAGCATTGTAGTTGCACAGTTTATCTTATTTGTAACCGCTTTGTTCTCGCACTTTAGTCTTCAGCTTCTATAGGTGCTGTTAATTGCTCATATTGGTTTCGATGGCGATCGCTTAGTTTCAAGTATTCTGAATCTGTCTTAGCTAACTGCCATGTCTCGTAAAAGATTTTGGCAGATTGAGCTTTAATTGGGTCTTCTTCTCTTGGTAAAATAACTCGAGAATTTTTGTCATATTTCCGTCCTGATTTATGATTGGCATAACGACGGGAGCGAGTGTAACCCATTTGTAAAAACTTCCGCGCCATGTCCATTCCTACAAAATCATTCTGTTCTTTGTAAGCAAGAAAAAGAGCATAAATTTCTTCTGCCGACTGTTGGGCAATCTCTGGTGTTTTGAATCTCCAATAGGGTAGTATCTCGCTCTTATAAGGCTCAACGAGTAAGACACCTTGTTCGCCTTTTCCTATGCAATAAAGCTCGGGGTGCTGCCGAAAGTCGATCGCTTTAAAGTCAAGCGAGTAGTCAAATTTCTTGAGCGATGGTGACTTCTTAACCAATTGTGTTGATGGTAAAACTTAGTGAAAACTTCGATTTGCAGATTATCATAGATCAACTGTAATCCAAGTCACCCTAACGAAATATCTTGATTTTTGCAGTGCTTCTTCTAGCGATCGGCAGAATCTCTTTTTCATTGCTTGTTACTAAAATGCTTGATGTTGAAAAATGTTGTAGCAATGCTCGAAATCTACCTATCGGGGGATTCTTACTTCCTTTGACATACGCTAAATTGCATAGGCAAAAAAACTTCAATGGCGTGTCTACATGGAAACTGACCCTCAGCCCAAACTGCCTTTCAACGAAACTAACGCAGATACTCCTGAGATTGGGGGCGGTATTCCTATTATTGAATATTGGGCAAAGCATACGCTGTCGCCAGAGGGACCAAAAATCTGGAAAACACTGTTTCACCATAGTGCTTGTTTATCTTGTTCTTGGGGCACAGGGGGACAAAAAGGTGGATTTACTAACGAAGAAGGTGAAAAACTACAGCGCTGTATGAAAAGCGTTGAGGCAATTTCAGCCGAAATTCAGCCGCCTATTCCAGCACATTTTTTTGATACTCATTCGATCGCTGAGCTAGAGCAATTATCTTCTATGGAAGCCGATCGCTTAGGACGATTGAGCTTTCCAGTAATCTTTCGGGCGGGTAATTCTCACTACGAACGCATCTCTTGGGACGAAATTTACGCGATCGCGACTAAAGCATTCCAAAAACATCCTGAACGAATTGCTTCATATAGCTCAGGTCGGGGTTCTAACGAAGCGGCATTCTTGCTACAACTGATGCTGCGAACGCTAGGTTCTAATAATCTGGCAGATTGTTCAGACTTGTGCCACGCGCCCTCGACAACGGCACTCCAAGAAATGTTTGGCACAAAGACCTCAATTGTTAGTTTAGAGAGTCTGAAGCAAGCAGATTGTGTCGTATTAGCAGGGGCGCACTCTTCTTCAAATCATCCGCGTTTAATGAATGAGCTCATTAAACTGCGCGATCGCGGTGGTAAAGTTATTGTCATTAATCCAGTCATGGAAGTTGGATTGGTCAAGTTTGGCTCCCCTGTGTTCCCAGTTAAATCTTTGGTTCCTGGCTCTGAAATTGCTTCATTGTATTTACAGCCCATTCCAGGTAGCGACGTGGCGCTATTTGTTGGTATTCAAAAAGCGTTGATTGAACAGAATCGAGTTAATTACCCGTTCCTACAAGCGTATACAGAAGGGTGGGAAGCCGTGCTAGAACAGGCGCGATCGCTTTCCTGGAAAACCCTTAGTACACTTTGCGGCGTTACTCAAACAGAAATTGAAGCAGCGGCAGCAATTATAGGTATGTCGAAGGGTGTGGTCTTCGGTTGGGCGATGGGAATTACTCAACAGATGAATGGTGTTGACAACGTTTATAGCATTGCTAATACTGCGTTGATTACGGGTCAGATTGCCAGAATGGGCGCAGGGCTAATGCCTGTGCGTGGGCATTCTAATGTGCAAGGCTTTGGCTCAATGGGCGTAACAGTAAAGCTGAAAGAGGAGATTAAGCAAGCACTAGAGACACTTTTGGGGCGATCGCTGAATCTACCCAAGGGCTATCACACCCGCGATTTAATTGAAGCAGCAGAAGCAGGCAAAGTAGAGAGTCTAATATGTGTTGGTGGTAATATTTATGGTGCTAATCCTGACTCAGCCCAAGCAAAACGGGCGTTGGGAAACATTGATACCATTATTTACATGGCTACCAAACCTAACATTGGGCACTTTAATGGATTGGCAAAAGTAAATACTATTATCATCCCTGTCCTAAATCGGTTTGAAAACCCCCACAAAACTACGGTTGAGTCGGGTAACAACTTTGTCCGGTTCAACGATGAAGGCACAACCCACTTAAAGAATGCTGACCTGATTTCGGAAGTCGAATTTTTGACAGAACTGGCGCATCGGTTGCTAGGTGACTATCCAGTAGAGTGGCGTAAGATGCAAGATACCCGCTACGTGCGACAGTTGATTGCTAAAACCATTCCCGGTTACGAAAAAATCGCCACCCTTGACGATACCCAAGAAGAATTCACTATCTCTGGACGCATCGTCACTGAGCCTCATTTCAAAACACCATCGGGAAAAGCAAAGATGCTCACTACGCCGTTACCTAACCTTACCTTACCTGAACCCAAAGATTTCGGAATTGCTGAACCTGCAAACAGTCTTATTTTGGCATTAATGACGGGACGGAGCTACTCGCAGCACAACACAGTGGTTTACAAAATTGGGGATCAGTATCGGGGAATGCCCCATCGGCACTGTATTCTGCTCAATCGGAGCGATGCAGAAAGAGTAAACTTAGCTGAACACGATCGCGTTACTGTACAGGGTGATGCAGGTAAATTAGACAATATAGAAGTGATCTATGGCGCAGTGCGGCAAGGTGCGGCGCTAATGTTCTACCCTGAAGTAAATGTTATCTTTAAGGCAAAAACTGAAGTACGATGTGGCACGCCTGCTTATAAGCGAGTACCCGTCGTAGTTTATAGCAAAAAGCAACAGGTGCAACAGAAAAAATAGAGATGAGCGTCATGACTTTGTGGTTATAAAATCCTATTAAGATAACCGTGATGGAACGGTAATGCACTGTTTACCATAACGCTCTGACGGTTTGAGAGGTAAAGCGTAAAACGCCTGACTCTTGCGCAGTTTGGTAAAAGATTTGCAACTCACCTTGAGTATTCACCTCATATTGCTGGGCGGCTTGTAATGCGGCTAAATACTTTGCCTCCTGATTCATCACAGATTCCTCACAAGCCTTGCGAGTAGAGGCTAGAGCGCCAAGGCTTAATATATTTGACTCGGTTTCATAGCTTCCGGTAAAGCGGTTGCATCCACCTGAACCAGAAACGCGATCGCCCTCAAAATTGGCGGTCAGTTCAGTTGCTTGCAGGGGTACGGTTAGAGCGGCGGTTGTTCCCATAGAGATAAGCCGCCAACTGCCTGTGATCGTGGAGGATTGTGCCATGAGAATTGGGGTTTCAGTCGGGATGGGCTGTGCCATTGCAAGATTTTTAGCCGCAACTCCAACGATCTCGATCGCTATTACCGCGCCAACTGCTAATAGTGAATTGCTTAATAGTGGATTCATTGAGGGCTTCATAACTTGTACCAGAGCGATGAATTGCTTTTCAAATTAACTGACAATGGTCAAATCAAAAACCTAACATTAATTAACTCATGTTAATGAACAGCTTTGCTCAAGAATTAACAAGGATTAAAAAATAACACACAGAATTACTCTAGCTCTTAGGTTGTGTCAGCAGGGTCAAGTATATCAGTAAGGGTGCCTAGCACAACTTGTTGCGGAACACCAATTTGAATATTATGGCGATCGAAAGCAATTTTAAGCCGACGGCGCAATTCTCGTGCTGTCGGCCATTGTTTAAGCGGAGCCGTTTTAATCAAGATGCGAATCACGATGCCCGTGTGCGAAATCTGATGAACGCCAAACAGTTCTTGGGTATCGAAGATTAAGGATTGCCATTCTGGATCTTGTGCCATGCGATCGACGGTTTCACGAACGACTGCAAGAGCCAAATCCACATTGGTATCATAGGCGACCTCAATCCGAAAATCTGCCCTTGCCCAAGTCCGTGACATGTTTTCTACTTGAGTAATTAGGCTGTTGGGTAAAGTGATTAAATTACCATCGTCACTGCGGATCTGAGTGATGCGTAAATTTAGGTTTGTCACAAATCCAGCAGCCGTACCAATTCTGACGTAATCTCCAATTCGGAACTGGTCTTCTAACAAAATTAAGAATCCGTTCACGAGATCTTTAACCAGGCTTTGTGCCGCAAACGAAATTGCTAATGCAACTAATGCTCCCAACGCCAAAAGCGATCCGGGTGCAAGATTTAGCCACTGGAGCACCCAGAGAAAACCTAGAGAATAAACCAGAACTCTTTTTAGCCCTTTAACCACGTTAGCAAGCGTGGCGACCCGCTGTAAATTTGCTTCTGTTAAAGATTGGTCTTGCTCACGGCTTTCGATAAAGCGATCGATGACCAGATCGGTAAGGCGATTAATTAGCCCTGTTAGAAACCACGTTATTAAAATTACAACCGGGATGGCAATGACTCTGTTGGCAAACTGGCGCGTTTCAGGAAAGGTTCTGAGACTATAGGCAAGCCCAATCAGCCAGGTAAAAGCGATCGCCCAAAAAGTCAACCACCGAAAAAATCGAACAATCTTCAGTCGTCGCTGTAATCCCAAATAATCATGTAGCCTCTGAAACAGCCAAGGCTCTAAGTAAGTGGTTTCAACATGGGTTGTTCCAGCATGAGTTGCTTCTACCGCAGGCGTAGCTTCAACACGAGCCGCTATCTCGGCTGCCTGCCGTTGCTCAAGCTTCCGTCTGCGCCATCCCCAAAATATCCAAACTCCACTCAGTAAAACGGTTGACAGCGCCGTTGCCATTAAAATTCTAATCGCTTCAGAGTTCTGTTGTTCTAATGCTTCTGGCTGGCGCAGTTCTAGCGCCTGGCGCAGTTCATTCTCTAAAATTTCCTTCCATCGGTTTGCCAGTCTGTCTTGGGTTGTGGAGTAAAACTGGGCATCTGTATCGGTTACCGTCAGCAAGACTTTCGCTTCCGTCAAGGTAGCATCTTTAACAAATAAAACTGGCTGACCATTCAGTATCTCAATTGAAACCCGTAGGGTTTCGGGGTCTAGCATTTCATCCTCAGATACTTTACTTGCTAGAGTCAGTTGTCTAAGATTGGCTTCCACCTGTTTGGCACGAACTTCGACTGGAATTTGGCTACCCGGCTCACTGCGGTTGAAAATAGCTGAAGACGCAATTTTAAACAGTTCTTTTCCGTCCAGCCTTATTCCAGCAGCTTCTAATGTGCCTCGCCGTTCTACGCCCGTTGGCAGGGGCGGAGTAGTGGTTGGATTAGTCAAGGATGGCAATTGCCCTAAGACAGGGATGGTGGTTGATGGTGCGATCGCCCTGCCTTGGCTTGCGCTTACCGTTAGCAAGAGAAAAGTAGCGAGACTGCATACAGCAAGTTGGTAGAAGCGGTGGATTCGGCTCCACCTATAGCCCTTAGATAGATGACCCGAGAATGATTTTAATAGATAAAGCGCGCTTTTTGAGATACTCGTAAAGGGTCGCTCAATTCTTTGAAAAGGGTTACATAATATGCGCTTGGAGTTGGGTTGCAAAGGGTGACTCATAGATGGCAAATTAGGGCGTGGGGAGAAGTGATCTCTTCAAGATACCTATAAGAGGTTACCTCTCGGAAGAATTAGGCGTATGGTGGATTGCAATGGCTGAATGAAAAGTAAAAAAGAGTCGCTGCTGAATTGTGGTACGAAAATCTAGTTCTCCTGCCCTCTTAGGAAAAGGGCTAGGGGCTAGGATTATTGGCAAAGCAGTTAGCGAAACCTCTCCTCAACCTCCTTCTCTTACGGAAAGAGGCTTTAAATGGATTCATACTTCTATTCAGCAATGCCCGATTCTTTTTACACAAGCGCTAGTGCTAATTTAACTAGGAGACCTTAGGAATGACTGATCCGCTGTTTAATGAACTTGGCAATTTGATTAGTGGAGCGTTCTCTCTCAACTCAGAGGCATTCCAAAAAATTGTCAGTTTTCCAGGGGGACAAACAGCCGCACTTCTGGTCGTTCTAGCCGCAGGACTCTCCTTAGCAGTGGGACAGAGTATTATTCTATTTACCAATCAGGTGCAGCCATTACGGTTTGTCTTTAGTCTATTACTGAATGCCGTCTTGTTTGCCTGTGGTTTTTTGTTTCTAGTGGCTAGCACCTGGCTAACGGGTTGGATACCTGGATTTTCGCAGTTGTCATGGAGCAGTTTGGTTAAAAACTTGGGGTTAAGTTACGCGCCGTTACTGTTTAGCTTTCTGGCAGCTTTACCCTATGCCGGAGTTCCCATTTTTAACTTATTATCGGTCTGGCATTTGCTGGCAATGGTCGTCGGATTTAGCGCGATCGCCCAGGTTGATGGAGCCTCTGCCTGGGTTCATGTGGCGCTCGGTTGGTTGGTGCTACAGCTTCTACAAAGAACGATTGGACAGCCGATCGCCAAGCTAGGACGGCGCTTAAGCGAACAGGTGGCAGGTGTTGATCTGGCTGATAATCGCTCGGAATTAGAAGAGATTGTTCAATCTGGACTAGAAACACGGCTGGCTGAGGCTTTACCAGAACCATTGCCCCAAGCCCCAGAAGCTTTAGCTTCAACACCAGAGCAGCCCGAAACCCAAAACCCTGATGCAACCCTTACCGCATCATCGGCGATCGCCCCTGTCCAGATACCGTCTGTAGGCACCGCTCAAAACCTATTAGTTCGTTCCTCTCATTATTCAAGAAGCATTCCCCAGATTATTCAATTGGGGTTGGGCTTGCTGGCAATGATTCTGTTATTTCTAATCATTACAATTCTGCTACGTCCAGTCCGCGAAAGTCTTTTTGTCTGGCATGAAAGCATTCCCAAATTAATCCGTCAACTTTTTGATCTCGTTTGGATTGGAGTTGTTGCGCTGATATTCGCCGGATTCCTGGCTCCCCTAGAAGCCTTGGGCTGGTGGGCAGGCTGGTATGGCGACGGTTTAGACACTCGCCGCACTCCAGCGCCCGTTGTACCTGTTAATCCTGGCGATCGCCCCTCGCGCTATGTCGTTTATCTAGACGGGGTGGGTCAGTCTGGCGAAACCTACACGCCCGATGTAGTCGAATTTATTCAGGCGCTTCAGACTGCTTTACCTAAAAATGTCGTGTTTGTACAAGGGCTGATGATGTACTCCGTCTTCAATCAACCTTTGGATCACGATCGCTTGTTGTCTTGGGCTTGGCGGCTAGCAGACAAAGTGCGGTGGAAAAATCCTACCTCTTTGTTAGGTCTCATGATCAATCTTCGGAATGCGTGGATTGTTGCTGTATCTGCCGATCAGCGTTACGGACCCATCTACAATCAAGGAATTGCCCAAATACTTTATAACGGGCTGGTGCAGCAGGGTTATCAACCTCGTACAGGCGTACCGATTACCCTAATTGGCTATAGCGGCGGCGGTCAAATGTCGGTTGCGGCAGCACCTCATCTCAGGCGGGTGCTGGGCTGCGAAATTGAGGTGATTTCTCTGGGAGGTGTGATGAGCGCCAACAATAATTTTTTGAAGCTGGCGCATCTTTATCATCTAGTTGGTGATCAAGATAAGGTTGCAGGTCTAGGGTCAATTCTTTTTCCAGGACGATGGCAGATATTTGCTTTGTCTTATTGGAACCGGGCAAAGCGCAAGGGCAAAATTAGCGAAATTTCGTTAGGTTCTATGGGGCATCAGGTTCCGGGGGGGATTATGGATCCTCATGCGTTACTGCCGAATGGACAGAGCAATCTTCAACACACGATCGCCCTTATTCTTTCCATCTTGCAGGGTCGGTTCCTAATTGCTAGTTCACATCGTTCTAAAGAAACTAGCAATTATGATCGCTATCTGCGTGCCGATTTTAATCACTATACCTATTATCCCTTATCTCAAACTATCGATTTGCAATGGTATCGCCCGATCGCACCTTGGATGGGTCGCTTAATCTTGCCGTTGTCCTCAGAACGAACTCAGGTACGAGGAGTTTGGTTTGAAGTCCATCATGCTGAGCGTGGCTATGAGTGGATGGTGGGACAAACGGTGCTGTTGCGTTGGATTGATCATCCCCCGGTAAAAGAGCGAGTGCGAACTGTAACGCGCGATGTTCACTTCAGCGCTGATGCAGAATATTCTAGTCAGCAAGGCAGCACTATTTTGCCAGAGCGGTTAAACCATTGGCAACAAGTCGATCCTCTAGAATCCTTAGCAGGCGCTCACCCCATTGATGATCTCATCGTCATGCTTGAAGAAGTCAAGGTCGAAGAATCCGATCGCCCGGTTCTGCGTATTGCGAATCAACCTGTTGAAATTACCGGACGTTATTACGGCTTAGTGCAGTTTGAAAGAGCGATCGCCAACACCGATCAGTTTCAGGTTAAGCATTTTAATCCTACTTCACGCCAGTTCGATGGCTGGACAGAAGTCGTGCGGCTCCCATCAGTCATTCAGTCTGAAACAGGCAGCTATCCCTCTACGACTCGGCATCTAGAGCAAACCCCCTTAAACGAAACAGGCTGGTATATCTATGGTGCTAAGGATGCTACCGGACAATTTGTGGTGCGATCGCTGGCTCCTCGCTCCTTGCTGCGGCTTCAGCCCGATCGGGTAGTGTTTGGTGAAAAAGCAGCATATCATTATATTCGCCAAGAAGCCTGGGCAAACATTGCGGCGCACAAAGGGCAAATCTCATCAGTTCTTTGTGCCGGAAGCTCGTATACAGAGCAAATTCAAGCGGCTATTGATGATTGGAAAGTGGGCGATCGGGCGTTGCTGCTCCATGTCTATGGTGGCATTGGGGGCAAAAAAAAGGAACCTGCCGCTGCAACTCCTCTGTTCTTTGGGCACTTTGCCTACGGGTTAGCAACCGTAATTCGTGATCCGCTGAGTCATGAACTGCGGTTTGAGATTCAGTATTATCAAGTGTATTCCCAGAATACAGATGGTCTAACGGCAGGAACGTTGCATTGGTCAAGATATATGGGCGATCGGCAGTGGGGCTGGCTAGGCACCCGCCCAACCTGTGATCTTTTAGTTAAGTTTGAGCCATTTACAGGCTACCTGGATATTAACGGGATGCGGCGATCGGCGCTTAGCAATATGGTGAGTCAATTGCAAGTCATGACTGCTCGTTATCGAATTGGAGACGGTACGGGCGCGACCTATGTTGGTCCTGCTAATAATTGCGCCCAAGATTCTAATCACGCGTTGTTTGATAGTCTTCGCTTTGTATTTCAGGCGATCGCCACTAATCAAAATCTGTTGCAATCCTGGCTAACGAATAATCCAGCGCAAACCCAGTGTTATCAACAACTCCTAGACGTAAAAACAAAGCTATACCGCAAATTGCAGCCGCTGGGTTCTCCTCGCAGTGATTGGGAAACCAATGAATTTAATTTGGGTAGCACTCTCGAAGACGAGCCGCTTCGTAATTTGTGGGCAGGTTTAGTGAGTTGGCGAACGCTCCTACCTCGAAAAGCAAGTGATACGATCGTTCAGGTTTTCTTAGAGCAGGGAGCATCAGTGTGGGTACTTCGCACCAACCAAGTGGGCGGACAAGACCCTGATATTGCACCGATCGCACCCATGACGCTGTAAGCCTGATTAGCAACTTAACTCGTTAGGGAGTTGCAATTAAATAACGCCCCGAACCGCCCCCTAAATCCCCCATTCTGGGGCAGGACTCCCGAACCTTTCAAAGTCCCCTAGAATGGGGGATTTAGGGGGCTGAAAAGTCAATGCATTTCACTGGTGTTTTATTTTCACGTAACTCCCTTACCTTTTAATCTTAGTAGGAATCAACCGATGATAGAGTGAATCAAGATTACTCAGAAGCCTCTAAATGCTTTTGATGAGTCGTACTGAGAAGAACAATCATTTCTTCAGAAGGCAAGGGTTTAGAGAAGAGATACCCTTGACCAAACTGACAGCCCAAAAACTTCAAATGGGCAAGCTGTTCACTCGTTTCAATGCCTTCTGCAATCAAGTTCATCTTCATCGCCTTACCAATTTGCACGATCGCAGTCACTAACCCAAAATTGCTCTTCTTTTTATGCAACCGATTGATGAACGAGCGATCGATTTTAAGATTTTCGACTGAAAATGAATGAAGGTAGCTCAGCGATGAGTACCCTGTGCCAAAGTCATCAATGCTTAATTGAATCGATCGCTCCTGTAAGTTACTGATGTTATCGGCAACCAAAGGAATATCCTGCATGATTACTGTTTCGGTGATTTCTAGCTTTAAGCACTGAGGTGCAAGCTGAGTTTCCGCCAAAATTTCATCAAGCTGCTTAACAAAGTCAGGTTGAGCAAACTGGCAGGCTGAGACATTGACGCTGACTGAAAACGATGAGGCGACAATGCATTGGTCTTGCCAATAACGAAGGTGACCGCAGGCTTCTCTAAGCGCCCAGTGCCCTAGTTTTAAAATAAATCCTGTTTCTTCTGCAATCGGAATAAATCGATCGGGTGGAATCAAACCTTGAATGGGATGGTGCCAGCGAATTAATGCTTCTACCCCAACAATGTTACCGGTTGCTAATTCAACAATGGGCTGGTAATACAGAGCTAGCTCTTGGCGCTGAATTGCTTGTCGTAGATCTGTTTCAATCTGTAATCGATGGCACACTGCTTGATACATTGAAGGCTCGAAAATTTGATATTGGTCTTTTCCTAGAGCCTTGGCTTGATACATTGCGGTATCCGCATCTCGTAGCAGTTCTTCAGGATCCCAGTAACTTGAACACTCTAATACAATCCCGATGCTAAATGAGACAAAGATATCTTTTCCCCTTAAATGAAAGGGAAGGTCAAAGCTTTTAATAATTCGATCGGCAACTTGAGTTGCGTATCGTGAGTCTTCTAGTTTACCAAGTAAAATAACAAATTCATCTCCCCCTAAACGCGCCAAACAATCTTCTTGGCGCAAGAGAGAATTTAGGCGCTCAGAGATGGCAATTAGTAACTCATCGCCTGCTTGATGCCCAAGCGAATCGTTGACAGGTTTGAAGCGATCGCAATCTAGATAAAACACAGCAAACTGATTTTCAGAGCTTGCCTGCTGTTGACTTAAGGCTTCGTGAAGGCGCTCCATGAATAAAGCGCGATTAGGCAACCAAGTGAGCGGATCACGAAATGCCAGTTTCGAGAGTTGAGAATTTGCAGTTTCTAGCTGCTGAGTTCGTTCCTGAACCCGTCCCTCTAACTGGGCATTAAGCTGACAAATGGTTTGTTGAGCCGCAATCATAGCAAGTTGATTTTGAATGCGTGCCAAGACTTCTTCTATATGAAAAGGCTTAGTAATGTAGTCTGCACCTCCTACTTTAAATGCTTCTATTTTATTAGTAATATCATCTGCTGCACTCAGAAAGATAATAGGTATATGAGCGGTTCTAGGATCTGATTTGAGGCGTTGGCAAACCTGGTATCCGCTCATGTTAGGCATTCGGATATCTAGCAGAATTAGACTGGGTAAAGTTGTCTCAACAGCAGTCAATGCCATTGCGCCATTCGTTGCTTTGCGGGTTTGGTAGCCGTTGCAGTCCAACATGGCTGATAAGAGACGAATGTTTTCTAGGACATCATCTACAATCAAAATGTCTGTTTGAACTGCGACAGATAGAGAATGATTAAGAGTGCTTTCACAATTCATGGGTCTGTCCTAAAAATTCTCTAAGTGCGTTGACTGGGTTAATGTTACTAGCTGGTCAAATTGGTATTTTTCAACCAAATTTTTTAAGCCTGTAATCAGTGAGGTATGCTCAGGGGGAATTTGAGCAATTAGCTTAAGACTCTCGACATCGCTACCTTGAGCGGCAGTAAAACGCATCTGGGCAACCCATGCGGGTGGCATAACGGTTAGGGCGATCGCATCAAGATGATAACTGGGCTCAGGCAATGTTAAGTGGGGGGCAATCACCCCCGGAGCCGCCTCAGGGAACTGTGCATTTAAATGTTTGGATAACACCTCAAGCACTTCCTCAAGCCGGAAGGGTTTACTGACAAAATCATCGCAGCCTGCTGACAAGCTTTCTTGTCGTTGCTCCTCAAAAACACTAGCTGTTAAGGCAATGATTTTGGTAGGAGGACGAAAGGATAAAGCACCGGGAGAATGATGGGTATTGTGCTTCTCCTCTAGTTCCCGAATTTTTTGAGTAGCTTGATAACCATCAACAATGGGCATGTACATGTCCATAAAGATCAGATGGGGTTGCCACTGTTTCCAAATGTCGATCGCAGCTTGACCATTCTCAGCCTCCTGGATTTCAAACCCCAAACTGCTTAGAAGTTTATTTAATAACAAACGATTGAGAAGGTTGTCTTCTACGATTAGAACACGGTGATTGCCTTGTTTTAGCTGAGTGGTAATTGTACTATGGATTGATGAAGATTTTATTGCTGTTTCTGTTACTACCGTTTCAGCGAGCTTGACCTGAATATGAAAGCAAAAACAACTGCCTTTACCTAGTTCACTGCGAACCGTAATTTCGCCACTCATTAATTGCACAAATTGACGACTAATTTGTAGCCCTAGCCCTGTTCCTTCCTGAGATTGCCGTCCTGAACGGGTCTGCTTAAAGGCTTCAAATAAGTCGTCCATCTCGTCTGCTGCAATACCAAAGCCAGTATCTTCGACTTCAAAAAACAAAAGTTGAGACCTAGAATCTGGACATCCTAATTGCAGCACGTTGAGTTCATGGATGGGATTTAAGGGCTCATCAATAACGGGCTGCGTTGTCACTCGCAGCTTAACATAGCCTTGTTCCGTGAACTTAATGGCGTTTCCTAATAGATTAATTAAGATCTGCCGCAGTTTATTTTCATCGGTTTTGATAGGGTGCGGCACGATCGAGTCATAGTCAAAAATAAGCTGTAATCCTTTAGATCGTGCTTTTAGTTGCAGCATATCTTCTAGGCTTTGCAGCATTTTAGACAAGTCAAAAACTGTTTCGTTTAAGGTGATCTGTCCAGCTTCAATTTTAGACATTTCCAATACATCGTTAATCAGACCCAGCAAGTGTCCACCACTTTGGTTAACAATTTCGACCGAGCGATGATGTTTTTCTGGTAATGAAGGATCGCGTTGCATTAGTCGTGTGAAGCCCAGGATTGCGTTAAGAGGAGTGCGGAGTTCGTGACTCATGTTGGCTAGAAACTCGCTTTTAGCCCCATTTGCAGCATCAGCAGCTTCTTTTGCTTGTTTTAGCGCTTGAGCTTGATATTGGGTTTGGGCAAGGAGTTCTGCCTGCTGGACTGCAACCCCTAGTTGAGTGCTAATCTGAGACACCATTTGAATTTCGGCTAGCTGCCATTGACGAGGCTTGGTGTTCTGGTAGGTAGCCAATAATCCCCAAAGCTGACTACCACAAAATATTGGAACAATGATATAAGCGCGTGCTTGAAGCAATTCTAGAAATTCTATGTAGCAAGCGTTGAACCCTTGCTGATAAATATCAGTCACACAGCAGTAATTCGTTTTTTGACGATATGCCCCCCCTTCATTCTCTTGTAAGTAGGTGTCTTGAATTAAAACTTCTGTGCCGTCAAATTGTTTGATAGTGCAGTTGGCTTGATCAGCGGCTCCCTGATTTAACCCGGAACAGGCGATCGGGTCAGGAATCAGTGTTTTCCATAGATTGCCCACTGACTCGGCAACCACTTGTCCACTCCAGTCTGCATTGAATTGATAAATCAACGTGCGATCGCACCCCACTGCTTGCCGTAATTCTTCGGTTGTGGCGTGGAAAATAGTTTTTAGATCAAGAGTTTCCCGCATCCGTTGGAGCACGCGTGCAGATGCCTGCTCTCGCTCGGCGGTTTGGCGAAGAGCCTCTTCGGTTAATTTGCGATCGATGCCCACCGCGATCGCCCTGGCAATAGATGCCATCTCTTTGAGGGTATGTTCAGCTAAAGGGTAACGGGCGAAAATTGCCATGACTCCTAAAAGACGATTTTTAATGGTTAACGGATAGCCCGCAAAAGCAACGATGCCTTCCTGCTCTGCCCATTGAGAATCACTGATATAAGGATCATTCACGACCTCGTTAGTTAAATGGGGCTGGCGGTGTTGGGCAATCCAACCAATTTTGAAATGTCCCACAGGGATGCAGCTATGGTTGCCATCAAGGTGCGTATACATCCCGGCACTCGCCTGTAGAATCAGCATTTGCTCAGAACCGTTGAGTGTCCAGATTCGGGCGAAGGCGGCATTGGCGTGTTTGTGCAAGGCGATCGCACAGCGGTTCAGCAGATCCTGAATAGATTCACCTTCAGTCAGGGCGGTGCCAATGTCTGCCCGTAGCGCTGCCAATTGCATCTGCTGCAACTGTTCTGCTTCTGCTTGTTTTTGCTCAGTAATATCGTAAATGATGCTGAGAAGGCAGCATTCTCCCTGAATTTCAATCTTTTCAAAGGAGGACATGCCTTCTCGAACTTCGCCAGAGCGAGTCCGAAAGGGAGCATTTAGCTGCATTGATTGCTGCTGTAAGCCTTGAATTAAGCGATCGCGGTCGGCTGGGTTTGCCCAAATTTGCAACTCAGCCGCGGTGCGACCGATCACTTCCTCCCGGCTATAGCCAAACAAGTTTAGAAAGCTGGTATTAACATCTAAAATTTGTCCTGCTTTGAGAGTTGAAATACAAGAGGCGACGGGGTTTGAATGAAAAGCTTTAGAAAACTGCTCTTGGCTCTGCTGCAATAACGCCTCTGCAACAACCCGTTCCTCAATTTCAGTTTCCAAAGCAACATTGACAGCCACTAGTTCAGCCGTTCGGTCTGCCACCCGAAACTCTAGTTCTTCATAAGCACGATGTTTCTCATCTTCTGCCCATTGTCGTTGCAGTTCAGTGGCTGCCCGCACTGCAAACACGCTGAACAAAGCGCGAGTGCGATCGTCGATGAGGAAAGGTTTGACATCAAAAACACAGAGTTGACCAATTGCCTTCTGGTTGGTATCTAACAAAGGCACACCCATGTAGCTTTCGGCTCCCATTTCCTGAAGCCGGAGTGCATCAGTATGCTGTTGCAACGGGTCAAGATAAGCAGACAACGACTTACTTATCATCGTCACCCCACATTGAGTACCAGACGATCTGTACTCAATGTTTTCTACTAACTTTCCATTTGACCACCGGGCAAGGCTGCGCAACGTCTGTCCATCATCAACTGCCTCACAAACCATGACATAAGCCACATCAAGGGCGATCGCCAAGTTTTGCACCAAGGCGGCAAAGAAATCATTTCCAGTCACTGCGGCTGTTCCGGCAACAATCATCCGCAGGGTTTCTTCGGTTCGCTGGCGTTCTGCTACCTGCTTCTCTAGTTCGCGGTTAAGCGTTTCTAATTGTTCTGGCGTTTGTAGTGCCAGAAACTGAGGCAACAGTTCAATCAATTGCAAGGCGGTATAACAAGAAACTAGTGCAGTGATCGCCTGTACTACGCCAGAAACCCAATAAGCCGGATACCAGAGTGTCAAAATATTAAGGAGGTGCCCTGTGCCACAAAGGACAATGAAAGCCCCAAATAGCAGAAACACTCTAGAGAATGGGATATCGCCTCTCTTGCAGACAAAGTAGACAAGCATGGCTGGAATGGAAAAGTAGGCAACGGCTATGAGAGCATCGCTCACAAGGTGCAGTCCTACTAAAGGCATCTGCCACAAATAACAATGTCCATGAGGAATGTATTGACTAGGTAACAGAAGATTTTTGACCAGTTCTAGCATGTTCTTCTTAGTAGAAAAGGAACTTCGAGATATCAACGACAGCTAGGAAAACACGATTTAATTGAATGCTTGTAGCAGGAGACAATGCTTATTGAAGTATGCCCAATTTGGTTTTCGCTAGCACTAAACCACTCAAATAAGGGTTATTTATAACTAACATAGAGTTATCATCTACATAAATAAAATATGACCTTTACCTTACAGGCTATCTCTTCAAATTCATACCTTGCATCAGTACAATTTAAATCTCCTTTATAATTGATACGTTCAAAACGTAAGTCAGTGGCACTGCCTAACGTTTTAGTATCTCTAAATTTTGGTGTGAAAAGTTGGTTTCCCCATCATTAACTAGGGAAGAGGTCAGGAGTTATGCTAAGGCGAGATCACTAGCCTCTCTCTCTGAGTTCTCTTCTAGAGGAGAGAGGTTTTGAGCGGGTCGGTACGTTTATGTGCCCTGCTAAATTATGCATAAATCGCTGAACTGAGAGAATGAATTCTTAGTCGAAGCAATTTTAGTCTAGGAGCGGATTGTACCGTTCTTGTTAGCCTCTATCCCTCCAAAGGGAACTCTAGCGAAGAAACTTTTTTCGTTGGTAGGTTAAGTGGTTCTATGCTAATGCGCGACACGATCCTTCCTGGCTACTCCACTACTGAGAAACTGAGCAAATAGAACGGATAAACCAAGGCAGTGACTTTTACTCTCTAGGTATTACGTTCGGAGTCTAGCTGTTTCACCATAGCGCACCACAAAGGGTCTGACTTGTTTAATGACTCGAGCCACTATCTGCCGATCGATCTCGCTCCAAATTCTAGGTTGACCAAAAATGCAGGGCTGTAAAATACCTCGCAGGGTGCCATCCTGGCAAATGTGCGCATGTATTAAGGCTCGATGCCCAAAGTTGGCGCGCTCAAACTCTACATTAAGTACGTCTGCCCCTGTTGTATCCACATCCTCGACAAAAATAGAAGGATCTGTCCGTAACGCTGCTGCAAACATTGGATCATCCTTTTCCCAAGGTTGTTCTATTTCCCAATGCTCGGTCGCAAGGTCGGGAAACTGGAGGCTACGTCGCCAGCAAAAGACGCGGCTCAGTCGAGTAGCAGGTTGACGCACGACTAGAAAACAGCGATCGGCTTGCAGAACCTTGCATACGGTTGGCAGTAAGGCTTCAAACAAAGCTTCTGGCTCATCATAGCTAGAAAATACAGCGTCTAGGGGAGCAGTTAACTGAGTAAAATCAGATGGGGTCATCAGTGTTAATAGATTAGTGCCGAGAGCGTACTATTATTATAATTTTCAATCATCTTGCTAGTTTAAAGTATAGATTATTCTCTAGATTCGTACCAATCTGATCTGTTCTCTAGACCAGGCTTTTTAAGTATCCTCGCCAACTACGGAGATGGGAAATATCCGGAGCATCAGCGATCGCAAACGATTCACAATGAGTGAAGTGTCGCGTTGCTGAGGGCGATCGCCTAGTCATTTTAGAAGCTATGAAAATGGGAATTGCTGTATTCGCTGATCGTGCCGGAATGGTGACAGAGATATTTTGTCAGATCGGGCAACTCGTAACGGCTGGACAACTTTTGGTCGTGATTCAACCCAACTCAATCCTAAATAAGTGTAGAGGCGATCGCTAGAATAAACGTACAACATCCTATTCTTAATTAATCTATGCGGTTTCCTTCTTGGTTTAGTCTAGCGATCGCCTCAACCTGTAGTAGCATTCTTCTGCACAACGCTTTTGTTATGTCCTCTCAAGCGGTGCAACTGCGAGATGGCAAAGTCTACTTTGTTCATCCTCCCAGCTTAGTAAATGTTGCAACGACCGAAAGGCAGACTTCTGCTTCAAGCGCGTCTTACTATTTCACTTTGAGTATCCCAGAAGATGCAGGAGAACCTTTACAGAAAGTGGTCATTGCTCAGCGCGATGGTTCGACTCGGGCACGCTTAGTACAATTTGATGCCGAAGACAGCCGAGCTTTTGTTGGAACAAGGCGCGATCGGGGAGACGAACTTAATCTAGGCGAAAATTACTTTGATCGGGATGCCCAAACCCTCTCAATTGTCTTTGATCCTCCGGTTTCTCCTGGCAACACCGTAACCTTAGAATTACAGCCCAGACGAAATCCTAGACGAGATGGTGTGTACTTATTTGGAGTGACCGCTTATCCTCCAGGGACTGCTCCTTATGGGCAGTTTTTAGGCTATGGTAGGCTGCAATTTGATGGGAGCGATCGCTCATTTCCGTTTTTTTAGAGAGTTGCCTTAAAGCATTTCTAAAGGCACAGAATGGGTAGGTACGGGAAAGGCAGTTTCTAGAATATTGAGTTCTTCAGCGCTCAATTTCAAATCTAGGGCAGCCCGATTTTGCCCTACATGATCAACGTGACTAGATTTGGGAATCACAATCACGTTGTCTTGGTGTAACAACCAGGCGATCGCTATTTGTGCCGTAGATACTCCTCTTTCTTGCGCGATCGCCTTAAGTGTCCTGCTATTCAGCAAGCGCCCTTGTTCTATGGGAGAATACGCCATGATTGGAATATTCTGTTGCCGACACCAGGGCAGTAAGTTTTGCTCAATGCCGCGCCGCGTAAGATTGTAGAGGACTTGGTTTGTCACAATGCCGTTTCCACCCTTCAATGAAACGGCTCCCTGCATCTCTGCGACATCAAAATTGCTCACGCCATAACTCCGAATTTTTCCAGATTGTTGAAGTGTCTGGAACGCTTCCAACGTCTCTGTCAACGGCACCGAACCCCGCCAATGTAACAAATAAAGATCAAGGTAATCAGTTTTCAATCGCTTCAGGCTTCGTTCGCAAGCCGCTATTACTCCTCGTTTAGAAGCATTGTAAGGATAAACTTTGCTAACTAAAAAAACTTCTGCTCGACGGTTAGCGATCGCCTCTGCAATGACTTCCTCTGCCCCTCCTTCTCCATACATTTCAGCCGTGTCAATGAGAGAAAGTCCTAGCTCTAATCCATGGCGCAGAGCCTTAATTTCACTCTGGCGATCGCCCATATCCTCGCCCATTTGCCAAGTCCCCATCCCTAGAATAGGAATGTCTTGTCCAGAAATCAGTTTGAGAGTTTGCATCGTTGTTATCCTTTCCCTATAAGCGATTCAAGCTACTGACGATCGCGCATTTCTTGCTGACGCATGGGCATAGCATCAATCGTGCGAAAAATCGTGGCTGGATCGATTGGTGTTTGACTTCGTTGCTTTTCAGTACCATCTTTACCAACTAAAATTACCGTAAACTTCCCTGGGGCAATTCCAAAGTGTTGCCTGAGAGAATGTCTGAGAAGTTTAGATTGCTTCCGATCCGCCCCCTAAATCCCCCATTCTGGGAGACTTTGAAGGAGCATTGGTTCGGAAGTCCCCCAGAATGGGCTGGGGGGCAAGTATAAGAATCTTTGATACTTCTCAGACATCCTCTGAGTTTCTCAACCGATGCAGAAGAAATGGGCTGCCCACCAACCTGACCAGCGCTTCCTAACACCTCTACTAGCTTCAGTTCTCGCTCTTGGACACCTTCTTCATCCCAGTATGCCATCTGCTGCTGGTAGGCAGGCGATCGTTCGAAGGGTGCAAAAATTAGTAAAATTCGATGCTCCCACTGATAGTCAGCTAAAACAAAATTTATCTCTGGATGATTCACTGATAGAGCCGGAGTAAGGGTTTTGGATTGTGGCGAGTAGCTGAAAGGTTCTGATGAGGTCATATAGGCTCTCAGGCGAAGAAGAACTACAGGACTGAAGAAAAACCAGGAAGACGGCAGGAACAAATAACTGCTGCATTTTTCAAATTGAAGCTGACTGTTGATTGTGTTTAAGATTTAATTGTGTCTAAAATTGTAATGAGATCACTGAAGATTGATCTAACTCTAAAGTAAGAATGCTCGCAATTTTGTGCGTTTGTCGCTCCTCACAAGATACTCAAGGCGATAGCGTATATTGCTAATAAGCCAATTTTTTAAATTTATTCAAATTATTCAAAGAGGATTTATTAATGAACATTAAAGAAAACTACAAGGAGAGACTATTTTCTATTACAGCCGATCGCATTTATTTAGAAGGCGATTTGGTCATCCCTCTTCAGGCAGAAAGTTTAATTATATTAGTGCATAGTACTAATAAAGGTCGATATAGTCAAAGTAGCCAACGTATTGCAGCAGTTTTACATCAGGCTGGGTTAGCAACGTTAATCATTAGCTTGTTGACATTACATGAAGAGGCTAGCGATCGCAACACTAAATATTTGCTTTTCAATGCAAATTTGTTGGCTGAACGTTTAGGAGGAGCGACTGATTGGTTATCTTTATATCCTGCTACTCAAGGTTTGAGAATGGGTTATTTCGGGAGCGGGATTGAGGCTGGTGCTGCTATCCTGGCAGCGGCAAAAAAACCAAGCCGAGTCGGGGCGATCGCTTGCTTGGGAGGACGGCTAGATTTAGCGAACGCCGTTTTGTCCAACGTTCAGTCACCGACCCTGTTAATGGTAGCCGAAGACGATGCCCGTGCCCAGCATGTTAACCAAGATGCATTGGAAAAAATTCATGCACAAAAACAACTTGAGACGATCGCTGGAGCAAGTTATTTAAGCGAGAATTCTGAAGCGTTGAATAAAGTGGCAAACTTAGCAACTCAATGGTTTAAGCAGTATTTGGTTTCTACTGAGCCAATAGTTGAGGCACAACGAATAGAGTCTTTTGTAAAAAAATGATCGATGCACAAAAACAACTAGAGATGGTTGTTAAAGCAAGGAACTCACTACCATGCATGACTTAATTCAGAATGTTCTCTCCAGAGAGGAACAAGTTGATCTCCTTCAGTTAATTGATGTATTAAGAGATTCGGGCAAACGGTACTTCTTGAGAAATGAAATCTTGCAAACATTCTCGGACTATTGCCACCAGGCTCAAAAGCCGACCTATTTTTATCACACCTCTGTGTTAGGAAAGTTACTCCACTTTGTTCATGAATTGATTCTGGCAGAGAAGAATATCTGGGTGCTGGTGCGTCCTTGGGTTGCTAGTCAGGAGATTTGGAGCTTGAATAACGACTTGACTCAGCTTGAACAAAGAACCCCACAGGCGTTGCTGAAGATGCGCGACTCTTTAGTAAAAACAAGTAGAGAAGCAGAGGGCGATCGTTCATTAGAATCTGAACCGAGGATTCTAGAAATTGATATGCATCCTTTCTACGAAAAAGCTCCGACTATTCATGATCCTCGGACAATTGGGCAGGGGCTAGAGGTACTCAATCGTCATTTGTGTAACCAGGTTTTAAGCGATCCGCAGTATTGGTTGAATGCACTGTTTCAGGTTTTGAAACAGCATCAATACGATAATATATCGCTGATGATCAACGATAAAATTCACTCTAGCGAACAGTTAATTGAACGAGTCAAACAGGCTTTAGAGGTTTTGAGCGATCGCCCTGCTAATCAACCCTGCGAAGCGTTTCGGAAACCTCTCCAGGAGCTTGGATTTGAACCGGGTTGGGGAAATAACACGGCTCGTGTGCAGGAGAGCCTAGAGCTTTTAAATCATCTCGTTCTAAATCCTGAACCTGCTATCCTAGAAGCCTTTATGGCTCGTATTCCAGCAGTCTTTCGGGTTGTCTTGGTTTCTATTCATGGATGGGTTGCCCAAGAAGGAACTCGTAAACGACCTGAGGTTACGGGACAGGTGGTTTATGTGTTAGAGCAAGCCGCTAGTTTAGAGCATTACCTCTGGGAAGAGATTGAATTAGCAGGCTTGGGTGGGCTAGGAATCCAACCGGATGTGGTGATTTTGACGCGGCTCATTCCTAATTGTGACGGCACCCACTGCAATATGCCGTTAGAAAAAATTCACGGCACTCAAAATGCTTGGATTTTGCGAGTTCCCTTTCACGTAGAAGATGCCCATAACCCATTGATTCAACACTGGATTCCTAAATCCGAAATTTGGCCCTATCTCGAAACTTTTGCAGTTGATGCAGAAAAAGAACTGCTGGCTCACTTTCACGATCGCCCCGGACTCATTATTGGCAATTATAGTGACGGTAATTTAGTGGCTTCTTTGTTGGCGCGTCGGCTCAATGTAACGCATTGCACGATCGCTCATACACTAGAAAAGCCTCGGTATTTATTTAGCGATATGTATTGGCAAGAAATGGAGGCAGAGCATCACTTTTCATCTCAGTTTACTGCCGATTTAATTAGTATGAATGCCGCTGATTTTATTATTACCTCTTCTTATCAAGAAATTGTCGGTACACCCGATACGCTGGGGCAGTACGAATCCTATAAATGCTTTAGTCTGCCCCATTTATATCATGTCATTGATGGCATTAACTTGTTTAGTCCCAAATTTAATCGAGTTCCTCCAGGAGTCAACGAGCAATTATTTTTCCCTTATAGTCGAACGGGCGATCGCATTCCTGCTGTGCGGGCACGAGTCCATGATCTTCTTTTTACTCAAGAAGATCCGCACATTGTAGGACATTTTAACGACCTCAGTAAAACTCCTATTCTTGCGATCGCTCCTTTAGTCTCTGCTAAAAACTTCAAAGGACTGGTCGAATGCTTTGGGAGGAGCCAGCCACTCCGATCGCAATGCAACCTCATTTTAATAACTCATACGTTAGATGCTTCCCAAGCAAACTCTGTTGAGGAAGCAGAAGCGATCGTTCAACTGCACCAGATTATTCAGCAGTATGGTCTAGATGGCAGCGTCCGTTGGATTGGTACGTCTTTGCCAGGGGTAGACCTGGGCGAGATCTACCGAATTATTGCTGATTATCGGGGTATATTTGTTCACTTTACTCACTTTGCTGCATTTGGTCGCACGGTTTTAGAGGCAATGAGTTCTGGACTACCGACCTTTGTCAGTGAATTTGGTGGCTCGTTAGAAATTTTGGGAGATGCCCATGATCACTTTCATCTTAACCCTACGGATCTAGAGGGAACTTCAAAGCGAATTTTAGACTTTTTTGACCAGTGCAATTTAGACCCTCACTATTGGCAAGATAATTCTGATTGGGCAGTCCAGCAAATTCAAAATCATTACAATTGGCAGTTACACACGCGACATCTACTTTTGTTAGCAAAAATGTATAGTTTTTGGAACTTTGTTTTTCAGGACGATCGCCAGGAATTGCTGCATTATCTAGACACTCTATTTCACTTAGTTTATAAACCTAGGGCTGAAACGATTCTTAAGCAATTGTAGAGTTTTTTCTTCTCGGCTTCTCAGTGAAACGAGAAGAGGAAAACGAAAGGATAAAGAAACTGATCTATCAATGAACTGTTAGTGAAAGCCAATTCTCATGAACAATCAACCGTTGATTCAATCTCTTCAGTACAGCGAGTGGACAATCTGTGAAACTCAGTTTGACCTAGATAAATTACAGGCTAGAGAAACAGTTTTTACCCTGGGTAATGGTTACTTAGGAACAAGGGGCAGCTTTGAAGAAGGCTATCCGGCTGCGGTACCGGGAACTTTGATTTGTGGTGTGTACGATGATGTGCCCGTTTTTTATAGTGAATTGGCTAATTGTCCAGATTGGCTCCCATTGATAGTTGTCGTTGATGGCGATCGCTTCCGGCTAGATCAAGGCGAAATCCTAAATTATAAACGGCAAATAGATCTGCGCTATGGCGTTGTTAGTCGGGAAGTTCGATGGCGAAGTCCGGGTGGTAAAACTCTAGACCTAAATTTTGAACGCTTTGCTAGTCTTGCTGATGAGCATGTTCTAGGGCTGCGTGTTCAGATAACACCTGTTGATTGTGATAGCGTTATTGAAATTCAAACCAGCCTTAATGGATATCCTGAAAATCAAGGTTTTAGCCACTGGGAACGACTTGACCAAGGTAAGGTTGAATCAGGGATCTGGCTTCATCTTCGGACTCGTAGCTCTCGCATTGAATTGGGGATGGCAATGAGTATGACGTTAACTGGATCTGATTTTTCCTTACAAATCAGCAATCCTCCGGGCTACCCAACTTTGAGTACCACGGTTTCGGCTTCGTCGGGGCAAACCATAACGGTAGAGAAGCGAGTCACTGTTTTTACCTCACGAGAAGTTGAAAAGCCAGTTCAAGCGGCTCAAGCGAAGCTAGCAATATTGCCCGACTATGCCTCTCTACTCCAAGCTCATCAGCAAGCATGGGATCAGGTTTGGCAAAAGAGCGATGTGATCATTGAGGGCGATCGCTCTGCTCAAGCAGCAGTTCGCTACAATCTTTTTCAGTTACTCATCAGCGCTCCTCGCCACACCGATCGCTTTAGCATTCCTGCTAAAACGCTCTCAGGTTTTGGTTACCGAGGACATGTTTTTTGGGATACTGAAATTTTCATCCTGCCTTTTTTCACCTTTACACAACCCACTCTTGCCCGTAATTTACTAACCTATCGTTACCATACCCTGAATGGTGCTCGGCGCAAGGCTAAGCACTATGGATATAAGGGGGCAATGTTTGCTTGGGAAAGCGCCGAAACGGGTGATGAAGTGACTCCTCGGTGGTTGCCGCCTCAAAATGATCTGTATGGGGAAGATATCAGAATTTGGTGCCGCGATCGCGAAATTCATATTAGCGCTGACATCGTCTATGGAGCATGGTATTACTGGCAAGCTACAGAAGATGATGAATGGATGCGAGACTACGGGGCAGAAATTATTTTTGATACGGCTGTGTTCTGGATGAGTCGGGTTGAATGGAACACTAAAGAGGAACGTTATGAGATTCGGGAGGTGATTGGAGCCGATGAATACCATGAGTATGTTAGTAACAATGCGTTTACCAACCGTATGGTGCAATGGCATCTACAAAAAGCAATCTTTGTTTACGACTGGCTACGTCAAAAATTTCCAGAGCAATCTACTGTATTAGAACAAAAACTTCAGCTTACCTCAGAACGTCGAATTCGGTGGCAAGATCTTGTTACCTATATCTGGATTCCAACTGATTCTGTGACGGGTTTGATTGAACAATTTGAAGGTTTTTTTGAGCTTAAAGATATTCAATTGGCAGACTATGAGCCGCGTCGTCAGTCTATGCAGGCTATTTTGGGTTTGGCTGAAATCAACCAACGGCAAGTGTTGAAGCAGCCAGATGTATTGATGCTGTTCTACTTAATGCGATTTTCTCAAGAATTTCCTTACAGCAAAATTGCGTTACAAAAAAATTGGAATTACTATGCTCCACGAACTGATATTGCCTACGGCTCATCTTTAGGGCCTGCAATTCACGCTATCCTGGCTTCAGATTTGGGTGAAGATAGCTACAGTCAATTTATGCAGGCTGCAATGATTGACCTTGAGGATACTCGTCAAAATGCGAAAGAAGGAATTCATGGCGCAGCGGCAGGCGGAATTTGGCAAGCTGTTGTATTTGGGTTTGGAGGCGTTCAATGGGTTGAAAACCAACTGGTAGCCCAGGCTCGCTTGCCCTCTCATTGGACTCGTTTAAAGTTTCAACTGCACTGGCGCAACCAATGGCACGAATTTGATCTCTGCCCCACAAACTCTCCTCAGATTCGAGGAGTTATCTTTGATCTAGATGGTGTGCTTACTGATACAGCAGAGTATCATTATCAATCTTGGCAGCGGCTAGCAGACGAGGTAGGACTGCCTTTTAGCCGTCAAGCCAATGAAGCACTGCGCGGTGTGCCTCGTCGGGAGTCACTGTTGTCCATTATTGGCGATCGCCCTTTTTCAGAAGATCAAATTCAGGAGATGATGGCGCGGAAAAATCGATTTTATGAAGAGTTTGTTCAAAAAATTACACCCCATGATTTACTGCCTGGAGCGCTTGAACTGATAGAGGAACTGCGGCAAGCTGGTATTAAAGTTGCGATCGGCTCAGCCAGTAAGAACGCTCGAACTGTTGTGGAACAGCTGGGCATTACTGATTTTATAGATGCGATCGCCGATGGCTACAGCGTAGAACATTCCAAACCTGCGCCCGATCTTTTTTTGTACGCCGCTCAGCAACTCGGACTACTCCCAGCCAGTTGCCTTGTCGTCGAAGATGCTGCATCAGGAATTGAGGCGGCATTAGCAGCAGGAATGGCAACGGTGGGGCTAGGGCCCCCGGAGCGAGTGGGGGCAGCGGCTGTAGTTTTACCTAATTTAGTAGGAGTTCATTTTTTAGACTTATTGACTACACCCCAATCAGCTTAGGCTGTCGTTGCGGAGTCAATTTCTTAGAGCAGACAGGTACCAAAGATAAGCGGCTATACTCTTCAAAATTTGGCATTTCTGACCAACAAGAGCGACAGAACCAAGCTAGCGATCCATGTTGGATATGGCGTAAGAGGGTGTTAGAGCAACAAGGACAAGTAGACATTAGTTTTTACAGGAGTTTTTAAGAAGGGGTTGAAAAAATTTCGTTAAATTAAATTAAAATCTTTCTTACCCCTTCAGAGTATTCCCAAAACTTGAGGAACCTGTGAGGAAATTGAGGTTAATTTTGATGAACTTTACTTTAAAGGTGACTTTCCTTTTTAGTTAAAGAATTAAAACGAGAAATTGCAGTATTCTACAGCTAGGGCGATCGCCCCCACTGCGAATTGCTACAATGCCAGTTTATAGAAGTCTGTGGCCTATGACATTTAGCATGGGTAATCTAGCCCAAACTCCCGATTTAACCCAGTATGCTCGCGAACCTGTTCGCACTCCTGGTTCAATCCAACCCCATGGTGTTCTATTTGTTCTTCAGGAACCTCAGCTAACTGTCCTTCAAGTTAGCCATAACACTTTCGAGTTTATTGGGCGACATCCTCACGAATTACTCAATCAACCCTTGGCAACGGTTCTGGATAGTCAGCATTTAGACATGCTTCAGAACTGTCTGTTAAAAGATTTTGAGAGTATTAATCCACTCAAAATATCAATAACAAATGAAGAAGAACTGCTATCCTTCGATGGAATAATTCATCGTCATGATGGAGTCTTACTGCTGGAGCTAGAGCCGAACCCAGTTCGACAAAATAGCAATTTCTTTAGTTTCTATCATCAAACTAAAAGCTCAATCGACCAGATTCAAAAAGCATCTACTCTTCAGCAGATGAGCCAAATTGTAGTCGAAGAAATTCGCAAAGTTACCGGGTTCGATCGCGTCATGATCTACCGATTTGATCCTCAAGGTGCAGGAGTTGTGACGGCTGAAGATAAGGCAGATAGGCTGAATACTTGGTTGGGCTTACACTACCCAGCTTTTGATATTCCGCTTGAAGCAAGAGAACTCTTTATCCTCAATGCTCTTCGGTTTATTCCTGATGTTGAGCAACTGCCGACTCCTATAGTGCCAATCGCTAATCCTATGACTCAGCGATCGCTAGATTTGGGCAAGGCAATTTTACGCAGTGCCTCGTCTTGCCACCTGGAATATTTGCACAATATGGGAGTTAAGGCTTCCATGACAATTTCGTTAATTCGCGATCGTCAATTATGGGGCTTAATTGCCTGTCATCATTATTCATCGTCTAAGCATTTAACCTATGAAGTCCGCACTATCTGCGAATTTCTGGGTCAAATTATGTCTTTAGAACTGGGAACTAAAGCTGACCATGAAGATCGTGAATACAGAATAAAATTGCAATCTTTGCAGCCCGAATTTGTTCAATGTCTCACCCAAGCAGATAATTTGCTCGCAGGTTTAGTCCAATCATCCTCAAATTTATTGCAACTCGTCAGTGCTTCAGGAGTTGCCATTTGTTGGGATGACGAAATTACGCTAGTAGGACAAACTCCCCAGCTAGAGAGCGTTCAAGCCCTACTGACTTGGCTCACACCACAAATTTCTAATAACATTTTTCATACCCATGAGTTGCCGAAACTCTATCCTGCTGCGGCATCTTTTCAGGCATCTGCCAGTGGGGTGTTAGCATTAGCAATTTCCCAAACTCGCAAAAGCTATATCTTATGGTTTCGTCCTGAAGTGACCCAAACCGTTAGCTGGAGCGGCGATCCTCAGCAGAACTTTACCCAAGAAGCAGGTGAAGCGCGGCTATCTCCCCGCAGATCTTTTGAACTTTGGCAAGAAATTGTGCGAAGCACGGCGCTACCTTGGAAACCCTGTGAGCTTGAGGCAGTTGCTGATTTAAGGGGCGTAATTGTTGGGGTTGTCCTTCGCCAAGCTGATGAATTAGCCCGGATCAATGTGGAGCTAGAGCGCACTAACGATGAGTTAGATGCGTTTGCCTACATTGCCTCCCACGACCTCAAGGAACCCTTGCGAGGAATTCATAATTACTCCAGCTTTTTAATCGAAGATTATGCCGATATCCTTAACGAAGAAGGTGTTGCTAAACTGCAAACTTTGATGCGACTGACTCAACGCATGGAAGACTTAATCAATTCTTTGCTGCACTTCTCCCGTTTAGGACGAATCGAATTATTGCTGAAAGATACTGACCTGAATCAGATCATCAGCCAAGTAGAGTCGGTTGTAAAAATTAGCCAGCCCGATACCCCGATCGCCATTCACATTCCCCGGTCTTTACCCGCTATCTACTGTGATCCGGTACAGATCAATGAGTTGTTCACCAACTTAATCAGCAATGCTATTAAATATAATGATCAACCTGAAAAACAAGTTGAAATAGGTTATTTGACAATGGCAGAATTGCCTGAGCAGAATCCGGTTAGTAAAATATCTTCCTCTGTGCTTGTGCTTTATGTTAAAGATAATGGTATTGGCATCCGAGAGAAGTATCTAGATAGCATTTTTCGCATCTTCAAACGCTTGCACGGACAGGCTCATTATGGTGGTGGTACAGGCGTTGGGCTGACAATCTCTAAGAAAATTGTGGAGCGTCATGGGGGTAAAATTTGGGTAGAATCGACCTATGGACTGGGCAGCACATTTTACTTCACGTTAGCAGGTTAAAGCAAATTTATGGTTAGTCATCAAACTCAACCCCTCTTAGTCATTGAAGATAGTGACGAGGACTTTGCCGCCTTTGAACGTGTGATTCGTAAGTCATCTATATTTCAAAAGATTTATCGATGCACTAATGGCGATGATGCTCTTGATTTTTTACGCCACACAGGCGACTACACCGACGTTGCTAACGCTCCTCGCCCCGGCATGATTCTGCTCGATCTCAATTTACCGGGCACTGATGGGAGAGAGGTGCTAGAAGAAATTAAACAAGATGCAGTGCTCAAGGTAATTCCAGTGGTCGTGTTTACAACCTCTGATAATCCTCGAGATGTAACAGGTTGTTATCAATGTGGCGCTAACGGATATGTGGTTAAGCCGATTGACCTTAAGAAATTAACAAAAACAGTTCAGGTCATCGTGGATTACTGGTTTGAAGCAAACACTTCACCTAGCCTAGCAGGAGACCGCAATGGAACGAGCCCAACCGATCGTTTTAATCGTGGATGATAGTTTTGTCGATCGGGCAACCTATCGGCGATATCTCCAGCAAAACACCGAAGCTTATACCGTCTTAGAAGCAGAATTAGGAATTGAAGGACTAGACCTTTGTCAACGTTGCCAGCCGGATATTTTGTTGGTTGACTATGGGTTGCCTGACCTTGATGGGATAGATTTTTTAACGGAATTACAAACGCAAGTGAGTATCCCTCCAGTAATTATTCTAACTGGACAGGGGAATGAAGCGATCGCTGTGCAAACGATGAAAGCTGGAGCGCAAGATTATTTGGTGAAGGGGCACCTGACTGCTGAAAAGCTTCGAATTGCAGTGAAGAGTGTGCTAGAAAAAGCTCAGCTACGCGCTCAGCTTCAGCGCAGCGAAGCCGAACGCCAACAGGCCGAAACAGCATTACGTCAAGCCAACAATGAACTAGAAAGACGAGTGGAGGAGCGCACTGCTGAACTGATCATCATGAATCAGGACTTGCAAGCAACTTTGTTAGAGCAGCGGCAAACAGAATTATTTCTCAAGGAGAGTGAATCTCGCTTCCGTTCCCTTAGTGAATCATCACCTATTGGTGTTTTCCAAACTGATCCGGCTGGCAAGTGCCTGTATACCAACACTTGCTGGCAGCAAATTGCAGGCTTAACATTAGATGAAAGTTTAGGGGATGGTTGGATCAATGCCATTCACCCCGATGATCGGCAGGGGGTTATTGCAGCGTGGGATAAGAGTGTCCAGGAAGAACGAGCCTTTTTGCAGGAATTTAGATTTCTCACTCCCCAGGGCAAGGTGAGATGGGTCTGGGCGCGTTCGGCTCCCATCTATTCGGCAACTGGTGAAATTGTTGGCTACGTAGGCACCGATGAAGATATTACCGATCGCAGACAAGTCGAAAACGAGCTAAGAGAAAAAAATACGGCCTTGAGCAACGCTTTAGAAGGCATTGCACGGTTGGATGTTCAAGGGCGTTACAGTGCTGTTAACGAAGCCTATGCTCGGATCAGTGGGTACCAACCTCAAGAAATGATTGGTATGCATTGGCGGGACACAGTTTATTCGCAGGATTTAGAGCGACTGAAGATTGCCTATCAGCACATGCTTCGCCATGGCAAGGTGGAAGTAGAAGCTAAGGGTATTCGTAAAGATGGCTCTCTCTTCTACAAACAACTGTTCATGGTTACTGCCTACGATGACCAGAAGCAAATAACTGGACTTCATTGCTTTATGAAAGATATTAGCGATCGCAAGCAGTCAGAACAAAAAATTCTTGAACAAGCCGAGTTGCTCAATGTCGTTTCTGATGCAATTTTTGTGCGCGATTGCTCAAACCGCATTATTTTCTGGAATCACGGTGCAGAGCAGATTTATGGCTGGAAAACTGCCGAGGCTATGGGACAGAATGCCCGTAAGCTACTCTGCGTAGATTCAGAAACAGCCTGGGAGACAGCCTGGGATACTGTTTTGAAAACCGGAGAATGGCAAGGAGAATTGCACAAAGTGACTAAATCAGAAAAATCGGTCATTGTGACTAGCCGTTGGACTTTAGTACGCGATGAAGCCGGACAACCAAAATCGATCCTAACTGTAGATACCGACATTACTGAGCAAAAGCAACTTGAACAGCAGTCTCTCCGTAATCAGCGCTTAGAGAGCGTCGGCACCCTTGCCAATGGCATTGCCCACGATCTAAATAATATTCTTACGCCTATCCTGGTCATTTCTCAGTTGTTACCGCTCAAGTTTCCTCATTTAGATGCACATACTCAAGATCTTCTCAAAATGCTAGAGACTAGCACTAAAAGAGGAGCGGCTTTAGTTAACCAAGTGTTGGCTTTTACTCGGGGTGTTGAAGGTCGGTTAGTGCCTCTACAGGTAAATTATCTGTTGTTAGAAACTCAAAAAATTGCGAAACAAACCTTTCCAAAATCGATTACGTTTCGGGTTGATTTACCCCAAGACTTGTGGTTAATTTCTGGTGACGCTACCCAAATCCATCAGGTATTGATGAATCTTTGTGTAAATGCGCGGGATGCCATGCCCAAAGGCGGCACCTTGACGCTTTCAGCCACCAATCTTTGGCTCAAAGAGACTGATATTCAAAAGCCGCTGGATGCTCCGGCTGGGGCATATATTGCGCTTACGGTTGCGGATACTGGCACCGGAATGCCCCCTGAGATTGTGGCGCGCATTTTTGACCCGTTCTTCACGACTAAAGAAATTGGTAAGGGAACTGGGCTAGGGCTTTCTACAACGATCGGGATTCTTAAAAGCCACAAGGGGTTTATTAATGTTTCGAGTGAAGTGGGTAGAGGTACTGTCTTTAAGGTATTTTTACCCGCAGCCGATACTCTGACCTTGGAGCCAGTCGAGGAGGCAAAGTTCAGCCAAGTCAATCAAAAACTTGTTTTAGTGGTGGATGATGAAGCTTCAATTCGTAGCGTCACACAAGCAACGTTAGAAGCCCACGATTACACTGTATTTGTCGCTAGCGATGGGAGAGAGGCGATCGCTTCTTATGCTGAACACAACGATAAAATTAACCTGGTTCTAGTAGATATGATGATGCCGTTAATGGATGGACAAACTACGATTCGAGCATTAAAAAGAATTAATCCCGATGTCAAGGTTATTGCAGTGAGCGGACTTTCTTCTAACAAAGAACTTGCCCTTAGAGCAGGAGCAAAAAGTTTTTTGCAGAAACCCTACACTAGTCAAGATTTAGTGTCTTTGATCAACGAACTAGATCAAACTTTCTAGGACTGAGAGTTTCATAGCTCATCTAGATTTAGGATTCTCTATCATCAAGAACTTTTCTAGTTCAAGGTTTTTTTACAGAGCAGCGATCGCCTCTTTTCTCATTTTCTTCATCGCCTTTAGCTCAATCTGTCTCGCTCGCTCTCGCGTGAAGCCAAAAGATTCTCCTACCTCGGCTAGAGTGCGCTGCTGTCCATCTTCTAGCCCATAGCGCAGCATAATAACCTCACGCTCGCGATCGTTTAAGCAAGTGAGATACTGCTGACATTCCTCACGCGCCACACTCACCTCTACCTGCTGCATCTGCTGCATATCAGGAATGAGATCGCCCAGTCGCGTCTCCTGCTCTTGACCCACTGTGGCATCCAAGGAAGCACATTGGCGCTGTTGAGCCATGAGAGTACGTAACTCTGCGGGAGTCATTTCCAGCGCTGCCGAAAGCTCTTCTCCATTGGGAGGACGACCTAGCTCTTCTGCTAATCGGCGGGTCGTGGTTTTAACCTTACTTAGGCGTTCCTGGATATGGATAGGTAACCGAATCGTCCGGGTATCGGACTGTAAAGCACGGGTCATCCCCTGCCGAATCCACCAGTAGGCATAGGTCGAAAACTTATATCCTTTAGTGGGATCGTACTTCAAGGCTGCCCGTTCTAGACCAATATTTCCTTCTTGAATGAGGTCTAGTAGGTCTAATCCCCGGTTTTGATATTTCTTGGATACAGTCACAACCAAGCGCAAATTAGATTGAATCAGCCGATTCTTAGCGCGTTTGCCTTGATGGATAGTTGCTTTTTCTTCAGCAGTAGGATTTTCGACTGGCAGCAGTAGCAGCATTGACTGAATTGCACGCGCCAACTCTAGCTCTTCATTACCATTGAGTAGCGGGGTTTTGCCAATGGCACATAAATAGTCGCGGATGGGGTCAACACTCATAAGAATTTAGAATAAAAAACCAGGTCAATGCCTGGGCGTTGCACTTCAGGAAATAATTTGGCTTAACTAGAATACCTTATTGCTGTCAAGCAATATAAGAAATATAGTAACTCTATAAAATATTCGCAACCAGATAGCGATAAAAAGCCATTATATCAACAGATTATGGCGATATTATTACTTGATTATATTTTCGCTAACGACCTGACCCATAATACTATAGCTTTAACCTCTAAACTTGGGTTCTACAGTTTATCTCTTTGCAGGTCGTAATGGTCAGATTTTTCCAAGCTGAAACAGGAGATATACACTAGAGAAAATGTTTTGAGGACTTAATAAATGGCGAGAACAACTGGAGCTAATGCTAAAATATCGCCTCAGCAATTGCCTGAGGCTTCAGACTTAGACGAACCCGTAGACGCTGAAGACTCGGAGCCAGAGTCCGCAGACTTGGAGCAGTCATCTCAACCTGAGATCCTCACTGAGACTTCGGACAGTGCCCAGAATGAGGGAGATATTCAGACTGTGGATGACATTTTGAACTCGCTCAAAGCTTTGCTGAGTGCAGTTGAAAAGCTTCAAAAAATTCGGCAAGAAGTGGGTGATATTAAGCCGCTACTCGTGAGAATGTTAGATGGGGATCTGGTCGCGGGTGAGGAACTGGAGCAGCTTAAGGCGGGTGTTGGTGGGCTACTGCGTTTGGTGCGGGCTTACGGCGATCACCAGGCAGCGCTGACGAAAGCTCAAACTGCCCGATCGCTGCTAGATGAAGTCCTTAAAGTCGCTCCAATTCCTACAAAAGAGTAATGGATAGAACTTTTTCATGGTATTGTCCCTTTTCTCTTGAATAAAATTAATCTTACTGAAACCCTGTTTTCTTAAGCGGCACCTAAGTAGACAGACTGAATCAAATGAATTAAATAGGAGACATCTGTCTCGATTATGATGTCATGCAGTCAACATCCTGCTCCACAGAATATACATTTTTTGTGACTGTCTACTTAGATCTGTCCAGCACTTCGGTGAAGCGATCTAGTTTAGATAAAGTCGTCGTAAATCTTTACTAAAGCAGGTGCCTTGATGATGAATCAGCGCCTTAAGTCCGAAATTTCAGAGAACTTAGCTGGCTATGCATTTATGACCCCGGCAATTGGGGTACTGGGTACATTTATCGTGTTGCCAATTCTCTATGCAGTCTTTTTGTCATTACAAAAAGTGCAGCTTTTAGGGGGGATCAGCTATGAGTTTGTTGGGTTACGTAACTTTGCACGCTTGCAAGCAGACGAGCGGGTTTGGATTGCGCTGCGTAACACTGCCGAGTATGTAGCGATCGTTGTTCCAACTCAGACTGTGCTAGCGCTGCTGTTGGCGGTGACGTTGAATGCGGGAATCAGAGGTAAGAGCGTATGGCGAATGATTTACTTTTTGCCTACGGTGACTTCTTCTACTGTTCTGACGCTGATTTTTATGTGGATTTACAACACAAATGGGTTATTGAATCGCTTCTTAGAAGCGATCGCCCTTCCCACCTATAACTGGCTAGGCGATCCTGCTGTTGCACTGAAGGGGATCATGCTGATGAATATTTGGTCAACTGCGCCTTTCTTTATGGTGATTTACTTGGCAGCGCTACAAGATATCCCGCGATCGCTTTATGAAGCCGCAGAAATTGATGGGGCAACTGCCTGGGGCAGATTTTGGTTTATTACGCTGCCTCTACTCAACCCCGTTACGTTTTTTGTGATGGCAATGGGCGTAATTGGGACGTTTCAACTTTTTGACCAGTCTTACATTATTTCTAATGGGTCAGGAGGGCCCAATAATGCCACGTTGACTTTGGTGCTACTCATTTATCAGTATGTTTTTCGAGATTTACAAATGGGTTATGCAGCGGCGATCGCCTTTTTGCTGGCAGCCCTGATTATTTTGATTACCTTGATTCAGAAACAACTGTTTAGGAGCGATCGTTAAAAGGTTTATTCTGCTCAGGTCAATATGAAAATATTAACTCGCTCGTTTTGGATTAGCAAAATTTTATATGCTCTACTTATTGTCTATGCTGCCATTACGTTAACTCCATTTCTTTGGGCACTTTCGGCTTCCTTTAAACCCCTCTCAGAAATTGTGAGTGGTGAAGCTAACTTTATTCCTCGCCATTTCACGCTAGAAAACTACCGACAAGTTTTTACAGAAGAACCCTTATTTTTACGCTGGTTTTTTAATAGCGTGGCGATCGCCATTAGCGTAACGCTGCTCAACCTGATATTCAATTCTCTTGCTGGATATGCGCTAGCCCGACTGCCATTTCGCGGTAAGCGGTTTTGGTTTTTTCTCATTTTGGCAGTGCTGGCAGTTCCTGTACAAGTAACCCTAATCCCGACCTTCTTAATTTTAAAAGCCTTTGGCTGGCTCAACTCCTATCAAGGCATGATTGTGCCAGGAATGGTAAATGCTACTTTTATTTTTATGATGCGTCAGTTTTTTCTCAATTTTCCTTCAGAGCTAGAAGAGGCGGCGGCATTGGATGGACTGGGGCGATTGAGCACTTTTTGGTATATTGTCTTACCCCTAGCGAAACCAGCTTTGGCAGCACAGACTATTCTGGTTTTTATGAGCAGCTGGAACAATTTTTTATTGCCCATCGTAACTCTATTTGAACCTGAAATGTTTACACTTCCGCTAGGGCTGAATACATTTAAGGGAGAATACATTAGCTACTGGAATAACATCATGGCAGCATCTATGATGTTTACGTTGCCTGTTCTCTTTCTCTATGCTTTTTTTAACCAATACTTTATTCAAGGCATTACCTTTACGGGTGGAAAAAGTTAGAGGATGTCTGAGAAGTCTAGATTGCTATCCGATCCGCCCCCTAAATCCCCCATTCTGAGGGACTTTGAAGAAGCATTGGTTCGGAAGTCCCCCAGAATGGAGGGTTAGGGGGCGAGTGTAAGAATCTTTGATACTTCTCAGACATCCTCTTAGCGACGATCGCTTTTCTAAGGTGCCGCTTTCCTAAAGTGCGGCTTTAATTTGTTGGTTAGCGCTCTCCTGTGCCCGAATCATCGCAGTAGGCAGGAGTTGTTGTCCTAATAAAGCGCTTAAATATTGATTATTAAAGTTATTCACAATTGCAGTCGGAAATTGTCCTACTTGCCACGGGGTGGCGTAGCTAACTCCAGCCAATAGAGGCGCGCGCAGGCGATCGCCATCACCCTCCAACGTTTGGGCATTCAATTTTTGGGCAACCGATTTGCGGCTAGGCAAGGCAAAGCCTGTGCCCGTCCACTTCTCCATTCCTACTTTGCCCGTCAAGTAAGCAATTAGCTCCCAAGCCGCTTGCTTATGCTGAGTCTGATGATTCATCACGTAGGCGACTGTAAATGCCATGGTGGCAGACTGATTGTTGATTTTGGGTAACTCAGCCGTAGCAAAATCTAGGTTGGGGAAGGTGCTTTGCAAATAAGGAATTGCCCAGTTTCCTTCAATTACCATAGCGGCTTTGCCTTGCCCAAACATCTCGCTGCCATTGTTAGCGCCCACATCAATTGCACGGGCAGAGGTGCGATCGTTCTGATACTGTTGCACCATAGGGTTGACTCCGTTAATCCCGTCATCCGTAGCAAACGTAGCATAACCCCTAGTATTAACAACCTGTCCACCAAATGCCTTAATACTATGTGCCTGTCGCGATAGTTCGGGCAAAATACCAAAGCCATACTGGTCAGGTCTACCATCTTTATTCAGGTCGATCGTCAGTTTTTTAGAAGCAATCAGCATCTCTTCCCAAGTTTTGGGGGGATGGCTCAACCCAGCCGCCGCAAAAGCTTTTCGATTGTAAAACAGGGCTAAGGTAGAAAAATCTTTGGGCAACCCATAGACCCGGTTTTGCAAAGTAAAGGGTTGAAGTAAATTAGGCTCAAAGTCGGCTAAGTCAAACGCAGCAGGAATATAAGCATTCAACGGTTCTAGAACGTTCTGCTGCATAAAGAACGGAGCTTCCATGGCATCTAAGTAAAATACATCAGGAGCAGCATCCCCAATTAGTCGGGTCTTAATCACGTCCATGTATTGATCAGCAATGACTTCAAACCGAACTCTGATGCTAGGATGACTCGCTTCAAAATCGCGTAAGACTTGGTTTAGCAATCGTTGCTCGGCTGGACTGGCGCTCCATCCACTCAGTTTAAGGGTGACTGGCTCTACAGTTGAAGGAGGCACAGTTTGTTGGCAACTCACGATGATTAAAAATGCTATGAGAGTTAGTATTCTAAGCCTCACCTTTTGCCATATCTTGTTAGGGCATGAATTGATGATGTTGGTATAAAAGTATACTTTAGTTGCCATACTTTACAGAGCAATGACTACCTTCTGGCATTACTGAATTGTAGTCTGAATCAACGGCTTAATTTTCATGCCCCTTCTCCTGAAAAAAGGGACTCTGAACAGGTTCACACTCTTACTGAGCAATGCTTCTTTTTTTAATTTTAACTTAAAAGCCATCTTCTCTATTTCTAAAGATGGCAATAGCCGGAATTACGCTGAAGTAATTCCGGCTATTCAGTAAAGCCCTCTGTCCTAAAGAATTAATCTTTACTATAGTTGGACATCAGGTGGCAAAAGAACTTTGTCAATTCCATGAATTACGCCATTAGTTGCAATAACATCGGGCTGCGTTACAGACGCATCATTGACAGTAATATTATTTGCGCTGCTCTCGACAGAAATGGTCTGCCCTTCCACAGTTGCAACAGCTCCAGGTTGAATATCTGCCGAAGTGACCTGGCTTGGTACAACGTGATAACTCAAGATTTTCCTAAGCTGCTCTTTGTTTTCGGGAAGCAGTAGTCTATCAAGAGTCCCGGCAGGCAATGCTGCAAAGGCTTCATTAGTGGGAGCGAAGACCGTTACGGCTCCTGGCGCACTCAAGGTTTCTTGTACTCCTGCTGCTTGAGCCGCTGTTAACAACGTGCTAAAAGAACTGTTCTGAGCCAAAACTTCCGAAATTGTACCTGAGGCAGTGGTGGAAGGTGATGCGCCAACAGTAGGACTAACTAAGGGCGATTCGGTAATAGTGGTTGACCCAGGATCAGTCGTTGTACTGGTTGTAGTATCTGGATTTTCACAAGCAGCGATCGCGGTCATTAGTGCAACGCTGGCAGCGATCAATAACTTTTTCGATTTTCTAATTGCTGAAATCATTCTGAAATCTCTCCTAATCGTTCTAAAGTAAAGACACATTTACGACTTGTAATGAGATGCGTCTTTTCTCAAAGTAAATTAGGATTAAGTACTCTACCCTCTTCCATGAGATAGAGGTTTTGTATAAAAACGATTGACTTAAATCTATACAAGACGATACAAAAATAAGACGATATAAAACTTTCTGCTCGAATAAAAATCGATGATTTAGAACGCTACAATAGTGGAGAAAAAATTGGAGTGGAGAAAAAATTAGAAGTTTGAGAACAATGAAGAGTTTAGTAGAACCTGCTTTAAGTAGACCTATGAAGAGTTTAGTAGAACCTGCTTTAAGTAGACCTCTCTCGGTTTCAGATTCGATCGCTTACACTTCTAAGTTAGGTTTCTATACATTCAGGGTGAGAAAGTGAAAGTATTCTAGACACTTAGCTATGATGCCTCTTGGCTTTACGCTTCTTCCTTTGTGTTGGCAATCGGTTCCCTTCATCTCCATAATTAATCAATTCAGGTGATTCCAATGAATGGCGAAGACAATCAGAAAAATCTGACCGTTCATCCGTCTGACCAAGCAGAATTACCTTCTTCACACCCAAAGGTAGAGCCTCAAACTCCGCGCTGGCGGCAGTCTGTTGTTCCTGCTGTGATTGGGCTAGTACTTCTGGGTGGACTTGGCTGGATTATTTTTAGCCGATTCATTTTACCGATGATGATGGGTGGTCAGATGGCCCCGCCGCCTACTCCTGTACCGCTAGCTAACCCTAAATCTGCTCCAATCCAAGATAGCTCCGACTACTCGGCGACTTTAGATTCACGGCAATCGGTGACGCTTCAGCCGCGTGTGGCTGGACAAATTAGCGCTATCTATGTACAACCTGGCGATCGGGTTGAGGCAGGGCAACCCATTTTGGAAATTGATGCAGATCAACAGCGTGCCCAAGTTTCTAGCCGTACTGCTGCCGCTCTGACTGCTGCTGCTGATGTGCAGGCGGCACAAGCCGATGTTGCTAACGCCGCCGATACCCTCAGATCTTTAGAAGCACAGCGCGCCGCCGCCCTTGCCAATGTTCAACTCAATCAACAGGAGTATCAACGCTACCAAGAGTTGACTCGTCAAGGGGCATCCAGTCAGCAAACGCTAGACCAACGAGCTAATGCATTAAGAACTGCGCAGGCAGAACTGCGACAGGCAGAAGCTGAGATTCAGGCGCAGCGATCGGCGATCGGTCGGACTCAATCTGTAGTGACTCGAAATCAACGGGCGGTAGAAGAAGCCGAAGCTAATATTGCTGAGGGGCAAGCTGCACTGGAAGAGTACACCATTACTGCGCCTTTCAGCGGCACGGTTAGCAACATTCCAGTGAAAGTAGGCGACGCGGTAACGGTGGGTACACAATTGCTGAACATTACTCAAAATAAGCAGTTAGAAGTTCAAATTCAGCTTCCTCTAGAACGAGCGTCTTCAGCCCGATTGGGGCTGCCCGTGAAATTGCTAGATGACCAAAATCGAGAAATACAGACAGGGCGAATTTCATTTATTGCTCCTAACGTAGATGCTACTACCCAATCAGTGCAAGTCGAAGCAACCTTTGAGAACGGAAGTGAGGTTTTGCGTAGCTCCCAGTTTGTCCGAGCGCGGGTGATTTGGAGCAGTCAACCAGGAGTGCTGGTGCCGACTACGGCAATTTCTCGCTTGGGGGGCAGAGATTTTTTGTTTGTGGCGGCTCCCTTTAAAGATTCAGGATGTCAAGCTCCTGCTTCTGAAGGCACATCGGCTCCGGTTGATCCTGACCAGTTAGTCGCTGCCCAGAAGCCTGTTAAGCTCGGCAGAATTGTTAATAATGATCAAGAAGTTTTGGAAGGTGTAATGGCTAGCGATCGCATCGTCGTTTCAGGTATTCTACAACTGCAAAATTGTATGCCCATTGCAGATGCAGCTTCCTCCACGTCTCCTCCCGCTCCGTAATCTGGCTGGTGTTCCTCTCATTCCCGGATGAATTATGATTTTGTCTATCTCTAATTTCTTCATTCAGCGTCCGGTGTTTGCCTCAGTCTGTTCGATTATGATCACGCTTTTAGGAATTGCCTGCATTCCGACATTGCCGATCGCTCAGTACCCTGAAATCGCACCCCCACAAGTTAGCGTTACCTCTAACTATGTAGGCGCTAACGCAGAGGTCGTTGAATCGACTGTGACCGACATTTTAGAGCGGGAACTGAACGGTATTGCCGGGGTAAAATACATCAAATCTACCAGTGCTAGCACGGGAACAAGCAGCATTAACCTCACGTTTGATTTAGGGCGAGATCAAGACTTAGCAGCAGTAGATGTACAAAATCGTGTCTCTACTGTGCAATCTCGGTTACCAGGGCCTGTAACGCAAACGGGAGTTCAGGTTGAAAAGGCAAATAATAACTTTTTATTGGCGATCGGGCTATATGCCGATCGTGACGAAGCATCGGATACAGATCTCTACGATGATATCTATTTAAGTAACTACGCCGATCTTTATTTAGCAGACGCTATTAAACGGATTAGGGGTGTAGGTAGTGTGCAAATCTTTGGAGAACGTAAGTACGCGATGCGACTTTGGCTTGACCCAGAGCGGCTTGCCAGTCGCAGCATCACGCCTCAGGATGTAGTCAGCGCCCTCCAGCAGCAGAATATTCAAGTGGGCGCAGGACAAATTGGACAGCCGCCTGCATTGCCAGGACAGCAGTATCAGTATGCCGTAACCGTACAAGGACGACTTAAGGATGCTGAGGAGTTCAATAATCTGGTCATTAAAACTACCAATACTGGAACGCTGGTCAGGCTGAATGAAGTGGGTCGGGCTGAACTGGGCGCAGAAAACTATGGTTCAGTGCTGCGGTTTACTCCCAATGATCGAGTGACGCACCAGGGTGTGGGTTTAGGAGTTAATCAACAGTTTGGCAGCAATGCGCTTGATGTTGCAAAAGAGGTCAAAATAGAGATGCAGCGGCTCTCCGAAAGCTTTCCACCTGGGATGCGATATGCTGTTGCGTTTGATACTTCTACGTTTATTGAAGCGGGCGCAGGGGAGGTAGTTCAATCTTTGATTGAGGCAGTTGTCTTAGTCGTTCTGATCTTATTTCTATTTTTACAAAGCTGGCGATCGGCATTGGTCACAACCATTGTGATCCCCATTGCATTCATTGGTACATTTATCTTCGTCAAGCTTTTAGGGTTCTCAATCAATACCCTGACTTTATTTGGATTGACCTTAGCAACAGGTTTGGTTGTAGACGATGCCATTGTCATTATCGAAGATATTACTCGTCGCATTCAAGATGAAGGAATGTCGCCTCGTGAAGCGGCGATCGCATCAATGGATATTCTCTTTGGAGTGGTTATTGCCACTTCGCTTGTATTGGTTACAGTGTTTGTCCCGGTAGCATTCTTCCCCGGCACAACCGGTCAACTTTATCGACAATTCGCCTTGACTATCACGTTCTCGGTGATGCTTTCAACCTTTAATGCTATTACGTTTACGCCCATGTTATCGGCGCTGTTACTTCGGGCAGAGGCACCATCAAACAATCGATTTTTTAATGGCATTAACTGGGTCATCAACAAAACTCGAGATAGCTATGGTCGAGGGGTGAGCCAGGTCATTCGGCGCAAAGGCTTAGTGATGGCTTTATTTGGTGGGGCGTTGGTTCTCACTTATTTCACCTATAATTTTGTCCCTAAAGCTTTCATTCCTGACGAAGATCAAGGCGTTTTTATTACGGTAGTGCAAGGGCCAGAAGGTGTATCTCTAGACTACACGGAAAAAGTGCTGCAAAAAGCTGAAGCAATTCTTAAGGCACAGCCCGAAATCACAAATATCTTTGCAGTTGGAGGGTTTAGTTTTAGTGGGGCAACTCCTAACAACGGTTTAATCTTTTCGACCCTGAAGCCTTGGGAAGAGAGGACAGGTGCCAATCAATCTTTACAGGCAATCATCGGTGGGTTTGCCCCTGCTCCTTTTGGACTATTTCCAAAACTAGCGTCCATTCAAGAGGCGGTTGTTCTGCCTTTTAACTTGCCTGCTATTTCAGGAATTGGTAACTTTGGCGGTTTTGAGTTTCATCTTCAAGATCGCACTGGACTGGGCTTTCCAGCTTTAGGAGAAACTCTCGGTAAGTTTATGGGACGGGCATCGGCTTATCCTTCTGCTGAAAGCCCAAAGCTGACTGGGCTGCGTCCTAACTTTAGTGCTAACACTCCACAAATTTTGGTGGAAGTCGATCGCGATCGGGCAAGCCAACTTCAGGTTTCCTTAGAAGATGTTTTCAATACACTGCAAATCTTTTTAGGTTCTACCTACGTTAATGACTTTAATCAATTCGATCGCGCCTATCGCGTTTACGTTCAAGCCGATCGTCAGTTTCGTTCTAACCCAGAGGATATTAAAAAATTATATGTTCGCAGCAATCCAACTGATGGCTCTGCGGGCAGAATGATTCCATTGGATAGTTTAGTAACCATTACTCAAACTAATGGGCCTTCAATCATTAATCACTACAATCTATTTCGCTCGGTTGAGATCAATGGCTCAGCGGCACCAGGCTCAAGTTCTGGGCAAGCTATTAACGCGATGGAAGCTGTTGCGCAGGAAACACTGCCTAAAGGGTTTGGCTATGAGTGGTCTGGTCTATCGCTTGAAGAAATCGAGTCAGGAGGATCTGCCTTATTTATTTTTGGATTAGCAGTTGTTTTTGTTTTCCTAACGTTAGCGGCTCAATATGAAAGTTTTGTTGACCCAATTATTATTATGTTGACGGTGCCGTTAGCTATTTTAGGAGCATTGGCGGCAGTGATGCTGCGCGGCACTGCCAATGATGTGTACACCCAAATTGGTTTAGTCATGCTGGTAGGGATGGCTAGCAAAAACGCTATTTTGATTGTTGAGTTTGCGAACCAGCTTCGGGAGGAAGGAAAGACTATTGCTCAAGCAGCGCTCGAAGCGTGTCAAGAACGATTACGTCCTATTTTAATGACCGCGATCTCTACTATTGTGGGGGCGCTGCCTTTGATGATTGCTTCGGGAGCAGGGGCAGCGGCTCGACAGTCTTTAGGGACTGCGATCGTTGGCGGTATGTGTATTGCAACTGTTCTAAGCTTGTTTCTTGTGCCTGTTCTCTATATCGTTATCAAGTCGATGGAGTCCCGGTATCAGGATAAGCGTCGTCCTGTTCTAGTCGATGGAACCCTAGATGGTAATGGAGATGGTCATACTCCCAAAGTAGAGCACACTAAAACTGGCGTTGGGCGATCGAACAATAGGGAGGATCATAGATAAGCTTCGTTATCTCTAGCATCTTTTACCTTAGAGGATGTCTGAGAAGTCTAGATTGCTATCCGATCCGCCCCCTAAATCCCCCATTCTGAGGGACTTTGAAGAAGCATTGGTTCGGAAGTCCCCCAGAATGGGGGGTTGGGGGGCGAGTGTAAGAATCTTTGATACTTCTCAGACATCCTCTTAGTAGTAAAAGAGTTATTCCCTTGGATAGGTTTGCGATTGTCAATCTATTCGGTACTCTCAAGATTTGGCGTAGGTCAGATGCGCTGTGGCGAACGTTTCGCAAAATGTTTGTGAAGTGTGTGACTGCTATAAGGCTAGAGAATATGTACCCTAGGAGAGTTTTAGATGCATGAGTATGATGCGGTCATAATCGGAGCAGGTCACAACGGATTAGTGTGTGCAGCTTATCTACTGAAAGCGGGATACAGCGTACTCTTGCTAGAAAAACGCTCTGTTCCGGGCGGGGGAGCAACGACAGAGGAAGCCATGCCAGAACAAGCTCCTGGCTTCAAATTTAACTTGTGTGCTATTGATCATGAGTTCATCCATTTGGGACCTGTGGTAGAAGAACTTGAGCTAGAAAAATATGGGTTGAAGTATTTGTACTGCGATCCAGTCGTGTTCTGTCCCCATCCTGACGGTAAGTATTTTTTGGGGCACAAATCTGTAGAAAAGACTTGTGCTGAGATTGCTCGATATAGCCCTAGGGATGCAGTTAAATACCAGGAATTTATTCAGTTTTGGCAACAGCTTCTAAATGCGATCGTGCCCGTATTTAATGCACCGCCCAAATCATTGATTGACATTGCTGGAAACTATGACATTACAAAGATAAAGGATCTCCTTTCAGTCGCTGGCTCTGTCAATAAAGCCCTTGATCTCTTCCGTACAATGCTATCCAGTTCGGAAGACAACTTGAACGAATGGTTTGACTCAGAGTTTTTAAAAGCACCTCTGGCTCGGTTAGCATCCGAACTTGGTTCTCCTCCCAGTCAGAAAACACTGGCGATCGGGGCAATCATGATGGCAATGCGGCACAATCCTGGCATGGCAAGACCTGTCGGGGGCACGGGTGCGCTCACTCAAGCACTGCTCAAGCTGGTTAAATCCCTAGGAGGGGAAGTTCTGACAGACCAGTCTGTGGAGCGTGTGTTGATGGATGATGGCAAGGCGGTTGGCGTACGGGTGCAAGGTGGGACGGAGTATCGGGCTAAGGAAGGCGTAATTTCCAATATTGACGCACAACGTTTGTTCCTACATTTGGTTGATGAGAGAGATTTGCAAGCAGCTGATCCAGAGTTGAAAGAGCGTCTGGAGCGTCGTATTGTGAATAACAATGAGACCATTTTGAAGATTGACTGCGCTTTGTCAGAACCCTTACATTTTGAACATCATCAGCATCAGGATCAGTACCTGATTGGATCTGTGTTAATTGCTGACTCTGTGAAGCAGGTTGAGATCGGTCATAGTGATCCGAGTATTGGCAAGATTCCTGATTCTGATCCTTCAATGTATGTTGTGATGCCAACGATGCTGGATCCTTCTATGGCACCTGAAGGAAAGCATACGCTCTGGGTCGAGTTTTTCGCACCTTACCAGGTTGAGAATGCGGAAGGTACCGGATTAAAGGGGACGGGGTGGACAGACGAACTGAAGAACAAAGTTGCCGATCGCGTTTTGGATAAGTTAGCAGACTATGCGCCCAATCTCAAAAAGTCGATCATCGCTCGCCGAGTAGAGAGTCCGGCTGAGCTAGGAGAGCGGCTCAGTGTTTTGAAGGGCAACTACTACCACATTGATATGACCTTGGAGCAGATGATCTTTTTCCGTCCTTTACCAGAAATAGCGAATTACAAAACCTCAGTCGAAAACTTGTTTTTGACTGGGGCGGGGACTCATCCAGGCGGTTCAATCTCTGGGATGCCGGGTCGAAACTGTGCCAGAGCTTTTCTGCATACTAAGCAGCCGATCGCCCAAATGCTGAAGGATGCTAAAAGTTCTTTTCAATCAACTTTTAATCTTTCATAAGGCTAGTGGTTGATTTGCAAAGCAGATGGGTAGGTGAATGAGTAACATTAATTCATTCACCTACCTACGGAAATTCACGCATCATGTTCGAGTCGCGCTCTTTCTTACGTCAGTTTAGCCAGTTGGCGATCGTCAATATTCTTTCTAATTTGATGGTGCCTTTGGCGGGACTGTTGGACGTAGCATTCTTAGGGCATTTGGCAGATATTCATCACTTGGCAGGGGTGGCGTTAGCGACTATTTTGGTGAATTATTTGTACTGGACTTTTGGCTTTCTGCGCATGGGCACAACTGGGCTAACGGCTCAGGCAGTGGGACGGAATGACTCTGATACGGTCTTGCTGATTGGATTGCGTAACGGAGGCTTGGCGTTAGGCATTGGGTTACTCATTCTGATGATGCAGCAGCCGTTAGGTCAGATAGGATTTAGCATGCTGAGTGCTAATGAAAATGTGAAAGCTTCAGGAATGGCTTATTACCAAGCGCTGATTTGGGGCGCTCCGGCAACGCTGTTGAATTATGTGTTGATAGGCTGGTTTTTGGGGCGGGGGCAGAGTGGCAAAGTTTTACTGCTTTCGGCGGTGGGAAATGGGGCGAAGGTGCTGCTGGATTATTTGCTGATTGTGCAGTGGGGATGGTTGAGTCGGGGGGCGGGATATGCGACGGCTTGGAGCCAAGTTTTGATGATGGCGATCGGGTTGTTTCTACTGGTGTGGGAATTTCGATCGAAGCCTTTGGCATTGGGATGGAAAGAACTGCTAGATCCGACTGCGCTCAAGTCTGCTCTTTGGTTGAATAGCGAGATTTTGGTACGGAGTTTTGCACTAATTTCTACGTTTGCTTTGTTTACAAATTTAAGCTCTGTTTCAGGCACTGAGGTGCTAACCGTGAATGCTGTATTGCTAGAAGTCGTGACCTTTGCAGCTTTTTTTATTGATGGGTTGGCGTTCGCGACGGAGAGTTGGGCAGGAGTTTTGCACGGGCAGGGTACGACTGATGGGTTGGTTCGTCTGTTAAAGGTTTCAGGAGTTGCTAGTTTATTATTAGGTGTGAGTGTTGCGATCGCTTTTATCGTCGCACCTGTTCCATTGTTTAGCCTGTTAACTAATCATACTAATGTGATCATTGGTATACAAAAGTATGTCGTTTGGCTACTACCTATATTAGGGCTTGGCTCGATCGCCTACTTGTTAGATGGCTACTTTCTAGGTTTAACCAGCGGTCGTATTTTGCGTAATGCCGCAATTATGGCTTTGTTGATAGGCTTTGCACCAATGGCAGCGATCGCCTTTTATTACCACAGCAATCATCTGCTTTGGCTGTCGTTGGCACTATTTATGGGGGTGCGAGTTGTGACTCTGGGAACCCAAGTGCCCAGGACTTTGCACCCCGCAAATGCTAGTGTTAGCGATTAACTGTACTCATGTCAGGGTAGCGATCGCCCACTGCTCCTCCTTTCGGTGCGACTGCATCAATCCGGCTTAGATCTTCTGATGTCAGCGTTACAGAGGTTGCTGCTACGTTCTCTTCTAGATAAGTGCGACGTTTCGTTCCTGGGATTGGCACAATATCTTCGCCCTGTGCCAGCAGCCACGCTAAAGCCAGTTGGCTCGGCGTTACGTTTTTTTCAGTTGCAATTTGTTTCACCTGATCCACAAGTTGCAGATTTTTGGCAAAATTTTCTCCTTGAAGCCGGGGTGAAAAGCGACGATAGTCATCCTCGGCAAGATCTTCAATGCTCTTGAAGTTTCCTGATAGAAATCCTCTCCCTAGCGGACTATAGGCAACAAACCCAATTCCTAATTCGCGCACTGTTGGTAATATTTCATCCTCTGGGTCACGGCTCCACAGAGAGTACTCTGTTTGCAGCGCCGTGATAGGATGCACAGCATGGGCACGACGAATAGTTTCGGGTGCCGCCTCAGACATGCCGAGATACCGCACTTTTCCTTGTTGCACTAACTCTGCCATTGCCCCGATCGTATCTTCAATAGGAACGGTTGGATCAACGCGGTGTTGATAGTAAAGATCAATGGTATCTACGCCTAATCTTTGCAGTGACGCATCGCAGCATTGGTGCACATATTCTGGTTTACCATTAACGCCTGCCCAGCCGCCTTCAGCAGTTCGGACGTTCCCAAATTTGGTTGCCAGCGTCACTCTATCTCGCAAACCTTGAATCGATCGCCCTACTAACTGTTCGTTTGTGAAGGGGCCATACATGTCGGCAGTATCGAGAAAAGTCACACCTAACTCAATAGCGCGTTGAAGCGTTGCAATAGACTCCTGCTCATCGCGTCCGCTATAGAATTCTGACATGCCCATACAACCCAGTCCTAGTTCCGAAACGACCAATCCTTGGTTACCTAGTTTTCGCGTTTTCATGAGTTTATTCTCCATCAATACTTTTGAAGGTGGTTAAGCGATCGGTTGCAAATGAGATGTTAGCTGAGCAGTTGCGTGATGCTGTTCTGCTAACGTCTTGTAGTTTTGAATTTTCCACTGAATTAGCTCCAGGTTTTGTATCAACTGTTGAATCTGTTGTTGAACTGCCTGTTCATGGGCTTCTAAAATTGCCCGACGTTCCTCGATCGCATCTGGTTTTTGCCGCATTAGTGCCGCATATTCCTGCATCTGACGAATGGGCATTCCTGTCATGCGCAGTTTAGATAAAAACTCAATGCGAGCAAGATCCATTGCCGAGTACCGACGATGCCCATTGGCTGCCCGAGTGACTGGCTCTAAAAGTCCGTTGCGCTCGTAATAGCGGAGGGTGTAAACGCTCAGCCCGATGCGCTCAGAAACTTGTTGAATGGTGAGTTCGTTATCCATGCCCACTACCTTAAATCCTAGAGTGCACTCTAAGTCAAGCATATTTTTTCAAGACGAAGACATTCTGCTACAGGGGTAGATTTAGCTTTGCTAGCGAATCAAAAAACAGAAAATGTAGCTGTACTCAACTTGGTTAGGGAGTTGCGTGAAGATAAAACCCCGGTGGGATGCTTTGACTTTTCAGCCCCCTAAATCCCCCATTTTGGGGGACTTTGAAAGGTTCGGAAGTCCCCCAAAATGGGGGATTTAGGGGGCAATTCGGGGCGTTATTTAATTACAGCTTGGTTAGGACAAGGGGCGTAAGCTCCTTGTTAATCATGATGGTTATATTTGTTCTAATCAAAGTGCTTACGGCTATGATGACAATGGTTAATGCAGCGATGAGAATAGCCTTTGAAGGAACGATCGCGATGTTT
>JAESGK010000106.1_pt1 | contig 92295 bp, 84 predicted proteins | sample 9269681 | NCBI WGS metagenome assembly JAESGK01 (sample SAMN14515347, study PRJNA621673) | algae metagenome | isolation source: Timaviella obliquedivisa GSE-PSE-MK23-08B and co-occurring heterotrophs from... | place: USA: Grand Staircase Escalante National Monument, Utah | collected 2006-08-15 | reverse complement strand
AGACCACGCCGACCTTTTCAAAGGTTCCTACTAACACTTAACAAAACCACTTCTAGTGGTCCAAGCGCAGCGTCCCAAACCTCCACCTCTGGTGGAGGTCATGACTGTTACACAGAGGAGCCCACTTAACGTCAGCTGAACCGTCCGGCCGCGTGTGCCAGCATCGTATAGACCTTGCCGGTGTCCGACGTCAGGTAGGTCTGGGTCATGACCTTGTCGCGGTCGTTGCGAGCGACGTCGCCGAGCAGTTTTTCGAAATCGGCGATGTAGCGGTCGACGGCGGTGCGGAATTCCGGCTCGCGATCATACTTGCGCTTGATCTCGTCGAAGGTCTGCTGGCCCTTCAGCGTATAGAGGCGGCGTGTGAACACGTCGCGCTCGCCGCGCTGATAACGGCGCCACAGGTCGACCGAGGCGTCGTGGTCGATGGCGCGGGCGATATCGACCGATAGCGAGTTCAGCGATTCCATCACGTGGCGCGGATTGCGGGTGTCGCCGGAGCGGGCGGCCTGTGCTGGCTGTGCTTCGGCCGCGCGCTGGACCGGTGCTGCAACGGGCGCATCCTCGTCGCGCGACGCGCCGCGCAGGAGGTCACGCATCCAGCCGCTGCCTTCCTCGGCACGCTGGCGGGTTGCTGCCTGCGGTTCCGGCTGGCGGGCAACCGGCTGCTGGATGACCGGCTGCTGGGCGAGGGGACGCGGCTGCTCGATGCCAAGGCTGCCGCGAAGGGCGGGCTCCTGCTCGGGGCGGCGCTGCTCCACGGCCGGCTGCTGGGTGACGGCGCGGACAGGGGCGGGTGCTACGGCCTGCTGGACTGCCTGCTGCGCTACTGTCTGCTGGCGCACGATCGGCTGGGCGATCTCGAGTTGGCCCGAGGACTTGCCGATGATATCGGAAAGCTCCTGCAAGGCCTTGATCTGCTCGGCGACCGCACGGCGCATGACCGAGGCGTTTTCCTTGGCCTCTTCCGGCAGGTCGAAGGCGCCGCGCTTCAGTTCTTCGCGGGTCATGTCGAGTTCCTTGCGGATCTCGTGGGCGGAGCGGCGGATCTCGTCGGTGGCGCCGCTGAAGCGGCTGACCGCCTCTTCGACGGCCTGACGGATGGCTGCACCCATATGTTCGGCGGCACCATCCGATTTCTTGCTGGTTTCGGTCATCAGGCGATCGATGTCCGACAGCGAGGCGCCGACGCTGCCGCGCAGACGGGAGGCGACCTCCTTCGAACGCTCCTCGGCGCGGACGAAGGCGCCTTCGACGGATAGGCTGGCATCTTCGCCGGCCTTGGTGACGGCGGCGCGCATGGCGTCGCTGGCCGATGCGGCGCGGGCTTCGGCTTCCGACAGGGTCTTGCTGACATTGGCGAAGGACGACTGGACACCGGCACGCAGGTTGCTGGCGATCTCGTTGGAGCGCTCCTCAGCGCGCACGAACACCGATTCCACCGACATGCTGGCTTCGTCGCCGGCCTTGACCACTGCGCTGCGCATGGCCTCGGCTGCCGAGGCGGCACGCTGTTCTGCTTCGCTCAGGATGCGGCCGACATCGCTGAAGGACGACTGGATGCCGGAGCGCAGATTGCCTGCGACCTGGGCCGAGCGATCCTCTGCCCGCTGGAAGGCGCCATCGACGAAGCCTTCGAGGGCATGCATGGTCTTTTCGATCTCTTCAGACCGGCTGACGAGCCCGATGGAAAGGGTCCGCAGGGCGTCCTGACGTTCTTCCAGCGTGCTGACCAGATTGGACTGGGCAGCGGCGAGCAGATCGGACGCCTGGCTGAGAACCCTGGAATGATCCTCGAAGCGGCCGACGATGCCGCCGATCTGCGACAGCGTGGAGCCGGAAATATCTGCCAGCTTGTCGACCTTGCCTTCGAGAAGGCGGGTCGAGGTCGACAGCATGTCGGATGCACGGGTGGCCGATTCGGAGAACCGTGCGGTCGTCGATTCGAGCTGCTGGTCCATGGCACCGAGATTGGCACTGGCCTGCTCGATGACGCCGGCAATCGAGCTGTTGCTTGCCGAAAGTTGGTCGATCAGGCCCATTGCCGTCGATTGCAGACGGTTCTCGACCATCTTCATGGCCTTGGCTGTTTCTTCGGCGCGGCTCGAAATGGCGTTCAGCGTCTCGCCGGTGCGGGCGCTCAGGCTGTCGAGCAGGGTGGCATTTTCGGCGCGCAGGCGCTCGGCGCTTTCGCGAGCGACGTCGCTGATGCGGTCGGCGGCTTCCTTGCCGGTTGCGGCGTACTGATCGATGATCGGGCGGGCCTGCTCGTCGATGATCCGCGACAGCTCGGCCGAGCGGCCGGCCAGCATCGAATTGAGTTCGCGGGTGCTGTCGTCGAGGGTCGTGCGGATCGTGTTTCCACGGGCCTCCAGCGCCTTTTCGACATCGGTCAGGCTCTGCTGCAGCGACGACGTCTGTTCCGCCACGCGCGACTGCGTCTGGGCGATCCGGGCGGCGGCGCCGTCGGTTGCCTCGCCGACCGACCGTGCGAGTTCGGCGCTGCGCATTGCGGCGTTCGCGGCGGTCCTTTCGACGGCGGACTGGAAGTCGGCCTGACGTGATGCCATCGCCTGGGCGAAGTCTTCACCAGCCTTGGCCAGAAGCTCGGCGGAGCGGAGCGCTTCGGAGTCGATGCTCTGAGCCGCTTCGCCGACAGCGCCGCGCAGATTGGTGACGAGGCCGGCGGCCTTGCCCTCAATCGTGCGGCTGACATTGTCGAGGCCGATCGAAAGAGCCCGGTCCATGGTGCCAAGGCGTTCTTCAATGCGGCCTGTGCCGCCTTCGATGCTGGCTTCGATCCGTGTTGCTGCTGCTGCGGTGACGCGGTCGAGTTCCGCCGTGTGGGTGGTGAGCGCATTGCCGATCCGACTTGCTGCCTCGCCGCTGATCCGGTCGATCTCGTCGGTACGGCCCGCCAGGCTACCGGAAATCCGGTCGGCGGCGGCCGTGCTGACGCGATCCAGTTCTGCCGTGTGATCCGACAGGGTCGAGGCGATGCGCGCTGCGGCAGCGTTTCCGACGCGGTCGATTTCCTCCGTCCGGCCAGCCAGGCTGTCGGTAATCATCGCGGCGGCAGCCGTGCTGACCTGATCGAATTCAGCCGTATGGGCCGAGAGTGTTTCGGCAATGCGTGCCGCGGCAACGCCGCCGATACGATCAATTTCATCGGTGCGGCCGGTCAGGCTGTCGGCGATACGCGCAGCTGCGCGGTCGCTGACCTGATCCAGCTCGGATACCTTGGCAGACAGGGTGTCAGCGATCCTCTGACCGGCATTGTCGACGAATTCGCTGACGCCGCCGACGCTCTCGCGGATGCGGCCTTCCAGCATGCCGAGGCTGTTTTCGATGCGGGCGCCGGTATCATCGACACTGTTGTTGATATTGGAGAGCGACACGTCCATCCGGTGCGTCAGCGTATCGGCGGCGCGGCTGATCTGGTCCGCGGTTTCGCCGAGCTGCGTGGCCACATGGCTTGTGCTGGCGAGCATGCGCTGCTCCAGCGCGGTTGCACTCCGGTCGATGGTGCCGCCGAGTTCCGTCTGGCGTTCTTCCAGGGTCATTTCCAGCATGCTGGCGCTCGTGGCGAGCGTCGTTGCAATCGACATCGACTGTTCGGCCAAAACATCGTTGAGCTGGTCGGTCCCGCTGGCAACCGCGACGTTGATCGCGTTGATCCGATCATCAAGTGTTACCCGGATCTGGTCATGCGTCGATGCAAGCGATGCCACCAGCTGGTCGGCACGGCCGGAGAGCGTCTGCTCGATATCGGAGGCCCTGCCTGTCATGGTCAGGGCCAGCTCGGAAGCGTGGCCGGAAAGGGCGCTGGCAATCTCCGCCGATGTGCTGGTCATGGTGCCGGCGATATCGGCGACACGGCCGGAAAGATTATCGGCAATCGCGGCAACGCGGCCGGATAGCTGCTGTTCGATGTCTCCGACCCGATCGGCCATGGTTTCGGCAATCGCGCTGGCACGGTAGGACAGGCTGTCGGCAATTTCTTCCGTGCGGCTGCTGAGCGTGTCCGTCATTTCGGTGGCGCGCGCAGACATCGTACCGGCGATTTCGGCGGAGCGTTCGGACAAAAGCGTGTCGAGCGTCGCGGTCTGGGCGGCGAGCGTATCGCCGAGTGTACGGCTGCGCTCGGACATCAAGCTGTCCAGACGCTCGGTGGTGCCGCCGATCGCCTGTTCGATCGCGCCCGCCGAGGACGTCAGAACGTTGGCAAGCGCACCGGTGCGGTGCGACAGGATAGTATCGATCCGCTCTGCTGTACCTTCGAATGCGCCGTCGATTGCGGCCGTCGAAGACGACAGAACGTTGGCGAGCGCATCCGTGCGCTGCGACAGGATAGTGTCGATCCGCTCTGCGGTGCCATCGAATGCGCCGTCGATCGCTGTGGTCGAAGAGGAAAGCACGTTGGCGAGCGCACCGGTGCGCTGCGACAGGATGGTATCGATCCGTTCCGCCGTACCTTCGAAGGCGCTGTCTATGGATTCCGAACTTGCGGCCAGCAGGCTGGAGAGTTCGACGGTGCGTTCCGACAGCGTGTTGTCGAGGCGCAGCTGGCTGGCGGCGATCGATGTGGTGATCTCGTCCGCGCGGTTGGTGAGTGTTTCCTCGATACGGCCGTGGATCGCCTGCAGGCCATCGATGAAGCCGGTTGTACGGGTATCCAGGTTTTCGGCCAGCTGCTGGTTGCTTGCGGCAATGGCGCTGGTGCGGGCATCAAGCGTTTCGGCCAGCCGCTGCTGGCTCTCTGTGAGGGCCGCCTCAAGCGAAACGGCGCGGTGACCGAAGCCGGTTTCAAGCCGGTCCTGTGCCGCCGTGAGCGCGCTCATCAGGGTTCCGGAACGGTCCTGCAGCACGCTGTCGATGCGGATATGCGCGTTGCCGATCGCTTCGCTGAGTTCTGCGGTCTTGCCGCTGATGGTGTGCTCGATGAAGTCCTGGGTGGTGCCCAGCGTCGTCGCCAATGTCAGCGACTGGTCCGACAGCGCAGACTCGAAGCGTTCGATACCGCCGTCAAGAATGCCGCCGATCGAGTCCGCGCCGCCGGTGACTGACTGGTTGATGCGGGCAAGGCTTTCCATCAGCTTGGAATCGAGCATGCCGGCGCGCTTGTCGAAAGCGGTGGCAAATTCGTGGAAGCGGCTGTCGAAGGCCGTCGCCAGATGACCGACGGTCGTCTGCAGCTTCTCATCAAAGAAGCCGGTGCGCAGATCGATATCCATGATCATGTCGTCAGCGCTGGACTTCAGGCTCTGGCGGAAGTTCGCGCCTTTTTCGTCCAGCGTGGCGTTCAGCGAATTCAGGATATCGTCGAGGCCGCCGGTGATGGCCTGCTGGCCGATGTTCAGGCTTTCATTGAGATCGCGTGTCCGGGCAATCAGCGTCTCGTTGAGCTGTCGGGCGCGTTCATTGAGCGCGGCGTTCAGCTTTTCGGTATTGGCATCGAGCGAGGAGGCGCGGGTCTCGAACTGTCCGAGCAACTGCTGGCCGCGCTTTGCGAGCGTCTGGCTGAGATTGTCCAGGCGGGTGTCGAATTCGTTGCTGAGCGAAATGCCGGCGGTCGTAAGGCCCGAGAGCAGGGCGTCGGTGCGGGTCGACAGCATGGCGCCGATCGTCTGGGTGGCGCTGTTGGAGCGCTCCATCAGGGCGGCGGCGCGTGTCTCGATCATCGAGGCGAACGCTTCGCCTGACGTTGCGATGCGGTTGGAAATGTCGTCGCCGGCAATCGCCAGTTCGTCCTTGAGTTGGGTATGGGCGCCGGAAATCGACGAGCGGATGCGTTCGGCATGGCCGACGATGGACTCGCGCTCGAGGCCGAGTTCCTGAACCAGCGTGCGGACGCGCAGTTCGTTGTCGCTGTAGCTGCGCTCGAGCGCGTTGACTTCGGAATGAACCAGCGTTTCCAGTTCGGTGGCGCGCGCGATCGTCCGCTCGATGCCCTCGTTCATCGCCGATACTTCGCGGCGAACCGCCTGGCCGACGGTCATGATGCGCTCGGAGGCGGCGGTTTCCGGCTCGGCGAGCCGCAGGGCGACTTCGGCCATGGAGCGGGCGGCGCTGCGCAATTCCTGGGCGCGTGAAATCATGATGGCAAAGGAGAAGAACAACATCACCGGCAGGACGATGAAGATCGCCACACCGATGGCACCCGGCATGGCCGACAGGTCGGCAAGCGAGCGGATTTGCCAGATCTCGGGTCCATAGAGCAGATTGGCGACGCCTATGCCGCCGACAATCCACAGGGCCGACACGGCAGCGGCAATGCGCATCGACGAGCGGCTGGAGCGCACATCGAGCGATCGCAGGATGGCGGCCGGCGTCTTGCGGCCATCATCGTTGGCGGGGGCAAACGAGGGCGCTTTGGGGGCGGGTTCCGGAGACAGGCTTCTTTGGGTTTCGGCAGCGCGGGCGGCTCTGGCAGCCTGTTCCTGCTGTGCTTTTGTGCTCTTGGCCTGGCTGGGCATAGGTGCCTGCTTGGTCGGTTCCGACACTTTTTCCTCCGGCTGATCCAGGGATGTCTTGTCGTTGAGGGCAGACTTAAGCTCGTCAAAATCGATCTTCAGAGCGTCTTCCAACGCCTGAAATGCCTTGTCGTCGATCGACTCATTGCTTTTATTTGTCGCCATGCGGATACGCCTCGTTACCAAACTGTCCCTTCGAAAGGACCCTCTGCAACACCGCCTGCATTGGGAGCACCTCCGAAACTCGGACGGTGACAGCAGGATACGCGCATCACATTTACGCAGAATCCCGGCATGCACCCATTTCAACCATGCACCGACGGACAACGCATTGAGACCCGTAGGTGCTTCATTCAATACAGTTTTCCGTCAGGACCGTTTACGCCTCAAGACATAAACATATCCCTCAACGTACCGTAGTGACACATTCACCGGTTTCTTACAATTAAGCCCCTCCGGCATTCGTTAAAATCCTAACAAGTTCTTAATGAAAATTGGAGGTGTTTTGCCCAAAAACCCTTGTAATCAGGCGGTTTAATGGACGTTAACCATGCCAAGCGAAAGCCGCCCTCATTGTGCCGCGTTTTAATCAGATAGCAGCGCCGCTCCCGCTTAATCGGCGCCGGAGATGCGTGGAATAAGGACCTTGCGGGGCATGGGATCACATCGTCCCCGCCATCCTGAAGTCATATATTACGCAGACGGGTCAAGCACTTCCAGATAAACCGGGCAGGCCGGGATGTCGTGGAGGAGTGAAACGGAAAAACAAGACCGCCGGTTGCGAGCCGGTGCGTCAGAAAAAAACACAACAAGGACATTGGCACATGGCGGCTCTCAAGATCGCATTCGAAGCACCCGACAATCTGGGCGGGGCTTGCCCTTCCAAATCGAATCCCATCGATTTCGTTCATCTCGCGGCTCAGACAATGGGTGACAAGCTTCTCGAAATCGAAGTGCTGGAGATGTATGCGCGCCAGACCCGGCAGTTGATGAAGGAGCTGTCCTGCGAAAGTGCCGATGTCCGGCTGGCGACTGCCCACAGGCTGCGGGGTGCTGCTCTCGCCGTTGGTGCCTTTGAGGTCGCAGAGGCCGCAGCGGCCGTTGAACATGCGCCACAGGATGCCGGCAATCTGGCCACCCTCGGCGCGGCCGTGCTTGAGGCCGAGTTGTTCATCCTGAAACTCTGCCGGTAGTTTCCGGCATTACACAATGGTGCGCACCCCTCAGCGACAAAGGGTCACGGGCGATACGGTCCCTTGCCAAAACTCCTTCGAGTTGACTGGCGAGGGGATTTGTTGGAAGAAATCGGATGAATTTTGCCGCGTTCCGCCGCCGCCTCCGTTTCGGGGCGGCGCTATTGTTCCAGCGGCAAGCCGAAACAACGCCAAGCATCCGGAAGAAACAATGCCAAAACTGAGTATCATCGCCTTTGACGGCACGCGCCACGATCTTGATGTTCAAGCGGGGTCCACCGTCATGGAAAACGCCGTGCGCAACTCGGTGCCAGGCATCGAGGCTGAGTGCGGTGGCGCCTGTGCCTGTGCCACCTGTCATGTCTATGTGGATGAGGAATGGTCGGCGAGGGTGGGCGCACCGGAGGCGATGGAAGAGGACATGCTCGATTTCGCCTATGATGTGAAGCCGACCTCGCGGCTGTCCTGTCAGATCAAGCTGAGCGACGGCCTGGACGGGCTCGTCGTTCATGTTCCCGAGCGTCAGGCCTGAGTTTCAGTTCAGCGCTATGTGTTGCGGAGAAAAAAAGCCCCGCGCGTCGCGATCGACGGGCAGGGCAAGGAGGGCGCATCGCATGCAGATGAGGGAGGGAACATCTGCTGCATCAAGATACGCCAGGAGAACGCAACATGCGCAGTATCTCCGGCCGGTCGAACATCAATCCGGTTGGGATAGTCAGGCGCAAAACAATATTTCCGGCGATACGCTTCCTTCATGGAAGCAGTTCTGAAGAAACCGGCCCAGGATGAGGAGGGATTTCCCTTCCGTTGTTCATCTGATGTTTGCACTGTACATCATCCGGTGGCGTTGTTGTATCGCTAGAAATCACCAATGAGATACTGTTGACGCGCGGGTTTGCGCAAACCGGCCGATTCACCGTTTTGAGTCGTCCATGCGGCTGTGTGCGGATGGTTACGAGCGGGCGGGCTGCGCTCAGCGCGTCGTCAATGTATCGAGCCGGTACTGCAGCAGCCGGATCATGCGGCGATCGAAATTGGCCGCCTCCATCCGGTCGAACCGCGCCTGGTCACGGTCATGCGCTTCAATCGCGGTTTCACTCAACCGTGCGACCCGCGCCTGCATGCGCTCGCAATCGGATTCGGGCTTTAGGGCGAGGAAGTCTTTCTCGAGTTCACGTGCATGGTTGCGGGCAATTTCGGCATGCCGCTCCTCGTGCCGCTTGATGTCGCTCGACAGTGTGTCCCAGACGAGCGCAAGGTCGCGATTGGCGTTGGAACGGTTCTTCCAGCGTGGCAGGATCAGCCGCGTGCTGAGGGTGACCTTGGCGCTGCCGACAGCACAGCGGTCGCCACGCTTCACATAGGTCACCGTCCCGCCGAACTTGATCTTGGTGGCGCCGGGGTGGCGCGCGCCGGTCCCCTTCATCAGCGGACCGCGCTCCGACAACGCCTTGTCCAGTTCTTCGGCCGTGCGTCCACCCACGGAAAAATAGGTGATGGTCTTGTTCATCACCGTTTCGGCATGGGCGGTCGGGGAGTGGCTCGCCAGAATGCTTGCTATCAAAAACGCGGCGAATGAAATGCGGCCAGTCGGCATATGTTTACAGGTCTCGGCAGTTGAACTTCGCCAGAGCTTGGGGCATAGCCAGCGCAAGCGCAACAGCAAATAGGCAACAACCCCGGGGCAAATCGGAAAACGCAATGCATTCGGGTATTTGTGGCCGGATATTTGTGACGACGGGATTTGTATCTGCCTTTCATCCCGCCGGACCCGGCCCGATGTTCCAGACCGCGCGAAAACCAGCGTGCCGAACCGCGCGAAAAAGGGGGAGTGAGACTATCATGACCGATCCTTTCGACCCTTTCGAATGGGCCCTTGGGCATGGCCGGACGCTGACGCTCGGCCCTCGGGGATTGCTGATGGCGATCATCAATGTGACGCCGGATTCGTTTTCCGACGGTGGAGTCTATAACGAGGTAGAGGCTGCGGTTGCCCAGGCGCTGCGCTGTGTGGACGAGGGAGCCGCCATCCTCGATATCGGCGGGGAATCGACGCGGCCGAGCGCCGCGACGGTCACTGCCGCTGAGGAGCAGGACCGCGTGCTTCCGGTTATCGCCGCCCTTGCCAGCCGAACCGATGTCATTCTCTCCGTGGACACCTACCGGGCCGAGACGGCGCGGCTGGCGATTGCCGCCGGCGCCCATATCGTCAACGATGTCCACGGTCTGCAGCGCGAGCCCGCGATTGCCGGTGTCGCTGCAGCGGCCGGGGCCGGGTTGTGCATCATGCACACGGGCCGCGACCGCGAAAAGCTGACCGATGTCGTGCGCGACCAGTATCAGTTTCTCGGACGGTCTTTGGAAATCGCCGCCGCCGCCGGTATCGACCGCAACCGGATCGTTCTCGATCCGGGCTTTGGTTTTGCCAAGGATACCGATGAGAACGTCGCACTGATGGCGCGTTTCGGCGAATTGTCCGGCTTTGGCCTGCCGCTTTTGGCCGGGACATCGCGAAAGCGGTTCATCGGCGCCATCACCGGTCACAAGGCACAGCAACGGGATGCCGGTACGGCTGCGACGACTGCATTGCTGAGAATGGCGGGGGCTGCAGTTTTCCGGGTACACAATGTCGCAATCAACAGGGATGCGCTTCTGGTGGCGGATGCTATGCTTGCGGCAAAAAGACATGTGGCGGAAAGGCCTGGGAAGGAAAATCGACCATGACAGCGATCTACACGATCACCTTGAAGAACTGTGCGTTCTTCGCCCGCCACGGCGTGCACGACGAGGAGGAATTCCTCGGGCAGCGCTTCTTCGTCGATGCGGAACTGGATGTCGAACAGGGTACTGCGCTGATCGAGGATTCGATCAATGATACCGTGCATTACGGCATTGCTTTTACCGAGATCGAGAAGATCATCACCGGCCGCCGCCGCTATCTGATCGAGGCGCTGGCCCTGGAAGTGGCGACCACGCTCTGTTCGGTTTTCCCGCAGATCCGCCGGGTTAAAATATCGATCCGCAAACCGAACGCACCGGTTCCGGGCGTGCTTGATTATGTTGAAGTGACGGTCGAGCATTTTGCCTGACATGGACGGGCAGATCGCCACACTGGGCCTTGGCGGCAATATCGGCGATCCGGCCGCGTCGATGGCGCGGGCGCTGAACCTTATCGATGCTCGGCCGGACTGCACGGTTACGGCCGTATCTAAACTCTATCGCACCCCGCCCTGGGGAAAGACCGACCAGGCGTGGTTTTTTAATGCCTGCGCGGCGGTGCGCACATCGCTTTCTCCGGAGGACCTGCTCGACGCTTGTCTTTCGATCGAGCGCCAGATGAAACGCGAGCGGCTGGAGCGCTGGGGGCCGCGGACGATCGATATCGACGTTCTGACCTATTGCGATATCCAGCAGCAGTCTGCGGTGCTGGAGCTTCCGCATCCGCGCATGACGGAGCGTGGATTTGTGCTGATGCCGCTGGCGGATTTTGCTCCCGATCTCACCGTTGCCGGGCGGGCGGTCGCCGACTGGCTGCGGGATGCGGATATAGCGGGCATAGAAATCGCCGACCCTTCGGATGCCTGGTGGCGGCACAACGTCGCTCAACCGTCCGGCTAAAACGCAAAAGAGCCGGACAATCCGGCTCTTTCAACGTTGATCAAGGCGATTTTTACTTGATCGATCCGACCGCCATATTATCGACTTGGCGGTTGAGGCTGACGCCGATCACCGGGACCATGGTGTCCTCGACCTTGACCGAGATGGTGATGTTAAGCGTCGAGGCGTCCTGAAGTCTGGCGATCATCGCGCCATTGAGCTTCTTGCGGTTGATGCCAAGGACCACCTTGTCCTTGGCGACGTTTCCGGAAACGATATCAAGGCCCTTGCCGTCGGCGCCATCGAGGAACTGGCCGCTGTAGCTCTTGCCCTTCTGGGTGATGACGGCAGACATCGGCTGCTTGAAAACGCCGACGCGGCAGGTGCCATCCAGCTTGATGCCCGCCAACGAGCCGTCCACGGCTTCCCCGATCAGGTCGCAGGTGAATTTCGTACCCTTGTATTTGCCGGCCACGATCTCGCCCGGGCCTTTCCACTGGCCGGAGACCTGCTCGAAAAACGCCTTGTCGTTGCTGCCCGAAAACGCCGGCGATGCGGCGCCGGTCACGGCGGCGAGTGAGGCTGCGGCGATGCTGCAGGCAATCAAAGAAGGGCGCGAAAACATGAACGATCCTTGATGGTCGATGTCATTAATGTGAGGTTACTTTTGCACTTAAATGGTTAATGGAGCGTTGCCTGGCGCTGTTGCGGCTGCGTTTGCGGCGCTCACGATATATTTCGTTCACCCGCGTCAAGCTGCTGGAAATCATCGGGAATGCGCGCCTTTCACGCCGGCATTACCCTGATGTGCGGGCCGGCGAGAGGAGTTTCGTTGAAACAATAGCCCGGTTTGTTACGTAGTTGTGCATATAGGGAGGGCCTCCAATGACCATCGTCGATGACATCGAATCGCACACCGCACCAAAGCCCGGCGAGGGCAGGGTGATTTACCGGCACCGGATCGCTACGCGCGTCACCCATTGGACCTGGGCGATTGCCCTGTTCTTTCTGCTTCTGAGCGGGCTACAGATATTCAATGCCCATCCGACGCTCTACATCGGCAATCAATCCGGCTTCGAGTTCGACAATAGCGTCTTGTCGATGCGGGCGATGCAGGCCGCGGATGGCAGCGTTGATGGCTACACGACCGTTTTGGGCGTCAGCGTCAAGACGACCGGTGTCTTCGGCATGAGCGGACCGGCGGACAACCCATCCTATCGCGGTTTCCCCGCCTGGGCGACATTGCCATCCAACCAGGATCTCGCCACCGGGCGCGTCGTGCATTTTTTCTTTGCCTGGTTCTTCGTTGCCGCCTTCCTGATCTGGTTCGTCAGCAGCCTGATCAGCGGGAATTTGAAGCGGAATATTCTTCCGTCACTCGCCGATATCAGGGCTCTGCCGCAGAGCTTTGCCGACCATCTGCGTTTCCGGTTCCATCATGACGGCCGCTATAATGGCTTGCAGAAATTTGCCTATGCCGGTGTCCTGCTGGTGATCTTTCCAGGGATCATCCTGACTGGCTTGGCCATGTCGCCGGCCATGAATGCCGCTTGGCCATGGCTGCTCGACATTTTCGGCGGCAGGCAGACGGCACGCACCATTCATTTCCTTTGCATGGCAGCCTTGGTCGCATTCTTCGCGATCCACATTTTCATGGTTCTTGCGGCCGGACCGTTGAACGAAATGCGCTCGATCATCACCGGCTGGTACCGGACCGACGGGAAGAAGAACGGGGAGCATTCCGCATGAGCCAGTTCATCGTCAATCGCCGGAAATTCTTGACCCTTGCCGGTGTGGCTGCAGCGACCGTCCCGCTATCGGGATGCGATGCCTTTGATAACCTGCTGTCCGGTCAGAGCCGCGTTCGCGATTTCCTGGCATCCGCAAACGGCCTCACATACCGCGCCCAACGCGCGCTGATCGGCGCCGATACGCTGGTGCCGGAATTTGCCGCCAGCGAAATCCGCCAGGGGCAAAGGCCGAATGGGTCCACCGATCCGACAGACGCCGATTATCTGGCTCTCAAGGACACGTCCTTTGCCGATTACCGGCTGGCAGTCGGCGGGCTGGTCGAGCGGCCGATCAGCTTCAGCCTCGATGAGTTGCGCAACATGCCGGCCCGTACCCAGATCACCCGGCATGACTGTGTCGAGGGGTGGAGCTGCATCGCCAAATGGACCGGTGTGTCACTGCACCATATTCTCGATGAGGCACAGGTGAAGTCGCAGGCGCGTTTCGTGGTCTTCCACTGCTACGATACGATGAATCTCGGGCTGCAGGGCGCCGTGCCTTACTACGAATCGATCGATCTGATCGATGCGCGGCATCCGCAGACGATCCTTGCCTACGGCAACAATGACAAGCCGTTGCCAGTGGCCAATGGCGCGCCCTTGCGCATGCGTGTCGAACGCCAGCTCGGCTACAAGATGGCCAAATACATCAAGGGCATTGAGCTTGTTTCGACACTTGCCCCGTTCGGCAGCGGCAAGGGAGGCTTTTGGGAAGACCTTGGCTATGACTGGTATGCCGGCATTTAACTATCGGCTTCCGGTGTATTTGTTTTCGGTGCGCCCGGTATCAGGTCGCCAATGAAATCGCCGATGCCGGGACGCTTGAGCGCCCGGAACGGCATCGGCCGGCACAAGTCCATCGCCGCAATGCCGATGCGGGCGGTCATCAGGCCGTTGATCACGCCTTCCCCCAGCCGTGCCGAAAGCTTCGATGCCAGGCCATGGCCGAGAACCTGCTGGATCAGGCTGTCGCCGACGGCAATCGAGCCGGTGACGGCGAGATGGGCAATCACATCGCGCATCAACCGCAAGAGGCCGAGCGAGCCGGGGCGGCCGCCATAAAGATCGGCCATCGCCCGGATCAGCCGGGCGGATTCATAGATCACATAGCCGAGATCGACCAGCGCACGCGGGCTGACGGCAGTGACGACCGAAACACGCTTCGACGCATTGAGGATGAGCCCGCGGGCTTCGCCGTCGAGCGGCGACAGCAATTCGCGCTCCGTCAGGTCGAGCAGATGCGGGCCATCGATGATTTCGGTTTCGGTTTCCTTCAGCCGCAGGCGTCCGCGCGCCGTCTGCGGTTTGGCGGCCAGCAGATGCACGAGATGCGCCATCACCTGCCGGGCAGGCTTTGCCGTCGGCGACAGGCTTGCCTCGATCGCTTCCTGCTTGAGGGCCTGGACGGCATTCAGCCGCATCAGGCCCGAAAGCTCGCGCGCGATAATGACGAGGAAGGCGATAAGGCCAATGGTGGCTGCTCCAATCGCAAGATAACCCAGCCAGTCGGCGCGGGTGAAAAGATCGCGGATGAGGCTGTCGATCCACAGGCCGGCCGCCAGAGACATCAGGATGCCGAGCGCACCGAAGGCGAGCTTGGCGAAGGAAAACCGCCGTTTTCGCGGGGCTGCCTCCGGCGGGCCGGAGAGAGCGCTTGTGGTTGCGGCAAAGGGGTCCTCGGTGTCCGGCGTCATGACGATATTCTCGTCGAAGCTGGCCGGCGAGCGCCGTGCGGGGATCTGGTTTTCAGGCGTGCCGGACGGATCGTTCTCGATGGTGAACACGGCGGGCTTTCGGCCCGGGCCATTCGATGTGTCGCTCATGCCAGCCGGTCTCCGAACAGGAATTGCATCGCCCGGTCGAGCCGGATGTGCGGCACCGACAGTTTCAGGCCGCCGCCGGTCTCCTCGATATGCGGTGGGCGGAAGCGCACGAAGGTCAGATCGGGGACCAGGCTCTCTTCCGGCTTTGACGCAAGGTCTTGAAAAAGAGAATCCGGATTCTTCGGTAAGTCACCGGTAAATATCGCTGTTTTCCTCTCGCCATCGAAGGTTTCGCCATTGATGGTCTCACCGGCAATCGGTGTCCCGACGATGACCGGCAGGACATGCCCATCATGATTGACCGTCGCTTCGCGGGTCGCCCGGACAGAGGCGATTGCCATGACATCAAGGCCGGCCCCGCTCACGCCGATACGCTCGACGGCGCGGTGAACCAAGCGCTCGGTAATCCGCTCCAGCCGGTCATGGCTCTCATGGTGCAGATGATCGGCCTTGGTCGCGGCAATCAGCACCTTGTCGATCCGCTTGGTGAGGAAGGAGGATAGGAAGGAATTGGTTCCCGGCTGGAAACTCGCCAGCACGTCAGCCAGAGCGGTCTCCAGATCGAGCAGCGATTCCGGCCCGCGGTTGATCGCCTGCAGCGCGTCGATGAGCACGATTTGCCGGTCGAGCCGGGCAAAGTGCTCGCGGTAGAACGGTTTGACGACATGTGTCTTGTAGGCCTCGTACCGCCGCTCCATCATCGCCCAGAGCGAGCCTTTTGGCGCACGGCCACCGGGCAGGGTGGGTAGCGGCGAGAAGGTCAGCGCCGGCGAGCCTTCGAGGTCGCCGGGCATCAGGAAACGGCCGGGCGGCAGCGTCGACAGGGAGCGTTCGTCGGATTTGCAGGCCTTGAGATAGAGGGTGAAGGTTTCGGCAAGCCTGCGGGCATCCGCCTCGACGGCGGGTGCGGTTATATCCAGAGACGCGGCCATTGCGAGCCAGTCTGCCGAAAGTTCGCCGCGCATGCCGGTCTTGGCCTGGTCCGCCGTGCGGGCGCTGAACGTGCGGAAATCCTGGCTCAGCAGCGGCAGGTCGAGCAGCCATTCGCCGGGATAGTCGACGATGTCGATCGACAGCCGGCCTGGGGAAAACAGCCTGTTCCAGCCGCTGGCGCTTTCATAGTCGAGCGTGATGCGCAATTGCGAGATTGCCCGGGTGGAACCCGGCCAGACGCGGTCGCGCACAAGGGCGGTGATGTGGTCTTCATACTGGAAGCGCGGCACTGCATCATCCGGTTGCGGCTCCAGCCGGATCTTCGATACCCGCCCCGAACGAACGGCCTCGAAAACCGGCAGGCGGCCGCCGTTCAAGAGATTGTGCACCAGCGACGAGATGAACACGGTCTTGCCGGCGCGCGAAAGCCCGGTCACACCCAGCCGCAATGTCGGATTGACCAAGCCCGATGCGCGGTCGGTCAATGTATCGAGCGCAAGCCTGGCGTCGTCGGTAAAGCGGGTCATGAATGGCGGCAAGATGTCGAGCCTCGGATGCGCGTGGGATATGGCCTCAAGACCATGCATGTCGTTTGCGATATAGGGTGCCGGAGCGGCCGAATAAAGGTTGCGCCGGGCTGAGGCGGTGTGAGTTCAACGATTGTGGTTTTCCGGATCGAACCAGGCGGTCAAGGTCCCACGTGGCAGAATGCCGTCGGCTGGGCGGGCAGCGAAGTCGATCACCGCAAGCGCACCGGTCGGATAACCAGTCGGGATGGCCTTGGCCGATGCCTTGTCGCCCAGGATCTCCCGCAGGATTTCCTCGATCACCGGATTGTGCCCAACCACCATGAGCGCTGAGGGCGCAGGGTCGGGGCTGCCGATGATATTGCGATAGACATCCGCCCCGCCGGCATAGAGCCCGTCAACGTAGCGGATATCCAGGTCCTCGCCCATCGCCCGGCGAAATGCGTCTGCGGTTTGGCGGCAGCGGACGGCCGTCGAACTGACGACGAGGTCAGGCCGCAGACCTTGGTCGGCAGCCATGTCCGCCACGACCTCGGCGTCGGCAAAGCCTGTATCATCGAGTGTCCGGTCAAAATCCTTCTGTCCCGGGAGCGCCCAGGCGGCCTTGGCGTGCCGGAGAAGATAGAGCCGGAAAACCGGGGCAGGACGAGAAAGCATAACGTGGGTTCCAGACAATCGGATTGCTCGACATATGACAGTGCCGAGCGGCATCGATCGTTCGGGTCTGCCCGCACTTTGTCCGCCGGGGCGTGGCAAAGATCAAGACGCGGGGATTGGTTTTTCGGTCTGCCATCGGTCGCAGCGCTCTTTCGTTGATTGGCGTGGCCGCCAAGCCATGCCAGCCTCTGTAGGACGCATGAGAAAACGTCGCCTCTTTTTTATGCAGAGGCCTGTTCCAGAAAATAGGTTGTGAAAAATTCAGCGAACTCGCGCCGGGATTATGGCGCTGATGCCCGGCGCCTTTTGCGAGACAATCCCCTGAAAACATCAAAATCTGTAATTTTGATGAAATATTAGCCTGTTAGCCTCTCTTGCAAGCAAGGCTTAAAAAACGGTGGGCTGTTTTTCAAAGACTTGAAACGGCGCGTGCATGGGTCTATACACCGCCGCACATGAGATGTTCTTCAGGAGAATCGCGTTGAGTGAGAAGATCGATCTTAGTTCCTTTGTCTTGTCTGAGACCGAGGAATTCATGAATACCAACCAGCGTTCATATTTCAGAGCAAAACTGAACGCCTGGAAAAATGACATCCTCCGTGAGGCGCGCGAAACGCTTGGGCACCTCGCCGAGGAAAGTGCAAACCACCCTGATCTTGCAGATAGAGCATCTTCGGAAACGGACCGGGCGATCGAGCTTCGGGCACGTGACCGGCAGCGCAAGCTGATTTCCAAAATCGATGCGGCCCTACAGAGAATTGACGAGGGCACCTACGGCTACTGCGAAGAAACCGGTGAACCGATCGGGTTGAAGCGTCTTGACGCGAGACCGATCGCGACCTTGTCGATCGAGGCGCAGGAGCGTCACGAGCGGCGGGAAAAGGTCTACCGCGACGAGTAATCGTTTCAGTCATCAATGTAAAAGCGGCGCGAGATGATCGCGCCGTTTTGCTTTTCTGTCATTGCTGCTTGTGCCGAACGCCGCATCCTCGTTGATGCGCGCAAGCCGGCTCAATTCTTGCGGTTTGCCGAGATCTCGTTCAGCATCCGGTTCATTTCGTCTTCCAGCGATGGTTCGGTGCGGTTGCCCGGCGCCGTACCCAAACGCGGCTCCTGGCGGAGTGCCGGATTGGGGGCGGCAGTGCCTGCACGCGTTTCACTCTCGACACGGACGGGATCGATGCCGAGCTTGCCGAGGTCGCCAGTGATCTGGGCATCGAGAATACGTTCAAACTCCAGCGCGGTGGCATCCTTCTGCGCTTGAGCGTCCGGCTGACTGTGAACGGCAGGTGCCGGCGTTGCCGCGATGACTGCGGCGGACGAAGCCTGGGGCGACGGCCGTTCTGCGGTGACCGACTGGTTTGCTGCCAGCACCCGCGATCGTGCGGCATCCAAAATATCCTCTGGCGATCCGGCCGTTTCGGACGGCAAGCGCGGGGTGTTCGATGCAACGGGTTGCGGACGAACCTGAGCCTGAACCGGAATGGCCCGCTCGGGGAGAACCTGGCGCGGTATTGCGGCATCGGCGCGTGTTTGCGCCGGCTGGACAGCCCGCGCCGGTGTCGGGGAGATGTCGGCGCCCTCGCCATAGAGAACATGGCCCATTGCAGACACCGGCGCCGGCTTGATGTCCGCCGGTGGCGCAACGCGGCGTTCGGTGACGGGACGCTCCGCGACTGCGCGTGCGGCACTGGCGGTCGCAGCCGGAGGCTGGGCAAGGACGGCTTGCACCTGTGGCTGGGCCGTGGACGCGATGCGGCTTTCGATGACCACATCCGTCGGCCCGCCTATCATGATCAGATGCTCGACGTCATCGCGGCGGACGAGAACGAGCCGTCTGCGCGTATCGATCGCTGCCGCATCCAGCACGGCCAGCCGTGGCTGGCGATTCTTGCCGCCACGGATGAAAGGCGAGGACGGGCGGTTGCGGATGAACCAGAGCACGGCCACAAGGCACAGCAAGCCAAGCGCGACAGCGCCTGCGGCAATGATGAAACGGGTACCGTTGTTGCCAACGATATCTGGGATCATGTGCTATACTCCTTCGTGAACCCGTATCTTGTGCCCATTTGAGGGCTTTTTTCAGGCTGATACAAGCCGTGATGAGGATTGTCCAAATCTGATTGCCCACTCGTCAATCTAGGGCTGTTTTTATCATCGGCGAGGCCTTGCGGGACATTCCCTGTGAATTCATCGCAATGGCGCTCAAACAGGTGCTTTCTGCTCTTCCCCTCGGCTGTTAAAGATGATTCTTGCTCGGTGTTTCGCGGTCCGCCGGCGCGGGTTGCAGATCCGCCTCGCCTGCCGTTGAGCAAAGCAGACAGACCGGACCCGCGCGTTCATTCCGGGCGCGCATGGCACGGTTGAAAACGAGGGCCTTATGACGAAATTGCGGCAGGCAGGTGACTACCACATGCCGATTGTAGACCGTGGAACGCGGCCCGGCACGGTGCTGCGGATCATTCTGCTCGCCATCGTGCTGACCGCTTCGGCCGTTGCCTTCGTCATCTTCAAGAACCAGTTGGAAAACCAGATCGTGCTGGGCATTCTGGGTGTGCTGGCCATGGTCGGGATTTTCTTCCTGGTCTCCTCGGTCATCGGCTTTATCGAGGTCATGCCGCAGTCGCGTCCCGACGAACTCGCCCGCGCCTTTCTCGATGGTCATCAGGACGGCACTCTGGTGACTGACCGCAAGGGCCGGATCATCTATGCCAACGCTGCTTATGGCGCGCTGACCGGTGCGACCAAGGCCACCGAAATCCAGTCGCTTGAAACCATTCTCTCGCGCAATCGCGAGGCGACGGAGGCGATCTACCGGCTGACCAATGGTTTGCACGAGGGCAAGGCCGGTCACGAGGAGTTTCGCCTGCTGAAGCCGCTCAGGGCTGCCGCCGGTTCGGCCGGGTCTGGCGCCCACTGGTTCCGTCTGAAGGCCCGCGTCCTGCCGCTCGAAGACGGCGACCGCAAACCCTTGTATATCTGGCAGATTTCCGACATTACATCGGAGCGCGACGATCAGGAGCGGTTCTTCAAGGAATTGCAGAACGCCATCGACTATCTCGATCATGCGCCGGCCGGCTTCTTCTCCGCCGGCAAGAAGGGCGAGATCTTCTACATCAACGCCACACTTGCAGATTGGCTCGGGCTGGATCTGACGAAATTCCAACCGGGCTCAATGACCATCGCCGATCTGGTGGCTGGCGAAGGTCTGGCCTTGGTCCAGTCCGTGCAGGCCGAACCCGGCTTGAAAAAGACCAAGACGCTGGACCTCGATCTGCGCAAGGCCAATGGCCAGAGCTTTGCCGTGCGCATGGTGCACCGGGTTTCCTCGGCCCGCGACGGTGCGCCCGGCGAGAGCCGCACGATCGTTCTTGCCCGATCCAACGACGACGAAAGCGATCAGTCGGCCTCTATCGCCGCCATGCGCTTTACCCGCTTTTTCAACAATACGCCGATGGCGATCGCCTCTGTCGATGGCGACGGCCGGATCCTGAGAACCAATGCGCCGTTCCTAAAACTGTTTTCCGCCGTCGTTTCGCAGGACGACATGGAGCACGGCGCGCTGCTGGAGGCCTTCGTTCACGACACCGACCGGACGCGCCTGCGCGATGCGCTGGATGCCGCCAAGGACCGGCAGGGTGACATCCCGCCGATTGATTCCCTGCATCCGACCGACGAGGCCCGGCATTTCCGTTTCTACGTCAACGCCGTGATCGATCAGAGCGACCAGGCGCCGGAAGAGGCGGCGATCGTCTATGCCGTGGAGATCACCGAGCAGAAGGCGCTCGAAACCCAGATGGCGCAGACACAGAAGATGAATGCCGTCGGCACGCTGGCGGGTGGTATCGCGCATGACTTCAACAACGTGCTGACCGCGATCCTGCTTTCCTCCGACCATCTGCTTCTCTCCGCCCGGCCTTCGGATGCCAGTTTTGCCGATCTGATGGAGATCAAGCGCAACGCCAACCGCGCTGCCGTGCTGGTGCGCCAGCTGCTTGCCTTTTCGCGAAAGCAGACGATGCGGCCGACGGTGCTGTCGATGACCGACGTGCTCGGCGACCTTCGCATGCTGGTCGATCGCATGACCGGCACCAATGTCAAGCTCGAGGTCGATTATGGCCGCGATCTCTGGCCGGTGCGCACCGATCTTGGGCAGTTCGAACAGGTCGTGCTCAATCTGGCCGTCAATGCCCGCGACGCGATGCCGAATGGCGGCGTGATAACGCTGCGCACCCGCAACCTGCCTGCCGCCGATGTCGGTACGCTCAATGTGCGTGAACTGCCCGAAGACGACTATGTGATGGTCGAGGTGTCCGACCAGGGCACCGGTATTCCCCCGGAAATCCTCGACAAGATTTTCGAGCCGTTCTTCACCACCAAGGAAGTCGGCAAGGGCACCGGGCTTGGGCTGTCGATGGTGTATGGCATCATCAAGCAGTCCGGCGGCTATATCTATCCGGAATCGGAGGTCGGCAAGGGCACGACGTTCCGCATCCTTTTGCCGCGTTACATCGAAGAAGCGCCATTGCCGGGCGAAGCCGGCGAGGCGGTCGCCGCTGCTCTGGCTGCCATCAAGGCGCCTGCAAGGCAGGAAGAACCGGCCGATCTCACCGGAAACTCGGCTGTCGTGCTGCTGGTCGAGGACGAGGAAGCGGTTCGCCGCGGCGGCAAGCGCATGCTGGAGACGCGCGGCTATACCGTGCACGAGGCCGGTTCCGGTGTCGAAGCGCTTGAAATCATGGAAGAGCTGAACGGCGCCGTTGATATCGTCGTCTCCGATGTCGTCATGCCGGAAATGGACGGGCCGACGCTCCTGCGCGAAATCCGCAAGACCTATCCGGACCTGAAGTTCATCTTCGTTTCCGGCTATGCCGAGGATGCCTTTGCCCGCAATCTTCCGGCCGACGCCAAGTTCGGCTTCCTGCCGAAACCGTTCTCGCTGAAACAGCTCGCGGTTGCGGTCCGGGAAATGCTCGACAGCTAACGCGAAAATCAGCCGTCGATCGGGAGGGCTGCCGTTCTGCCGTTCCTGCGTGTTCTGAAGCGCAGCCGTCGAACACAGATTGTTCGCGGCGGTATTTTCGGCCGATTTTCACTCGTCGTAAAAACGCCGGGTTCGCGATCACAACTGCGGGTGCAAGCGTTGCGTTGAGGGCCGGACAAGGTCTGCCAGCCTCAGTTCAACTCCGCGTCCCGTTTCCTGATTTTGTGAGCACGCAGATGATTTCAAAGCTAAGGGTTGCAGTCCTTTTTGGTGGCCGTTCTGCCGAACATGATATTTCTGTCCTTTCTGCCCGCAACGTCTTCAAGGCGCTGGATACCGGGAAGTACGATGCCGTGCCCATTCTGATCGACCGCGACGGAAAGTGGTCCGTCCACCATCTTGTCGATGGAGCCTTGCCGGACCCGCTTCCCGCAGGCGGTGGGCAAGTCTGCCTGTTGCCAGGCGGGCGTGGCCGCCTTTTCAGTGTGCTGGACGATGGAAGCGCACGCGAACTGCCGGCGATCGATATTCTCTTTCCGGTTCTTCATGGTCCGCATGGTGAGGATGGTTCGGTGCAGGGGCTTGCCGAGGTCGCGATGGTGCCGTTTGCCGGATGCGGAATTCTGGGGTCGGCCACGGCGATCGACAAGGATGTGGCAAAGCGCTTGCTCAAGGAAGCCGGATTGCCTGTGGCGCGTTCGCTGACCTTCCATCAGGGCGACGCTCCGTCCTTTGAGGATGTGGCCGCGGCGCTGGGATCGACGGTTTTCGTCAAGCCCGCCCGTCAGGGCTCGTCGGTTGGCGTGAGCAAGGCCACAACGGCAGATGCGTTTCGTGCCGCCCTGACGGAGGGCTTCCACTATGACCGCAAAATCCTCGCCGAGGAATTCATTGAGGGCCGGGAGATCGAGTGCAGCATTCTCGAACAGGCCGACGGCACATTGCTGACGTCACTTCCCGGAGAAATCATTCCTGCCGGCAGCCACGGTTTTTATAGCTATGACGCCAAGTATATCGACCCGGCAGGTGCCATTCTGAGCATTCCTGCCCAACTGCCGGATGAGACTGCCCAGCATCTGAGAGCGATGGCGCAAGATGCGTTCCGGGCGCTTGGCTGTGACGGCATGGCGCGTATCGACTTTTTCGTGCGGCCCGACATGAGCGCCGTCGTCAACGAGGTCAACACGATCCCGGGCTTCACCGATATCAGCATGTACGCCAAGGCTTTGGCCGCGAGCGGAATTGCCTATGCCGGGATCATCGACCGGCTGATCGAGCATGGGCTTGCGCGGGCAAGGCGGCAGACCTGACGTTACGGGGGCTGGCAGCCAGCCCCCGGCTTTCCAACGATCGTCTCACTCAGACCAGCGCGACGGCAATCTCGGCCGCGAGCCGGGCATTGTTCTCGACCAGCGCGATATTGGTCTCGAGGCTGCGGCCATCGGTCAGGCCGAAAATGCTGTCGAGCAGATAGGGCGTGACCTTCTTGCCGGAAATCTCGTCGCGCACGGCATTGTCGAGCGCACGGGTGATGTAGATTTCCATCTCGTCGCGCGGGATTTCGTTGGCCTCCGGCACCGGATTGGCAATCAGCATGCCGCCATCGATGCCGAGCTGGTCGCGCATCCTCTGGAAATTGGCAATTGCCGCTGGGCTGTTCAGCATCAGCGGGCTCTTCAGGCCGCTGTCGCGCGACCAGAAGGCCGGGAAGATTTCGCTGTCATAGGTGACGACCGGAACACCGCGGGTTTCCAGCACTTCCAGCGTCTTTGGAATGTCGAGGATGGCTTTTGCGCCGGCTGAGACGACGATGACGCCGGTGCGTGCCAATTCGTCGAGGTCGGCGGAGATGTCAAAGCTCTCTTCGGCTTTGCGATGCACGCCGCCGATGCCACCGGTGGCAAACACGCGGATACCGGCGCGGGCCGCGGCAATCATGGTTGCGGCGACGGTGGTGGCGCCGGTGCGGCGCTCGGCCATCGCAAAGGCGAGATCGGCGCGCGACAGCTTCATGGCGCCTTGCGTCTGCGCCAGCGCTTCCAGCTGCGCGTCTTCCAAGCCGATGTGCAGGGTGCCGTCGATGACGGCGATGGTTGCCGGGATCGCACCTTCCTCACGGATGATCGCCTCGACGCTGCGCGCCATGTTGAGATTGCCCGGAAAAGGCATGCCATGGGTGATGATGGTCGATTCGAGCGCCACGATCGCAGCGCCGCGCGCCTTGGCGGCCGCGACTTCGCTGGAATACTCCATCGGCAGAAGGGGGGAGGAGGGCTTGGTCATCGCGGATCCTTTTTGGCTTTTTAAGGCGCGTTCATGACAGGATTTCGGCTGGCGGCACAAGCCGAATTGCGTCTTCGAGCATGGTCCGCGACATTTTTTCCGACACGGCGAGCGGCGACCGCACGGTAATTCCGGCGGCTGCGACGCCTGAGCGAAGGCATATATCGAGCGGTTCGCCCTCTACAAATGCGGCAAGAAACCCGGCTGCGAGCGAATCGCCGGCGCCCGTGACGTCGGCAAGCGCGTCCAGTTGTGGCGGTGCAACCGTGACCGAGCGCCCCTGTTGAAACGCAATCGCCGGCTTGCCGCCGCGGGTGATGACGCCGCCGGACAAGCCGGTTGCCCGCAGGAGGTCCGGCCATTCTTGCGCCTCTGCACTCTCGCGGCCTGTCAGGGCGCGCGCCTCCGCTTCGTTCATGAACAGGAAGTTCAGCCCGGACAGGCATTCCATCAGGCGGACCACTTTTGCCGGTGAAATCGCGATGGCGGCAATCGGCTTTGATGCGCCGGCTGCACGGGCAGCCAGACTGGTCAGCGTTTCTGCGGGCAGGTTTGCATCGGTGACGATCAGGTCGCTCGACGCGATGACTTCGCGCATTGCCCTTTGCTGCAATCGCCGCGGCGAAAACAGCCGGTAAAGGTCCATGTCGGCAAGCGCGATGACAAGATTGCCGTCGTTTTCAAGGATGGCGGTGTAGCTTGGGGTCTTGCGGTCGAGGAAGACAAAGGGGCAGTCGATGACGCCGGCCTCCACTGCTGCCAGCGCGACAGTCTCGCCGACGGCATCGCCGCCGCGCGGGCTGATCATGCGCACGTCAAGTCCAAGCCGCGCAAGGTTGCGCGCCGCGTTGAAGCCGCCGCCGCCGGCCTCCTCGAACCAGGTCCCGGGGTTGCTGGAGCCTGGCACGGTGTTGCCAGAGATGCGTGCCCGGCGGTCGATATGGGCGCCGCCGAAGATGGAAACTCGTCTGCCTGTCATGCGTTTTCCTGTGTCCCGGTCCGTTGCGCCGGTTCCTGGCGATTCGTTTGGCACTCGTGATGATCTGCTTTTGTTTCCATCATCTTCATCGATTATGAAATTCCCGGAACAAGAAAAGAACACGTGGTTGTTTATGCTGCCAATTCAAACTGATAGATAATCCTTGCGGAATGAGAACAAAGAGTGTACATAGCTTTCATCGGCGACTTCATTGCCTCAACAGCTTCCATAACCTAAAGGTGGATCACATGGCACAAAACTCTTTGCGGCTTGTAGAGGACAAATCGGTGGATAAAAGCAAGGCACTTGAAGCGGCACTCTCCCAGATCGAACGTTCGTTCGGCAAGGGATCGATCATGAAGCTCGGTGGAAAAGACAGCATCGTCGAAATCGAAACCGTATCGACGGGCTCGTTGAGCCTGGATATCGCGCTCGGCATCGGCGGACTGCCCAAGGGGCGCGTCATCGAAATCTATGGACCGGAAAGCTCGGGCAAGACGACGCTGGCGTTGCAGACGATTGCCGAAGCCCAGAAGAAGGGCGGCATCTGCGCCTTCGTCGATGCGGAACACGCGCTGGATCCGGTCTATGCCCGCAAGCTTGGCGTCGATCTCGAAAACCTTTTGATCTCGCAGCCGGATACCGGCGAACAGGCGCTGGAAATCACCGATACGCTGGTGCGCTCCGGCGCGATCGACGTTCTCGTCATCGATTCGGTCGCAGCGCTCGTGCCGCGCGCTGAAATCGAAGGCGAAATGGGCGACAGCCTGCCGGGTCTGCAGGCCCGCCTGATGAGCCAGGCGCTGCGCAAGCTGACGGCTTCGATTTCCAAGTCGAACTGCATGGTCATCTTCATCAACCAGATCCGCATGAAGATCGGCGTCATGTTCGGTTCGCCGGAGACGACGACAGGTGGCAATGCGCTGAAATTCTATGCCTCCGTCCGTCTTGACATCCGCCGCATCGGCGCGGTCAAGGATCGCGAAGAGGTGATCGGCAACCAGACGCGCGTGAAGGTCGTCAAGAACAAAATGGCGCCGCCCTTCAAGCAGGTCGAATTCGACATCATGTATGGCGAAGGCGTGTCCAAGACCGGCGAGCTGGTCGATCTCGGCGTCAAGGCCGGGATTGTGGAGAAATCCGGTGCCTGGTTCTCCTATAACAGCCAGCGCCTCGGGCAGGGCCGCGAGAATGCCAAGATGTTTTTGCGCGACAATCCCGATACTGCCAAGGAAATCGAACTGTCGCTGCGCCAGAACGCCGGGCTGATTGCCGAGAAATTCTTGGAGAACGGCGGACCGGAAGCGGGAGACGAGGACGACGATGCCGCTCTGGCATAGGATCGGCTGATTTTCCAACTGTCTTGACCGGTCGCTCCTCCAGGGGCTGCCGGTTTTCTTTTGCCGTCTGGACAGGGATTGACCCGGACGATAAAAGCCTGTGTTCCAATGGGGCGGGAGAGGATCGGCGGATGTCCGGTGATCCGCGATTTTCAAAAGTTTTCCGGTTCGCGGTTCGGCCAGGCAGGTCGCGGACGGTCCGATGCAAGAGATAAGGGCGCAATATGAGCGGCGTGAATGAAATCCGGTCGACGTTCCTCGACTACTACAAGAAGAACGGCCATGAGGTCGTATCGTCGAGCCCGTTGGTTCCGCGCAACGACCCGACCCTGATGTTCACCAATGCCGGCATGGTGCAGTTCAAGAACGTCTTCACCGGCCTGGAGCAGCGCCCCTATTCGACGGCCGCGACCGCACAGAAATGCGTGCGCGCCGGCGGCAAGCATAACGATCTCGACAATGTCGGTTATACCGCGCGCCACCATACCTTCTTCGAGATGCTGGGCAATTTTTCCTTCGGTGACTACTTCAAGGAGCGCGCGATCGAACTCGCCTGGAACCTGATCACCAAGGATTTCGGCATCGATGCCAAGCGGCTGCTGGTCACTGTTTACCACACCGACGACGAGGCTTTCGGTCTGTGGAAGAAGATTGCCGGCCTGACCGACGACCGGATCATCCGCATTCCGACCAGCGATAATTTCTGGGCGATGGGCGATACCGGTCCCTGTGGTCCGTGTTCCGAAATTTTCTACGATCACGGCGATCACATCTGGGGCGGACCTCCCGGCTCCAAGGATGAGGACGGTGACCGTTTCATCGAAATCTGGAACCTCGTCTTCATGCAGTACGAGCAGGTGACGAAGGAAGAGCGCGTCGACTTGCCGCGCCCGTCGATCGATACCGGCATGGGCCTCGAGCGTGTCGCGGCTTTGCTGCAGGGCAAGCATGACAATTACGATATCGACCTGTTCCGCGCACTGATTGCTGCCTCGGAAGAGGCGACCGGGGTCAAGGCTGAAGGCGACCGCCGCGCCAGCCACCGGGTCATCGCCGATCATCTGCGCGCATCCGCCTTCCTGATCGCCGATGGCGTTCTGCCGTCGAACGAAGGCCGTGGCTATGTGCTGCGCCGGATCATGCGCCGCGCCATGCGTCACGCCCAGCTTTTGGGAGCCCGCGATCCGCTGATGTGGAGGCTTTTGCCGGCGCTGGTCGGCCAGATGGGCCGCGCCTATCCGGAACTCATCCGGGCGGAATCGCTGATTTCGGAAACCCTGAAGCTGGAAGAAACCCGTTTCCGCAAGACGCTGGAACGTGGTCTTGGCCTCTTGTCGGATGCGACGACCGATCTTGCCGAGGGCGATCAGCTGAACGGCGAGACTGCCTTCAAGCTCTATGACACCTTTGGCTTCCCGCTCGACCTGACGCAGGATGCCCTGCGCGCCCGCGGTATCGGTGTCGATACCGACGCTTTCACCGCTGCCATGCAGCGACAGAAAGCCGAGGCCCGCGCGTCCTGGTCCGGTTCCGGCGACAAGGCGACGGAAACGATCTGGTACGAGCTGAAGGAAAAGCTCGGTGCGACCGAATTCCTCGGCTACGACACCGAGACGGCCGAAGGTGTGGTCCAGGCCATTGTTGCCGACAGCAAGGCTGTCGAAACCGCGTCGAAGGGCGACACGGTGCAGCTGGTGCTCAACCAGACGCCGTTTTACGGCGAGTCCGGTGGCCAGATGGGTGACACGGGCATCATCTCGACCGATCATGCAAAGCTGACGGTAACCGACGTGCAGAAGCGCGGCGAGGGCCTGTTCGTTCATTCCTGTGTCGTTGAAGATGGCACGGTGAAGGTCGGGGACGCTGCTGCGCTCAATGTCGATCATGCCCGCCGCTCGCGCCTGCGCGCCAACCATTCGGCCACGCATCTGCTGCATGAGGCCTTGCGCGAAGTGCTCGGCACCCATGTGGCGCAGAAGGGCTCGCTGGTCGCGCCTGAGCGCCTGCGTTTCGACGTTTCGCATCCGAAGCCGATGTCGGCCGAAGAGCTGAAGATCGTCGAGGACATGGCCAACGAGATCATCGTGCAGAATACGCCGGTGACGACACGGCTGATGAGCGTCGATGACGCGATTGCCGAAGGCGCGATGGCGCTTTTCGGCGAGAAATACGGCGACGAAGTGCGCGTCGTGTCGATGGGGCAGGGCATCCACGGCTCCAAGGCCAACCGCCCCTATTCCGTCGAACTCTGCGGCGGCACCCATGTCGGCGCCACCGGCGAGATCGGCCTGGTGCGGATCGTCGGCGAAAGCGCCGTCGGCGCTGGTGTTCGCCGTCTCGAGGCCCTGACCGGCGTGTCGGCACTTGCCTATCTCAACGAACAGGATGAGCGGGTCAAGACGCTGGCAACGACCTTGAAGGTTCAGCCAGCCGACGTGCTGACGCGCGTCGAAGCCCTGATGGACGAGCGCCGCAAGCTGGAGCGCGAACTGAACGATGCCAAGAAGAAGCTGGCGCTCGGCGGTGGCGAGGCCGGCGGTTCCGCCGATCAGGTGCAGGATATCGGCGGGGTGAAATTCCTTGGCAAGGTCGTCACCGGCGTCGAGCCGAAGGACCTGAAGAGCCTGGCCGATGACGGCAAGACGAGCCTCGGCTCCGGCGTCGTCACGTTTGTCGGCGTCTCCGCCGACGGCAAGGCCAGTGCTGTGGTGGCCGTGACCGACGACCTGACGTCGCGCTTCAGCGCGGTCGATCTGGTCCGTATCGCGTCCGCTGCCCTTGGCGGCAAGGGCGGCGGCGGCCGCGCCGACATGGCGCAGGCCGGTGGCCCGGATGGCACGAAAGCAGCGGAAGCGATCGAAGCGGTCGGCGCGGCGCTGGCCGGCTGATCCGGCTTCCGTTTCATTGCGATATTTGAAAACCGGGCTGAAAGGTCCGGTTTTTCTTTGCCCAATCGCTTTTTCTCGTGCTCAAATCGAGCGCGCCAACTCCGCAGGATTTGTCAAATCCGGATGTGGTTCTGTCCGGTTGTTCGGCTTGCATGAGGATCGGCATGAGGCAAGACAGCATCTGGGCTATCTATGAGCAGCGTCTGCGGCGCGTATCGGCCTATATTCACGATCACCTGGACGAGGAGCTCGATCTCGATCGGCTCTCCGATATCGCCTGCCTGTCGCCTTATCACTGGCACCGGGTCTACCGGGCCGTGCATGGCGAGACGCTGGCGGCGACCGTCAAGCGGCTGAGGCTGCACCGGGCGGCGGGTGATCTGGTGCGCACCAGCCTTTCTGTCGAGGAAATCGCAAGACGGACCGGCTACCCCAATCTCCAATCCTTCAACAGGATTTTCAAATCGGTGTTCGGCATGCCGCCGGCCCGTTATCGGAGAGAGGGCAGCCATACGGTCTTTCAATCGGAAAACGGCAAGGGATTTGGCGAAATGTACAATGTGACGATGACAACGATTGCCCCGCGCGAACTGGTCGGGGTCAGCCATAGCGGCTCCTATATGGGCATCGGCCGCTCCTTCGAGACGCTGGGCGGCACGCTGCAGGCGCGTCAGCTCTACAGGCAGGACATGAAGATGATCGGCATCTACCTGGACGATCCGGATCTGGTGGCAGAAGACAAGCTTCGCTCGTTTGCCTGCGTGACGGACGGCGCGCATGTTCCAGCCGATGAACCGCTGGTTCGCACGCACCTGGATGGCGGCGACTATGCCGTTCTGCGGCACAAGGGTCCTTACGCCGACATGCACAAGGCCTATCAATGGCTCTATGGCACATGGTTACCGCAGTCGGGCCGGGAAGTGCGCGATACCGTGATGTTCGAGGAATATGTCAACAACCCGCGCGATGCAGCGCCCACCGAGCTGTTGACGGACATCTATCTGCCGCTGAAATAGTCTTTTTCGCCGATACCTGGCAGCAAAAGGCTGCCGGGTATCGGTTTTTTATGAGCCGGCTAATGAATTGGCGACGAGCCCCGGTTCATGCCTCCGGTGACGTGCCGAAGAGACCCCAGTGCTGCAGACCTTCCAGCACGCCGTCGGCGATGTGGTTAACGCTGCAGTAGATCTCCGGCCGATCCCCGGCGATGGCCTTCAGCTCTTCAAGCGCGTTGCCGACGACGATGCCGCGCACGCCGGGCAGTTCGAACAGGCTGCGGTCGTTGTTGGTATCGCCGGCCACCACCACATCGCCATGCGATAGTCCGAGCTGACGGCACAGCCAGGACAGGGCTGCGCCCTTGTCGACCCCATCCGGCAGGATGTCGAGGTCGCGATTGCTGGAATAGACGAGGCGTACGGCAATCCCGGCGCTTGCCAGTCTATCCTCGATGCCGGCCAGTGTTGCCGCATCGGCATCGCGCAGATACCAGCTGGATTTCTGCGCATGTTGATACGCATCCGGCTGCATCGTGAGGCCCTTAATACCTGAAAGGGCTTCGGTTATCCGTTCGCGGTCGAACCCCGCGCCGATGGAGCGGGAATAGAGTCCCGCATGGGATGGTTCCTTTTCGTGGTCGAGCATGGTGCCGACACCGCCGATATAGACATCGGGCTTCGGCAGCGCCGTGGTGGCGATAAACGCCTTCTGGTCCTCGATCAGCCGGCCGCTGTTGAGCACCAGCAGAGGTCGATTATCTGGTTCAAGGCCTTGCCAGGCCTCACGAAAGCGAGCCTCGCCTTCATGGTTTCCGGCCAGCGTTCCGTCGATATCGCTGCAGAATAGCCGGATGCGCTTCAATCTCCATCCGTCCATGGTTCTGCCCATTCGTTGTCATCCATTGCCTGCGGCATCGGCCGCCCCTCGACGACGCCGATCAGCTGCTGCGCAATGCCGGTCCAGGTAAACAGGCTGCGCGCCTTGTGGGCGCCCATGCGCGACAGACGGCCATAGAGCCGTTCGTGCTTCAGCGGCTTCATCATGGTGATGCCGAGATCGTATTTGTCGAAAGGATCGGCAAACAGCGCGTGACGCCCGTAGCTGACGGCGCGGAACAAGCCGCCATGAACCGTGATGATGGTGGGCGTTCCGCTGGCCATGGCTTCGATGGCGGTCATGCCGAAAGGCTCGTAGCGGCTCGACAGCACGAAGATATCGGCGGCACGGTAGAAATCGGGCAGATCGTCGTCGGCCACGAAACCGGAAAACACCACCTTGTCCTCAAGCCCCAGCGAGGCAACGCGCTGTTTCAGTTCTTCGAGGATGCCCACTTCCTGCGGGTCCATGTTCTCGCCGCCGACGGCCAGATGCAGCCGTGCCTCCGGCTCGCGCTCGGCCAGCACCGAAAACCCGTCGATCAAGAGGTCATAACCCTTGTTGGTGGCAAGACGGCCCATGGCCATCACCACCTTGCCTTCAAAGCCGAAGCGCTGGCGCGCCATCTCGCGCGTTGCCCTCGACACCGGGAAGAAGCGGTTGTCGTCATAGCCGGGCGGGATCATGTGCACCCGGTCGCGCGGCAGATTGTAATCGTCGACGAGCATTTCCACCTGGATCGGCGTCGTGGCGATCACCATGCTGCAGGAGCGATAGATAATCAGTTCGTGCTTGATGCGTTCGGAAAAATTGAATTCCTTGTCGAACTCCGCCGCCTTGTCCGGATAATCCGTCTCCATCTGCCGCTTTTTCCAGAGACCGAGCGAATGCGGTGTATGGATATGGGTGACGGCAAGCGCCTCCGACAGCCGTTGCCCGGCAATACCGGCGTCCCAGTAGTGGCTGTTGATTAGCGTATAGGAAAAATTGTTCTTGCGAATGAAGCGGACAGCGTTTTCGCACCATTCCATCAGGTGCTTGTAGAGATATTCCTTCGGAATGAAGTCATTGCCGCCGCAAGGAATGCGAATGACGCGAACACGTTCATCGACTTCGTCGAATTCCGGCTGGTCCTCGAACCGGCGCGTGTAGATGTCGACCTGATGGCCGAGCAGCGCCAGCTTGCGGGCAAGCTCGATGACGTAGACGACCTGGCCGCCCGTGTCGGCGGCGCCAAGCGGTGGTTCCGCGGCGACGTAGCCATGGGTGGAGACGAGGGCGATGCGGGGAAGATGCGGGTGAGTCTTGTCAGTGGAAACAGTCATTTATTGAAGTTCACGATCTTTTTGGGAGGTGAAGCATGCAGTGCAGCATGCAAGGGTCTCACATCGCGAACGGGCGGAGCCTCAGAAAGTTCCATAAAAAAACCCGGCACGGTGAACTGACCCCCGAAAGTGGATGTCCAACTTTCGGGGGTCAGTTCACGGTGGCCGGGTTCTCTGTTCATTGTGATGCGGCGCTTTAAGCAGCCATCGCCTTCTTCAGGTTATCGTCGATCTTGTCGAGGAAGCCGGTGGTGGAGAGCCACGGCTGATCGGGGCCGATCAGCAGCGCCAGATCCTTGGTCATGAAGCCGCTCTCGACGGTATCGACGCAGACCTTTTCCAGCGTGTCGGCGAACTTTGCCAGCTCGGCATTGTTGTCGAGCTTGGCGCGGTGAGCAAGACCGCGGGTCCATGCGAAGATCGAGGCGATCGAGTTGGTCGAGGTTTCCTCGCCCTTCTGGTGCTGGCGGTAGTGACGGGTCACCGTGCCGTGGGCGGCTTCGGCTTCGACCGTCTGGCCGTCCGGCGTCATCAGAACCGAGGTCATCAGGCCGAGCGAGCCGAAGCCCTGCGCCACGATGTCGGACTGGACGTCGCCGTCATAGTTCTTGCAGGCCCAGACATAGCCGCCGGACCACTTGAGCGCCGAGGCGACCATGTCGTCGATCAGGCGGTGTTCGTACCAGATCTTGGCTTCCTTGAACTTGTCGGCAAATTCGGCGTCGAAGACTTGCTGGAAGATATCCTTGAAGCGGCCGTCATAGACCTTGAGGATGGTGTTCTTGGTCGACAGATAGACCGGGACGCCGCGCTGCAGGCCGTAGTTCAGCGATGCGCGGGCGAAATCGGTGATCGATTCGTCGAGGTTGTACATGCCCATGGCAACGCCGGCTGCCGGGGCGTCATAGACTTCATGTTCGATTTCGGTGCCGTCTTCGCCGACGAACTTCATCGTCAGCTTGCCCTTGCCGGGGAACTTGAAGTCGGTGGCGCGGTACTGGTCGCCGAAAGCGTGACGGCCGACGATGATCGGCTTGGTCCAGCCGGGAACCAGACGCGGCACGTTCTTGCAGATGATCGGCTCGCGGAAGATGACGCCACCCAGAATGTTGCGGATCGTGCCGTTCGGCGATTTCCACATCTTCTTCAGGCCGAACTCCTCGACGCGCTGCTCGTCAGGTGTGATGGTCGCGCACTTGACGCCGACGCCGTGCTTCTTGATGGCATTGGCGCTGTCGATCGTCACCTGATCGTTGGTCGCGTCGCGGTTTTCCATGCCAAGGTCGTAATATTCCAGATCGATATCCAGATAGGGATGGATCAGCTTTTCCTTGATGAACTGCCAGATGATGCGGGTCATTTCATCGCCGTCGAGTTCGACGACCGGATTGGCGACCTTGATCTTTGTCATGTTGCAAACCTCTGCATGGGGTTGGGTGGAAAGGGGTTTGCGCCCCTATAGCATCCAGTTCACTACAGGCAAAGGCATACAGTGCATGAATCGGCATGGGTTTTGAATGTCGGGGAGAGCCCCTTGGAGGCTTCCGCATGCCGTGCATTCCGGTCTCGCATGCCGCCGCTAAAATGGCTATTGAATACCGCTCGCGCAGCTGAGATGGCTGGCGGGTGTTTTGAGTTTCGGGGGATGACCGATGAAACGGTTGCTGTTGGTGCTTCTTGCATGCTGTGCTTTCTCAACCGCGCGGGCGGCCGACGCCGCTTCCCCCGTCAACGAGGTCATGCAGGAGGCAGTCAAGGGCTGGGCGCAAGGGCCGCAATCCGGCGAAGACTATTTCTCCGAGGCGCGACTGGGCCGTATCTACAGCTAGGACTTCGCGAAGGCTTTTCACGCAGCGGCAAAATTCCCGGCCTATGACGAAGGCGATTCGCCCTTCGGCTATGATGTCATCGTCAGCGGTCAGGACAGTTGCTCGATCAAGGACCTTTCCGTCATTGCCGGTCCGCAGACGGATGGCAGGAGCGACGTGACGGTCACCTTCGACAATACCCATTGTTTTGGCGAGCGCGCCGTTGACTGGAAGCCGAGCGAATTGCATTTCATGGTGATCGAGGAGGGCGGCAAGGCCGTCATCGATGATATCGTCCGCACCGGTGAATCCGGCTCGCTCAAGGCCGAATCGCAGGGAATCGCCAGCCAGGGCGCCATCAATCCACAATAGGCAGTCGCAGGCTGCGGCTTTCAAAATCCACGCATCTGTGCAAGGAAGCGCCGAAACCAAGACGTTATAACAGAGACGAAAGCACCGGAATGGCAGGAACGAACAGCGAGCGCGTACTTCTGACCGAAGGACCAGCGATCATTCTGGTGCATCCGCAGCTTGGCGAGAACATCGGTATGGTGGCGCGCGCCATGGCCAATTTTGGCCTTTCGGAGCTGCGGCTGGTCAGCCCGCGCGACGGCTGGCCGAGCGAAAAGGCTCGCTCTGCCGCAAGCCGCGCCGATCACGTGATCGATGCGGCCAAGATCTATGAGACGGTGCCGGAGGCAATCGCCGACCTCAATTTCGTCTATGCGACGACCGCGCGGGACCGCTACGGCTACAAGCCGGTGCGTTCGCCGCTGGTCGCCGCCGAAACGCTGCGCAGCCGCTTCAATATGGGTGAGGCGACCGGCATCCTGTTTGGCCGCGAGCGCACCGGGCTCACCAACGAAGAGGTCGCGCTCGCAGACGAGATTGTCACCTTCCCGGTCAATCCGGCGTTTGCCTCGCTCAACCTGGCCCAGGCGGTCCTGCTGATGTCTTACGAATGGCTGAAGACATCCATGGAATCACGCGAGGAAACCTCCTTCCAGGCACTGCCGCAGAACCCTGCGACAAAGGACCAGTTGCAGGGCCTGTTCGATCATGTCGAGGAGGCTCTGGAGGCGCGCGGCTACTTCCGGCCCGTCGCCAAAAAGCCGAAATTGGTCGACAATTTGCGCGCAGTCCTGACCCGCCCCGGCTTTACCGAATCCGAAATCCGGCTGGTGCGCGGCATCATCTCATCGCTCGATCGTTTCACCCGCGAGGCGCCGCGCGGTGCCGGAGCGCCGGAAAACTCGCGCGCGAACAAGGGTGACGAGACCGGTGACGACAGTTGAGCTGAAGCCCATCTTGGTTTTCGACAGCGGCATCGGCGGGCTGACTGTGTTGCGCGAGGCCCGCGTGCTGATGCCGGAGCGGCATTTCATCTATTTCGCCGACGATGCCGGTTTCCCCTATGGCGGCTGGGAAGAGGAGGCGTTGAAAGAGCGCGTCATCTCGCTGTTTGCGAAACTGCTGACTGAGCATGATCCCGAAATCTGCATCATCGCCTGCAACACAGCCTTCACGCTGGTCGGCGCCGATCTGCGCGCCGCTTTCCCGCACATGCGCTTCGTTGGCACTGTGCCGGCGATCAAGCCTGCAGCGGAGCGGACACGCTCCGGCCTCGTCTCGGTGCTGGCGACGCCGGGTACCGTCAAGCGCGCCTATACCCGTGATCTCATCCAGTCCTTCGCCTCGCAATGCCATGTCCGCCTCGTTGGCTCGGAAAATCTGGCGCGTATGGCCGAAGCCTATATTCGGGGTGAAGCCATCGACGACGCGGCGGTTCTCTCTGAAATCGAGCAGTGTTTCGTCGAAAAAGACGGCAAGAAGACCGATATTGTCGTGCTGGCCTGCACCCACTATCCCTTCATGGCCAATGTCTTTCGCCGCCTCGCACCCTGGCCGGTGGACTGGCTCGATCCGGCCGAGGCGATTGCCCGGCGGGCACGCAGCCTCGTGCCGTTGCCGGATGGCTTTGAGCCATTGAATGGTATCGATCCGGCAATCTTCACCTCCGGGCATCCGGACTTTACCACGCGCCGCTTGCTGCAGGGTTTTGGGCTGACCTTGCGGTAAATGAAGTCTTTCTTACCTGTGGGTTTATGTGCAGTTAGGGCGCAAACCGGCCAAAACGGTGCTAAGGCTCTTCGCTTGCGGGTTCGTGGCGGCGCATCCGGCATGGCATTTTGAACGAGGTGGATATGAAAGTCGGCATCGATATGGGGACGGCGTCCGATGGCGCATCCGTTCCGCTCGATATCGAGGAGCTTCTGGCGACGCGTCTTTTGGTGCAGGGCAATTCCGGCTCGGGAAAATCGCATCTTTTGCGCCGTTTGCTGGAACAGTCCGCGCCGTGGGTGCAGCAGTGCATTATCGATCCGGAAGGCGATTTCGTCACGCTCGCCGACAAGTTCGGCCATGTGGTCATTGAAGGCGAGCGCACGGAAGCCGAACTGATCGGCATCGCCAGCCGTATCCGCCAGCACCGGGTCTCCTGTGTGCTTTCGCTGGAGGGGCTGGATATCGAACAGCAGATGCGCAGCGCCGGTATCTTCCTCAACGCGATGTTCGATGCCGATCGCGACTACTGGTATCCGGTGCTGGTGGTGGTTGACGAAGCGCAGATGTTTGCGCCGTCGGTGGCCGGCGACGTGTCCGAGGAAGCGCGCAAGATTTCGCTTGGCGCCATGACCAACCTGATGTGCCGTGGCCGTAAACGAGGGCTTGCGGGCGTGATCGCCACGCAGCGGCTGGCCAAGCTTGCCAAGAACGTTGCGGCCGAAGCCTCCAATTTCCTGATGGGCCGCACGTTTCTCGATATCGACATGGCGCGCGCCGCCGATCTGCTTGGCATGGACCGCCGCACCGCCGAGATGTTCCGCGACCTGAAGCGCGGTTCGTTCGTGGCGCTCGGCCCCGCTTTGTCGCGCCGTCCGCTGCCGGTGACCATCGGTCATGTCGAAACCTCGGCCCGCTCCACCAGCCCGAAGCTGACGCCGCTGCCCGAAGCGGTCGCCGATGTCGAGGACCTGATCTTCACGCCGGACCCGGAAGAACTGATCCGGCCGATCATGCGGCGTCCCAGCGCCCAGCCGCGTCCGGCCACCGATATCCTCGCCGAGCTTTCCCGCCCGCGCCCGGAACCGATCGGTCTTGTGGAGCCCAAGGCGCCGGTGCCGGAAATGCCGGTTCAGGAGCGCGAGGCGTTGCTCGACGGCCTGCTTGCCGAGATTCTCGAACATCCCGATGCAGCGTTCCGCGCCGATGCCGAACTGTTTCAGGATTTTCTCGTCCGCTGCCGTATCCGCCGTGTGCCCGGTGCGCCGTTGTCGCTGAGCGCCTTCCGCCGCAAGATGGCCGTTGCCCGGTCCGGCGTCGATGCCGAGACGGCTGCGACCGAAATCTGGGCTTCCGCACTCAATCTGTCGCGCAATGTCACCGACGATCTGCAGGGCGTGTTCCTGCTGGTGGCGCAGTCTGCCGTTCGCAACCTGCCATGTCCGTCCGATGCGATGATCGCGCGGGCCTATGGCACACATTCGGCCCGCCGCGCCCGCCGCCTGCTTGGCTACTTCGAGGAGCAGGGCCTGATCGTCGTCCACAGCGATCTTTCCGGCAAACGGATCGTGGCGTTTCCGGATTTGCAGGTGGAGACGGCGCCCGGTGCCGCCGATGCGGTTTATGACGATGCGGGTAGCCGGAATGCTGCGGAATAACGCAGGCAAAGTCCGGAATGTTTTCTGCAGTCGTTGACAATTTTGTGAAACCTGCCTAAAGACACGCCTCAACGCCGGGCCGAAATGCCCGGTGTTTTATTTGACATGTCCCGTGGATTCTCCGTTAGCGTAATGTGAGAAACCTGTCAGAGCTTTCAAAAGGAGTTCAGAGGAGGGCGTGTTTCCTTGATCCGGTTTGGCAACAGACCGGTGTAACCTGTTGAAGGGAAATACGATGAGCAAGCGCGAATCGTCCAAGTACAAAATTGACCGCCGTATGGGCGAGAACATCTGGGGCCGTCCGAAGTCCCCGGTGAACCGCCGCGAATACGGTCCTGGCCAGCACGGTCAGCGCCGCAAGTCCAAGCTTTCCGACTTCGGCGTGCAGCTGCGCGCCAAGCAGAAGCTCAAGGGCTACTACGGCGACATCCGCGAAAAGCAGTTCCGTGCGATCTTCGCCGAAGCTGACCGTCGCAAGGGTGACACCTCTGAAAACCTGATCGGCCTGCTCGAATCGCGCCTCGACGCGATCGTCTACCGCGCCAAGTTCGTTCCGACGGTCTTTGCTGCCCGTCAGTTCGTCAACCACGGCCACGTCAAGGTCAACGGTATTCGCGTCAACATCGGTTCGTACCGCTGCAAGGCTGGCGACGTGATCGAAGTGCGCGAAAAGTCCAAGCAGCTCGTTTCGGTTCTCGAAGCCGTTTCGCTCGCTGAACGCGACGTTCCGGACTATATCGAAGTCGATCACAACAAGATGGTTGCGACCTTCGCTCGCGTTCCGGCCCTGACCGACGTTCCGTACCCGGTCATCATGGAACCGAACCTCGTCGTCGAATTCTATTCGCGATAATTTCTTGCGGCTTCGGCCTTGTGAAATTCGGAAAAGCCACTCAGAGATGGGTGGCTTTTTTGTTGCGCTGCACTTTCGGAGAATGACTGATGCCCGGCCCGTTGGACCTGCAGTCGATTGTCGATGATATCCACCGGGAGCTTGTCCCACGGCTCGGCGAAGGCAAGGTGGCCGACTATATTCCGCAGCTTGCCCGCGTCGATCCCAAGAGCTTCGGCATGGCAATCGTCACCGTTGACGGCGACGTGCATATGGTCGGCGATGCGCAGGTGCCATTCTCGATCCAGAGTATTTCCAAGGTTTTCACCCTGACGCTGGCGCTCGGCAAGCACGGCGAAAACATCTGGAAGCGCGTTGGCCGCGAGCCGTCCGGGTCCGCCTTCAATTCGATCGTTCAGCTCGAACATGAGCACGGAATCCCGCGCAATCCCTTCATCAATGCTGGTGCGATCGCCATTACCGATCTGGTGCTGGCCGGGCATACGCCAAGGGAGGCGATTGGTGAGATCGTTCGTTTTGTTCGCTATCTTTCCGATGAAGAGGACATTCTGATCGATCAGGATGTCGCCAAATCGGAAGCCGCGACCGGTTACCGCAATTTCGCGCTCGCCAATTTCATGCGTTCCTTCGCCAAGCTCGATCATCCCGTCGAGCATGTGCTCGGCGTCTATTTCCATCAATGCGCGCTGGCGATGAGCTGTGTGCAACTGGCCAAGGCAGGGCTGTTTCTGGCTGCGTCCGGCACCAATCCGCTGACCAAACATTCCGTTGTCTCAAAGCAGCGGGCGCGGCGAATCAATGCGCTGATGCTGACCTGCGGCCATTATGACGGTTCGGGCGATTTCGCTTATCGCGTTGGCCTGCCGGGCAAGAGCGGCGTCGGCGGTGGCATCCTCTGCGTCGCGCCCGGCAAGGCTGCGGTCGCCGTCTGGTCACCGGGGCTCAATCACAACGGCAATTCGCTGCTCGGATCGCTGGCATTGGAAATGCTGGCCAGCCGCACCGGGTGGTCGGTATTCGGCACTTGAACAGGCATCACGGAAGTTTCACATCGGGCCTGGCGCATTTTCCTTGATCTTGCTGCTTTAGACGGGCAAGTGCAGGGCATCGTTTTCGCGCGCGACTTTTTCGCCTGCGCGCCCTTCCATCCGGGACTTTGTCATGGATATTGCCATTCAGCCGCCGTCTGCCGACCTCGAAGATCTTTCGCCCAGCCCGGACGATGCCGTCAATGAGGCGATGCATCCGATCTTTGCGAAAATGCCCACCTCCGTCTCGTTTAACAAGCTGCGCAAGCGGTTGCTGCGGCAGGTGCGCCAGGCGATTGAGGATTTCGGCATGCTGAACGGCCAGAAGCGCTGGCTGATCGGCGTTTCCGGCGGCAAGGACAGCTATAGCCTGCTGGCACTGTTGATGGATCTGCAATGGCGCGGGCTGCTGCCGGTCGAACTCGTCGCCTGCAATCTCGATCAGGGCCAGCCGAATTTCCCCAAGCATATCCTGCCGGAATATCTGTCGTCGATCGGCGTCAAGCACCGCATCGAATATCGCGACACCTATTCGATCGTGAAGGAGAAGGTCCCGGCCGGTGGCACCTATTGCGCGCTCTGTTCGCGCCTGCGCCGTGGCAACCTCTACAGGATTGCCCGCGAGGAGGGCTGTGAAGCCCTGGTGCTTGGCCATCACCGCGAGGATATTCTCGAAACCTTCTTCATGAATTTCTTCCATGGCGGCAGGTTGGCGACGATGCCGGCCAAGCTCCTCAATGACGACGGCGATCTGATGGTGATGCGGCCGCTCGCCTATGCCGCCGAGGACGACCTCGCCAAATTTGCCGCAGCGATGGAATTTCCGATCATCCCTTGCGACCTCTGTGGTTCGCAGGATGGGCTCGAGCGCAATGCCATGAAGGCGATGCTGTCGGACATCGAGCGCCGCATGCCGGGCCGCAAGGACACGATGCTGCGGGCGCTTGGCCATGTGAACCCGTCGCATCTGCTTGACCCAAAACTGTTCGATTTCCAATCTCTCTTCGCGGAGCCCAAAGCATGACGTCTGCCATCGATATCGCTGCCATCGCCAATATCCTGCAGGAAGCCGCCTTCAAGGAGATCCTGCCAAAATTCCGCAATCTCGGCGACGGCGACGTGCGGATGAAATCGGAGGCGATCGATCTGGTAACAGAGGCGGATGAAGCCGCTGAACGGCTGATCAAGGCACGAATGGCGGAACTCGCGCCGGATGCAGTGTTCATTGGCGAAGAATCAGTCGCTGCCAACCCTGCACTGCTGGATAGCCTCGCCGGCGCCGATCTCGCCATCGTCGTCGATCCGATCGACGGCACGTTCAACTATGCGGCGGGTTTGCCGCTGTTCGGCGTCATGGCCGCCGTCGTTTCCAAGGGCGAGACGGTTGCCGGTCTCATCTACGATCCGATGGGCAATGATTGGGTGATCGCCGAAAAGGGTTCGGGCGCCTGGCTTTGCAAGGCTGACGGCTCGCAGGAGCAGCTGTCGACGGTTCCGTCCGTGCCACTGGAAAGCCTTGTCGGCTGCGCCTCCACCGGTTTCTACGCGCCGGAAAACCGCCGCATCGTCATGGGCAATATGGCCAAGGTGCGCATCGCTACGAGTTACCGCTGCGCGGCGCATGAATATCGCGGCTTTGCCGGTGGTCACTTCCACTTCCTGATGTACCAGAAGCTGATGCCCTGGGACCACCTTGCCGGTACGCTGATTGCCCAGGAAGCAGGGGCCTATGCCGCCCGCTTCGATGGTTCGCCGTACCTGCCGCATCATCTGGATGGCGGCCTGCTGCTGGCGTCCGACAAGGATTGCTGGGACGTGCTGCGCCGGGAGGTGTTTACCGTCTAACGCATGTTATTTCGCATAAGAATAAGGCCCGCGTGGAACTCTCCAGGCGGGCCTTTTCATGTTCGGTTTCAGCGGATTACATATGCCCGCCGCCGCCTTCGAGCGTGGCGTGGTCGTCGCCCGGATGGGTGAAAAGCTTGCCTTTTTCCGCCCAGAGAACGGCAAGGATCGTCACTGCACCAAAGACGGTGAAGCCGGCGAACAGCGGCTGGACCGTTCCGTTGAACAACTGGCCGACGGTGCTGCCGATCAACGCGCCGCCGGTGGTGGAGACAAAGCCGGTGATGGCGGTTGCGGTGCCTGCCAAGTGCCCCATCGGCTCCAGGCTGATGGCCGTGAAATTGGTGGCGATCACCGCAAACATCATCAGAAGCACGGAAAACAGCAGGTAGGCGACGAGGAAGTCCGGGCGGCCGCTGAGCGAGAGCAGCAGCCCGGCGCCTGAAAGCAGCGTGAACAGGATCATCGCCACATGCGAGATACGCCGCATGCCGAAGCTGCGGACGAAATAGCCGTTGGCGAAATTGGCAACCGCGATGCCGCCGGCGGTGCCGGCAAAGGCGATCGGCAGCCAGTCGCCAAGGCCATAGACCTCGCCGAAGACCTGCTGGACGGTGACGATGTAGGCACAGATGACGGCGGTGAACAGCGTCAAGCCGATCATGTAGCCGCAGGTGACGCGGTTGGTCAGCACCGTGCGAAAACCGGAGGCGACGGAGGCGACCGAAAGAGGCAGCCGCTCGTTGCTGGGCAGCGATTCTTTCAGGCGCATGCCGGCCCAGACGAAGAGGATGGCGCCGACGCAGCCGAGCAGGATGAAGATCCAGTGCCAGTTGGCATAATAGATGACGGCCTGGCCGAGCGATGGGGCGACGATCGGCACGATCATGAAGACGATCATCACATAGGACATCACCCGTGCCATCTCGCGGCCACCGAAGCAGTCGCGCACGATTGCCATCGTGGTGATACGGACGGCTGCAGCGCCGATGCCCTGGACGAAACGCAAGAGGAGCAGCATTTCAAAGCTCTGCGTCAGGGCCGCGCCGAACATCGTGAGGGTGAAGAAGACGAGGCCTGCGAGCAGGATGTTGCGGCGTCCGAACGTGTCGGAGAGGCTGCCGAAGACGATCTGCGAACAGCCGAAGCCAAGGAAGAAGATGCCGATGACCAGCTGCGTGTCATTGGCGTTGGCGACATTCAGCGACTGGCCGATGGCGGGCAGGGCCGGCAGCATGATGTCGATGGCGATCGCCACGCTTGCGGTCATCAGGGCGATGGTGATGACGAATTCGAGGAAGCCGAGGCCTATTCGGGAAGAGCCGATATTTTCGACGTGTTCGGTGGTGGTGGTGGACATGAAGGAACCTATGATGTCTTGGGAGAGACGGAACGCTTAAATTGCGGGATTATGCGGTCTGAAAAGCCTGCCTTTTTCGGCAATGAGAACGAAAGCAAGCCCGATGAGGGAAACCGTCAGGAAGCCGATGGCGAGCGGTGTGATGGTGCCGTTGAACGCCTGGCCGATCAGCGCGCCGATGGTCGCGCCGCCAAGGGTCTGGGTGAAGCCCAGAACCGAGGATGCGGTTCCGGCAACGTGACCGAGCGGCTCCATCGCCATGGCGTTGAAATTGGAACCGATCAGTCCGAACTGGAACATGGCGCAGGCATAGAGCACGGCGAACAACCAGAAGGGAAGAATGCCGAAGACCGACGCCGCGGCCCAGATCAGGCTTGTCACAACGAAACCGATCAGTGCTCCGTGCGACAGGCAGCGCATGCCGTAGCGCTTGACCAGCCGCGAATTGGCGAAGGAGGCAAGTGCCATCATGCTGGCAAAGCCGGCGAAGACCAGCGGAAACCAGGACCCGAGCCCGTAGATGCCGACAAGGATCTGTTGCGCCGAGTTGATGAAGCCGAACAGCGAACCGAACAGAAATGCGGCTGCCAGCGAGTAGCAGAGAGAGACGCGGTTCGTCAGGACGATGCGGAAACCGGCCAGGATGGATGTCACCGTAAACGGCCGGCGGTGCTCGACAGACAGCGTCTCGGGAAGACGCAGCATGACCAGCGACGCCACCAGGACCGCGAACAGGCAGATGACCACGAAGATCATGTGCCACTCGGCAAAGATCATGATCAGCTGACCGACGCTGGGCGCGATGACCGGTACGATCATGAAGACCATCAGCACCAGCGACATGACTTCCGCCATCATCCGGCCGCCGTAGACGTCACGGACGATCGAGACGGTGATGACGCGGGTGGCCGCGGCGCCAATGCCTTGAATGAAACGCAGCGCCAACAATCCGGTAAAGGAGGGAACGAAAACGATGGCGAGCGCGCATAGTGCATAAAGACCAAGGCCGCCGAGAAGCGGCAGCTTGCGGCCGAAACGATCCGACAGCGGGCCGAAGACAAGCTGCGCACAGCCCATGCCGAGCAGATAGGCGGTGATGACATACTGGCGGGCGTTTTCATCGGCGACGCCGAGGCTTGCACCGATTTCCTGCAGGCCGGGTAGCATGATGTCGATGGAAATCGCGTTGATCGCCATCAGCATGGCCATCAGGGCAATGAACTGTGGTTTGGACAAAGCCGGTAAGCCCGGTGCTTCGGACGTTATGGTCATAGGGATGTTCCTGGCGATTGTGCCGGGCGCCTGAAACTGGAAACGGAAACGTTTCCGGCGCAGATGAAAATGCTGGAGCCAGCATGGACCGTCGAACAAAAAAGCGCGGCTCCGAAGCGCTTTCAAAACGGGAACCGGGCTCACCGGTCTGGAAGCAATGCCGGGACGCCGGCAATCACCGATATGGACAGGAGGTCAGGAAGACGATCCGGCCCCATTCAATGGCGTCATCCGCGCCGCCTGTGCATACTCCCAACATCGCGACCGGCTTGTGACAGCGGATGATATTGGTTTCAGCTAAAAAATGGCGCGCAACATTAGCTTGTCGTCACAATCTTCCGGAATCAAAAAAGGCGGTGACCCGCCTTTTTCAGGTGTCACTGTGGCTTAAATCAGGTTTTACGCTGCGCCCTTGACCGCAATGCCGTGTTCCTCGAAATGCGACTGGAGTTCGCCAGCCTGGAACATTTCCCGCACGATGTCGCAGCCGCCGACGAATTCGCCCTTGATGTAGAGCTGCGGAATGGTCGGCCAGCTGGAATAGTCCTTGATGCCCTGGCGGAGGTCCGCATCGGCGAGCACGTTGATGCCCTTGTAGTCGACGCCGATATAATCGAGCATCTGCACAACCTGGCCGGAGAACCCACACTGCGGGAACTGGGGGGTGCCCTTCATGAAAAGAACGACATCGTTGCTCTTCACTTCGTTGGCGATGAAATCGTTGATACCGCTCATGTCGTAGTCCTTCCTGCTCCCGCTTCAAGGGCCGGGTGTGTCGATTACAGCTAGATAACATGCACGCTGGTGATTTTCATCACCTAAGTGCAACAAAAATTGATGGCTTGCACGGCGGCAACAGGTGGCTGTGACGTTTCAGCTCGACTTGCTGCGGGATGCGGCCGTCCGGCGCCGGCTCACTTGCTTTCTTGCCGGTTTTGCCTTGGTCGCCGGAGCCTTCTTGAAGCGCCCGGTGGTGGCAGAGCGCGTCTGACGCTTCTGACGCTTTGTTGCGGTCGCACCACCGGCCTTCTTCAGAATTTCCTTCAGAACGCTTTCGACCACGCCGCTCACCAATTCGCTGACGAGATTGGCCATGGAATTCTATTCCGGCGCGGAGGTCTGAAGGGCAAGGGCGTGCAGAACACCACCCATATTGCCCTTCAGCGCATTGTAGACCATCTGGTGCTGCTGCACCCGGCTCTTGCCGCGGAAGGCTTCCGCGACAACTTCGGCTGCGTAGTGGTCACCATCGCCGGCCAGATCCCGGATTGTCACCTTTGCGCCGGGAATGCCCGACTTGATCATGTCTTCGATATCACCAGGTGCCATCGGCATGGTCTGTACTCCCTGTATTACTCGGCGGCGATCAGTGTTTCGCCGTCCATGAAGTCAGGGAACCATGATTCATGTACCGAGCGCAATTGCAGAATTGCAAGCGGCCTGGCCGAACCCAGCACCACGTCCGTGCCATCGGTGCCGCCGATCACAGGCGCCGCCACGCCGGCAGCCTTCGCCCGTTCCGCAACCACGGCTGCGTGTTCCGGCTTGACGGTCACGACATAACGTCCCTGGTCTTCGCCGAAGAAGACTTCGATCGGATCGCGGCCGGCAATGGCCGACACCTTGGCGCCAATGCCCGAGGCCATCGCCATTTCGGCAACGGCCAGCGCCAGTCCGCCGGACGAGCAGTCATGCACCGCTGTCGTCAGGCCGTCGGTAATCAGGCTGCGGACGAAATCGCCGGTCTGGCGCTCATGGGCGAGATCCACGTACGGGGCAGGGCCATCAGTGCGGCCATGGATGTCACGCAGATAGACCGATTGGCCGAGATGCGTCCCAAGACCTTCCGGCGCACCGATGAGCAGGATCGTTTCGCCTTCGGCGGCAAAGCGGATGCGGGCCATCTGCGACCAGTTGCCGAGCAGACCAACGCCACCGATGGTCGGGGTCGGCAGGATACCCTGACCGTTGGTCTCGTTGTAGAGCGAGACATTGCCGGAAACGATCGGGAAATCGAGTGCACGGCAGGCTTCGCCGATGCCCTTGATGGCATGGACGAGCTGGCTCATGATTTCCGGGCGTTCCGGATTGCCGAAGTTGAGATTGTCGGTGGCGGCCAGCGGCAGGGCGCCGGTCGCCGTGATGTTGCGCCAGCATTCGGCGACGGCCTGCTTGCCGCCTTCGAATGCGTCGGCCTCAACATAACGCGGCGTCACGTCGGACGAGAAAGCCAACGCCTTGGTCGGATGACCCTCGACGCGGACGACACCGGCGTCGCCGCCCGGCAGTTGCAGCGAATTGCCCTGGATCAGCGTGTCGTACTGCTCATAGACCCAACGGCGCGAGGAATTGTTGGCGGAACCGACCAGCGACAGAACCGCATCGGCGATGTCCGCCTGCGGAATATCACCTGCTGCCAGCGGCACTGCAATTTTCGCCGGCGTCCACGGACGATCGTATTCCGGTGCTTCGTCGCCCAGTTCCTTGATCGGCAGGTTGGCAACTTCCTCGCCTTGATGGATAACGCGGAAGCGCAGGTCGTCGGTGGTCTTGCCAACGATGGCGAAATCGAGACCCCATTTGACGAAGATCGCCTTGGCGACCTCTTCCTTGGCGGGCTCGAGCACCATGAGCATGCGCTCCTGGCTTTCCGACAGCATCATTTCATAGGCCGTCATGCGCTCTTCGCGCACCGGCACCTTGTCCAGCTCAAGCTCGATGCCGAGGCCGCCCTTGGCGCCCATTTCGACGGCCGAGCAGGTGAGACCAGCTGCCCCCATGTCCTGGATGGCGATGACGGCACCGGTCTTCATCAGTTCAAGGCAGGCTTCGAGCAGGCACTTTTCGGTGAAGGGGTCACCAACCTGCACGGTCGGGCGCTTTTCCTCGATCGACTCGTCGAATTCAGCCGATGCCATGGTGGCGCCACCGACGCCATCACGGCCGGTCTTCGCACCGAGATAGACGACCGGCAGGCCGACGCCCTTGGCTTCCGATAGAAAGATCGCATCGGACTTTGCGAGACCAGCGGCGAAAGCATTGACGAGGATGTTGCCATTGTAGCGGGCGTCGAACTCGACTTCACCGCCGACGGTCGGCACACCGAAAGAGTTGCCGTAACCACCGACACCGGCAACGACGCCGGAGACGAGATGGCGGGTCTTCGGATGATCCGGCGCGCCAAAGCGCAGGGCGTTCATCGCCGCGATCGGACGGGCCCCCATGGTAAAGACGTCGCGCAGGATGCCGCCGACGCCGGTTGCAGCGCCCTGATAGGGTTCAATGTAGGACGGATGGTTGTGGCTCTCCATCTTGAAGACGACGCAATCGCCATCATCGATATCAACCACACCGGCATTTTCGCCCGGGCCCTGAATGACGCGCGGACCGGTGGTCGGCAGCGTGCGCAGCCATTTCTTCGAGGACTTGTAGGAGCAGTGCTCGTTCCACATCGCCGAAAAGATGCCGAGTTCCGTAAAGGTCGGCTCGCGGCCGATCAGGCCCAGGATGCGCTGATACTCATCCGGCTTCAGGCCGTGCGAGGCAATCAGATCGGGGGTGATGGGGCGGGTATTGGAGATGGTCATCGTGTGCCGTCAAATCCAGTTGGGAGATCGTTGTGGTCTCTTTATCGCAAGCTGCAGGCGGGTGCGACAGGAAAATCACAGGAATCACATGATGCGGCTTAACTCTTGACAGGCGCATGCCGTTCTTTTTACGTTGAACTCGGTTTCGTGCGACCTGCCGCTCGCGTCCAGCCGGACAAGGTAAATGCACGGATTCTATGATCGAACCCTGTTTCGGGCGGTCATGTCAGCAAGGCGAGCAGTGACATCTTCCACCGCCCTAGATAGGGAACGAAAAATGCGCACATTTCGCGATGCGAAGGTGATGGCAAAAGCGCTGTCCGATGTCCTGGCTCGCAAGGAAATCCGGATCGGCCACAGCGAGAGCCTGGAAATTGTCGCTCGCCAGTTTGGCTTCGAGAACTGGAATGTCCTTGCCTCGAAACTGACAGACGACCCGCCTGAAAAAGCGATTCACAATCTGCCTGAAGGCTGGGGAGCTGCGGGTTCACGTCCGGATTTTTACGACATGGGTGTCGAGAAGACGGGTGGCGGAGCAATTGCCTTCATCAGGAGGAGGCCTGAGACCGAGGGGTTGGACGACGCTGCAAGACCGTTTGGGACCATGATGCAGAGTATCGAGGCCAACCCGTTCATTGGCGGTAAAGTGAGGTTTTCAGCTTGGTTGCGAACCGAGGCGGTGATTTCCGCCGCAACGATCTGGCTGCGTATCGACGACGAGCATGGCAGCGTCAGGTTCGACAATATGGAGTACCGCGAGGAGGATGGTGCGGTCCGGAGAACCAACGGGTGGGTCCACCGCTCGATCGTTCTCGATGTGCCTGAAGCGGCACAGAGCGTTCATTTCGGATTCTACCTTCGCGGAAGGGGCGTCGCATTCGCAAGGGATTTTCTACTTGAAACCGTAGATGATTCCGTTCCGGTTTCCACTGTCGAACTGAAACGGCCAAATGCGCCAGCGGCCAAATCGCTGTTGCTGCGGCCGACAAATCTCGGGCTGGTCTGACAATGCTGCGGGAGGGGGCTTCTCCCTCCCGCGTTCAACAGCAACTCTCGATTAAAGGGTTCTGGCTCTCGTGGTGCAACCGCTGGCCGCGCAGATAGTTCAGGCAAAGCTGTCGTAACCGGTGCGGCCGCTGTCGAGCAGCCGGCGGAGCGTCAGGAAGCCGCGGCGCACCTCGTTGCGGTCGGCGGGCGAGGAGAAGCCGATCCGGACCCGGTGGAAGACGCTGTCGGTCCGTCCGGCTTTGAACTCATCCTCGTCGTCGACCAGCACGCCCTCCTCGAAGGCCGCATGCTTGAACGTCCCGGAAAACCATGGTTCCGACAGTTTCAGCCAGAGAAACGGCACATGCGGGTGCGAGTTGAAGTCGATGCCGGCGAAGATTTCGCGCGCCATCTGTTCACGCGCCCGGATCTCGTCGATGCAGCACGTCCGCAAGCTCGCGGCCTCGCCGCTCAAGACCAGCCGGGCGCAGAGTTCGGCCAGCAGAAACGGCATGCCGCCGCTGACCATCTTGTGGGCGATGCGGATGCGCTGGCTAAAGTGGGGAGGGCAGGCGACCCAGCCGCCGCGCACGCCGGCAGCCACCGATTTCGACAGGCCGCCGACGAGGAATGTCTGCTCTGGTGCCAATTCGGCCAAAAGTGGCATCATATCGCCGGTCATGGCGCCATAAAGATCGTCTTCCAGCAGCCAGACACCATAGCGGCGGGCAATGTCTACGATTGCCTGGCGCCGTTCCAGCGACAATGTCACCACCGTCGGATTTTGCGCCGTCGGCATCAGGAAGGCGAGTTTCGGGTGCTGTTGGGCGCAGACGCGCTCGAAATCGTCAGGATCCAGCCCGTAATCGTCCGTGCGCAGGAGAATCGTCCGCCGTCCGATCAACCCGGCGCTGCGGCTGATCTGGGAATAGGTAATGTTCTCGAAAGCGATCTTGTCGCCCGGTGCCGTGACGGCGGCGATGACGGCGACAGCGCCGGCATGAGCGCCGAGGGTAGGGACGATACGGTCGGGCTGCGGGCGGAAAGAGCCCTTCGCAAGCCACTGGCTTCCCGCAGTAAACCAGTGTGCCGGAAAATCGCGGGCGTAGCTGGCGATATCGGCGTGATGGACGCGGCTGATCTCGCCCAGCACCTTTTCCAGCGACGCGCCCTGGCCGATATCGGGGGCGGCGGTGCTGTCGAACCGGAGTTTTCCGGGGGGGGCCTTCAGCGGCCTTGTTCCGGCAAGTGCAGCCGTCATCGGATCAGGTTGTTCGCTCGGGCGCAATTCGGCCGTGTCGAGCACATAGGTCCCGCGCCCCACTTCACCGCTGACCAGCCCGCGTTCGCGCACCAGATGATAGGCGCGGCCGATTGTCCCGATTGTCACGCCGATATCGAAGGCAAGATTGCGCTGCGGCGGCAATTTCGCACCCGCCGTCAAGAGGCCGCCGGCAATCGCCTGCTCGATCTGATCGGCGATGCGCGCGTACAGTGGGCCCTGGCCTTGGGTTGGGTCTGGCATCCATGTTGTCATGGTGACAATTTCTACATTGCATCGAATTTTGTGTCAATTATCACAATGCAATGTTGAAATGAAACCGTTGCAATCGATAGGATGATGACAATGGGTACAATTTGCACTGATTGCCAAGATCAATGCGTTATGCCGACAGGTGCAATTCATCGGCAAGATCTCGTGTCGAGATTGAAAGCACTCGGTTGGCAGGTGATCGTCTGGATCATCGGGCGTGAAGAAAAGCGGCTCAGCCGCATTGCTCTTTCCGAGCTGACGGATGCCCAGCTTGCGGATATCGGCGTTACGCCCGCCGAAGCGCGCCGTGAGGCGGCGCGTCCGTTCTGGAACTGATCGGATCTGCGGGTTACAGAATTTCCAGCACTTTGGTGTGTGGAAGACAGAGCCTGATGCCTTTCTCGGTGACGACGATGGGTCTCTCGATCAGTTCGGGATGGGCGATCATCGCGTCGATGATCTCCCGGTCCGTCTTGGCGCCGTTACCGAGGTCAAGCGACTGATACAGCGGTTCCCCGGTGCGGAGCAGTTGACGTGGCGTCATATCCATGGCGAGCAGAAGCGCCAGCAGTTCCTCATGGCTCGGCGGTGTTGCCATATAGTCGACAATCGCGGGTTCAATACCGGTTTGGCGGATGATATCGAGCACCGCAAGCGACGTGCCGCAACGGTCATTGTGATAGATCATGGCGCTCATGATTATGCCTTTGGAACTCTATGGTCACGGGTGGAATTGATGGGAACCTGCGATGTCGCGCCTAGCACAGCAAGCAACGCGGCATCATGACAGAGGCGGAACAAGGCTTCCGATTTTATCGCGCCAAAATACTCTCTTTGATTGTGTGGAATCGACGATGAAGTTTTCCGGTTGATTGTCCGGCAAAACATCCAAAAAGAAAAGCTGCAAGAATGCGCGGGCGCGCGGGTTTGCGAGTCTCTTCGGCTGCCGCTTAGCGGCAGCCTGTGCCGCCGGCAGCCCAGCGCTTGATATCTGCCGTCATCCTTGGACCCACAGCTTCGCTGAAGAGCGGACCGAAAGCCTGCAGCCGGGCAGGATGTCCTTCTGCCTGAACCACCGCCAGCGGCCGCGATTCGGGTGAATTGCGCTTGACCAGAAGGATGCGCGGCCGGCCGGAGAAGGAATTGAGTTCCGGGGCAAGGCGATAGGGCTTGAAGGCGGCGTCGCCGGACTTGAACCAGCAGGCGTTGGCGCCCAGCGCCACCCGCTCCATGGTCGGCAAGGCTGCCGTGTTCTGTGCAGGTGCCGGCGGCCGTGGCGACTGGCAGCCGACAAGAAGCACAGCGACGGAGCCGGCGGTAGCAAAGAAACGGAGGAAAGCTGCGGCGCGCATCGGATAGCCTTTGTGATTCGGTCTCGATGCGAGCTTTCTAGCAGAACGACTGTTAAGCAGCGATTACGTCGAGGGCGGACGCGAACAGTGCGCGTCCGTCCGAACCGCCATGGGCGGCCTCGATGAGGTTTTCCGGATGGGGCATCATTCCGAGTACGTTACCCTTTTCATTGATGATGCCGGCGATATCGTTCATCGAGCCGTTCGGATTGGTGCCGGCGGCATAGCGGAACACGACCTGACCATTGCCTTCGATCGCAGTCAGCGTTTCTGCATCGGCAAAATAATTGCCGTCATGATGGGCAACCGGGCAGCGAATGATCTGGCCCTGTTCGTAAGCGCGGCTGAAGTCGGTATTGGCGTTGACGACTTCGAGCTTGATTTCCCTGCAGACGAATTTTAGCGAGGCGTTACGCATCAGCGCGCCCGGCAGGAGGCCCGCCTCGACCAGGATCTGGAAGCCGTTGCAAACACCCAGCACCTTGACGCCGGCCTCGGCCTTGGCCTTGATCGCCTGCATCACCGGCATGCGCGCCGCGATCGCGCCGCAGCGCAGGTAGTCGCCGTAGGAGAAGCCACCTGGAATGACGATCAGATCGACATCCGGTATGTCCGTTTCGGTCTGCCAGATGGTGACCGGCGCCTTGCCGGAAATCTTGGTCAGCGCTGCGATCATGTCGCGGTCACGATTGAGGCCTGGAAGCTGAACGACGGCGGATTTCATGGGTGCGGTTCAAACCTGGATTGGGCCTCGGCAAGCTCGCGCAATTCGAGGCGGTTTTCGATACGGTCAAGGCGATCTTCAATATGCGCGATCGAACCGCGTAGATTGTTGATGTCTCCCTGCATCGTGTGAAACTGGTTGCGCAGAGATAGGTTATCTTGCCGAAGGTCGCGCTGGCCTTCCTTCAGCGAGCTAACATCTGTCTGGATGCGCTTCAGCATTTCGTAGATCAGATTGCCATCAACCGTCGTCATGTGGCGCCTTCAACCTTTACGAGAGTGAGATAGTGTAATTCTCAATCACTGTGTTGGCGAGAAGTTTCTCGCACATGGCTTTGACTTCGGCTTCGGCATTTGCCTTGTCGGCAGTGTCTATCTGCAGATCGAAGACCTTGCCCTGGCGGACATGGTCGATACCCTCGAAGCCGAGAGCGCCAAGGGCGCCCTCGATTGCCTTGCCCTGGGGGTCGAGAACGCCGTTCTTCAGCGTCACTGTTACGCGTGCGTTGATCACTGTCGTCTTTTCCTGCTTATTTTACCAATACCGGGCCGGAGCCGCGGGGCGGTTCGTTCTCGTTCATGATGCCAAGGCGGCGGGCCACTTCCTGGTAAGCCTCGACAAGGCCTCCCATATCGCGGCGGAACCGGTCCTTGTCCATCTTTTCCTTGGTCTCGACATCCCAGAGGCGGCAGCTGTCCGGCGAAATCTCGTCGGCCAGGATGATGCGCATCATGTCGCCTTCGAACAGGCGGCCGCATTCGATCTTGAAGTCGACGAGCTGGATGCCGACGCCGAGGAACAGGCCGGTCAGGAAGTCGTTGATGCGGATGGCGAGCGCCATGATGTCATCAAGTTCCTGCGGGCTTGCCCAGCCGAACGCGGTAATATGCTCTTCGGAGACCATCGGGTCATCAAGCGCATCGGCCTTGTAGTAGAACTCGATGATCGAGCGCGGCAGGACAACGCCTTCCTCGATACCGAGACGCTTTGCCAGCGAGCCGGCTGCCACATTGCGCACGACGATCTCGAGCGGTATGATTTCCACTTCCTTGATCAGCTGCTCGCGCATGTTGAGGCGGCGGATGAAATGCGTGGGAATGCCGATCCGGTTCAGGTGCGTGAAGATATATTCCGAAATCCGGTTGTTGAGCACACCCTTGCCGTCGATGATCTCGTGCTTCTTGGCGTTGAAGGCTGTAGCATCATCTTTGAAGAACTGAATCAGAGTGCCCGGCTCAGGACCTTCGTAAAGGATCTTGGCCTTGCCCTCGTAGATACGGCGGCGACGGTTCATGAATGATATCTCTATCTTTATCGGCGCTCTTGGGCTGCGCACTTGGTATTTTCTAAGGCGGTCCATAACTGAAATGAAACCATTTCACAATCGGCGTCTGATCCGATCCCCCGAATTAGGTCTAGGGTAACATGAAAGTCGCCAAGCCGGAAAACTTCGCATTGCACTTTTGATGGCCTTTTGGTTTATGGGCACAAAGCTAAACGCAAAACGGTTTATTTGGGAGATCGAAGATGACCAATATGCAGGATCGCGAAAAGGCGTTCGAATCGAAATTTGCGCTCGATGAAGAGCTGAAGTTCAAGGCTGAGGCGCGCCGCAACAAGCTTCTCGGTTTTTGGGCGGCCGAGCTTCTGGGCAAAAGCGACCCGGCAGCTTATGCCAAGGAGGTTGTCGCTGCCGATTTCGAAGAGGCTGGCCATGAGGACGTCGTGCGCAAGATCCGCGCCGATTTCGATGCAGCCGGCATTGCGCTGACCGATGACGAAATTCGCCGGAAGATGCTGGAGCTTCTGTCGGAAGCCGTGACGCAGGTCCAGAACGGCTGATACCCGTTCATTGCCGAATCTTTTGAACCGCCCGTCGTTTCGGGCGGTTTTTCTATGCGTGGAAGTCGCCGCGAAAATGGTCGCGCGTGTTTCCCACCGGTATCGCAGCGGGGCGCCAGTTGCCGGCACGGATGAACGTCTCAAGGTCGGCCTTGATCATCGGTCTGGCGAAAGCATAGCCCTGCAACGTATCGCACCCCAGATCTCGCAGGATATGCGCGTGCTGGATGGTTTCCACCCCCTCCGCAACGACCTCAATGCTCAGCGAGTGACCGATATCGATGATCGACCCGACCAGCTTGCGCTGCTCTGCAACCTCGAGTATGGGCCCGACGAGGGCGCGGTCGATTTTCAAACGGCTCGGGCTGAGCTTCATCAGGCCGACGATCGAGGCATGGCCTGTTCCGAAATCGTCGATTTCGATGTCGATGCCGAGCGCCTTCAAGTCGCTGAGGGTTTGCGAGGCGTTTTCATCGAGATCGTCGAGGAAGATCGATTCCAGCAGTTCGAATGATAGCCTCCCGCGTGGGATGCCCAGCCGTTTCAGGCTCTCGATCAGGCCCGGCTCGCGCAGTCGCGGCGAGGAGACGTTGACCGAGATCCGCGGCACTATCAGGCCGTGTTTGTCCCAGTGTTCAAAATCCCTCAAGGCCTGTTCGGCGATGCTCCGGTCGATTGCCGTCAGCGCGTTGATATCCTCGGCGATCTTCAGGAAATAGTCCGGTGCGAGCAGGCCATGATGGGGATGCACCCAGCGGGCCAAAGTCTCCACGCCAGCGAGATCGAGCGTTCGCGCGTCGAACTGGGGCTGATAGAAGGGGACGAATTCACCGTCTTCGAGACCCTTGACGATCTCGTCGGCCGTTCGTTTGGCGTGATGGATCTGCGTTTGCAGCTGCTTGGTGAAGAATTCATAGCGGTTTCGGCCAAGCCCCTTGGCGCGGTAAAGAGCGATGTCGGCGTTCATCAGGGATTGTTTCGCGTCGACCGAGCTGCCGGCCGACCAGGCTATTCCAACGCTCGCACCGAACCGGCAGAGATGCCCGTCATGGACCACCGGCTGGCGCAAGGCATCGATGATCCGGTCGGCAAGACCTGTGACGGCGTCCTGCGTCTGGCAAGCATCGCACAATATCAGGAACTCGTCGCCACCGATGCGGGCGACGAAATCGGCGTCGCCGATGATCGAGGTCAGGACCTGCGCCGTATGCACCAGCATCGCGTCGCCTGCCTGATGGCCGAGCGTGTCGTTGATCTGCTTGAACCGGTCCAGATCGATGTGCAGGATGGCGCAATAGTCCACCTTGTCGGCGATCCATTCGTCGAGACGCTGGTCAAGAAAGCGCCGGTTCGGCAAACCGGTGAGGTGATCGTGCAGAGCATTGTATTCGATACGTGTCCGGGCCGCTTCAAGTTCGAGATTGCGGGCCTCGGCCAGTTGCCTTGCCTGTTCGAGGTCATCGCGCAAGACGACATCCTCGGTCACGTCCCAGTTGGCGCCGATGAGTTTGCGCTCGCCTTCAGCGTCGGTAAAGGTGACGGAACTGGACCGGATATGACGAATTTCTCCGTCCGGGCGCACGATCCTGAAGGCGTTGTGGAAGGGCACGGTCGAGGCCACGCCCGCTTCAACTCTTGCCAGCGCGCCGGCGCGGTCGTCGGGGTGGAGACGTTGCTCGAAGACGGCGCCGTGCTGATTGGCGCTGACCGGCTCAAGTCCGTAGATGCGCAGCAATTGCTCGTCGCGGACGACAACACCGGTGTCCAGATTGGCTTCAAAAACGCCGACCTTTGACACATCCAGAGCAAGCCGCAGCCGCCGCGACGTTTCCTCAAGCCGAGCCTCGGCCTTCTTTCGCTCGGTAATATCGGTATCCGTGCCGATGATGCGGCTCGGTTTTCCATCAGGGTTCCATTCGATCGACGCGCCCCGGCTTTCGATCCAAACCCAATGACCGTCCGCATGGCGTTCACGATACTCGAATGTATTGAAAGCGACATCGCCGTCATCCTGCCGCCGGATACATTCAAGCACATGCTGACGGTCCGCCGGATGCACGGTCTCGATCCAAACGTCCAGCGAGCCATCGACAACCGCATCGGCGCGCATGCCGCGGATGGTTTTCCAGTGGGCGGAATAAAACAGATCGTTGGTGCTGAAATCGTGATCCCAGACCCCTTGATGGGCGCTTTCGAGCGCGTATTTCCATCGGGTCTCGCTTTTCTGCAGCGCCGCCAATGCCTGTTTCAGCGCGTCTATCGATTGAACCTGCAAAATGATCCGGGGCACGTCTTCGGCCGTCTGCGCAAACGAGGCGTGGACCCAAGACGATTGCGTTGGCCTGATCAGGCGGATTTCATAGGGTTTTGACGCGGGAAGGCCTTGCACGATGTTCGCCATTGCCGCATTCACCGTTGAGGCGTCTTCATCATCGATGAACCGGAGGATATGTTCGCCCGTGATCGCCTCGACCGGCAACGCGAGCGCGTCCGCGAAGGCGGTGTTGACGCTGACGATATGGCCTGTCCGTTCGAGCAGGCACAACCCGACCGGTGAAGCCTCGACGAGACTGGCATCATCCAGCAAAGGAATGACCGTTTCCGGTTTTGCCTGATTTCGGTTGTGGCTGGCGGTTTTCACGTGTCCGTCGATCTCGCGTGATTTTTCCGCATCATGACCGACGACAATGAAAGCCCCCTTAATGAAGGGTGGCTAAACTAGCTGTGCAGGTTGTGGGGTCAGGGTTGAAGCCGGTTGAGAAACTGGGCAAAGACCATGGTGCCCTCCGGCCAGGGGCCGTGTCCGGATTCGCTGTTGATATGTCCGGATTCACCCGCATCGACGAGCAGCGAACCCCAGGCGTTGGCCATGTCTCCGGCATGCTCATAAGACCCGAACGGATCGTTGCGGCTTGCCACGACAAGACTGGGGAACGGCAGCGGATCGCTCGGGTAGGGGCCGAACGTCATCAGGTGTTTCGGGCGGATCATCGGATTGGTCACTTCAGGAGGGGCAACGAGGAAGGCACCGGCGATCTTTTTATCAATATGGGGCAGCGCATGAAGGGCGGTCGCCACGCCGAGCGAATGCGCAACGATGACGACAGGTCTTGTCGCCGCGTTGATATCGTCGATCATCCGCTTGACCCAATCCTCGCGGGCAGGCTTGGCCCATTCTGCCTGCTCGACGCGCCGTGCAGAGGCAAGTTTGTTCTGCCACCGGGTCTGCCAATGGTCTGGCCCGGAATTGGTGTAACCGGGTACGATCAGGATATCTGCTTCGGATGCTTTCATGATAATGGCGATTTGCGGTCGCGGAATGCGGAAGTCAAGTGTGTGACGCGCAGATCTGGTATATGCTCTGTGCACGGGAGCGAGTTGTCACGACGCTCCGTGGCGGTAAATACCGCCAATGGCTAAGAGCACGGGTATCGGCCAATGATGCCGGACCCTCTCGAAATACGAATACTGATTGTTCCCGAATGACGTGACGACGCGTGTTCAAGAGGAGAATTGGTCATGACAGCATTTCATGTAATGGCAGGATCCAGCGCCGGGCTCGCACATCCGGAAATACGCAGGATCGGCGTCGCCGACGTCTTCGACGCGCTGCGTCTCGGTTGGCAGGATTTTAACGCAAAACCGTCTCACTACGTCTTTCTCTGCCTCATCTATCCGATTGCCGGCGTCGTCCTTGCCACCTGGAGTTCCGGTGTCAACATGCTGCCGCTGCTGTATCCTCTGGCTTCGGGTTTTGCATTGCTCGGCCCGGTCGCGGCCATCGGTCTCTATGAGATCAGCAGGCGCCGCGAAATAGGAATGGATACATCGTGGCGGCATGCCTTCGACGTGCGCCGTTCTCCTGCGTTGCCATCGATCATTGCGCTGGCTTTTATGCTGCTTGTGCTGTTCGTCGTCTGGCTGCTGGTCGCGCAATCGCTCTACACGCAACTGTTCGGCGATGTGCCGGCGTCATCGCTTTCGGCGCTCTACAATCAGGTCGTTGGAACGGATCAAGGGTGGAGCCTGATCCTGATCGGCAATGCGGTTGGGTTCGTCTTTGCGGTTATCGTGCTTTCGACGGTGGTCGTGTCGTTTCCGTTGCTGCTTGATCGGGATGTCGGCGTCGTGGCCGCGGTCGAAACCTCGGTGCGCGCGACGCTTGCCAATCCGGTTCCGGTCGCTGCCTGGGGATTGATCGTCGCCGCCGGTCTGGTCATAGGCTCGATCCCGGTTTTCGTCGGTCTCGCCGTCATCATGCCGATCCTCGGGCATGCGACGTGGCACCTCTATCGCAAGTTGGTTGTTGTACCGCAAGACAAGTAACAGCTCTGCATGTCACAAACGACAAGTGCCGCCTGACACGGCGGCACTTGTCTTGCGCACATTGCCGGCGATCTACCGGAAATATTTGTAATAGGACGAGATCTGCGCCGAGGTATTGGAGGACGTATCAAGGCGAATGCCGATCTTGTCGCCGCGATACCATTGCACGACACCCGTGAGATGGCCGAACTGGTCGCTCATGATCGAGACGGTCTGGCCGGTCGTTGCGTTGATGTCGAAGTAGAGCTGAAAGCAGATCCCTGCTTCCGACAGGTCCTTGACGATGCCCCGGCTCGATCCGCCCTTGCAGGTGACTTCGCCGGTGAATTTTGTTGTCGTGCGTACGGTCTTGCGTTCGATTGTCTGCTGGTACGGCATGGTCCACCCAACTTTTGCGCTTTCATTACCCCGCAATGTCTCATGGAGCGCTGAGGAAAAGCTTGCGAAATTCGTTCACAATCGAACGAACTGGGTCTAAATCAAACACAAGTTGGATGCGGAGAGCTTTTGGCTCTCCGCGTGGATCGATCAGCCGAAGACACGGCGGAAGATCGTATCGACATGCTTGGTGTGATAGCCCAGATCGAATTTCTCGCGGATTTCCGCTTCCGGCAGCGCTGCGCGCACTTCAGCGTCAGCCAGAAGTTCCTCGAGGAAGTCCGCGCCTTTTTCCCAGACCTTCATGGCATTGCGCTGCACCAGCCGGTAGCTGTCTTCACGCGACACACCCGCCTGGGTGAGGGCCAGAAGCACGCGCTGGCTCATCACCAGCCCGCGAAATTTGTTCATGTTCTTCAGCATGTTTTCCGGGTAGATCACCAGCTTCTCGACAACACCGGCCAGACGGTTGAGGGCGAAGTCGAGGGTGATCGTCGTATCCGGGCCGATGGCGCGCTCGACGCTGGAATGGCTGATATCGCGCTCATGCCAGAGCGCGACGTTTTCCATGGCGGGAACCACCGACATGCGTACCAGGCGGGCAAGACCGGTCAGGTTTTCGGTCAGGACCGGATTACGCTTGTGCGGCATGGCCGAGGAGCCCTTCTGGCCCGGCGAGAAGAATTCCTCCGCTTCCAGCACCTCGGTGCGCTGCATGTGGCGGATTTCGGTGGCGACGTTTTCGATCGAGGAGGCGATGACGCCGAGTGTTGCGAAGAACATCGCATGACGGTCGCGCGGGATCACCTGGGTGGAGATCGGTTCGGCAACGAGGCCGAGCTTTTCGCAGACATATTCCTCCACATGCGGGTCGATATTGGCAAAGGTGCCGACGGCGCCGGAGATTGCGCCGGTGGCGATTTCCGCGCGGGCCGCAACCAGACGGTCGCGGTTGCGGCTCATTTCGGCATAGAAGCGGGCAAAGGTCAGGCCCATCGTGGTCGGCTCGGCATGAATGCCGTGGCTGCGGCCGATGCGCACCGTATCCTTGTGCTCGAAGGCACGGGTCTTCAATGCTGTCAGCACGCGGTCCAGATCGGCGAGCAGCAGGTCGGCGGCGCGCACCAGCTGGATGTTCAGTGTCGTGTCGAGCACGTCGGACGAGGTCATGCCCTGGTGGACGAACCGGCTGTCGGGACCGATAAATTCGGCCAGATGCGTCAGAAAGGCGATGACGTCATGCTTGGTGACAGCCTCGATTTCGTCGATCCGCGCGACATCGAAAGTGGCTGCGCCACCCTTTTCCCAGATCGTCCTAGCGGCTTCCTTGGGGATGACACCGAGTTCGGCCAGTGCGTCGCAGGCATAGGCCTCGATTTCGAACCAGATGCGGAATTTGGTTTCCGGCGACCAGATGGCCACCATTTCCGGCCGGGAGTAACGGGGGATCATGGGCTTCAGCTTTCGTGACGATGGGAGTTGGCTGAGCCTCTAGCAAAGATAGACAGTAATCTCAACGTTGCTGTTCTGGCATACGGCAGGTCAGCCACAGGCTGGTCAGCGCCAGAGCGGCAAATCCGAGCGGCAGATAAAGGCGGATGCCCATGACGAAGAACTGATAGACCGCGCTCGCGGAGGTGAACATGAATTGGTAGACCCAGATGCGGGTGCCGAACGGAGCGTGCCAGCGCGCGTAGAAACTCCGGTAATCCATGGCAAAAAGAAAGGCCGTGGCGGCGATGGTGCAGACGGTCAGACATAGGAAGAATGCCGCAAAGCGGGTCTCCCGGCCTCTGCCGATTGCTAAGAAACGGCCGAAAAAAAGCGCGAACGGCCAGGATACCAGACCGCCTGAGAAGAATAGGAGGAGTATGCCGGGCAGATGCGATGTCTCGGCTGCATTGCGCAGATAGAGCGCCACCAATGCCGACAACGCCATGACCAGACCCCAGAGCGGTGCGCCGACCAGAACCTCGCGCACAGTCGGTAGAGAAGCCCGCATCCGCCGCACCAGCCTCGCAGCCCTGCCTGTTTCGTCCTGCCCGGATGATGTCATGGTGCGGCTGGCGCCGGAACGGCGATCCAGCGGCCGTCGCTTCCTTCGAAACCGAAGCTCAAGACCTGAACGAGGACAACGTGGACCGGTTCGCCCTGCAGCGGATGATGCACCATGACACCGCCGATACGGTAACCCGTCGGACATTTGCGGCTGTCCGGAATGGCCGTGTCGGCGTGCAGCACGCGGTCCGATGCTGTTCCGTCTTCTGTCTGGAAGGCAAGACGAAAGCCGGTCGACTGGGGTGTGACGTCCTTGCAGAGTGCGGAGGGCGCAAGGGGGATTTCATCGAGGGTCAGCGTGAAGTCGCCGCCCACCGGCGGATCGACGGCATATTGCCGGTACGTCAGGCGATGGGGAGCGCTTTCCGTTTCCGTCACCGGATTGAAAGCGGCAAGGAGGCCGGGATTGGTACCCAGATCGAATTTTTGGACGAGCGCAGCGGCCTTTTCGGCGTTTTGCGCGCGTACTTTGGCAAGGCTGGTGTTTTCTGCATCGACGCGCAGCCGGATCGGCGTGCCGGACAGGAACGTGTCCTTGCGGGTATCGATGAAGAAGATATTCGAATAGGGAAAGCCGGAGCCGTCCTGAATGCCGTATTCCTCGAAGGCAAAGACGCTGCCATCCGCCGAAAAACCGATGGGCTGGAGCGAGGCGAAATCGCCGGCGCTGGCCGCATCGGCAAAAAGCGCCGAAGCCAGCAACGCCGCCGCGATCCCGCCTGAAAATCTCACCCTCGGCCTCCTTCGGCGTTGCTGCGCAGAGTGTCGATGGTTTTGCGATAGGCGTCAACATGGCCGCCGCTGAAGATCGCCGAGCCTGCGACGAAGACATTGGCACCGGCGGATGCCGGAAGCGCGATCGTCTCTAGCGCGATGCCGCCATCGACCTGGATGTCGATTGGCCGGTCGCCGATCATCGCCTTGATGCGGCGGATCTTCTCTTCCATGGCGGGGATGAACTTCTGGCCGCCGAAACCCGGATTGACCGTCATCACCAGAACGAGGTCGATCTTGTCGAGCAGGTAGTCGAGCACGCTCTCGGGCGTCGCCGGATTGATCGAAACGCCGGCTTTCTTGCCGAGCGCCTTGATCGCCTGAACCGAACGGTCGAGATGCGGGCCGGCTTCCGCATGGACGGTGATGCTGTCGCAGCCGGCCTTCGCAAAGGCTTCCAGAAAGGGATCGGCCGGCGCGATCATCAGATGGCAGTCGAAATAGGCCTGTGTATGCGGCCTGAGCGACTTGATGACATCCGGGCCGAACGAAATGTTCGGGACGAAATGGCCGTCCATGATGTCGAGATGGATCCAGTCGGCACCGGCAGCAACGACGTCGCGCACTTCCTGTCCAAGGTTGGCGTAATCGGCGGCGAGAATGGAGGGGGCGATGCGGATAGGCAGGGGCATGATATGGGGCTCCAACTGTTTTGCGGCCAATAGCACCGCTTTTCGCGGCAAACAACCGATGTTGCCGCTTTGCCATCGCGCCGGGTCTAGGTTTGCACCGCCCAAACGGGAAGCAGATCGTTTTCCGCAACTGTCGCATCGTGCACACCGCGGGCGATTGCGCGGGCCATGGTGGATGCCGCCGCAGCCCCCAGATCAATGAAATCCTGAACCGAAACGGTTTTGCCGCTTGTTCCGGTCGCCAGCGCAAACACGAGGTCACCGTCAAGCGGCGTATGAGATGGCCACAGCGCGCGGGAAAATCCGTCATGGGCTGCGATCGCCAGCCGTTTTGCCTCGGCCTTGGTCAGCACCGCATCGGTGGCGATGACGGCGATCGTGGTGTTCTGCGTCTCGCTCTGTTTGCCGCGAAACTTGATACGCAGATCGCGGGCATTGTTTGGAAACGGGTGCGGCAAACCGAGGCCGCCGAATTCAGCGTCTTCCTCGAACGGTGCCGACCAGAAATGCCTGCCATCACCGATGGTCGCGGAACCGAGCGCATTGACGGCGACCAGTGCGCCGACGGTGACGCCGTTGCCGAGGATTGTCGACGCCGTGCCGAGCCCGCCCTTGAACGTGGCCGTCAGGGCGCCTGTCCCGGCTCCTGCGGTGCCTGTTGCAAACGCCAGCGCTGCGGCCTGCACTGCCGCATAACCAAGCTCGCGATAGGGTGGGTAGAGCCCCCAATCCTTGTCACCGCCATTGATCAGGTCAAAGAGGATGGCGGTTGGAACGATCGGAATATGCAGGTTTCCGACAGCAAAGCCGCGTCCCATCTTGCGCAGTGCCGCCTGGACGCCCGAGGCCGCATCGAGCCCAAAGGCCGAACCGCCCGATAGAACGATGGCATCGACCGTTTGCACCGTGTTGTGCGGTTCCAGCAGATCGGTCTCCCGTGTACCGGGGGCGCCACCCAGCACCTGCACGGCGGCGATGGCCGGTTGATCGCAGACGACGACGGACACACCGGATTTCAACCGATGATCCTCGGCATTGCCGACCTTGAGGCCACCGACATCGGTAATCGCATTGCGGGCCCCGGTCCGCATCATGGGCTTCCCGAAATAGCCGGAGCGGTGACGAACCGGTTGTTTTGCCATTCCAGGAGGCGATAGGGGTTGTCTGTCAGTTCGTGGCTGGCGTTGAAGCGGATGGGGCCGAGCACGGTCTGGTAGGGGCCTTTGGCCAGTGCATCCAGCACCGGGCCTCCATCCTTGCCGGCCTGGTCCATGGCCTGTTCCAGCAGCGTGACGGCTGCAAATGCAGGAAGAACATAGCCCTCGGGAAGCAGTTTTGCCGCCGTCATGGCATCCACAGTGCTTTTGGCGTCCGGCAGGGTGGCATAATCGGGCAGGGACACCGCCAGGACGCCATTCGCCAGGGGAACCGGCAGGTTTGCCGCGTCCAGCGTTTCGCCGCCCATCAGCGTCAGCGCCACCTGTTCGGCAGCCGCATCGCGCGCGATGATCGCGGTATCGGCCCGGTCGCCGCCGGTGAACACATGTGTCGCACCGCTCTTGGCGAGCCTTCGGACAAGGCTGACCTGCTGTTCCTGCGCGGGGCGATAGGTGTCGGAAAAGGTCGGGGTGAGGCCGATTTCGGCCAGTGCGCTGCGCACACTTTCCACCAGTTCGCGGCCGTGTATCGTTCCGTCCTCGATCAATCCGAGCGGTTCGTTCTTCCAGCGCGACAGAATGATCTCCACCACCTTGGCCGCTTCGGCCTTGGCGCTCGGTACCAGCCGGAAGAAGGGCCATTTCTTCTTCAGCGCGTCTTCCATCAGGATATCGGAGCGCACGCTGAGCGTCAGCGCCGGAATGCCGGCCTCGGCCAGTGCCGGCAGCGCCGCCTCAAGGCTTTCCGTGCATAGAAAGCCGATCGCCGCCTCTGCACCGCTGGCGAGCAGCGCCTTTGTCAGGCTTTCTGAATCCTTCGGCTCGCAGGTTTCTGCGATGGCGATGATTTCCGAACCGCGATCCTCCGCCTGAAAGCGGGCGCCGTCCAGTATCTGCTGCCCGAGAAGCGCAAACGGTCCGTCCACTGGTGCAACGACGGCGATCTTCAGGCCTGCAGCCAACGCGGGGGCGGCCTGCACCGATCCGGCAATAACAAGGCTGGCAAAAATCGAACGGAACATGCGCTTATCCAGTTGAGAATGCCCATGTTTTAAAGATGTGACAGCAGCGGTCAAAGGAAAAGATCGCAACATGCGCCGGTGGGATGACAATTGCCGTCAATGAGGAAGAAAAACCAGACGATGGGTTTCATATTTCGTTGCAATGTCTATGTGTTAAAAACGTACATCGATCTGGAGACTGCCGTGTTGGACAAGACCCAACTGGACCCGCTGACCTACCGTGATGCCATGAGCCGGCTGGCCGGTCACGTGCATATCGTCACGGCCGCGCATGAGGGCGTGCGGCGCGGCGTGACGATCACGGCTGCCTGCTCGGTCTCCGACGACCCGGCGACACTGCTGGTCTGCCTCAACGGCGCCAATCCGCGCAATGACATCTTTGCCGAAAGCGGCAGCTTCGGGCTCAATCTGCTCGGTGCCGAACAGATGGATCTCGCGCATGTCTTCTCCGGCAAGAATCATGTCGATCCGTCAGAGCGCTTCTCTCATGGCACCTGGGGCGAACTGAAAACCGGCGCGCCGATCCTTGGCGAAGCCGTTGCGGCGTTCGATTGCCGGCTGATCGACATCAAGACCATTGCCACCCATATCGTCCTGTTCGGACAGGTTGTCGCCGTCACGCTTGGCCAGCAGAAACCGGCGCTCGTCTATCTGGACCGGGACTACCGCACGTTATAGATTTCCTCCAAGGGAGCCGAGGAAACATGACGACATATGCGAATGGCGCACTGCCTGCCTCCATCGCGGAGACGATGGAGATGCTGGAATCCGGCGACTACCTCGCCGGCACCGCGCTTTCGACCGTGCTTTTCCTGTCTCTGAGAATGAAACGCCCTTTGTTTCTCGAAGGTGAGGCGGGCGTCGGCAAGACCGAGATCGCCAAGGTTCTGGCCAAGGCGCTCGGCCGGCCGTTGATCCGGCTGCAATGTTACGAAGGCCTCGATGTTTCCTCTGCCGTCTACGAATGGAACTATCCGGCGCAGATGCTGGAGATCAGGCTGTCGGAAGCGGCCGGGACCGCCGATCGCCAGACGGTGGAAAGCAATATCTTTTCGGAGAAATACCTGATCAGGCGCCCGGTGCTGCAGGCAATCTCGGCTGAAGCCGGCAAGGCGCCGGTGTTCCTGATCGATGAGCTTGACCGCACCGACGAGGCGTTCGAGGCGTTTCTGCTCGAAGTGCTGTCCGATTTCCAGGTCACCATTCCCGAACTCGGGACGATCCGGGCACAGGAGCCGCCGATCGTCATCATCACCACCAACCGCACCCGCGAGGTCCATGATGCGCTCAAGCGCCGCTGTCTCTACCATTGGGTCGATTATCCGAAGGCCGCACAGGAACTGGAAATCATCCGCCGCAAGGTGCCGGGCTGCAACGAACGCCTGTCGCGCGAAATCGTCGGTTATGTGCAGCGGCTCAGAACCATCGATCTGTTCAAGAACCCGGGCGTTGCCGAAACCATCGACTGGGCGACGGCGCTGACCGAACTCGATCGCCTGGCACTCGATCCGGAAACCATCTCGGATACGCTCGGCACGCTGCTGAAATACCAGGATGACATCGCGCGGATCGAGGGGAGCGACGGCCGAAAGATCCTCGATGACGTCAAGGCCGACCTCCTGGCGGCGGGATAATCTCATGGCAAAGGCAGCCCGCACGAGCGACGGCGCCATTCTGCCACCCTTGTCTGAGGGCGACGGGCGGTTTGCCGACAATATCGTCTTTTTCGCCCGCGCCTTGCGCAAAGCGGGTTTGAAGATCGGGCCGGGGGCGGTTGCCGATGCGATCGAAGCCGTCGCGCTGATCGGGATCGGTTCCCGCGACGAATTTTATGCCACGCTGCAATCGATCTTCGTCAAGCGCCATGAGGATCAGCCGCTGTTCGATGAGGCATTCCGGCTGTTCTGGCGGTCGCGTGACCTGATTGGCAAGATGATCGCGATGATGTCGCCGGTGGCGCCCGATTCTCGCGAGAAAGCACGCCGCCGGGCAGGAGAAGCCCGTGTCAGCGACGCCCTGTTTGCCGATCGTGATGTGCCGCGCCCGGTGCGCGACGAGCCGGATATCGAGATCGACGCGCGGTTTACCGCGTCCGGCCGGGAATTGCTGCGCAGGGCGGATTTCGCCCAGATGTCTGCGGCCGAGATTGCCGAGGCGAAGAAGGCTTTGTCGGCACTGATTCTGCCGATGGATCAGGTGAGGATGCGCCGTTTTCGCGCCTCGCACCGGCCGCGCCGCATCGATCCGCGTGCGACGATGCGCGATGCGATGAAAACCGGCGGCGACCTCATCCTGCCGCGCTTCCGCGAACCGAAAACCATCCATCCGCCGCTGGTGGTGCTTGCCGATATTTCCGGATCGATGAGCCAGTACACGCGTATCTTCCTGCACTTCCTGCATGTGCTGACGGAAAAGCGCCGCCGCGTTCACACGTTTCTGTTCGGCACCCGGCTGAGCAATGTCACCCGGCAGATGAAGAACCGCGATCCCGACGCGGCGATGGACGATTGCATCCGTGCGGTCAGCGACTGGTCCGGCGGTACGCGGATCGGCGAGACGCTGCATGAATTCAATCGCCTGTGGTCGCGCCGGGTTCTGGGGCAGGGCGCTATCGTGCTTTTGATCACCGACGGGCTGGAGCGCGACGACGCCGGTGAACTGGAAAAAGAGATGGACCGCCTGCACCGCTCCTGCCGCCGCCTGATCTGGCTCAATCCGCTGCTGCGCTTCGATGGGTTCGAGGCGCGGGCCCGCGGCGTCCGGGCCATGCTGCCGCATGTTGACGAATTCCGCGCGGTGCATAATCTTGAAGCCGTGTCCGATCTGGCAGAGGCGCTTTCCGGAAGAATTTCACGCGATGCCGATCCCCGCCGCTTCCTGCGGTACTGATGGCACAACAGGAGGAAAGCATAATGCTAGGCCAGCCTCTTTATCCCGATCCGTTGACGGTTGCCGAGGAATGGCATGCCGATGGACGTGGCGTTGCCATCGCAACCGTCATCGAGACCTGGGGCTCGGCGCCAAGACCGGTCGGCAGCCATCTGGTGATCGACGCGCAGGGGAATTTTCACGGCTCCGTTTCCGGTGGCTGCGTGGAGGGCGCGGTGATTGCCGAAGCAGCCGACGTGATCGCCTCTGGCACGGCACGAACTCTCGAATTCGGCGTGGCCGACGAGACCGCCTGGCAGGTCGGCCTGTCCTGCGGCGGCCGTATCCGCGTCTATGTCGAAAGGCTGGCATAAACGATGTTGCTGGAGCATCTGCACAGGTTGAACATGGCGCGCGACGCGCGACTGGCGGCGGTCACCATCACGCCGCTTGAGACGGGCAAGGCTCGGCTTTTCCTGGAAGGAGAGGCTTACGATCCCTCCGTTGCGCCAGCCGTGGACTTGGCGCTGCGCAGCGGAAAATCCGGTCTTGCCGAGATCGACGGACAGGCTGCATTCGTCAACGTCTATCTGCCGCCTCCGCGTATCGTCGCCATTGGCGCGGTTCATATCTCGCAGGCGCTTGCCGTCATGGCGGAGGTCGCCGGGTTCGACTTGACAATCATTGATCCACGCAGCGCCTTTGCGACGCCGGAGCGTTTCCGGCAGACAAGGCTGCTTGCCGAATGGCCGGAAGACGCGCTTCAACACACGCCGCTCGATGCCTATACGGCGCTGGTGGCAGTCACCCACGATCCCAAGATCGATGATTTTCCCTTGTCAAAGGCGCTGCAAGCCGGCTGCTTTTATGTGGGGGCGCTCGGAAGCCGCAAGACCCATGCCCGCCGGGTCGAGCGGCTGGTCAAGCTGGGGGTGGACGAGAATAGCATCGCCCGCATTCATGCGCCGATCGGCCTCGATATCCGCGCGTCCAACCCCGCCGAGATTGCCGTCGCCGTTCTTGCCGACATCATCCAGACGCTGCGGACGCGCGATGTAGCGGCCGGGAAAGGACGTGCCGAATGAAGTTTGGCCCTGTTCCGGTCGCAGATGCGGAAGGCGCCGTTCTCGCGCATGCGGCCAAGCTGTCCGAGGGGCGCCTGTCCAAAGGACATGTCATTTCCGCCGCCGACATGGCGATGCTCGAAGCGGCGGGTTTTTCCGAAGTCATCGTCGCTCGCCTGGAGCCCGGCGATCTGCTGGAGGACGAGGCTGCCTCGCGGATAGCGGCGGCGATCGATCGCGATCACCTGACCTTTTCGCAGGCGGCAACCGGGCGGATCAATATCCACTCTGCGGTCGATGGTCTGTTCGTTGCCAGCCGCTCCATCGTCGACCGGCTTAACCGCATCGATCCGGCCATCACGCTCGCCTGCCTTGCCGATCATGTGCCGGTCCGATCCGGCGATATGGTGGCGACCATCAAGATCATCCCGCTTGCCGTTTCAGGGCGGTTTGTCGACGAAGCCGCAGCGCTTCTTCGAGCCGGGCAGGCTTTCAGCGTCAAACCGTTCTGCGGGCGCCGTGTCGGGCTGATCGCAACCCTGCTGCCGTCGCTGAAACCCAGCGTGATGGACAAGACGCGCCAAAACCTTGAAGCGCGCTTGCTGATGTCCTCGAGTGTGCTGGTGCAGGAAAAGCGTGTCCCGCATACGGCGGAAGCCGTGGCGTCGGAGATTTTTGAGGGCACGCGACGGTTGGAGATGATCATCGTCTTTGGCGCTTCTGCGGTTGCCGATGCCGGCGATGTCATTCCAGCCGCCATCCGGCTTGCGGGCGGGACCGTTGAACATGTCGGCATGCCGGTCGATCCGGGCAATCTTCTGGTCCTCGGCAGGGTCGGGGATATCCCGGTGATCGGAGCGCCGGGCTGCGCCCGCAGTCCGAAGGAGAACGGCTTCGACTGGATCTTGAACAGGATCTTAGCCGGCGAATGGCCGACGGTGGAGGATGTCACCGGTCTCGGTGTTGGTGGCCTTCTGATGGAAATACCGACGCGGCCCTTGCCCCGCGCGCTGACCGTTTCCCAACCGAAGGAAGTTTCCGTCGCCGCCGTTGTGCTCGCCGCTGGCCGGGCGTCCCGCATGGGCGTCTCAGGGCAGCATAAGCTGCTGGCGGAGTTTGATGGTGTACCGCTCGTGCGCCGCAGCGCCCAGGCGGCGCTTGAAGCCGGTGTTCGGCGCGTTTTGGCAATCACCGGCCACCGGCAGGCGGAAATTCGCGCTGCACTGGCTGGACTTGACGTTATCGCCGTTGAAAATGCCGGCTATGCGACGGGCATGGCCTCGTCATTGATCGCCGGGGTGAACGCCGTCGGCAATGAGGCCGACGGGGTGCTGGTCATGCTGGCCGACATGCCATGGGTGTCTGCCGGAGACCTTGCCGCGCTGATGTCGGCGTTCAAGGCCGGGCAGGGGCGGGTTATCGTTCGTGCGGTGTCCGGTGGAAAACGCGGCAATCCGGTGATCCTGCCGCGATCGACATTCGACGCGATCCGGCAGTTGCAGGGTGATATCGGCGCGCGTCACATCATCGAAACTTGCGGACTGCCGGTGGTCGATGTGGATATCGGGCCGGCTGCACATGTTGATCTCGACACGCCGGAAGCGGTCATCGCCGCCGGTGGCATACTGAAAGGCTGATTCGATGGACAATGCGGCAATCGAGGAGATGTTTTCGGCACTCGGCCCGGTGACGGTCAAACGCATGTTCGGCGGCAAGGGCATCTATTTCGAAGGCCGGATCCTGGCGCTGGAAGTCAGCGGCGACATCCTTTTGAAGGCTGACGCCGGCAGTGCCGGCGAATTCGAGGCGGCCGGCAGTTCGCAGTGGAGTTATGACGGCAAGGGAAAGCCGGTGAAGATGCCCTACTGGTCTATCCCGGAAGACGCTTTCGATGATCCCGACGAAATGGCCCGCTGGGTCCGGCTTGCCCATGAGGCAGCCTTGCGCGCTAAGAAGTAGCGAGCTTCCGCAGCGCCATGACCGCATCCTGCGCAAACAGCGACAAGGGTTGCGGCAGGTCGTCGAGGGGATACCAGCCGATCTCGGAGAGTTTGTCGGGTTCCATCAACTGTGGTTCGCCTGAAAAATCGTCCGTCACATAGATCAGCGAAATCCAGTGCTGCCGGTCTGCCTCTATCCGCTGCTCACTGAGGCAAAGAAACCGTGCCGAATGAATTTTCAGTCCGCTTTCTTCTTCCGCCTCGCGTCGGGCGGCGTCGGCTACCAGTTCCATATGATCGACCTTGCCGCCGACAATGCTCCAATGTCCGGCTTCCGGTGCTTTCAGCCGCTTGCAAAGCAAAAGCTTGCCGTCATTGAAGACGACAAGCCCTGATCCCACACCGGGAAAGTCTATGCCTGGATGTGCCATGCGACTGCGTAAAGGCTCAAGCCTTGCCGGCAATCAGCATGAAGGCCGGAATATCGTCGCCAAAGCCGACCGGCGTAGGGCCGTCGTCCTGGTCGCGGCGATAACGGTTGCGGCGATCGCGGTTATCGTCATTGGCAGGATTCGGCTGGGGAGCAGGACGGTTGCTGTTACGGCCGGCATTCTGCGGTTTCGTTTCTGCCTTGCGTTCTGATCTCACAGGTTCTGCCTTTGCTACTACCGGTTCGAGTGGGGCTGCTGCGACTGCCGGACTATCGTCCGATTTGATGTCCGATTTGTGACTGGCCACCGGACGGGGAGCGTGATCGCGATCCCTGTCGTTGCGCCGGCCACCGCGCTTGCCGTCACGGCCGCCGCGCTCAGGCTTGCTGCTCTCGTGACTTTCCATCGGAGCGGGCAGGGCGGAAAGGTCGCCGTTCAGCCATTCGATCTTCTTGTCGATCAGCTTTTCGATGGCATCGACGAATTTCGTGTCGCGCTTGGAAGCCAGCGTAAATGCGGCACCCGAACGGCCGGCGCGGCCGGTGCGTCCGATGCGGTGAACATAGTCTTCCGCATGGATCGGCACGTCAAAATTGAACACGTGACTGACATCCGGTATGTCGAGACCGCGGGCGGCGACATCGGAGGCAACCAGCAACGTGATTGCATTGTCCTTGAAGCCCGCAAGCATTTTCGTGCGCGAACTCTGATCCATATCCCCGTGCAGAGCGCCGACTGAGAAACCGTGACGCGAAAGCGAGCGGTACAGTTCGGCAACATCAAGCTTGCGATTGCAGAAGATGATGGCGTTCTTCAGGTCATCCTGCTTCTGGATCAGATCGCGCAGGACTGCGCGCTTTTCGTAATCCTTGCTGTGCGTAGCAACCAATCGCTGCGTCACGGTCGTTGCCGTCGAAGACCGTGTCGAGACCTCGACGCGCTCGGGGTTTTGCAGGAAGCGGTCAGCGAGCTTCTGGATTTCCGGCGGCATGGTTGCCGAGAAGAACAGGGTCTGGCGCGTGAACGGGATAAGCTTGGCAATACGTTCGATATCGGGGATGAAGCCCATATCGAGCATGCGGTCGGCTTCGTCGATGACGAGGATTTCAACGCCGGTCATCAAAAGCTTGCCGCGTTCGCAATGATCGAGCAGGCGGCCGGGCGTGCAGATCAGCACGTCGGCGCCACGCTCAAGCTTGCGGTCCTGCTCATCAAACGAGACGCCACCGATCAACAGGGCGACGTTGAGCTTGTGGTTCTTGCCGTATTTTTCGAAGTTTTCGGCGACCTGGGCTGCCAGTTCGCGCGTCGGCTCCAGAATGAGCGTCCGCGGCATACGAGCACGGGCGCGGCCCTTTTCCAGAAGCGTCAGCATCGGCAGCACGAAAGATGCCGTCTTACCCGTACCCGTCTGGGCGATGCCCAGAATATCACGCCGCTGCAGAGCTGGCGGAATCGCGCCTGCCTGGATCGGTGTGGGGATGGTGTAGCCCGCATCTGTCACTGCGGTGAGAACTTTTTGGCTCAGGCCAAGGTCTGAAAAAGTGGTCAAAGGGAAATCTGTTTCCGTTCCGGTTCGGTCGAACTCTGGTCAATCGGCGCATGCGTGAACTGCCGTCGCTGGGGCTCTTAGTCCCATAGCCAAGCAAAGTCAAGAAAACCGGGCAATTTGATCGGCGAAAGAGTCAATAATGGACTGCCGGCAACAGGATAGCGGAAAAACGCCTGCCGTTACGTCAAGAGCCGCCGCGCGGCCATCAAGTTCAATTGATGTAGTGGCTGAGCTTGATGCCTGCGGTCAAAAACCGCATCGGATCGACCGCCTGGCCGTTCAGGCGAACCTCGTAATGCAGGTGCGGGCCGGTGGAGCGCCCGGTACTGCCGGAGCGGGCGATGGTCTCGCCAGTTGTTATCCTATCGCCGGCGTTGACCAGAATGGCCGACAGGTGCGCGTAGCGGGTGGTGATGCCGTTGCCGTGGTCGATTTCGACCATATTGCCGTAGCCGCCGTTCTTGCCGGCTGTGATCACCGTGCCGGGCGCCGTTGCAACAATCCGCGTTCCGGTCGGTGCCCGGAAATCGATGCCGGCATGCAGCGCCAGCCGGCCAAGGAATGGGTCGAGGCGGTTGCCGAAGGTGCTGGTAATGTCACTGGCCGGCGACGGATTGTTGAACGGCAGCTTTCTTGCCTGGCTGCGAACATTTTCCAGGCGGGCAAGCGCCGTGTCGAGCCCAACCAGCGAATTGTCGAAGGCCTCCGTCGTTTCGGGCTCAATGAAGGGGCCGCCGACAGCTTTGTCATCGCCCGCACCGGGCGCGGTTTCCGCTGCCGCGGTCTCATCATTAGCCAGCTTTACGCCGGTGCGTGCAAGGATCGTCTTGATCGCATCGGTCGCCTCCGAAGCACCCGCCGTCAGGTTGTCGATACGCTCCTTTTGCTCCCGTTCGATATCCTTCAGCGACAGTGTCACCTTCGAGAAGAGCCTGTCGGCCCGGTCGGACATGCTTTCCTGCCCGGTTGATGCGGATTGCGGCGCATAGGCGAGCGCCATCTTCCGCTGCGGCGGCTGGCTGCCTATGCCGATCAACCGCTCGATGGCCTTCAGGCCGCCACTGGCGTCTGCACGTTTCTCATAGGCCAGGGGCGCTGTCCCGGACGGCTGGGCATCCTTGCCGGCGATGCCGGATTCTTCTGCGCGGTCGAGCAACGTTCCAAGGCGGCCATGGCGGGAGGACAGCGCCATCTGCTGCTGCAACAGCTTTTCGACCTTGTCTTCGACAACCTGCTGATCGAGAAGCTGGCGGCTGGTGACGCGGTCGACCTGCGCGCGCAAAGCGGCGATCCGGTCTTCATATTCGTGCTGCATGCGCGCCTGGCGCGCCATCGTGCCGCCAATCAAGTCGTCGCGCAGCACAAGGTAGGAGGTTGCAGCGAGATAACCGATCGAAAAAACGGAAACGAAACAGACCGAAAGCGCAGCCATCCAGGGCTGAAAGGTCATGTGGCGAACCTTGTCGCCGCTTGCCAGAATGATGATGTGCTTTTGTGCGCGCTTGCCGAAAACCCGGCTTTCCGTAGACACCAACTCACCCCCACCGCGTGCGATTCTGCCCGTTCTGATGGGGCCGATTAGACACTGTTAAGGTTAACAAAGCCTTGCCGGAGGGGCTTTGCGAAGGCCTGTCAGCTGTTCACCGAGGCTGTCATCGAGCGGTAGAACGATGGTGTCAGGCCGGCTTCGGCACGGGCGATATCGTTGAAAGGCGCCTTCAGCGGACCGCGAAAATTGGCCCTGACCAGGGCCTGAAATGCGGCGGCCGGGTCTTTTTTCTGGCGCGCGCAAAGAAAGCGGAACCATTTGGCACCGACGGCGACATGGCCTTTCTCGTCTTCGTAGATCACATCGAGCACCGCAGCGCTTTCCATATCGCCGGCCTCGCGCATCTTCGCTTGGAGGGCGGGCGTCACGTCGAGGCCGCGCGCCTCGAGAATCAGCGGCACGACCGCCAGCCGCGCCGTGAGGTCGTTGCGCGTGTTATGGGCTGCCTGCCAGAGCCCGTCATGGGCGGGCAGATCGCCATAGTCGGCGCCAAGCTGGCGCAGGCGATCACGCACCATGCGGAAATGCTTGGCCTCCTCGAAGGCCACCGTCATCCAGCCGTCGAAGAACGAGTTGGGAACGGGTTCCGTGGCAAAGCGGGCGACGATATCAAGCGCCAGATCAACGGCATTGAGTTCGATATGGGCGATAGCGTGGAGGAGCGCGATCCGGCCCTTGTCGGTGGTCAGCGCCCGCTTTGGCATTTGCCTCGGCGGTATCAATTCCGGCTTTTCAGGTCTTCCGGGGCGATCCGGCACGGCCATATCGAGCGGCGATCGCAAGGACAGGGTTCGCCCGCTCCAGCGGCGGGCCGTTTCCTGGGCAAGCAGCGTCTTGATATCCAGATCGGCCGCACGGATTGCGCGGACTGCTCCGTCACGAAGACTGCGGATCGCCGGAAGGCTCGGCGTTGTCACTCCGTGGCGTCCGCAAGGCCGATGGCAGCGGCCAGCACCTCTTCGGCGTGACCTGCGACCTTCACCTTTGGCCAAATGCGCCGGACGACGCCATCGGGGCCGATCAGCAGGGTTGTGCGTTCGACCCCCATATATTTGCGGCCGTACATGCTCTTTTCGACCCAGACGCCATAGCTGGTCAGGACGGCCAGATCCTCATCCGAGGCGAGAATGACCGACAGATCGTATTTCTTGGCGAATTTGTCGTGCTTCTTTACCGAATCGGGAGACATGCCGATCACGACAGCGCCTGCTGCGGAAAACTGGCTCAAGAGCGCCGTAAAGGCGATCGATTCGGCGGTGCAGGCGCTGGTGTCGTCCTTTGGGTAGAAGAACAGCACGACCGGCTGTCCCTTGAATTGCGACAGCGAAACCGTGCCGCCGCCATCGCGAGGCAGGGTAAAATCCGGTGCAATCGCGCCTTCGCTCAGGTTCGCCATGGTTCTTCCTTTATTTTGGGGCATGTGCCGCACACGTTTGTCGCAAGAGACATATCCAATCGGAACCCGGCCCGTCCAGCGCTCAAGGGACCGGGAATGTTTCGGCACAGGGAAAATGGCTTGAAGGGCAGGCATTGTTTGCCCCCAGAGCGTTGTTTCACTACTGTACAACGAATGCAGATACCGAACGGTGCTTCGGTGCGCCATTGGCGTTTTCGGGCGATAACTTAGGGTAAATCTACCGCATGCCGCATGTTTGGGCAGCTGGGCGTAGAGCCGCTGATACCGTGCAGCGGAATCGAAGCAGATTGGAAAATACCGCATGATTCTTTTTCACGTTTCCGGAGGCCTCCGGCGCTGATGAATGAAATCCGCGGCGAAAAAGTGTCGTTTCGCAAGGAAGACATTGTTGCCCTGCATTCCCTGCCGTCGGCGCAGGCGCATGAACCGTACATTGTTCATGCGCCGCAAAAACGCGGACTTGCACGTCTCGTCTTCACGACAACGATCCTTATCAGCGCAATTTTCCTGTTTTTTGGCGCGGCCGTTCTGGCGGCGATAGAGGGCGGGTTCCTCGACGGGCCGCTCAATGCGCGGGCGCAGACCGCGCTGAACTCGGCAATCGGGAACGCATATCATGCCGAGGTCGGCAGAACCGTGTTGCGCGTGACGTCGACTGGTGCACTGGCACTCAAGGCGCAGAACGTAACGCTGGTGGAGAATGCCTCCAACAAACGACTGGTGACCACCAATTCGGTCTTTATCGAACTCAATCCGCTGGCCTTGCTGACTGGCCGGATCGCTGTGTCGCGGTTGGAGGCCGAGGGTGCGACGCTCGATCCGTCTCTTCTGCCCCAGGGCAAGCCGATCGATCTGACGGCAATTCGCGTTGATGGCGTTGCCACCGGTCTTGAAGCCGTCTTCAACCAGATGGACAGCATTGCGCAACTGATCGGCCGTAGCAATACCGATATCGTGCGCATCGCAGACCTGCAGCTGTCCTTTGCTGGTCCACGTCTGCGGGCCATCCCAGTTGTGGTGAAATCCATCGATTTCAGGCGCAGTGACGACGGTTCCATGCAGATCGACGGGCTTTTTACCGTAGACGGAGAATCGGCGGAATTGCATCTTCGCGCCGGCCACGAGAACGGACGGATAGCCACCATCGACGGTGCTGCAACCGGACTGCCACTGGCCGCCTTCCTCTACCGGAACCAGACCGGGACGGAACAGGCATTCGGGATCAGGAGCAGCGCTGATCTGAGTATCCAGGCGACACGCGCCGGTGACGGTGTGACGCCGGCCCTGCACCTGAAAGGTCAATCGGCGGACGGTGTGTTTGATGCCGGCGGGTTTTCGTCGGAATTGAAGCCCTCCGAAGTCAACATAACCTATGACTTTGCCCGCGACAGAGTGGAAATTCTTCCGTCCATGGTGCGGATCGGCCGGTCGACGTTTCCGTTTACCGGGGCGATTGCCGATCTCGATCCCGCAGCGGCAGCCGGTAAACAGGGGTTCTCGATCGATCTTCTGTTGCAATCGGCCAACTCGTCTCCTGTCGATGTTCCGGAGGCTCCACTGATCTTCGATGCCAAGGCACAGGGGCGATTCCTGCCGGAAACGCATGAACTGGTGTTTGAAGAACTGACGGTGTCGAGCGGTCTCGGTACGGCTGCCGGTTCGCTCTCCATGACGTTCGGGGATACGTCTCCACAGATCAGCTTTGCTCTCTTGACCAGCAAGATCCAGTCCGCTGCGGTCAAGCAGCTGTGGCCCTGGTGGGTTGGAAAGACGGCGCGCCGGTGGGTGGTCAACAATATCTTCGGTGGTACGGTGACCGACGGCAGGATCGAGGTTTCCTTGCCGATGGGGCGCATAACCCGGACTGTCGGCCCGGTTGACCTGAATGCCGACGAGCTGAGCGTCCAATTCAATATCGATGATGCCCGCGTCAATCTTGCCGGCGATATCCCGCCGCTGCGTGACGCCGCCGGCGCTTTCAAACTGAAGGGCGAGCGCCTCGATGTCGATATCCAGAGGGGGGCGGCCTACTTCCCCTCCGGACGATCCGTCACCTTGAATGGTGGCGATTTCGTCATCCCCAATACCTACGAAAAACCGCTGATCGCGGAAATGAAGCTCGATGTTGGCGGGCAGGCGGATGCGATTGCCGAATTGGTCAGCTACCGGCCCATTCTTGCCTTGCAGCGGACACCCTTCAAACCGGAGGATTTTTCCGGCGAAATGACGGCGCGGGTTGGAGCCCGGTTCGGTCTGGTCACCGCTCAACAGCCGCCACCGCCGCAATGGCAGGCCGAGATGCTGCTTGACGGCGTTACCGTCAATAAACCGATGGCAGGACGGGCAGTCTCCGACATCAAGGGGAGCTTGCGGATCGACCCGCAGCAGGCCGTGCTGGAGGCGAAAGCCAATGTCGATGGCGGGATGATGGACATTTCGGTCGTCGAACCCGTCGGTGCGGACAGCACCGCCAAGAGAAAACGGGAGATTTCCGGGACGCTCAATGACGAGGTGCTTGCCAAGCTCGCTCCCGGACTTTCTGGGATCGTCAGCGGTCCGGTGGCGCTGGATATCCAGATCGACGATACCGACCGGCAGATGGTTTCGGCGGATCTGGGTCGTGCTTCGATTTCGCTTCCCTGGATCGGCTGGTCGAAAGGGGCGGGGATTGGTGCAAAGGCGACGTTTTCGGTCTTGGTCACCGACGATGTGGCGCGCATCGACGATCTGAAGCTCACCGGTGACGGCTTTGGTGCCAGCGGCGCGCTTGCGCTTGACAAGTCAGGCTTGAATTCCGGCGAATTCTCATCGGTACAACTCTCCAAAGGCGACAGTTATGCCGTCAATATCAAACGGCAGAAGAGCGGCTTTGCGGTCAGCGTCAACGGCAGTTCCGCCGATATCCGGCCGATCATTGAAAGCATGCGCAATGCGCCGGGCGGCGATGATGGTGACGGCAAGCGCATCGCCATCGATGCAAACCTGCAGAAGGTGACGGGCTTCCACGCGGAGACCCTTTCCAATGTCAATCTGAGCTATGCGGCCAGAGGCCGGCAGATCGATGCCGTCGATCTTTCGGCAGTGACGGACAGCGGCCAGGCCGTGGTTGCCAAACTGACGAAAAACGGTGCCGACAACATTCTGGAGCTGACCAGCGGCGATGCGGGGTCACTCGCCAGGTTTGCCAATATCTACAGCAACATGCGCGGCGGTCTGCTGAATCTGAAGCTGCGCGATCGGGGTGGCAGTTCATGGCGGGGAAATGTCGATATCCGCAAATTCTCCCTCGTCAACGAAGCCAGGCTGCAATCGATCGTCTCCACGCCAACCGGTGCCGATGGCAGAAGCCTGAACCAGGCGGTGAAAAAGAACATCGATGTCAGTTCGGCCCGCTTCGAGCGCGGTTCTGCCAATGTGGCGCTCGACAATGGGTCGGTGGCGATCGAAGGCGGGGTCGTGCGTGGGGTCGATGTTGGTGCGACGTTCCAGGGAACGGTGCGCGACAAGAACGGCAACATGGACATGACCGGAACGTTCATGCCGGCCTACGGGCTCAACCGCCTGTTCGGCGAACTGCCGATCATCGGCGTTCTTCTCGGTAACGGCCGGGACCGGGGCCTGCTCGGGATCACCTTCAAGCTGGTCGGCCCCTTCGCCAAGCCGAACCTGACGATCAATCCCTTGTCGATCATCGCGCCGGGCGTGTTCCGCAGCATCTTCGAATTCCAATAAAAAACCGGCGGGAGCGCCGCCGGTTTTAGATGCCGTTCTATCGTAGGGGTACTCAGGCCGGCCGGACGAGAATGTGTTTCTTCTTGCCGAGCGACAGCTTGATGACGCCATCTGCCGTCACGTCGCCGGTGCCGATCATCTGGCGGTCGTCGTTCACAACAGCATCGTTGAGGCGGACTGCGCCGTCCTTGAGGAACTGCCGCACCTTGCCGTTCGATTCGGCGAGACCAGCGCGCACGAAAAGCGCGAGAACACCAATACCGGCCTGCAGCTCTGCCGCCGGTACATCGATGGACGGCAAGTTGGCTGCAAGGGCGCCTTCTTCGAAGGTCTTTCGGGCGGTCTCTGCTGCCTCTTCCGCCGCGGCACGTCCGTGAAGGATCGCTGTCACTTCGGTTGCGAGGATCTTTTTCACTTCGTTAAGCTCTGCGCCACCGATTGCCGAAAGACGGCCGATTTCCGTCATCGGAAGCGTCGTAAAGAGCTTCAGAAAGCGGCTGACATCGGCATCCTCGGTATTGCGCCAGTATTGCCAGAAGTCATACACCGATAGGAGATCAGCATTGAGCCAGACTGCTCCAGATGCAGATTTGCCCATCTTGGCGCCGGAAGAGGTGGTCAGGAGCGGTGACGTCAGCGCGTAAAGCTGCGGCGTGCCCATCCGGTGACCGAGGTCGATACCGTTGATGATATTGCCCCATTGGTCCGAACCACCCATCTGCAAGCGGCAATCGTAGCGCTTGGCCAGTTCGACAAAATCGTAGGCCTGTAGGATCATGTAGTTGAATTCTAGGAAGGACAGCGATTGCTCACGATCAAGTCGCGTCTTGACGCTGTCAAAGGCAAGCATGCGGTTGACCGAGAAGTGGCGGCCGACGTCACGCAGGAATTCGAGGTAGTTGAGCGGTCGCAACCATTCGGCATTGTTGATCATCCGCGCACCGCTCGGACTATCATTGTAATTCAGGTAGTTGGCGAAGACGTGCTTCAGCGAGGTGATGTTGTCCTCAATCATGTCGACCGTCATCAGCTTTCGCGCCTCTTCCTTGAAGGAAGGGTCGCCGACCATGCCGGTGCCGCCGCCCATCAGCGAGATCGGGCGATGGCCGGTGGCCTGCAGCCAATGCAGCAGCATGATCTGCGTCAGATGTCCGACGTGAAGGCTCGAAGCCGTCGGATCGTAGCCGATATAAGCAGTCACGGTTTCCGTGTTGAACAGCGCATCCAGTCCGGCATTGTCGGACGTCTGATGGATGAAGCCGCGTTCGTGGAGGGTGTGAAGGAAATCGGACTTGAATTCGGACATGACCTGTCTCTTTCGGTGGGCTGTTTTTGAAAAGAATGAGCGCTTGCTGGATATTTGCGCGGCGTTTAGCACTGTTTGGTGAAAAGTGCACCTGTTTGCATTGGGAATGTTTGTATCGTGAATGTTTGCTTGGGAGTTGAGTGCGGGATGGCGCAGATGAAGACGGCGATCGGACTGATGAGTGGCACCAGCATGGACGGCATCGATATTGCGCTGGTTCGAACCGATGGCCGCAGCAGGGTCGAGCGTGGCGCAGCCCTCGGAATACCCTACGACGCACCGTTTCGCGATCGTCTGAAACAGGCGCTGGAGGATGCCAAGCTGATACGGCAGCGTGGCGAGCGGCCGGGTACTCTTGCGGATATCGAACATGAGCTGACGCAACGTCATGCCGAGGCCGTGCAGATTTTCCTCAAGAAAAACAATCTGCAAGCCGCCGATATTGATGTGATCGGGTTGCATGGTCAGACAGTGTTGCATCGCCCGGACGACGCCCTGACGGTTCAACTCGGTGACGGTGCGCTGCTGGCGCGCGAAACCGGTATTTCCGTTGTTCATGACATGCGCGCCAACGATATGGTGCATGGCGGACAGGGTGCGCCGCTGATTCCCGTCTATCATGCCGCGCTCGCGGCCGGCTTGCCGTCGGAACTGCGCTCCGGGCGGCCGGTGGTGTTCGTCAATATCGGCGGCATTTCCAACCTGACGTTTGTTGGAATGGACGGTAACCTCGTTGCCTATGATAGTGGCCCGGGCAATACGCTGATCGACCAATGGGTCGAGGCACATGCGGGCATTCCCTATGATCAAGGCGGCATGATTGCCAGCGAGGGACGTGTTCTCTCCGATCTGGCGGAGCGCTATCTGGCAAACCCGTTTTTTGCCGCGGTCAAGCGCCGCTCCCTTGATCGCAACGATTTTTCGCCGCCAACCGGCGCCGACGCGAGCCTGGAAGACGGCGCCCGAACGCTTGCCCACGTCACGGCCGCCGCCATCTTCAAATCTGCACGACACCTGCCGGAAGTGCCGGGTACCTACATCATCAGCGGCGGTGGACGGCTGAACCGCATCATCATGCGTGATCTCACCGATCTCGCGTTGAAAGATGAGGCGACAGTGATGTCTGCGGAGGAGGCCGGGCTGGACGGCGATGCCATGGAGGCGCAGGCATGGGCCTATCTCGCCGTGCGCTCGCTTGAAGGATTGCCGCTGACGTTTCCCGGCACGACGGGCGTAACGGAACCGGTCACCGGCGGCGTCCTGAATGCGGTTTTGAAGCCTCTGCCATAGGCCTCGGATTAACGGTTCTTTTGCCCGGCGCAGCTACTGTTCGCACGAAACTGCGATGCCTTGCAGACCAGCTGGGGAGAACGTATTGCATGTGTGTTCTCGAAACGGACATATCGATGAACGGAGCGCTCTTCCTACTAACCGTCAATTTCCTGATCGCACAGCTTTTTTGCGCGTTCTTCCTCGTCATCGCCAGGCGCAGCCGCATTCCGTCCGCCGGACGCTGGTTTGCTGCCGCGTTCGCGGTCGCCTCGCTGTCGGCGGTGTTTGAGGTTGCCATTCGCTATGGGGATTTCGACCGGATTGCGAGCTTCGGCGCATTCTGTTCCCTGCTGGGTGCCATTTTGATGATCCGCGTCGGGATTGGCCGCCTTTACGCGGTGCCGGCGAGTGTCTGGACAATCACGGCGGTTCTTTGCGCGGCGCTGCCGCTCAACCTGATGATCTATGATTTGCCGCGGGGCACATTCGCCCATTCGCTCGGTTACCAGACGCCGTTCGCGATTGCGGAGCTGATCTGCGCGGTCGCGGTCTACCGGTCCGGGCGGCGCGAGACAGCCGACCGGGTCCTCATGACGCTGCTGCTGATCACGGCCGGCAATTTTGCCAGCAAGGTTTATTTCGCGGTCAAGTTCAGCGGTGGAATGACGGCCCAGTCCTATCTGGGCAGCACCTATGCGCTGGTTTCCCAAAGCCTCAGTGCCGTGCTCGTCGTCTCGACAGGGCTGACATTGCTCGCCGTCATCGTCGTGGAAATCATGGACGACGCCAGGGCGAACTCCGAAATCGATCCTTTGTCGGGGCTTTTGAACCGCCGAGGTTTCGATGCCAGAGTGAGCCAGATCCTTGCCCGCCCGATGTCGGCCTATCCGCATTGCGTGATTGTGTGCGATCTCGATCACTTCAAGTCGGTGAACGACACCTATGGACATGCCGCCGGTGACCAGGTCATCCTGTCGTTCGGCCGCATGCTTGCAGGCCATTCACCGCCGGAGGCGATCTGCGCGCGTTTTGGCGGCGAGGAATTTGCCATCTTCCTGCCGTCCACCGGCGAAGCGACGGGTTACCTTTTCGCGCAAGGGCTTCGCAACAGCTTTTCATCGCTTGAGATTGCCGGGTTGCCGGACGGGGTTCGCCTGTCGGCCAGCTTCGGCGTTGGCACCCTTGCCGCACCAGGCGATTCGATCGTCGATACGATCAAGGGCGCAGACGCAGCGCTTTACGATGCCAAGAAGAGTGGGCGCAACCGGGTCAACCGGGCAGGGCAAGCTGTATCTGCCGGCCCGGAAGGCTGGCTGGCGCAAGCCTGACATCCGTGCCGGCAAGATGACGATGACCGGTTGCCGACACATGGTAAGCAACCCTGCAGATTGGACAATCAAGCGATAGCTTGAAACCGTGCCTTACCCTCATGCAGGAAGCATGCTTTTGAGAACAGGCTCATATCGACGCGATTGGGCAGGCGAATGTCCTGCAGGTCCGGCAGTGGCTTGCTTTCCGGGTCATAGGAGCGGTCGATCTGGGAGAGAAAGGCGAGAACGATCCCGGCTTTTCGTGCAAAGGCGTAGAGAACGCCCAGTTGTTCTGAAAGCTCGGGCTTGTTTCTGTGCTGATCGAGGATTTGCAGATAGTCGATGACGGCGACCGTTCCGCGCGGAGCACCAGCAAGATGGCGAAGGATGTAATCGGCGCAAATTTCGTCTTCCGCCACGATTCCCACGCGATCATCAAGGCCGTGTGCTCCGCCTTCCAGCGCGCTGATACGCTGTCTGGTTTCGTGCGCGGTGTATTCCAGCGTAAAGAACACACTTCTCCTGCCGTTGCGGACAGCATCGAGCAGGAGTTTCAGCCCCAGCAATGTCTTGCCCTGTCCGGGACGTGCACCCAGCAATATCAGGTCGCCGTCAGAGACCTTCGACAGGATGTCTCTTTCGTCGGCACTTCCTGCAACTTTCATTGCAAGCAAGCTCCAGCTTGCAAAGCCTTCCGCGCGCGCAACGCGGTCCAATGCGGCATGCAGGGCGATCTTTTCGTCGCGAGCCAATAGCTTGGCCCGGCGTTTCAGCTGGTAGACCGGGGCGGATAACCTCGTCATAAAACCTCCATTGCGAGCAGAAAACGCAATCCCTCCTTGTGCGGCGCTCGAACAGACGGTTCGATGATTTCAACACCCCGTATGAACGATACTTTCCCGATTGGAGGGAGGAGGCGCGGGTCAAGCCTGTGCACTGATCTATAGCGCGAGGGAGAGATGGGAACAAGACGGATGCACGCGGTTCCAAGCGGTCTGTCGCGATGTTGCCGAGCCGGTGCGGTAGTCCGTAACGTCCCAAAAACAGAAATGGCACCCTGCGACGATTGAGGACGCAGAGTGCCATTCGAAAATATTGTGGGCAGATTTAACCAGCCCTGCGCGTCAGCGAATACGCTTTGCTGCCGGTTCCGGCGTCAGTTCGCCGTTCAGGCGCCGGTCGAGGTAATCCTCGCATTCGGCCATCAGCGTATCGACCTGACCGTTGAAGAAATGGTTGGCACCCGGCACGGTCTTGTGGGTGATCAGGATGCCCTTCTGCGCCTTCAGCTTGTCGACGAGATTGTTGACGTCCTTTTCCGGGGCCACCTTGTCGAGATCGCCGTTGATGATCAGGCCGGACGACGGGCAGGGGGCGAGGAACGAAAAGTCGTAGGTGTTCGGCTGCGGTGCGATCGACATGAAGCCTTCGATTTCCGGGCGGCGCATCAGCAGCTGCATGCCTATCCAGGCGCCGAAGGAATAGCCTGCGACCCAGCAGCTCTTCGAATCGGGATGCATGCTCTGCACCCAGTCGAGCGCCGATGCGGCATCCGACAGTTCGCCGGCACCGTGGTCGAATTCGCCCTGGCTACGGCCGATCGAACGGAAATTGAACCGGAGCGTGGTAAAGCCGCGCTTCTGGAACATGTAGAATAGCTGGTAGACGATCTGGTTGTTCATCGTGCCGCCAAACTGCGGATGCGGATGCAGGACGATGGCGATCGGGGCGTTCTTCTGCTTGGACGGCTGGTAACGGCCTTCGAGGCGACCGGCCGGTCCGTTGAAGATGATTTCGGGCATTGGCTCTCCGGGCTTGATTCTGGCACTAAAAACCGGTTCAGCGCCGATGCAGTCTTGACGAAAGCAGTCAGCTTTTCTAAAACTAGTTTAGAACCATTCAAAACTTTGACACGGACTTTCCGTGGCGAGTGCTGTCTCTTACGGCAAGCGAAGCGAAAAATTCAAGGAAAATGCACCGGCCGCATGCCTTTACATGGCAGCCGGTGCATCTTTGGCAAGGGATCATGAGGCAAGAGCGCATCTATATGGATTGGAATGCCACCGCGCCGCTGCTTCCGGCCGCGCGCGAGGCATGCCTGATCACGCTTGATCTGCCCGGCAACCCGTCCTCGGTGCATGGCGAAGGCCGCAAAATCCGCACGCTGATCGAAAATGCGCGCCGTGACGTCGCTGCCCTTTGTGGCGCGGCGGCCGCGAGCGTCACGTTTACCAGCGGAGCGACGGAAGCGGCCAACTGGGTGCTGACGCCGGATTTCCGCATGGGCAAGACGCCGCTTAACATCGGTCATCTCTATATCTCGGCGATCGAGCATCCGGCCGTTCGCGAAGGCGGGCGTTTCGGCAAGGCCGATGTCAGCGAAATTGCCGTGACACCGGCCGGTACGATTGATTTGGCAGCAATCGAAGCGGCGCTTGCCGCCCATGACCGGCAGTCCGGCCTGCCGATGGTTGCGGTGATGCTGGCCAACAACGAGACGGGCATCGTTCAGCCGATTGAAGAGGTATCGCGCCTGGTCAAGGCCGCCGGCGGCATTCTCGTCGTCGATGCGGTTCAGGCTGCCGGACGCTTGCCGCTGTCGATCGAGGCGCTCGGCGCGGACTTCCTGATCATTTCGTCCCACAAGATTGGCGGGCCGAAGGGTGCCGGTGCTCTCGTGGCGCGCGGCGAAATCCTGATGCCTGCGGCCCTCGTGCGCGGCGGCGGGCAGGAGAAGGGGCATCGCTCCGGAACGGAAAATCCTGTAGCGATTGCCGGATTTGGTGCAGCGGCCCGGTTTGCGGCCGATACTCTGAGCGAGCGGATGATCGCGGTTTCTGCGCTGCGCGACAAGCTGGAGGCGGCGATGATTGCGGCGGCACCCGATGTCATCATCCATGGCCGGGGGGGCGAGCGCATCGGCAATACGTGCTTCTTCACGCTACCCGGCTTGAAGTCCGAGACCGGGCAGATCGCCTTCGATCTGGAGGGGGTCGCCCTTTCGGCCGGTTCCGCCTGCTCGTCCGGCAAGGTCGGCCAGAGCTACGTTCTGTCGGCCATGGGTCACGATCCGCGCCATGGTGCGCTGCGGATTTCGATCGGGCCGTCAACGACGGAGGCGGAGATCGACCGGTGCGCGGACGTCTTTGCCAAGGTCGCGGCGCGGCGCAGGCTTTCGGGCGCTGCGGCTTGACTCTGAACTAAATTGCGGAAATTGAATTTTCCGCTTGGCAAACGGGGTGAAAATGCCCCTTAAGCCCACTACATAGGCGGTACAACGAACATTGTATCGTGCTGACAAGCTGCCGGACCTTGTATCCGGCGAGATTGGAGAACGACATGGCTGCTGTGCAGGAAACAATCGATCAGGTCGCCCTGATCGATGTGGACCAGTACAAATACGGGTTTGAGACGACGATCGAAATGGACAAGGCGCCCAAGGGCCTGTCCGAAGAGATCATCCGCTTCATTTCGGCAAAGAAGAACGAACCGGACTGGATGCTCGAATGGCGTCTGGAAGCGTATCAGCGCTGGCTGACGCTGGAAGAGCCGACCTGGGCGCGCGTCAACTATCCGAAGATCGATTTCAACGAGATCTACTTCTACGCGGCGCCGAAGAGCACGCCGGGCCCGACCTCGATCGACGACGTCGATCCGGAGCTTTTGCGGGTCTATGAAAAGCTCGGCATTCCCTTGCGTGAGCAGGAAATCCTCGCCGGCGTGAAAACGCCGCGCATCGCCGTCGATGCCGTGTTCGATTCCGTTTCGGTCGTCACGACCTTCAAGGAAGAGCTGAAGAAGGCTGGCGTGATCTTCATGTCGATCTCGGAAGCCATCCGCGAACATCCCGATCTGGTTAAGAAATATCTCGGTACCGTCGTTCCGACCACCGACAACTATTATGCGACGCTGAACTGCGCCGTCTTCACCGATGGATCGTTCGTCTATATCCCCAAGGGCGTTCGTTGCCCGATGGAGCTGTCGACCTATTTCCGCATCAACGAGAAGGGTACCGGCCAGTTCGAGCGGACGCTGATCATCGCGGAAGAGGGCGCTTACGTTTCCTATCTGGAAGGCTGCACCGCGCCGCAGCGCGACGAAAACCAGCTGCATGCGGCGGTCGTTGAACTCGTCGCTCTGGACGATGCCGAGATCAAGTATTCCACCGTCCAGAACTGGTATCCGGGCGACAAGAATGGCAAGGGCGGCATCTACAACTTCGTCACCAAGCGCGGCGATTGCCGTGGCAAGAACTCGAAGATTTCGTGGACGCAGGTCGAAACCGGCTCGGCGATCACCTGGAAATATCCGTCCTGCATCCTGCGCGGCGATGGTTCGCGCGGCGAGTTCTACTCGATCGCCGTATCGAACGGTCATCAGCAGATCGACAGCGGCACCAAGATGATCCATCTCGGCAAGAACACCTCGAGCCGCATCGTCTCGAAGGGCATTGCCGCCGGCGTCAGCCAGAACACCTATCGCGGCCAGGTCTCGACCCACCGCAAGGCGGAGAACGCCCGTAACTTCACCCAGTGCGATAGCTTGCTGATCGGTGACAAGTGCGGCGCCCATACGGTGCCCTACATCGAGGCACGCAATTCCTCGGCGCAGTTCGAGCATGAGGCGACGACCTCGAAGATTTCCGAGGACCAGCTGTTCTACTGCCTGCAGCGCGGCATCCCGACGGAAGCGGCGATCGCCCTGATCGTCAACGGCTTCGTCAAGGAAGTCATCCAGGAATTGCCGATGGAATTTGCGGTTGAAGCGCAGAAGCTGATCGGGATTTCGCTGGAAGGTAGCGTGGGTTAAATGAGGTGGCCGTCATCCTCGGGCTTGTACCGAGGATCTGATAAAGCTGATTCGGAGACGTGATTGACCGAGCAAAAGAAATGACGGCGGGAATGAAAGTCAAGGCACTGGCCATTTTCGTTTCCATCTGCGGTCTTTTCTTCGGTCTTGCTGGCCTTCTTTTTGATTGGCAGCTTGCCAAGACTATCGGGATCGTATCGGCCGCTGCACTTGCCGCCATTTTCTGGCTGAGCGCGGAGGTCAAGAGTAAGACATTGGATCGCTTCCTGACCGGAAGAAAAAGACAAGATTGAGAGAGACTGCAATGCTTGAAATCAGAAACCTCCATGCCCGCATCGCCGAAGACGGCACCGAGATCATTCGTGGATTGAACCTCACGGTAAAGGCCGGTGAAGTCGCTGCTATCATGGGGCCGAACGGCTCCGGCAAGTCGACGCTGTCCTATATCCTGTCGGGCCGCAGCGATTACGAAGTCACCGAAGGCGACATTCTTTACAACGGCGAGAGCGTTCTCGAACTCGACCCGTCCGAGCGCGCTTCCAAGGGCATCTTCCTTGCGTTCCAGTACCCGGTCGAAATCCCCGGTGTCGCGACCATGCAGTTCCTGAAGGTGGCGCTCAACGAGCAGCGCAAGTATCGCGGCGAAGACGAGCTTTCGACGCCGGATTTCATCCGCCGCGTCAAGGAAGCCGCTGCCAGGCTGCAGATCAACCCGGATATGCTGAAGCGGCCGCTGAACGTCGGTTTCTCCGGCGGCGAGAAGAAGCGCGCCGAAATCCTGCAGATGGCCCTTCTGGAGCCAAAACTGTGCGTGCTGGACGAAACCGACAGCGGCCTCGACATCGACGCTCTGAAGATCGTTTCGGACGGCGTCAACGCGCTGCGCTCGCCTGACCGTGCGGTGATCGTCATCACCCATTATCAGCGCCTGCTGGAGTACATCGTGCCCGATAGCGTCCATGTTCTCTACAAGGGCCAGATCATCAAGTCCGGCGATAAGTCGCTGGCGCTTGATCTTGAAGCCAATGGGTATGCCGACATCATCGATGCGGCGGCTTGAGGAGGACCGGGATGAACATGCAAACGGCAATCACGATGACGGCCGCCGAGACGGCCCTCGTCGATGCCTACACAGCCCAGATCGGCGAGCTGCCCGGCGAAGGCGCCGTGCTGTCGGCCCGCGATGGCCTGCTGGCGAACCTGCGGAAGCAGGGGCTGCCGACGCGCCGTGTCGAATCCTGGCACTATACGGACCTGCGCGCGCTTTTGCGTGCCGTTCCGGCCTTCGATCCGGCGGCATTTGCGCAAAAGGTCGAGCCGCTTGTGCCGGGCTCCTTCGTGCTGTCCGTGCTGAACGGCAAGGCTGATACCAAGAACCTGCCCGCCGGCATCAATGTGCGCTCCTATGCCGAAAGCCTGATCGATGGCGTTGCCGCCGCCGATCTGGTCGAACGCGATCAGGACGACGTGATCGGACGGATCAACGGCAGCTTCGTGCGCGACGGTTTCGAGATCGAAGTGCCCGAAGGCACCGAGCTGGAACAGCCGCTTGAATTCCAGTTGGTGCAGAGTGCCGGCCAGAGCCATTCCCGCTTCCCCGTAACGTTCGGTGCCAACTCCAAGGCAACGATCGTCGAACGCCATCTCTCGGTCAACGATGCGGCCAGCCTTGTCACCGTCGTCAGCGACCTGATCCTCGATGAGGGTGCCGAAATCACCTGGATCATCCTGCAGCAGCAGGGCGCAAGCGACAGCCATCTCGCCCAGGTCAATTTTGATCTCGGCACCAATGCCAAGCTCCGGCTGTTCATCATCAATGCCGGCGGCAAGCTAGTGCGCCAGGAAATTCATGGCGTCACGACCGGCGAGGGTGCTGATTTCAAGCTGCGCGGCATCAACCTGCTCGGTGGAGACACACATACCGACGTGACGTTCACGCTCGGTCATGACGTGCCGAACACCACATCGACGGAAATCCTCCGCAACGTGCTGTTCGACCGCGCCAAGGGCGTGTTCCAGGGCCAGATCCGGGTTGCGCCGGATGCGCAGAAGACCGATGCGAAGATGGCGTGCAACACGCTGCTGCTCTCGGACGACGCCGATTTTTCGGCCAAGCCCGAGCTGGAAATCTTTGCCGACGACGTTCAGTGCGGCCATGGTGCCACCGTCATCGACATCAACCCGACGCATCTCTACTACCTGCGCGCGCGCGGCATTCCGGAGAACAAGGCGCGTGCCATGCTGGTCAACGCCTTCGTGGACGAGATCGTCGAGGAACTCGAAGACGAGGGACTGATCGAGACGCTGGAAACGATCATTGCCGCCTGGCTCGAAAAGCACGCCTGATTGGATCGCTGACATGGAACACACGGTGCCGGTTCCGGCCTATGACGTCGAAGCGATCCGCAGGGATTTTCCGATCCTGTCGCGGACCGTCTACGGCAAGCCGCTCGTCTATCTCGACAACGGCGCCTCTGCGCAGAAGCCGCAGGTGGTTATTGACGCCGTTGCCCATGCCTATTCCAACGAATATGCCAACGTCCATCGCGGCCTGCATTTCCTGTCGAATGCCGCGACCGATGCCTATGAGGGTGCCCGCGAAAAGGTGCGCCGGTTCTTGAATGCGCCGTCGGTCGATAACATCATCTTCACCAAATCCTCGACCGAGGCGATCAACACGGTCGCCTACGGGTATGGCATGCCGAAGATCGGCGATGGCGACGAGATCGTCATCTCGATCATGGAGCATCATTCCAATATCGTGCCGTGGCATTTCATCCGCGAACGCCAAGGCGCCAAGCTGGTCTGGGCGCCGGTCGATGATCAGGGCGTGTTCCATATCGACGATTTCGTCAAGTGCCTGAGCGACAAGACCAAGCTGATCGCCATTACTCATATGTCGAATGCGCTCGGCACCGTCGTTCCGGTCAAGGAAATCTGCCGGATCGCCCGCGAGCGCGGCATTCCGGTTCTGGTCGATGGCAGCCAGGCCGCCGTCCACATGCCGGTCGATGTGCAGGATATCGACTGCGACTGGTACGTGATGACCGGCCACAAGCTCTACGGACCCTCGGGTATCGGCGTGCTTTACGGCAAGATGGATAAGCTGCAGGAAATGCGCCCGTTCATGGGCGGCGGCGAGATGATCGTCGAGGTGACCGAAGACGCGATCACCTACAATGAGCCGCCACATCGTTTCGAAGCCGGCACGCCGCCGATCGTTCAGGCGATCGGTCTTGGTTATGCGCTGGACTATATGGACAATATCGGCCCCGCCGCCATCGCCGCCCATGAAGCCGATCTGGCTGCATACGCGCACCAACGCCTGTCGTCGGTCAACTCGCTGCGCATCTTCGGGACGGCACCCGGCAAAGGTGGTATCTTTTCCTTCGAACTCGAAGGTATCCACGCCCATGACGTTTCGATGGTGATCGATCGCGCCGGCGTGGCGGTGAGGGCGGGAACGCATTGTGCCCAACCGCTCTTGAAACGCTTCGGCGTGACCTCCACATGCCGGGCATCCTTTGGCCTTTATAATACGCGGGCCGAAGTCGATATTCTGGTGGATGCACTGGATCAAGCCCGCAAATTCTTTGCGTAAGGACATATGCCGATGAGCCTTGATACGACTGAAAACAAGATCGACGTTCGCGAAGGGATTGTTCATTCCGCAATTCCTGCGGACGAACTGGCGCGTCTGAGCGACGATGTCATTTCCGCGCTGAAGACGGTCTACGACCCGGAAATTCCGTCCGACATTTTCGAGCTTGGGCTGATCTACAAGATCGACATCGAAGACGACCGCATGGTCAAGATCGCCATGACGCTGACGGCGCCCGGCTGCCCTGTCGCCGGCGAAATGCCGGGCTGGGTCGAGAACGCCGTTGGTGCTGTCGAGGGTGTGTCCGGCGTCGAAGTGTCGATGACCTTCGATCCGCCGTGGACTCCGGACCGCATGTCGGAAGAGGCGCAGGTTGCGGTGGGCTGGTACTGCACGGCCCTGAACTCAGGTTAACGGGTCTTTCGGGAAACGTACGAGTCTGATTCAAGAGTGTTGGTTCTCTGGAGGCCGATATGATTGAAGATGATCGCCCGCGGCTGCGGGTCTTGCTGGACCATT
>JAESGK010000105.1_pt1 | contig 92618 bp, 92 predicted proteins | sample 9269681 | NCBI WGS metagenome assembly JAESGK01 (sample SAMN14515347, study PRJNA621673) | algae metagenome | isolation source: Timaviella obliquedivisa GSE-PSE-MK23-08B and co-occurring heterotrophs from... | place: USA: Grand Staircase Escalante National Monument, Utah | collected 2006-08-15 | reverse complement strand
TGCGCGGCCGCCCGCCCGGCCGGGACGCAGGGATCAGCGGCGCGACGACAGCCCATTCGCGGTCGGTCAGATCGCTTGGAAAACGCAGGCGATCGCGGTTATGCTCGGCGCGAGCGATATCGGTCCAAGCCATCGGAAACCCCATTTGATTCAGCACCAAACGGGAATCACAACCTGCTGATATCGCTCAACTCCTTTTCAATCGGGGTCTTATTCTCAGCGCAGCAGGTTAAATTCCGCTGACTTCCCGCACCCACCATCCACACCCCTAATCCCCACCCCCCAAACCCCATGCCATAACCACCGCGCTCCGCCCGACCAGGGGGCTGTCGCGAGGCATCGTGCGGCCGGGCGGAGTTGCGGCGTTCATGGTCGCGGCCGTTGCGGGCCTGAGGCCATGGAGGTGTCGTTCGTCGGCCGGGCCAAACAGGCAAGCCCGGGTCCTTTGCCGGACTCCCATCGACGACGAACCCGAAAGAGAACCGCGTGCGGGGTCGGGCGGCGGCAGTTGGCGCTGCCTCGACACATCGACTTCGACATCGACATCGGCACGCAGCCGCCGGCTGCGACGCCACCCGGCCCCGCGCATCCCCTCAGGGAACGCCAAGAGCCCGAAACCCCCGCGGCCCCGGCCGGACGGGGCTTGTCATGCGCGCATCACCTTCTCCCCTCGGGGGAGAAAGTGGCAGCGCGAAGCGCTGACGGATGAGGGCCGCGCCGATGCTCAGCCATTAAATCCGTCCCGCTCACCCGGTCTTCCCTCATCCGACCCGGCTTCGCCGGGCCACCTTCTCCCCCGAGGGGAGAAGGGAAGGGGCTGATGCATCATGGCCTCGCCCCGGCGCGAATCCGGCTATGCTGCCGCTTTGCGAACCGGATCGCCATGCCAGACCTCGACCCCGACACCGCGCGCCAATGGGCGATCTGGCTGACGCAGCAAAGCTCCGTCACGGGCTCGCCCGGCGAACAGGCCCTGCCGGATCTGCTGCGGGACAGGCTGGCGACGCGGCCGGCTTTGCGTGATGCGCTCACCTGGCTGATCCCGACGCAAGGCGACGCCTTGCCGCGCGCCTGCCTTGCCAGCCTCGTCAGGGGGCAGGGCCGCAGGACCGTGCTGCTGACCGGCCATTTCGACACGGTCTCGACCGAGGATTACGGCGAGCTCGCGCCTCTGGCGACGCAGCCCGAGGCGCTACTGGCGGCGCTGCGGCAAAAACTTGGCCAACCGCGCAACGAGGCCGAGCGCCGGGCGCGTGACGATTTCGCCGGCGGCGATTTCCTGCCCGGCCGGGGCCTGCTCGACATGAAGGGCGGGCTCGCCGCAGGCCTTGCCGCGCTGGAGGCTTTCGCGCATACGCCCGGCGCGGGCAACCTGCTGTTCGTGGCGGTGCCCGACGAGGAGGTCAATTCGGTCGGCGCGCGGGCGCTGGCCGAGGCGCTGCCGGCCATCGAGCGCGAGCACGGGCTGGAGATCGTCGCCGCGATCAATCTCGATTGTATCGGCGACAATGGCGACGGCGCGGTGGGCCGCTCGGTCGCCTTCGGCAGCGTCGGCAAGATTTTGCTGACCGCGCTCGCGGTCGGCCGCCAGAGCCATGCCAGCCATCCGTTTCAGGGCGTCAATGCCGGCGCGCTTGCTGCAGCGCTGGCGCAGCGTCTCGAATGGGCGCCGGAACTCGCCGATGGCTCGTCCGGCCAGCCCGGCATCGCGCCGACCCTGCTCAGCCTGAAGGACGGCAAGGAGGGCTATGACGTCACCACGCCGGCGACCGTGTTCGCGAGTTGGAACGTGCTCAGCATGGGCCGGGACGCAGCCCAAACCATGGCCATCTTTCGCGCGCTCGCCGATGAGGCGCTGGCCGAACTGGCGGACAGCCTCGCGCGCCGCCGCAGCGTCGTCTCGGGCGAGCCGCCGGAGCCGCTGGAGATTCCGCTGCTCGACGCCGCCGAACTGCTGGCGCAGGCTTCGGCGAGCGAGACGGCGCACCGCGAGCTTGCGGAGCTGGGTGCAAGGCTGGCGAGCGAGGCGCTGCCGCTGCCGGAGCAGAACCGTCGCCTGACGGAGGCCGCCTGGCGGCTCTCGGGCCGCGCCGGGCCGGCGGTGGTGCTGGGCTTCGGCTCGTTGCCCTATCCGCCGGTGCGCCTGTCCGGCTCGGACGGCGCGCTGCGCCTGCGCGCGGCGATCGACGACGCCCGCGCCCAACTGCAGGCCGAGACCGGCGAGACGATCGGCGAGATCGCGTTCTTTCCCGGCATCTCAGATGTCAGCTTCATCGGCGAGGCGTCGGCAGGCGATGCTCCGTTCATCGCGCGACACACGCCGGCCTGGACAAGCGGCGTGCGCTGGTCCGGCGCGGTCGGCGGCGTCCCGACCGTCAACATCGGGCCCTGGGGCCGCGACTACCACACCCCGCTGGAGCGCATCCATGCGCCTTACGCCTTCGCGGTGCTGCCGGGGTTTCTGCTGGCGGTCTGCCGGGGTGTGCTCGGGGATGATGGCGAGGGCTGAAGCCAGCAGCTCTTGTGTGCAGCTCAGAACCCCCGTCTTTGCGAGCGCAGCGAAGCAATCCAGAAGGGGCGTAGAGCGAAACCTCTGGATTGCTTCGCTGCGCTCGCAAAGACGACAGGTCAGACCGCCTTCCGCTTCCTCAATGCGCCCTTGCCACGCAGAAATCGACCGTCTCGTTCAGCGCCTGCTTCATGGCTGAGTTGGGGAACAGGCCGAGCGCGTCCTTGGCCATCTTGGCGTAGTGCTCGGCGCGCTCGATCGTGTCGTCCAGCGCCCGGTGCCGGCGCATGATGCCTTGAGCCTCCTCCAGATCGCCGTCCCTGATCTCGCCATCCTGCAGCGTCCGCCGCCAGAAGGCGCGTTCCTCCTCCGAGCCGCGCCGGAAGGAGAGCACAACGGGCAAGGTGATCTTGCCCTCGCGGAAATCGTCGCCGGTGTTCTTGCCGAGCCTCGCCGCGATGCCGCCATAGTCGAGCGCGTCGTCGATGAGCTGGAAGGCGATGCCGAGATTGAGCCCGTAGCTTCGGCAGGCGGCGGCCTTGGCCTTTCCGGCCTCGGCGATGACGGGGCCGACCTCGCAGGCGGCGGCGAACAGTTCGGCCGTCTTGCCCCGGATCACCTGCAGATACTCGTCCTCGGTCGTCTCGGTGTTCTTGGCGACGGAGAGCTGCATCACCTCGCCCTCGGCGATCACGGCCGCCGCCGTCGAGAGGATGTCGAGCGCCCGCAGCGAGCCGACCTCGACCATCATCTTGAAGGCCTGTCCGAGCAGGAAATCGCCGACGAGCACGCTCGCCTCGTTGCCCCAGAGCATCCGCGCCGCGAGCTTGCCGCGCCGCATGTCGCTCTGGTCGACGACGTCGTCATGCAGCAGCGTCGCCGTGTGCATGAACTCGACGCCGGCCGCGAGCTTGACATGGCCCTCGCCGCGATAGCCAGACAGCGCCGCCGCGGCCAAAGTCAGCATCGGCCGCAAACGCTTGCCGCCCGACGAGATCAGGTGATTGGCGACCTCGGGGATCATCGTCACGTCGGATCCGGTGCGCGACAGGATCATCGCGTTGACGCGCTCCATGTCGGCCCGCGTCAGCTCGACCAGCGTCTCGATCCGGGCCGAGTCGGAGCCCTTGCCCGCTTCCTTGTCCTCGAAGGGGACGACGACGCCCATGACGATCACTCCAGCCGAACGTGTTCCGCGCATCGCAATGCGGGCCAAGCCTTGCCACAACCGTCGCATGGGTGGCCAGCCCCTGCAAACGCAGCCTGACGCCGCACCTGCGCGATGCGGGGCTTGCGTTGCCGCCCCGCCATGGGCTCCATGGCGGCATGCATGAACTCGTCCGCACCAACGACATCGTCCTGCTCGGGGCCATCGAGGCGCTGCTGGCCTCCGCCAATCTGGATTGCCTGATCGCGGACCAGCACATCAGCGCGCTGGAGGGCATGATCGGCGCCTTCCCGCGCCGGCTGCTGGTGCGCGAGGCCGACCGGATGCGGGCGCGCGCGCTCCTGACCGAGGCCGGCTTCGGGCCCGAACTGCGCGATGGCTGAGATCGCCGCTGGGCTGGGCGAGATCGGGGAGGACCGCATCCTCGATGGCCGGCTCGTCCTGCTCCAGCCGAAAAAGGGGCATCGCGCCGGCTCCGACGCCGTGCTGCTGGCCGCGACCCTGCCCGAATTGGGGGTCGGCCCGCTTCTCGACATGGGCGCGGGCGTCGGCACGATCGGGCTCATCGCGGCAATGGCGCAGCCGGAGCTGCAGGTGACGCTGCTGGAGCGCGATCGCGAGCTTGCGGGGCTGGCGACACGCAACGCCGCCGCCAACCGGCTCGAAAGCCGCATCCGCGTCGTCGCGGCCGATCTCGGCGCGTCCGCCGCGGCGCTCGAACAGGCAGGCCTCGCCACTGCGAGCTTCGCCTGCGTCGCAATGAACCCGCCCTTCTATGCGGCGCGCGAGGCGCGGCTGTCGCCGGTCGCCAATCGCCGCTCCGCCCATGTCGTCGAGACGCCGCTGTCGGTCTGGCTGAAGACGGCGCGCCGCCTGCTGATGCCGGGCGGCCGGCTCGCGCTGATCCATCGCGCCGAGGCCCTGCCGGAGGTTCTGGCAGAACTCGCGACCGGCTTTGGCGGCGTCAGCATCCGGCCGGTTCATGCGGCGGCCGACCGGCAGGCGATCCGCATCCTCGTCTCGGCGACGCTCGGCAGAAAGAAGCCGGCAGCGCTGCTGCCGGCTCTCGTCCTTCATCGCGAGGATGGCGCGATGACCAGCCTCAGCGAGGCCCTGCATCGCGGAACCGCGACGCTGCGCCCCGATTGAAGGCGCTTACCAGTAGCGCGGGCCGTAGAACGGACGCGGACCGTAGAAGCGCGGCGGGCCGTAATAGCGGCGCGGCGCGTAATAGCGCGGGCCGTAGAAACGCGGCGGGCCGTAGTAGCGGCGCGGGCCGTAATAGCGGCGGCGCGGGCCGTAATAATACTGCGCCTTTTCGACCAGATCGCCCGCGGCGCGGGTCTCCTGCGCGGTCTGGACCGTGCCGGCCGCGACCGGAGCCGCATTGGCGGGCGCAAGCGAAGCGCCGCCCAGCGCAAGCGCCGTCGCAAATCCGAGAATCAGCTTGCGAAGCATGAAACTGTCCCTTTCTTCACATGGCGTCGGCGACCCTTGTCGCGCGTGACCCGCCATATTCGAGTCCGATGGTAACCCTTGAACCTGAACGGCGTTCCACCGCGCCGTTCAGGCTGTCTTCAGGAAGCGGCCGCAATGCGGCCGCATTTGGGCCGGCTGTCGTCAGCGGCAGACCCGCACGCGACGGTTCACCCAGCCATAGCCGGTCCAGACCCGTCGAACGGTGACGACGCAGCGCGGCCGGTAGACCGGTCGGCCATAATACCGGCCATGCCCGCGATAATGCGGACGGCCGCGATGCCAGGCCTCCTGGATCAGACCCGTGTCTGCCCGGGCGGCCTGGGCCGTGCCGGCGGCGACGGGGGCGGCTCCTGCCGGAGCGGAGGCGAGGCCTGCGCCTATCAGGAGCGCGCCGGCGAAGGCTGTGGTGACGAGACGAGATGACAGCATAGGATTCTCCTGCTGTGTCGACCGTCGATCCGGCTCAAGCGGTCGCCCCCGAGCGCCGCGGATCGTACGGTTGCGACGGTGCATAACGCGTCCGGGATGAACGAAACCTGTCCGGACAGGTTCCCGGCGGACATTCCCTCTTGCGCCGAAGATGTTCGCCGGCGCATCGGCCTCGCCTGAAAACCGCATTCCGTTTTGCCGGCCGATGCTGTAGGCACGCCGCCACCGCAGACGTTCCGGAAGGCCCGCAAACCCTTGTCCGCCCTCGCTTCGCACCAAGCCGCGACCACCGCCGCGATGGACCCGACCCGCTCCTTCCAGGGGCTGCTGCTGACGCTGCAGCGCTTCTGGGCGCAGCGCGGCTGCGTGATCCTGCAGCCCTACGACATGGAGGTCGGGGCCGGCACCTTCCATCCGGCGACGACGCTCCGCGCGCTGGGCCCAAAGCCCTGGAAGGCCGCCTATGTCCAGCCCTCGCGCCGGCCCAAGGACGGCCGCTATGGCGAAAACCCCAACCGGCTGCAGCACTATTACCAGTTCCAGGTCATCCTGAAGCCCTCGCCGCCGGACCTGCAGCAGCTCTATCTCGACTCGCTGGAGGCGATCGGCGTCGATCTCGCCTTGCACGATGTCCGCTTCGTCGAGGACGACTGGGAGAGCCCGACGCTCGGCGCCTGGGGGCTCGGCTGGGAGTGCTGGTGCGACGGCATGGAAGTCAGCCAGTTCACCTATTTCCAGCAGGTCGCCGGCGTCGAATGCGCGCCGGTCGCCGGCGAACTGACCTATGGCCTCGAGCGCCTCGCCATGTATGTCCAGGGCGTCGAGAACGTCTACGACCTCAACTTCAACGGCGGGCAAGGCGAGGACCGCGTCTCCTATGGCGAGGTTTTTCTGCAGGCCGAGCAGGAGTTCTCGCGCCATAATTTCGAGCATGCCAATACCGAGATGCTGTTCCGCCACTTCACCGACGCCGAGGCCGAATGCAAGGCGCTGCTGGCGGCGGGCGATCAGGGCGAGGGCGCGAACGGGCCGCAGCACAAGCTGGCGCTGCCGGCCTATGACCAGTGCATCAAGGCGAGCCACATGTTCAACCTGCTCGACGCGCGCGGCGTGATCTCGGTCACCGAGCGCCAGAGCTACATCCTGCGGGTGCGGGAACTGGCCAAGGCCTGCGGCGCGGCCTGGCTGAAGACGGCTGGCGGGGGAGTGGGCTGAGCCGCATTATCCCTTGCTATAAAACTCCCGGAGAGTTTTAAACGAAACCGGCCTTTAGTATAAAAGTGTGGCTGGGACTTAAACGTGGATAGAAAACATTTTGAAGCCTCGCCGGCCGGACATCTCGTTCCGACGCTCCATGGGCAGTGGGCTTTCGTCCCGAATGATCTGCCTCCGGTCTTCGACAATGCGCCGATCCTGACGCGGCTCGTTTCAGCCACGCAGGCGCTGGGCGAACTGAACGGCATTCTGAGGACGCTGCCCGACCCCTATATTCTGATCCAACCCTTGCAGGCTCGCGAAGCGCTGACCTCGTCAAGCATGGAAGGCACTTACACGACCGTCGATGCGCTGTTGCTTGCAGAAGCCGGCTATGGCGCATCCGGCGAGAGCAGCGATACGCGCGAAGTGCTGAATTACTCGCTTGCTCTCCGCAATGCAGTGCGCAGCCTCGACGAGATTCCGCTCTCGCTCCGCACGATCCGCGGGGCGCATCGCGATCTGCTTAAGGGCGTGACGCGAGCGCGCGGCGCCGCCATCGAACCCGGAGAATTCAAGCAGCACCAGAACTGGATCGGTTCAGCATCCATTGAGACCGCCCGTTTCGTGCCCGCCCCGCCAAAGGAATCGTATGACGCTCTTTGCAGGCTCGAACTTTATGCCCAGCGGGCGGACCGGGATACGACACCGCCGCTCATCGATGCCGCCCTGATCCATTATCAATTCGAGGCCATCCACCCGTTCGCCGACGGTAACGGCCGCGTCGGCCGCATCCTGATCCCCGTCGCGCTGTTCGAGCGCAAGGCGCTGCTGCACCCGGCCCTGTTCATCAGCCCCGTGCTGGAGCGGCGCAAGGACGAGTATATCGACGCGATGTTCGAGGTGTCCCGGTCCGGAGCGTGGGAGAACTGGCTCGCATTCTTCCTCTCGGTCGTCGAGGAGACCTGTCGTGAGACGATCGCGATCGCCGACAGGCTGTTTCTGCTGCGCGAGCGCTATCGCAAGGCGCTCCAGTCGGCCGGACGCTCGGCGCTGCTTCTTTCGATCGTCGATCGGCTGTTTACGCGCCCGGTCTTCTCCATCCCCCAGCTTGCCGACTATCTTGGTGTGACCTACCCCGCCGCGCAGAAGAACCTCGAAACCGTTCTGTCGCTTGGATTCGTCGAGGAGGTTCCCGAGACGGCCCACCCCAAATATTTCGCCGCGCGCGAGATCATGAACACGATTACCGGACCCATCTGATGCCCGATCTCCTGCTCGAACTCTTCTCCGAGGAAATCCCCGCCCGCATGCAGCGCAAGGCGGCCGACGACCTGCGCAGGCTCGTCACCGATGCGCTGGTCGAGCGCGGGCTGGTTTATGAGGGCGCAAAAGCCTTCGCCACGCCGCGCAGGCTTGCGCTGCACATCGCGGGCTTGCCGGTGCGCGGCCGCGATGTCCGCGAGGAGCGGAAAGGTCCGCGCCTCAGTGCGCCCGACGCCGCCGTGCAGGGCTTCCTCAGGGCGGCGGGTCTCTCCTCGCTTGAGCAGGCGACGATCGTCAGCGATCCCAAGAAGGGCGATTCCTACGTCGCCATCGTCGAGAAGCCCGGCGTCGAAACCATCACGGCCATCGCAGAGATCGTGCCGGCCGTGATCCGCGCCTTCCCCTGGCCCAAGTCGATGCGCTGGGGCAAGGCCTCGGCGGCGGGCGCGAGCCTGCGCTGGGTGCGCCCGCTCCATTCGATCCTCTGCACCTTCGGGGCCGAGACCGAGGAGCCCGAGGTGGTTCCCTTCGAGGTCGACGGGATCGTCTCGGGGAACGTCACCTATGGCCACCGCTTCCATGCGCCCGGCCCGATCACCGTGCGCCGCTTCGACGATTATGTGACCTCGCTGGAGGCGGCGAAGGTCGTGCTCGACGCCGACCGGCGCAAGGAGATCATCCTATCCGATGCGAAGACGCTCGCCTTCGCTCAGGGGCTCGAACTGGTCGAGGATGAGGGGCTGCTGGAAGAGGTCGCCGGGCTGGTCGAATGGCCGGTCGTGCTGATGGGTTCGTTCGAGGAGCGCTTCCTCGACATCCCCGCCGAGGCGATCCGTGCGACGATCCGCGCGAACCAGAAGTGTTTCGTGTTGCGGCAGTCGGCAATCGGCAGTCGGCAGTCGGGGGAGGCATCGACTGCCGACTGCCCACTGCCCACTGCCTCTCTTTCCAACCGCTTCCTGCTGACCTCCAACCTGATCGCCAGCGACGGCGGCGCGGCCATCATCGCCGGCAACGAGCGCGTCGTGCGGGCGCGGCTCTCCGACGCGGCCTATTTCTTCGCGACCGACAAGGGCAACCTGCCCGACCTCGACACGCTGCAGGACAGCGCGGACAAGCTCGGGCTGGACCTGACAAAGCCGCTCGACCAGCGCATGGCCAAGCTCGACCGGCTCGGCGTGGTCTTCCACGCCAAACTGGGGACGCAAGGCGAGCGGGTGCAGCGCATCGCGGCGCTGGCGCGCGAGCTTGCCCCCGTCGTCGGGGCCGATCCGGAGCTGGCCGAGCGCGCGGCCAAGCTCGCCAAGGCCGATCTGCCGACCGAGATGGTCGGCGAGTTCCCGGAACTACAGGGCCTGATGGGCCGTAAATACGCCGAACTGCAGGGCGAGCACCCGTCGGTCTGCGCCGCGATCGAGGAGCACTACAAGCCCCTCGGCCCCTCCGACCGCGTCCCGACCGATCCGGTCTCGGTGGCGGTGGCGCTCGCCGACAAGCTCGACACGCTGGTGGGCTTCTGGGCCATCGACGAGAAGCCGACCGGGAGCAAGGACCCCTATGCGCTGCGCAGGGCTGCGCTGGGGGTTATTCGGTTGGTGGTTGAGAATGGGGTGCGGTTGCCGATTTCGGCAATCCTCAAAGTGGCATTCCTGTTGCTAAGCCGGGCAATGTACCAGAAGCGAGCGACGCCTCTTTTAGTGCCGGTCGAAGGCGAAGAAATGCGGTTCTTTGAGCGCGATCCTGCGCTTTGGCTTGTTGAGAACGATGTAGCCTATGTGGAGCCGCTGGAGGTTGGGCAAGGATACTTTGGACCGAAAGCGCAAGCCGACCTCCTCTCCTTCTTCCACGACCGTCTGAAGGTCATGCTCCGCGAGCAGGGCGCGCGGCATGATCTGGTCGATGCGGTGCTGGCGGGCGCGACTCCTTCTCCCCTCGGAGGAGAAGGTGGCCCGGCGCAGCCGGGTCGGATGAGGGAAGACCGGGTGAGCGGGATCGAAAGTGGTGCCGCGCCTCTGCGCGGCCCTCATCCGTCTGCTGCGCAGCCACCTTCTCCCCCGAGGGGAGAAGGGGAGCCAGCTTCCGACGACCTGCTCCTCATCACCCGCCGCGTCTCGGCCCTCTCGCGCTTCCTCGACACCGACGACGGCAAATCCCTGCTCGCCGGCTACAAGCGCGCCGCCAACATCCTCAGGGCCGAGGAGAAGAAGGATGGCGAGGGCGCTTTCGCCGGCGCTCCCGACCTGCACCTGATCGCCGATGCCGGGCTGATCGAGGAGAAGGCGCTCGCCGTCGCGCTCAGCCAAGCGACGCCCCGCGCCGAGGCCGCCGTCGCGGCCGAGGACTACGAGGGCGCGATGGCGGCGCTGGCCGAGCTTCGCCCGGCGGTCGACGCCTTCTTCGACAAGGTCACGGTCAACGATCCCGACCCCGCCCTGCGCGCCAACCGGCTGCGCCTGCTCAACCAGCTCCGCGAGGCGACGCGCGCTGTAGCGGATTTCGGACGGATTGCGGGGTGAGACTGGCACGAGGAACCCCTCTCCCGGAGGGAGAGGGGCAGGGGTGAGGGGTCGGCTCTTCTCCTCATTGAGCGCGACCTGACCGCAGCCCCGGCAAGCATCAACGCCACGCTGGTCCAGCCTCCGTCACCTCACCCCTGCCCCTCTTCTTACAGGAGAGGGGTTCCTCGCGCCCTGTTTCCCAATGGCGTGGCCCGGAACCTATTCCCACCCTGCGGCGTTCTCACCGCACAGCCGGCGTGCCGCGAATGCGTCGCGGCGCCAAGGCTTCGGGGGGCCGGCTTCCGGCCGAGCAAAGGATTTATTTCATGTCCATTCTGATTTCGCTTCTGATCACCGTCCTCGTCATCGGCCTGGTGCTTTACCTCGTCCGCATGCTGCCGCTCGATGCGCAGATCAAGAACATCGTCCAGATCATCGTCATCGTCATCGGCATCATCTCGCTGCTGCGCTACCTCGCCGTGTTCTGATCGCCCGGCTGCACGGAGCGGGCATCGAAGCCCGCCTTGCCAGAGGCTCTCCCGCCGCCGCTCAGACTCTGCGCGGCGGCAGCTTGCCGTGTGCCTGGCCCATGGCCACCGGCCTTTGAGGCATGGGAACACCCGGCCTTTTCGGGACGGGCGGTGGTGGTGCATTCCGTTGCGCCTGAAGCGGGACGAGGGGAGCGGGCCTGTAAAAGCGGTCAATCGCCTCCATCATCCAGGTCGTGTTGACGAACATATCGAAAGGCTGCGTCCTGGCACCATTGGGCTGAACTTTGATGAAGCCCTGCAGCCGCTCGCAGAAGAACTGCCGCTCCTCGCGCGTCTCTCCCGCCATTCCTGCCGCGACGGCCTCGCGGAACATGCGCGCGATGATCTGCTGCTCGTGCCGCTTTTCGTTGCCATAGCTCGCCTTGGCGGTCTCGTTGGCGGCGAAGACGCTGGCCTTGCCGTTCAGCGCCGCGCGGGCCCAGTTGCCCTGCGCAGCGAGAAAATGGTGCCCGTAGGCGCGCAACGCACCGGAATAGTCGCCCACGATCACGGAGGCGACGTTGACGCCGTGCATCTGCAGCGTTTGCAGGAATCCGATGAAGTTGCGCGCGTCCGGCCGGTAGTGGCCGCTGTCGTTGCAGACTTCGGCGATGATGCCGTTCTTCATCTTGATCGTGCCGGCGCAGAGAACGGGCTCTCCGGCGAGATAGGACGAATGGTAGAAATTGCCTTCCTCGCCGACATTCTGGCGGCAATGGTGTCTGGCCATATAGAGCTCGCGGCCCATGCTCATGGCAAAGCCGCCCCAGTTCGTCGATTTCCTGAAGACAGGGCTGGCTGCGGTCGATGAATCGGCGAGCACGAGGCTGAGCAAGCCGCCGCTGCCTTTCTCGGCGCCCTCCTTCCCCTTGCCGGGCCAGTCGAACATGTAGGCCTTCCCATTGCGGAAGGTTAGCCGGTATTTGTCGACCTCGGCCCGGGTCAGATAGATCGCGCATTGCGCCAGCACGTCCAGATGCTCGCCATGGTAGGACAGCCGGCGGCCGAAATGCCGCTCGAGATACTCCGGCAGAACATTGATCGTGGTGCCCAGGGATTTCGCCAAAGTTTCGGCGGTGAATTTATAAAGCGCGTAGACCGCCGGTTCGCGTTTCTTGTTCATCGACGCGTTGCGCTTGACGTCCTTCAGCCAGTAATCGAGCGTGAAGAACAGATCCGCCTTGAGCTGTATCTTGACGTAGGGATCCGCCGCCTTTCTGTACTCGTCGACCAGCGTGTCGATCCGGGTCAGGACCGTGTCGTCGCTGCGCCGTACGAGCGCAATGCTGCTGTCCTTCTGCCATTGGGCGAGCGTCGGCGTGGCGGTGTAGGCCTTGGGGGTCGTCGCCATGATCTGCTCTCTCCCGCGCGGATTTTTTGGCCGTTGCCGTAGCGTCCGACAGTATTACGCAGAATTGTCGCCACGCAATTGTTCCCTGCGGAACAGCGCCGGCTCAGGCGATTTGACGGCGGCGTGGCGCGCGTTCACACTCCCTTCCTGAGCGAAGGGTCCCGGACGCGCCAGTCCGGGGCCTTTTTCCATTGCAGCGACCGGACCAGGCGATGAACTCGCAGAACCGCACCACGCATACACGCCTGACCTCGTACCCGGAGCCCGGCAGCGCCGCCTCCCGCTTCCCGATCCGCTGGGGCGCAGGCAGCGCCGCCGAGCGCGGCCCGGTCATCGCCTCGACGACCGCGCCGGGAGACCGCAATGTCATCGGCGCGCATGGCGGCTCCTATTCGGTCTATCGCGCGCTCGCCATCTCGGCGCGCGCCATGAACCCCTCGCAGCGGCCCGACCTGCACAACACGCACCCCACATCCGAGATCGCGCCTCAGCCCTCATGGTTCGAGCCCGGAAAAATCGTCTCGCTCGATCCGTTCGGCCATCGCGTCGCGCAGGATTTCGGGCAGTTGATCGGCGAGGGCATCGACATCCGCCCGACCATCGCGGTGACCAAGGCCAGACTCAACCTGCCCGAGATTCTCGCCGCCATGGCTGCGCATCGGCTGGCGCCCGACGAACACATCCTGCATGCGTCCGGTGACATCAGCGTCACGAAGATCGCGGTCGACCCGGTCTGGCATTTGCCGGGCATCGCCGAACGTTTCGGCACGAGCGAGAACGAACTGCGTCGTACGCTGTTCGAGCAGACCGGCGGGATGTATCCCGAACTGGTGACGCGGCCGGATCTGCGGGTGTTCCTGCCGCCGATCGGCTCGATCACGGCCTATGTCATCGGCGAGGTTTCGGCTCTGTCGGACGGCAGGAGCCGCGTCGCCTGCCGCGTCCATGACGAGTGCAACGGCTCGGACGTCTTCGGCTCCGACATCTGCACCTGCCGGCCCTATCTCGTCCACGGCATCGAGGAGGCGGTGAAGGAGGCTCAAGGGGGAGGCGTCGGCCTTATCGTCTACAATCGCAAGGAGGGCCGGGCGCTCGGCGAGGTCACGAAGTTCCTCGTCTACAACGCCCGCAAGCGCCAGGAGGGCGGCGATTCGGCGGCGACCTATTTCGAACGCACCGAATGCGTCGCCGGCGTGCAGGACGCGCGTTTCCAGCAGTTGATGCCCGACGTGCTGCACTGGCTCGGCGTCACGAAGATCGACCGGCTGATGTCGATGTCGAACATGAAATACGACGCCATGGTCGAGAGCGGCATCGAGATCGGCGAGCGCGTCGCGATCCCGCCCGAGCTGATCCCGCCCGACGCCTCGGTCGAGATGGAGGCCAAGAAGGCGGCCGGCTACTACGCGCCAGACGGCGCGCCCGGCGACAACGCGCTCAAGGCCACGATCGGCCGCGGGCTGGACAAGTTTTGAAGCCTGCGGCGAGACCTATGCCTGATCGCGATCCCGAGACCTTCCGCGCCTTGCTGAAACCTGCCGCCGTGCGCGCCCGCGCTCAGGAGATGCTGGCGCTCGGCCATGCCGGAAAACTGCTGCATTTCAGCGTCGATGTCGCAAAGCTCGAGGCCTGTGCCGACTACGTGCTCGACACCATCCGTGCGAACTATCCCACGCTGGACATCCCCTTCCACGCGCGCTGGCGGCATTTTTCCGTCGCCGGCGTCGATCGCTGGCAGATGCTCGATGCCAAGGCCGCCTTCGCCGACGCCCGGGCGCGCGGCCGGGCGGCCTATGATCTGGCCATCGTCAGCGTGCTGCTCGACGCCGGCGCGGGGCCGGATTGGCGCTATCGCGATGCGACGACAGGCCAGCTTGTCGGCCGCTCCGAGGGGCTGGCGCTGGCCTCGCTCGACATGTTCGCGGCCGGCCTTTTCTCAAGCGACTCAAGTGCGCCCTTGCGGGCCGACGCCCATGCGCTGCGGCATCTCGATGCCGACGCGCTCGCCGCAGGTTTCCAGGCCGGGCCAGGAAACCCGCTGCTGGCGGTCGAGGGCCGCGCGGCCTTGCTCAACCGACTCGGCGAGGAGCTGGAGCGTCATGGCCTGACCCGGCCGGGCGACCTGTTCGACAGGCTCGTCGGCGTCGCCGACCATGGCTCGATCCGCGCCGCCCATATCCTCGGCGAGGTTTTGACCACCTTTGGCGGCATCTGGCCCTCGCGGCTGACGCTGGCCGGCATCGCGCTCGGCGACACCTGGCGGCATCCTCTTATCGCGGCCGGCGAACCCACGGCCGGGCTCGTACCCTTCCACAAGCTCTCGCAATGGCTGTCCTATTCGCTGATCGAGCCGCTGCAATGGGCCGGCATCGCGGTGGTCGATATCGACGATCTCACCGGCCTGCCGGAATACCGCAATGGCGGGCTGTTTCTCGACATGGGCGTGCTGGCGCTGAAGGACGAGGCGGAGGCCGCGCGCGCCCATGAGCCCGGCTCGACGCTGGTGGTGGAATGGCGCGCGCTGACCGTGGCGCTGCTCGACGAGATCGGCTTGGCTGTGCGAAAGCGGCTCGGACGCTCGCGCGAGGAACTGCCGCTAGCCAAGGTGCTGGAGGGCGGCACCTGGGCGGCGGGTCGGCGCATCGCGGCGGAGAAGCGCACCGGGGGCGGCACGCCCTTGACGATCGTCAGCGACGGCACGGTATTTTGAAGCGTAAACCGTCTTTGCGAGCATAGCGAAGCAATCCAGGGGGACGTAGAGCGCTCGGCTCTGATTGCTTCGCTACGCTCGCAAAGACGGCTTGGGTCGAAACGAGGGACATATCGAATGACCACGCAAGCTGACGGCGTCACCGTCGTCGATCACCCGCTCGTCCGGCACAAGCTGACGCTGATGCGCGAGAAGGACCGCTCGACCAAGAGCTTCCGCCAGCTCCTCAACGAGATCGGCATGCTGCTCTGCTACGAGGTGACGCGCGACCTGCCCATCGAGATGACCGAGATCGAGACGCCGTTGACGAAGACGATGCAGCCGATCATCGCCGGCAAGAAGATGGTCTTCGCGCCGATCCTGCGCGCCGGCGTCGGCTTTCTCGACGGCATGCTGGAGCTGGTTCCCGCCGCCCGCGTCGCCCATATCGGGCTCTACCGCGATCCGCAGACGCTGCAGGCGGTGGAATACTATTTCAAGGCCCCCTCCGACGTCGCCGACCGCATGATCGTGGTGATGGACCCGATGCTGGCCACCGCCAACTCGGCGGTCGCCGCGATCGACCGGCTCAAGGAGCGCGGCGCGAAGGACCTGCGCTTCGTCTGCCTGCTCGCCGCGCCCGAGGGCATCGCCCGCCTGCGCGGCGCGCATCCCGATGTCCGCATCTGGACGGCGGCGATCGACGAATGCCTCAACGACCACGGCTACATCGTGCCGGGGCTGGGCGACGCCGGCGACCGCATGTTCGGCACGCGCTGATGCGCGCTCCGGTGATGGCATCCATCAAGAACCTTTGAGGGACGCGCCGTTGGCGGCGCGCGGCGATGTGCCTAAGGTCGCGTCGCTCGCGTTCGCGGGCGGTCCTGTCCATCCCGCCAGTCCCGAAAGCCACGCCCGATGTCCCTGACGATCTATGGCTGCTACCGCTCGCGCGCCTCGCGCAACATCTGGCTCGCCAACGAGATGGGGCTGGCCTTTGCCCACGTCCCGGTGATCCAGGTCTACCGCCTGCCGAACCCCGACGCAGCCGATGCGCCGCTCCATACGCAGTCGCCGGAGTTCCTCGCGGTCAACGCCAAGGGCCAGATCCCGGCGATCGACGATGATGGCTTCAAATTGCAGGAATCGCTGGCGATCAACCTTTATCTGGCGCGCAAGAACGGCGGCCCGCTGGCTCCGGCGAATGTGCAGGAGGAGGGGCTGGCGGCGATGTGGTCGCTCTGGGCCGCGACGAGCGTCGAGAGCCATGCCTTGAACATCCAGTATCACATGGCCGCCTATCCGCCCGAGAAGCGCGATCCGAAACTGGTCGAGGCGGCGCTCGCGGCCCTGCCGGCCCAGTTCAGGGCGCTGGACGAGGCGTTGGCCCAGGGCGGCGGCTTCGTCATGGGCGGGCGCTTCACCGTCGCCGACATCAACGTCGCGGAAATCTTCCGCTATGCGAAGCCCGCGACGCAGCTCTTCGAGGCCGCGCCGCAGGTAAAAGCCTGGCTCGACGCCTGCCAGGCGCGGCCGGCCTTCAAGGCGATGTGGGCCGCGCGCGACGCCGAGCCGGCCTGAGCGGGAGCAGACCCTTTCTCAAGGCGCCACCCTGTCATTCCGGGTTCTCGCTGCGCGAGACCCGGAATGACAGGGTGGTCGGGCCGATGTCCGGACAGGTTCCGGGTGGCTACCCACCCGCTTACCGCCTACTGACGCAGGCTGACGTTCCAGCGAAGGTAGCATCCGCGATGACCATGCCTGCGCCTTCGCCGCCGCGGATGTCCGCTTTCGACTGGCTCATGCTGGCCGCGCTCTCGGTGCTGTGGGGCGGCTCGTTCTTCTTCAACAAGCTGGCGCTGGCGCAATGGCCGCCTCTGCCGGTCTTGCTGGTCCGGGTCGGGCTGGCCGCGCTGGCGCTGCTGCTGGTGGTGCGGCTGGCCGGGCTCTCCATGGCGGTCGGCCGGCGCGTCTGGCTCGCCTTTTTCGGCATGGGCGTGCTCAACAACCTGATCCCGTTCAGCCTGTTCCTGTGGGGCCAGCAGCAGATCGCCAGCGGCCTCGCCTCGATCCTCAACGCGATGACGCCGATCTTCGCCGTCATGGTGATGCACGCCTTCGGCGGCGAGCGCGCCACGGGGCGCAAGATCGCTGGCATCGTCGCGGGCTTCGCCGGCGTCGCGATCCTGATCGGGCCTGACGCGCTCTCAGGGTTGGGGCTCAACCTGCTGGCCCAACTCGCCTGCATCGCCGCGACGGTGTCTTACGCCTTTTCGGGCCTCTATGGCCGCCGCTTCCGCGAATTGCCGCCGCTGGTCACCGCCGCCGGCCAGCTCTCTGCCTCGACGCTGATGACGCTGCCGATCGTGCTTCTGCTCAATCCGCCCTGGACCCTGCCGGTCCCGACCGGGCAGACGGTCCTGGCGCTGGTCGGCCTCGCGCTGATCTCGACCGCGCTCGCCTATGTCATCTTCTTCAGGATCATGCGCTCGGCCGGCCCCAGCAATGTCATGCTGGTGACCTTCCTGATACCGGTCAGCGCGATCATGCTCGGCGTGGGACTTCTCGGCGAGGCGCTGCTGCCGCGCCACTTTGCCGGCATGGCGGCAATCTTCACAGGACTCGCGCTGATCGACGGGCGGCTGTTTCGCGGAAAAACGGCCCCGGTCTGAGGCGACAATTTGCGCATCCCGGGGCGGCGGCCTTTATTGCCAATAAATTATGAATTGCTCTAGGGTCGATTCAACGGCGGCAGCCGTTAGAGGCATAACCGCGAAGACTGGAAGATATCGGAAAAAACGATACGCCAGAAGGGGAGCGACGCAAGACCCATGGATGTTCGGCAACTGCGATGTTTCATCGCGGTGGCGGAGGAACTGCATTTCGGCCGCGCGGCCGAACGGCTGGGCCTCGCGCCGCCAGCCCTGTCCCGCCAGATCAGCGCGCTTGAGGACGAGCTTGGCGCGGCCCTGTTCACCCGCACGACTCGGCAGGTCGCGCTGACGCGCGCCGGGCTGATCATGCTGGAGGAAGCCAAGGCGATCCTGCTGCGCATGGAGCATGCCTCGCGCGCCGTGCGCCTGGCCTCGCTGTCCTCGGGCAAGGTGCTGCGCATCGGCGCGATCGACGCCGCCTCGTCGAGCTTCGTGCCCGAGGCGCTGGCGAAATTCCGCCAGCGCTTTCCGGCGATCGAGATCAAGTTCGTCGAGGCGATGACGGCCGCGCTGATCCAGATGCTGGAGGCCGGCAAGCTCGACCTCGCCCTGACGCGCCCGCCGCGCAAGCCGACCGACTGCGCCTTCGAGGTGCTGCGCGTCGAACGGCCGATCGTGGTGCTGAACGACACCCATCCGCTGGCCGCCCGCGAGCATCTGACGATGCTCGATCTGGTGGGCGAGCCCTTTGTCGTGCCCTCCAAGCGCATCCGCCCCTTCGCCTACGATCTCGTCATGGCCTATTTCGAGAGCGTCGGCTCGGTGCCCAACGTCACCATCGAGGCGACCGAGAAGCCGGCGATGATGTCGGCGGTCGCGGCGGGCCTCGGCATGGCGCTGGCGCCCGACTGGGTCTCCCGCCTCAGCTTTCCCGGCGTCACCATGCGCCGCCTGCGCGGCGCGCTGCTCGATCCGCCGCCGCCTGGCGCGCTGGTCGGCATCGCCTGGCGTCCGCAGCAGAAGCTCGGCGCCCGCGACGACTTCCTCGCCATCCTGCGCGAGAGCGTCACCTTGATGGATGAGCGGCAGGTTCTGCCGTTCGCACCGCCGCCGCCCAAGGCGACGCGCAAATCCGTGCCCAAACCAGTGCCATCGCCCAAACGCGCCGTCCGGATCGCCGGATTGCAGCCCGGAGGATCTCTATGAGTCTGAACAAGATAGAACAGGCGCGCGGTCTGAAGGTCCGCTCGCCGCAGGATCTGGCCGCCGGCATCTTCATGATCCTGCTCGCGGCGCTTGCGCTGTACCTCGCCCGCGATTTGCCGCTGGGCACATTGCGCCAGATCGGCCCAGGCATGCTGCCGAAATCCTTCGCGGTGATCTGCGCGGGGCTCGGCTTGATGCTGGCGCTGACCGCGATGGTCTACAACGGCGAAAAGCTGGAAGGCTTCTCCTGGCGCGGCGTCATCTTCGTGCTCGGCGGCGCGGTGCTGTTTGGCCTCACCATTCGCGGCTTCGACATCGGCCCGCTCAAGGTGCCGCAACTCGGCCTTGTCGTGTCGGGGCCCCTCGTCGTGCTGGTCGCAGGCTCGGCCGCGAGCGATCTGCGCTGGAAGGAACTCATCATCTTCGCGATCGTGATGACGACCTTCTGCGCGCTGCTGTTCAAATACGCATTGGGACTGCCGATCCCGCTCGCTCCGTGGCTGCTGGGGATCTGAGGTCAACATGGACGTTTTCGCCAATCTCGCTCTCGGCTTCGCCACCGTCTGGAAGATCGTCTGGTGGGCGCCCGCCTTCCTCCAGGGCGCGGTCTCCCTGCCGATCCCGATCAACATCCTGCTCTGCTTCGTCGGGTGCCTCGTCGGCACGCTGATCGGCGTGCTGCCGGGCGTCGGCCCGATCGCCACCATCGCCATGCTGCTGCCGATCACCTTCGGGCTCGATCCGGTCGGCGCGCTGATCATGCTGGCGGGCATCTATTACGGCGCGCAATATGGCGGCTCGACCACGGCGATTTTGGTCAACATCCCCGGCGAGGCGACCTCGGTCGTCACTACGCTGGACGGCCACCAGATGGCCAAACAGGGCCGCGCCGGCGTGGCGCTCGGCGTCGCCGCTCTCGGCTCCTTCTTCGCGGGCTCGGTGGCGACCATCGTCATCGCTGCGCTCGGCGCGCCGCTGACCAAGCTCGCCTTGCTGTTCGGCCCGGCCGAATATTTCTCGCTGATGGTGATGGGCCTGTGCTTTGCCGTCGTGCTGGCGCGCGGCTCCATCCTCAAGGCCTTCTGCATGATCATGCTGGGCCTGCTGCTCTCGACCGTCGGCACCGACCTCGAGACCGGCCAGGAGCGCATGACCTTCGGCTTCCCGCCGCTGGCCGACGGCATCGACTTCGCCGTGATGGCCATGGGCGTGTTCGGCTTCGCCGAGGTGTTGCGCAATCTCGAGAATCCCGAGACCCGCGACGTCGTCAAGACCAAGATCGGCCGCCTGCTGCCGAGCATGAGCGAGATCAAGCAGTGCATCGCCCCCGTGCTGCGCGGCACCTCGGTCGGTGCGATCCTCGGCATCCTGCCTGGCAACGGCGCGGTGCTCGGCCCCTTCGCCAGCTACACCATCGAGAAGAAGATCGCCGACGATCCCTCGCGCTTCGGCAAGGGCGCGATAGAGGGCGTGGCCGGGCCTGAATCGGCCAACAACGCCGGCGCGCAGACCGCCTTCATCCCGCTGCTCACGCTCGGCATCCCGCCCAACGCGGTGATGGCGCTGATGGTCGGCGCGATGACGATCCACGGCATCATCCCCGGCCCGCAGGTCATGACCAAGAATCCGGACCTGTTCTGGGGCATGATCGCCTCGATGTGGATCGGCAACCTGATGCTGCTCGTCATCAACCTGCCGCTGGTCGGCCTGTGGGTGAAACTGCTGCAGGTGCCCTACCGCCTGATGTTCCCGGCGATCCTGATCTTCTGCTGCATCGGCATCTACTCGGTTAACAACCAGCCGGTCGATGTCGCCTTCACGGCCATGTTCGGCCTGTTCGGCTACATCCTGATCAAGCTCGGCTTCGAGCCCGCGCCGATGCTGCTGGGCTTCGTGCTCGGCCGTCTGATGGAGGAAAAACTCCGCCAGGCGCTGATCATCTCGCGCGGCACCTTCATGACCTTCATCGAGCGGCCGATCTCGGCGGGGCTGCTTGTCGTGGCTGTGCTGGTGCTTGTCGTCGCGCTGCTGCCGTCGATGTCGAAGAAACGCGACGAGGTCTTCACCGAATGACGGGGTTGCCGGGACGCCGTCCCGGCCCCAGTTTTTACACCAACCGATCTCAGGGAGGATCACGCATGAAGAAGCTCACACTCGGTCTCGCGGCCGCTCTCACGCTCGCTCTGGCCGGCGGCGCCATGGCGCAGGCCTATCCGGCGCGGCCCGTCACCATGATCGTGCCGTTCGCGGCCGGCGGCCCGACCGACATCATCGCCCGCATCGTCGGCGACCACATGTCCAAGACTCTCGGCCAGCAGGTCGTGATCGAGAACGTCGCCGGCGCCGGCGGCACCACCGGCATCACCCGCGCGATGACCGCCGCGCCCGACGGCTACACCATCGCGATGGGGCATCTGGGCACCTTCTCGGCGGCGCCCGCGACCTATCCCGGCCTGAAATACGACCCGCTCAACGGCATGCAGACCATCGGGCTGGCCGGCGGCACGCCGATCCTGATCGTCGCCAAGAAGAACTTCCCGGCCAAGGATCTGAAAGAATTCGTCGCCGCCGTAAAGGCCACGCCCGACAAGTTCAACGAGGCCCATGCCGGCGTCGGCTCCGTCTCCTGGACGACCTGCACCTTGCTGAAGGGCGTGCTCGGCGTGCCCAAGCTCAACGCCGTCGCCTATCGCGGCACGGGCCCCGCGCTGAACGATCTCGTTTCGGGCCAGATCGACTTCATGTGCGACCAGATCGTCTCGGTCTCCGAGCAGATCAAGGCCGACACGATCAAGGCCTACGCCGTCGCTTCGGCCGAGCGTTCGCCGGCTCTGCCCAACGTCCCGACCACCAGGGAAGCCGGCCTGCCGGACTACCAGATCGAGGCCTGGAACGGCATCGCCGGTCCCAAGGGCATGCCGAAGGAGGCCGTGGACAAGCTGGTCGACGCGCTGAACAAGGCGCTCAACGACGAGCCCACCAAGAAGCGCCTGCTCGATCTCGGCGCGGTGATCCCGAGCGCCGAGGAGCGCACCCCGGCCGGCTTCCAGGCGCTGATCAAGCGCGACGCCGACAAGCTGACCCCGGTGCTGGCGGCGGCTCCGAAGTGAGCTGACGGCCCATCGAATGCAGAAGGGCGCGCGTCGCGGGACGCGCGCCCTTTTTGCTGTCATTCCGGGGCTTCGCGCAGCGAAGAACCCGGAACCCACGACCGGGCGAGCGCGCTCGATAAGGTGACCAAGGGTTTTGTCCTGTCGTGGGTTCCGGGTTCAGCGCTGCGCGCTGCCCCGGAATGACAAGGTCGGGCCTCTACCCCGCCAGCACGCGCTGCGGCGGGAACGTGATCTCGACCAGCGTGCCTTCCTTCTTGACGCTGGTGATCGTCATCGCGGCGCGGTTGGCCTCGACCAGCGCCTTGGTCAGCGGCAACCCCAGGCCCGTGCCGCCCTTGCGCCGCGTCGTCGGCACCTGCCGGAACGGCTCCAGCGCCAGCGCGATCTCGTGGTCGTCCATGCCGATGCCGGTGTCGCGCACCCGCAGGATCGCCTCGCCCTGGTCGCCGAGCGCGGTGGATACGATGACCTGACCGCCCGCATCGGTGAACTTGACCGCATTCGACAGCAGGTTGATCACGATCTGCCTGATCGAGCGCTGGTCGGCGACGACCGGCGGCAGTTTTGGCGACAGGCCTGAGCGCAGCACGACCCGGCCGCGATTGGCCTCGGTCTGCAGCAGGCTCACCGTCGAGAGCGCGATCTCGTTGAGGTTGACGCTCTCGAAATCGAGGTCGAGCTTGCCGGCCTCGATCTTGGCCAGATCCAGCAGGTCGTTGACGAGGCTGATGACGTAGCCGCCCGAATTGTGGATGTCGCGCAGATATTCCTTGTAGCGCTCATTGGCGATCGGCCCGAAGCGCTCCTCCGCCATCACCTCGGCGAAGCCGATGATCGCGTTCAGCGGCGTCCTGATCTCATGGCTGATCTTGGCGAGCACGTCGGATTTCTGGGCGCTGGCCTTTTCGGCGGCCTTGCGCGCCTCGACGAGGTCGCTCTCGGTCTTCTTCCAGGCGGTGATGTCGCGCAGCACCGCGCAGAATCGGCGCTCCGCGCCATGGGCGATCTGGCCCATCGTCATGAAGAGCGGGATGCGGCCGCCCTGGCGCACGCGGCCGATGACCTCGCGCCCGTCATTCATCACAGAGGCGACGCCGCCGCCTTTGAGCCCTTCGAGATAGTCGAGCGCCGGCGCATGGCTTTCCGGCGCGAACAGAAGCGTGAAGAGCTCGCCCGTGACCTCGCGCTGGTCGTAGCCGAACAGCGCCTCGGCGGTCTTGTTCAGCGAGAGCATGCGGCCGCGCTCGTCGACCGTGACGACGCCGTCGGTCGCCGTGTCGAGCATCGCGACGAGTTCGTCGATCCGCGACTCGCGCTGGTCGACATCCAGCCGCAGCGCCGAGACGCGCGCGGCGCTCTCAGCCTCCTCCGCCTCGAACTCGGCGGCGAGTTCCGCCTCTTCGGCCTCCTCCGGCGTCTGGACCTTGACCTCGCCGCCGCCATCGGGATGGCGGAAGGCCATCAACGTGGCGGGCTCGCCGAGCCAGGAGACGCTGGAGAGCACCGCATCGACGCTGACCAGATGGCCGAGCCGGTCGATCAGGATCATCGCGCCGCCATCGGTGCGGTTCGCGCCCTTTATCAGGCGGCTGACGCTGCCGCCGGCCGCGAGATCGGCGAGGTCGGCGTAGTCAAGCAGGTCGAGCAGCGTGCGGTTGGCGTAAAGCGCCTCGTCGCCGCGATTGACCAGCACCGCCATGGGCAGACGGTCGAGCACGTCGGCATGGGAATTGGGCAGGCGCTGGCGCGCGGCCTGAAGCGCCGAAGGGGCGGCCGTGTCGAGCGCTATCGCGTCGTCGCCAAGCGCCTCCAGCACCGGAGCGGCGCTGGCTGGTTCGTGCGCGGAAGTCTCGTCGGCAGGAGCCGGGACGGCCCCGGCCGGCTCGGCCGGGGCCGGCGCGAGCGGCTCGTTGTCCTTGAGACGTAGCGGAGCGGCCTGCGGCAGGCGCGGGGAGGGCTCGTCATCGCCGGCGATGCGTGCGCCGAGCGCCTTGGCGATCTCGCGAAACGCGTTGCGCTCGGCCGAGCTGAGATTGGGCTTGGACGGTTCGAGCACTGGCCGGACGGCGGTGAGATGGCCGTTGCGCAGCGGCACGATGTTGCTGATGTCGGGGCGGGCAGGGGCCTCCGCGACCTGAGGCGCGAGCTCCACGGCGGCTGCCTCGGCCGCGATTGCGGGCTCGTCGATGACGGGCTCATGCGCCTCCGACGCCGTGGCTTCATCGCTCCGCAGCGGCTCGCCGCCGGCATCCGGAACGGCCTCGTCCGCGGCAGAAGCCGTCGCCTCGGCGATGTCGGACTGGATTTCGGTCGGCTCGGCTTCGCTGGACGTTTCGGCTTCGAGGACCAGCCCGGCGGTCGCAGGCCCGGCGTCGTCGCTCTCCGCCTGCTGCTCAGCTTCGGCCTCGGCAGGAGCTTCCGTCTCGCCGGTCAACTCCGCGACGTCTGGCCGCGACGCATCCAGCGCGGCGAGTTCCTCCTCGGCGATCTCGGGAACGGCGTCCTGATCGGCCAGATCGTCCGCTGGCATTGCCGGCGCATGAACGGGGAAAGGCTCCCGCTCCGTCAGCCGGGCGAGGCCGAAGCCGCGAAAGCCGGAAACCTTCCGCGCGGCGTCGAGCACCGGCACGCCCGACAGTTCGACGCGCGCGCCCTCCGTGCCGGAGCCGGTGCGCCAGAGCACGCCATGGCCGCTCCATGTCGCCGTGCCGGCAAGGCGTTCAAGCAGCCCGCCATCGCGGTCGACGATGTCGGCGTCGAGCAGGTCGCGCCAGCTCCGGCCGGGAAGCGCGGCGGCGGCGTCCGGCCCCATCAGGGCCGCGACATCGGGCGAGACGCTGGTCAGATGGCCTGCGGCGTCGCTCTGCCAGAGGAAGCGCACCAGCGCGCGAACGGGAGCGGCGGGTGCAGGCGCGGTTGCCGGGGCCTCGACGATTTCGGGTTCCGCGACGCTGGCCTGTGCCGCAATCCCGGTTTCGGCGGTCTCGGGAGCAGGCAGGACCATGCCCAGCCGGCGCATCTCGGCGGCGGGCACGGCGATCGCCAGCACGGTCCGGCCGTCATCTCCGTCGAGCAGGCGGCAGCCGCAGGTCACGGGCGTTGCGGTGAAGCCGGAGGTCAGACGAAGCCGTTCGAGCCGCACGCCCTCGCGTGAGGCGAGGCCGCCGGCAAGCGCCGAGAATCGTTGCCGGGTCGCCGGCGGCAGCGCGGCGTCGAGGCCGTCGCGGCCGAGCAAAGCGAGGCCGGCCGCGTTGGCGTAAGCAGCTTTTTGGCTGTCCGCGTCCCAGACCAGCAGCGCGCCGCCGGCTGCGAACCCGGCAAGCCCGGCGTCCTGCGCCGCGGCGACGCCGATCCGCGCCCAGTCCTGTCGCGCTCCGCTCATGGCTGCCCGTCGCCCGTCCGCTCGTTCGATTCAGCCGATATGGCTAACAACTGTTTAATAACCCCGGGCGGATTGCAAATCCATGGAACCTGGCTCGCCCTCCCGCGTCTGATGAAAACAGCGTTAACGTGCGGGTGCGGCCTTTGCGCGCGCTGTTGTCATCGCAGCGCAACAATGATATTGCACTGCACAATCGCCGCTGAGCGATGGACATAATTCAACTGGAGGACGACCCTGATGAATGGCAAGATCCCCTACGAAGTGCCGGCCGAGATGCGCGATTTCGCGGAGAAGAGCGTCGATCAGGCCCGCAAGGCTTTCGACGGTTTCATCGGCGCGGCCCAGAAGGCCGTCGACACCGCCCATGGCTCGGCCGAATCGGCCCGCGTCAATGCGCAGGACGTGACCCGCAAGGCCATGACCTATGCCGAGACCAATGTCGCCGCCGCGTTCGACCTCGCCCAGAAGCTGGTCAAGTCCAAGGACATGACCGAAATCATGCAGCACCAGTCCGAATTCATGAAGTCGCAGATGGCCTCGCTGCAGACGCAGCTCAAGGAAATGGGCGCTGTCGCCCAGGACGTCGCGACCAAGGCCGCCGAGACCGCCGCCAAGGCGACCAAGATGAAGTGAGCCGTCGCGGCGTATCGGCGCCGCGACCCGGCCACCGATTTCGACCATGACAAAGGCCGGGCATTCCGCCCGGCCGCCAGCATTTCGATCGCAGAAAGAGACCCGTGATGGCCAATCCCGCCGACACCAAGCCCGCTCCGAGCCAGCCCGCCGCCAGCAAGGCTCCCGCCAAGGCCCCGATCAGCCTTGCTCCGGTGACAGCCATGACGCGCCCGGCCATCGCCGAGACGAAGCCTGTCGAGACGAAGCCCGTGCCGGCTCCCGCCGCCGCTGCTGCTACCGCGAATCCTGCCGCCGTCACAAAGGCCGCGCCCGCCGTCACGGCAACGCCCAAGCCGATCGCGACTGCGACCACTGCTCCGCTCGTCAAGGCCGAAGCCGCTCCGGTCAAGCCTGCTGCTGCGACCAAGCCTGCGGCCTCAGTCAAGGCTGCTGCGCCGGCGAAGCCGACAAAGACAAAATCCGCCAAGCGCGTTGCCCCCGCCAAGGCGCGCATCGAGAAGACCCCGACCGTGGCGCCGGCCGCCGCCGCCAAGGTCGCGAAAGCGTCCGATACCGTGGCCAAGGCCGTCGTGGCCGCTCCGGCCAAGGCTATCGAGGCGGCCAAGCCGGTGGTCGCCGCCAGCGTCGCCGCGACGCGCAAGGTCGTCGAGACCGTCGTTGCGAAGCAGGCCGCCGTGGTCAAGGAGGTCGCCAAGGAGGCTGCAAAGGCCGCGCCCGTCCTCAAGATCGTCCCGCCTGCCAAGGTCGCCGTTCCGACGATGCCGGCGCTGCCCGAGATGCCCGACTTCGTCGGCGCGATGCTGAGCCGGACGCTGATGTTGACGAAAGCCGTCGGCGCGCTGCAGGCCCGTATGCTCGACCATGCCTGCGCGGAACTGAAGGCCACGCTCGACGAGGCCGAGACGCTGGCCCGCACGCAGAGCGCAGCCGACGCGGTTGCATTGCAGGCCAAGGCTGTCCGTCGCGGCTATGAGGCGCATACGGCCCATCTCAGGGAGATCGCCCAGATCGCCGGTTCGTCCCTGCGCGTCTGAGATCTCCACGCCGGTCGCGAGGCCGGCAAAATCGCCGCGATTACGCGGTTGCAATCGCGCGGCGTCGGTTCTAGGTTCCGCGCCGCCGCAGACCTTGCCTTGAAGGCTTGGTCGCCAGGGTGCTGCATGCAGCCATAGCTCAGTTGGTTAGAGCGCTAGATTGTGGATCTAGAGGTCCCCCGTTCAAGCCGGGGTGGCTGTACCACCCTGAATATCGCGAGCCGTCCGCGCAACGGCGAGACCCGCGCTCTTGAAGCCGGCTGGTCCCGTCGCCATCTCCCTGTCATGCGGAAGGGTTCGCCTTCTGCTCCGGGGTGCTGCGGCCAGCGGGTTCCGGACGATCAACGAGGCGCCTTTCGGGGGCTTCCGACGTGACGCGCACGCCAAGCCTGTCCCATCCGTTCCTGCTCGGTTTCGACGATATCGAGCGTGCGCTGGAGCGGGTCGCCAAAGGCGGCAGCGAAGGCTATCCGCCCTACAACATCGAGCGGCTGGTCAGGACGCAGGACGAGCCCGACCGGCTCAGAATCACGCTCGCCGTCGCAGGTTTCGCGCGTGACCAGCTCGAAATCACCCTGGAAGAGAACCAACTCTGCATTCGCGGCCGCCAGAGCGACGACAAGAACCGGCAGTTCCTGCATCGCGGCATCGCCGCGCGCCAGTTCCAGCGGGCTTTTCTGCTCGCCGACGGCATGCAGGTGCTGGGGGCCGATCTGTCGAACGGCCTGCTCGCGATCGACCTCGTGCGGCCGGAACCCGAACGGCTCGTCCGGCGTATCGATATCGTGAGCCGGGATTGACTTGAAGGCAGGCGGCGCGAGCGCGGATTTTGCATCCGTTCATCAATGCCGTCGTAAACTGGAAACTCGCCATTCGCACTGCTCTGAAGGAGGGCGCGATGAACGAAGACAGAAACATGATCCAGACCAACCCGCTGAGCCCGGCCGAATTCGCCGCGCTGGGCACGGGCGAGGTCGCCTATCTCAAGCCGATGAGTTCGGAAGAACTCGTGCGGATCTTTCCGCAGGCTCCCCAGATCAAACCCGGCCTGCAGCTCTTCGCGCTGCTCTCGGCCGATGGAGCGCCGATCCTGGTGACCGATTCGCGCGAAGCCGCGACAGCCAATGCCTGGGAACACGATCTCAGGATGGTCAGCGTCCATTGACGCTGCCCTCCGGCGGCGACCCTCAGGCCGGTTGCGAGACCTTTGCGACCGCGTCCTGGAGTCTTGCGATGTCGGCCGGGCCAGACAGACGGTGATCGCCGTCCCGGATCAACGTCAGCACCACTGGGTCGCCGGTGAGATGCTCGACCAGCTTGAGCGCCTGCCGCCAGGGCACATCGGGGTCGGCCATGCCCTGCAGGATATGGACCGGGCAGCCGGTCCTGATCTCGCTCCCGAACATCAGGTTCCGGCGTCCATCCTCGATCAGCGCCCGCGTGATCGGCGTCGGCTCGGGCGAATAGGCCGAAGGCCTCAACCAGACCCCGTCGCGCATGATCGTCTCGCGGATGCTCTCGGGCATCTGCGCCCACATCAGCTCCTCGGAGAAATCGACGGCCGGCGCGATCAGCACCATGCCGGCAGGAGCGAGCGCGGTTCCGAGCAACTGCCTTGCCACGAGCAGCGCGATCCAGCCGCCCATCGACGAGCCGACCAGAACGGGCGGCTGCCGGCAATGGGCTGCGATCACGGCGAGCGCGTCGTCGCGCCAGTCCGACAGGGTCCAGCGCGCGAAATCGGCGCCGCTTTCGCCATGGCCGGCATAGTCGAAGCGCACGAAGCCGCGTCCATTGGCGCGCGCCCAGTCGGCCAGCGCCTCGGCCTTGGTGGCGCGCATGTCGGAGCGAAAGCCGCCGAGCCAGACCACGGGCGGGCCTTCGCCGGGCTCGACGAGGCAGGCGAGCCTGCGCCGCTTCTCGCCTTCGCCCGTCTCCAGCCATTGCGGCGATCCTTGCTGCACGCCAAATCTCCTGTGACGAATCTGTCCGACATGGCGAATATAGGCTGCGGCAGCCGGCCGCGAGTGGTCATACTGCGAAACACCACAGCGAGCATCCTGACCCGGTGACCTTCTCCATGCAGCCCGGCGCGCATCTGACGCTGCCCTCGACCGATACGCACCCGCTCAGCGGCCGCACCATCCTGCAGATCATCCCCGATCTCGATGCCGGCGGGGCCGAACGCACGGCGGTCGATATCGCCAAGGGCCTGACCGATGCCGGCGCGCGCGCCCTGGTCGCGACCGAGGGCGGGCGGCTCGTGGCCGAGCTTCAGGCCAAGGGCGGCGTCTGGCTGCCCTTTCCGGCCGCGACCAAGAACCCGCTCGCGATGGCGCTTAACATCGGGCGTCTGGCGCGGCTCTGCCGCGACGAGGGCGTCGAGCTCGTCCATGCCCGCTCGCGCGCGCCTGCCTGGGTGGCGCTGGCGGCGACGCGGCGGCTCGGCCTGCCCTTCGTCACGACCTATCACGGCTCCTATGCCAGCCGCTCCACCGTGAAGGCGCTCTACAACTCGGTGATGGCGCGCGGCGACGTCGTCATCGCCAACTCCGGCTACACCGCCGAGCTGATCCTGGCCCGGCACGGTTTCGCCCGCGAGCGCATCCGCATCGTCCATCGCGGCACCAATTTTTCCGCTTTCGCGCCGGCCGCCGTAGGCCCTGAGCGCATCCAGGCGCTGCGCAAGGTCTGGGGCGTCGAACCGCATCAGCGCATCGTGCTGCTGCCGGGCCGGCTGACGGGCTGGAAGGGCCAGCGCGTGCTGATCGAGGCCGCGCGCATCCTGCGCGACGGCGGCGACGGCGACACCGCCTTCATCCTCGCGGGCGATCCGCAGGGGCGCGACGGCTACGTCAGGGAACTCGACCAGCAGATCGCCGCCGCCAATCTGAAGGACCGGGTCAAGCGCGTCGGCCATTGCGCCGACATGCCCGCCGCCCTGCTCTGCGCCGCTGTCGTCACCGTGCCCTCGACGGAGCCGGAGGCTTTTGGCCGGGTCGCGGTCGAGGCGCAGGCGATGGGCGCGCCGGTCATCGTCTCCGATCTCGGCGCGGTGCCCGAAACCGTGCTCGCCCCGCCGCAGACGCTGCCGTCCGAACGCACCGGCTGGCGCGTGCCGGCCGGAGACGCCGCGGCGCTGGCGGCGGCGCTGGGCGAGGCGCTGGCCTTGCGTCCCTCGGCCCGCGACGCGCTGGCGCGCCGGGCCCGCCTGCATGTCGAACGGCATTTCTCGCTGGAGACGATGGTGGCGCAGACGCTGGACGTCTACTGCGCTTTGCTGGAGTGATAGGCAGTCGACAATGGGCAGTCGGGAGTCGGGATTGTGCAATCGAATGCCCACTGCCCACTGCCTACTGCCCAATACCCGGTTTCCATTGACATCGCGCCTCTTTGTGCAATGTGTCTGCGCAGAGGCGCGCAAAACGCCAATCACAGGAGAATACCCCCATTCGTCGTCCTTTCCGTGCTGCCCCGACCCCGACCAAAGACGGCCCGCGCTCCAACCGCGACATTCGCGGCGTCCGCGATGTTCAGCTCATCGACGATACCGGCGCCAACCGTGGCGTGGTCTCGTTCTTCGAGGCCCTGAAGATTGCCGAGGATGCAGGTCTCGACCTCGTCGAGATCTCCCCCAATTCAGAGCCGCCGGTCTGCAAGATTCTCGATTACGGCCGCTTCCGCTTTCTGGAGCAGAAGAAGGCCGCCGAGGCGCGCAAGAAGCAGCGCACCATCGAGATCAAGGAAATCAAGCTCCGGCCGGGCATCGACAAGCACGACTACGAAGTGAAGATGAAGGCCATGCACGGCTTCTTCGAGGAGGGCGACAAGGTCAAGGTGACCCTGCGCTTCCGCGGCCGCGAAATGGCCCACCAGGATCTCGGCGTGAAGGTGCTCGAGCGCGTCAAGGTCGATCTCGTCGACGTCGCCAAGGTCGAGAGCGACTGGCAGCTCGAAGGCCGCCAGATGGTGATGGTTCTCGCACCCAAATGACGTGACGCCGGTCGCGCCATGCGATTTGCCTCAGGCCCGGCCCCAGCGCCGGGCCTTGTCATGTCGGGGCCTGCGATGCTTCGATCCTTAAGCTTGTTGCTTATCCTCGGAAACACCACGTCATCCCGGACAAGCGGCGAAGCCGCGCCGCTCCGGGATCCATCATAGGGCTAAGACGGCGCTCTATGATGGATCCCGGAGCTCCGCTTCGCTGCGTCCGGGATGACGGCGGTGTTTCCGGGCTAAAAAAAGCGGTCCAGCCAGTTTACGCGATCGAAAGCCCTGTATCATGCCCCAGCCCAGCATCACCCATCAGCGCCGCGATCTCGCGGCCGCCCTGCGCCTCGCCGCGAAGTTCGAGCTGAACGAGGGCATCTGCAACCATTTCTCGGTGGCGCTGCCCGATGCCGCCGATGGCGGCGCGCGCTACCTGATCAATCCTTACGGCGTCCACTGGGCCGAGATGAAGCCTTCCGACCTGCTGCTGATCGACGCTTCGGGCGCGATTCTGGAAGGGGAGGGCGAGGTCGAGGCGACCGCGCTCAACATCCATGTCGCCGCCCACAAGGCCAATCCGCGCCATGTCGCGGTGCTGCATATCCACATGCCCTATGCGACTGCGCTGACCATGGTCGAGGGCGGCCGGCTGGAGATGGCGCACCAGACCGCCTGCCGCTTCCATGGCCGCACGCTCTATGTCGACCATTTCGGCGGGCTGGCGCTCGATGCCGGCGAGGGTGAGGCGATCGTCGCCGCCAACAAGGCGCAGGCGCACGCCGACATCACCTTCCTCGCCCATCACGGCGTCACCATCGGCGGGCCGTCGGTCGCGGTCGCCTTCGACGATCTCTATTTCCTCGAGCGCGCCTGCCGTCAGCAGGTGCTCGCGATGTCGACCGGCAAGCCTTTGAAACTGATCCCTCAGCAGGAGATCGAGGCCACCGCGCGCGAATGGCGACAGGTGCTGGTCCATCAGTCGGAGAAGCATTTCGAGGCGCTGCGGCGCATGTCCGGCATCTGACGCGGCGTCATGATTCCGGTTTGCCACCGCCGCCGCCTCGGCTAGGCTCCCGCGCTCGGGGCTCGGGGGAGCGGATCATGACAATGAGTCGTTTGGGCAGGCATCTGGCGGCGCTGGCTCTGTTCGTGCTGCCGCCCTCGCTCGCCATGGCGCAGGCCAGGCCCGATGACGGCAAGATCGACCTCAAGCTGTTCGACAAGGCCGAGGTCGATCGCTCGAAGGGTTGCTCGATCGCGCTCTGGCAGGCCAATCGCGATCCCGACAAGGACCGCTACGCCTTCATCTTCACCGAGGCGCTGACCGGCCAGAACAATGCCCGCCAGCCGGGGCGCATCAAGGTCGGCGACCAGATCCTGGCCATGACCCGCGTCGCGATCGGCGGCAAGGCGGGCGGATACGGGCTCTATCCCTACCAGCTCTACAGGCTGGCGCAGGGCGAGGGATATGCTGTTCTGGAGCTGAAGCTCGGCGAGATCGAGGGCGAGGCGGTCGAGATCGAGAGCGGCTCGCTGGTGCTGAGCCTGCCCGGCAAGCAGCAGTTCAAGGCCTCGGTCAAGGGCGGGGCCGGCTGCATGAGCGCCGCCGCGCCGCCGCCACCGGCTTCGCCGGCTCAAGCCGCCACGCCTGCGGGTGGCGTGCCTGCCCAGTTCAGCCGCTATCAGGTCAGGCCGGCCCAGGTGCCGCGCGCGGTGCTGACGCAGGCCGAGAAGCGATATGGCTGCAATCCCGAGATCATGAAATCCGGCGTCACCGGCTTCCAGATGTCCGAGGAATCGGCGATCTGGGAGATCCGCTGCCAGATCTTCAACATCCAGGGCAATTCGGTCTTCGCGCTGGTCTATCTGCCCGATCCGGCCCAGAATCTGAGCTTCCTGACGTTCAAGGGCCCGCCGGGCAAGAAGCGCAGCAGCGAGCCCGCCGAACTGATGTCGCCGAACTGGGACGTGAAGACCCGCACCGTCACCGGCGTCTCGCTCGGCCGCAGCTCAGGCGATTGCGGCGTCTACGAGCGCCACCGCGTCAACGAGGCCGGCGAATTCGTCCTCGTCGAGTACCGCGAGAAGGAAGCCTGCGACGGCAAGACCGTGAAGCCCGAGCAGTTTCCGCTGGTCTATCGCGGGCGGTGACCTTTCGTCTCTCGCCACCCTCTCCGTCATCCCTCGACAAGCGGCGAAGCCGCGCCGCTCCGGGATCCGTCATAGAGCGACGCGGTGCTCCATGATGGATCCCGGAGCTTCGCTTCGCTGCGTCCGGGATGAGGGGCGGTGGTAGAGCTCAGGAAGCGTTGGAAGCAGCCCTCACCGGATCGGATACGGATATTGCAGCCCGCCCTTCGAGGCGAGGTCGTTCTGCCCGCGCTTGAGCTGGAGGCGCGAGCCCATGCCGACATTGCGCTCGAAGCTCTCGCCGTAATTGCCGACATGCTTGACGATGCGATAGGCCCAGTCGGTGGTCAGGCCCAAACCCTCGCCGAACTTGCCCTCGACGCCGAGCAGACGCTTGATCTCGGGATTGGGCGATTTCAGCATCTCATCGACATTGGCTTTGGTCACGCCGAACTCCTCGGCGTTGAGCATGGCGTAATGCACCCAGCGCACCAGCGCGAACCAGCTCTCGTCGCCGCGCTTGACGGCGGGGCCGAGCGGCTCGCGCGAGATCAGGTCGGGCAGGATGACGAAATCATCCGGCTTGGCGAATTTCAGGCGCTCGGCGGCCAGCCCCGAGGAATCGGTGGTGAAGGCGTCGCAGCGCCCGGCTTCCAGCGCTTTCACGCCCTCCTCGTTGGTGGCGAAGCCGATGATCTCGTATTTGAGATTGTTGGCGCGGAAGAAGTCGGCGAGGTTGAGTTCGGTCGTCGTGCCCTGCGTGACGCAGATCGAGGCCCCGGCCAGCGCCTTGACGTTGGCGACGTTGAGCGACTTCTTGACCATGAAGCCCTGGCCGTCGAAATAGTTGATCGTCGGCCAGGCCATGCCGGCGGCGACGTCGCGCGACATGGTGTAGGTCGCGTTGCGCGCCAGCACATCGACCTCGCCGCTCTGCACCACGACGAAGCGCATCTGCGGCGTCGTCGGCACGAACTTGACCTTGTCGGGGTTGTTGAAGATCGCGGCCGCAATGGCGCGGCACAGGTCGATGTCGAGCCCGGCCCATTTGCCGTCCGGCCCCTGCAGGCCAAAACCCGGCAGCGCGATATGGTTGCCGCAGATCACCTCGCCGCGCGCCTTGACGCGGTCGAGCGTCGAGGTCTGGGCGGAGGCTGAGCCTGCGGCCAGAGTGGCGGCGAGGCCGAGGCCGGTCGCGAGAATTCGGATACTGGATGTCATGGATGATCCCCTTTTATGGTTGGTCGAAGGTCTGCAGTGCGTACAAAGATTGATAACCTCGCATGGAAACACCGCGTCGTCCTGGACAAGCGGCGTCGCCGCGCAGCTCCGGGATCCATCCTAAAGCTCGTCTGTGCTCTATCGTGGATCCCGGGACGACCTTCGGTCGCCCAGGATGACGGCGTGGTTGCGAATGCATTCATGCGTCAAAGCACCTGCGCGATCGCGGCGTCGACGGCCTCTCCCAGCCGTTCGACGATCGTGTCCATCATCGTCTCGTCGACGATGAAGGGCGGGGCGAGCAGGACGTGGTCGCCGCTGACGCCGTCGGCGGTTCCGCCCATCGGATAGACTAGGAGCCCGCGCGCCATCGCCGCCTGCTTGATGCGGGCGTTGAGCTTGAGTCCGGCGTCGAAGGGCGTCCTGGTCGCCCGATCGGCGACCAGCTCGATGCCCCAGAAATGGCCGCGCCCGCGCACGTCTCCGATATGGTGATGATTGCCGAAGCGCTCCTTCAGCCGCCGTTCGAGATGGGCGCCCTGGCGGCGGACATGGCTGAGCAGGTCGTCGCGTTCGATCACCTGCTGCACCGCGAGCGCCGTCGCGCAGGCCAGCGGATGGCCGTTATAGGTCTGGCTGTGCGGGAACGAGCCCGAACCCTGACGGATCGCGTCGGTGATGTGCCCTGCGACGAGCATCGCTCCGATCGGCGCATAGCCGCCGCCCAGCCCCTTGGCGATCGCCATCAGATCGGGCGCGACGCCCTCCTGCTCGCAGGCGTGGAGCGTGCCTGTGCGGCCCATGCCGCACATCACCTCGTCGAGGATCAGCAGCACGCCATACCGGTCGCAGATCTCGCGGATGCGTTTGAAATAGCCCGGAGCCGGGGGAGACGCCCCGAGCGTCGCGCCGACAACCGTCTCGGCGACGAAGGCGGCGACGGTGTCCGGCCCGAGTTCGAGGATCTTGGCCTCCAACTCGTCGGCCATGCGCAGGCCGTAACTCTCCAGCGTCTCGTCGTCCAGCTTGCCGCGATAGGCGTGGCAGGGCGCGATGTGATGGCCGGCCAGCAGCATCTCGGCGAAGGGCGCGCGGTCCTTCATCCGCCCGCCGACCGACAACGCGCCGACCGTGATGCCGTGATAGCTCTGCCGCCGCGAGATGAAGTTGGTCCGCGTCCGCTCGCCGGTCTCGACGAAATAATGCCGCGCCAGCTTCAGGCAGGCCTCGACGGCTTCAGACCCGCTGCTGCAGATGAAAACGTGGCTCATGCCCCTGGGGGCTCGTGCGATCAGATGATCCGCCAGCTCCTCGGCCGGCTGCGAGGTGAAGAAGGAGGTGTGGGCGTAGGCCAGCCGGTCGATCTGCGCATGCATGGCGGCCGCGATGTCGGGGTGCCCATGCCCGAGGCAGGAGACGGCCGCGCCGCCACTGGCGTCGATATAGCGCCTGCCGTCGCCGTCGATCAGGAACACGCCCTCGCCGCCGACGGCGACGGGGTAGGCTCCGTTCATGCTGCGGTGAAGCAGATGGCTCATGGCGATGTCCGTTTCGTGCGGCGCGGGGTCTCGTAGGTGCCGAAGGCGTCGAGCTGGGCCTCGGATGCGGCGATCGCATCGAGCGCCGGCTGGCCGCGGCGCGCCGTCATCAGCGCAGCGAGGCACTCCACCGCAGCGAAAGCCGGCGTCATGCTGTGGAAGAAGGAGGGCGTCTCGGTACGCACCAGAACCGCCTCGTCGGCAAGGGCCGCCAGCGGCGAGAGCTCGCTGTCGGTCAGCGCGACGAGGCCCGCGCCCTGCTTGCGGGCATAATGCGCGGCCTGCAGCGTCAGGCTCGTATAGGGCGCGACCGAGACCACGAAGAGCGTGTCGCCGGGGCCGATCCTGCGCAGCGCGTCGATGCCGCGCCCGCCCGCGCCGTCGGCCAGAATGGAGTCCGCGCCGATCAGCGTCCGGACGAAGTCGATCATGTAGGCGGCCGGAAAGGCCGAGCGCAGCCCGAAGCAGAACACGCGCCCGGCGTCGGCCAGCCTTGCTGCCGCGCGCTCCAGCCTTGCAATCGAGTCCGGCTCGCGCAGGGCCCGGACATGTTCGGCCAGCGCCGCGAACATGTCCTGCGCGATCGCGCCGTCGCCCTCTTCGCCATGGCGCGCCAGCAATTGCGTGGCGCGGCCGGCGAATCCGTCCGGCCGCTGGCGCAGCGCGGCGGCGTGGATCGCCCGCAGCGCGTCATAGCCGGGCAGCCCGAGCCGCTGCGCTAATCGCGTGAAGGTCGCCGGCGCAAGGCCCGCACGCCTGGCCTGCTCGCGCGTCGTCAGCAGCGCGACATCGGCGGGATGGTCCAGCACCCAGCGCGCTACCGCGCGCAACTGCTGCGGCAGCGTCTGGTACCGGGCCGACAGGGTGGCGGCGAGATCGTCCTGATCCATGGCGCGACCATCGCATGCAACTGCCGCTCATGAAACATAAAAATTAACATCACCGAAAAAGCGCGAATGTTTCATTTTGCTATCAAGTGATGTCCTGGTTGCAAAGGCGCGGCTGAAGCCATGGTCGGGCAGACGCCGCTCTCGCTTCTCGCAGCGGAGACGATTTCGGAAGCCGCTGGCGGCTTTGCGAAATCCAGCCTGATCGCGACACGAATTTTGATCCCGCGCAGCCCAGAATTTCGCCAGATCGCCGCGCCTGGGCGGATGCGAATCAGCAGGCATGATGATTGTGTTCTGGCTGAAGATCGCTGGGCGAGGCATGGCTAATTCCTCGCCGGTCGGTCGCGGCGATATTCGGCAGCTCAATTCAAGGCACTACCCGTGCAGACACTTCACAAAGGGATCGCGATCGATCCGTCACTGGCGGCGCTGATCCGGCATATGCCGGCAATCGACGATTACCGGCAGGTCTTCGACCGTCTGCAGGGCTCCTGGGACACGCTCGCTCTGCTCGGACAGCTCTCGGGCAACGCGATGGAGATGGCCGGCACGCGGGCCGCCTTCGAGGCCTTGACCGGACGCCTGTTGAATCGCCTCGCGCTGGAGACGCGCGACAAGGTCGTCACCGACCTCAAGACGAAGGCGCAGAACGCCATCGACGTGCTGGTGCGCAATCTGTTCGAGCGCACGGCCGACATCGGCTTCCTCGCCGCCGACACCGACATCCGCGAGATGCTGGAGCGAGGCGACGCCGGGTCCGCCGACAGGTCGGCGATGGAAGCGCGCTTCCGCGACTATGTCGCGAAATACTCGGTCTATTCGGACATCGTCCTTGTCGATGCAGCGGGAGACATCCGCGCCCGCCTTGCCGGCCACGACGCGACGATGGCGCGCCACCCCCTCATCGACGAGGCGATGACCTCGACGGGGGCTTACGTCGAGCATTACGGCGTGGTCGACTTCATCTCCGACAAGCCGGCGCTGGTCTACGCCTGGCGGGTCGAAAGCGCGGCGCGGCGGCCGCTCGGCGTGCTCGTGCTGGTCTTCCGCCTCGCCGACGAGATGGCCAGCATTTACGGCAAGTTGCTGCCGCAGAGCGACTGGACGGTGCTGGGCTGCGTCACGCCCCAGGGCGAGGTCGTCGCCGGCTCCTGCGCAATCCAGTTGCCGGCCGGCATCGCGCTGCCGCTGGCGGCGCTGGAGGGCCGCGATCCGGTGATCCGGCTAGGTGGCCGGCCCTATCTGGCGGTCGCCTGCCGCAGCGCCGGCTATCAGGGCTATGGCGGCCCCGGCTGGATCGGGCTCGGCCTGCTGCCGCTCGAAGCCGCGTTTGCAGCCAACGATGGCGGCTCCGGCATCGGCCTCGACGATGAGGCGCTTGCTGCCGTGAGCGAGGGCTCAGCCCTGTTCTCCAGCGAGTTGCGCGCCGTTGCGCAGGAGGCCGCCGTGATCCAGCGCGATCTCGCGCGCTCGGTCTGGAACGGCTCGATCAGACAGGCGGGCTCCACGGCCGCGAACGCCGCCTTCTCCAAGATCCTGCTCTGGGAGGTCTCCAGCGCCGGCCGCAAGACGCAGGCCGTGTACGACGCCTCGATCGGCGATCTCCACCGCACCGTCGTCGCCGCGGTCCTGGAGAAGTGCCGCTCGCGCGCCGCCTTCGCCATCGACGTCGTGGACCGCAATCTCTACGAGCGCGCCAATGACTGCCGCTGGTGGGCCCTGAACGCGACCTTCGCGCGCGTGCTGGCGAACCCCTCGGCCGAGGGCGCGCGCCACTGCACCGACATACTGGCCCAGATCAACGCGCTCTATACGGTCTACAGCAATCTGATCCTGTTCGATGCGCAGGGCCGCGTCGTCGCCGTCTCGCACCCCGCCGCCGCCGGTCTCGTCGGCCAGACGCTCGACGCCGAATGGGTGCAGCGGACGCTGATGCTGCGCTCGGGCCAGCACTACGCGGTCTCGGCTTTCGCGCCGTCGCCGCTCTATGGCGATGCCCATACGCTGATCTATACGGCGGCCGTGCAGGCTTCCACTGGAGGCAAGCCGCTTGGCGGTATCGCGATCGTCTTCGATTCGACGCCGCAATTTACCGCGATCCTGACGGACTCGCTTCCCGCAGACGAGGCTGGCGCGGCCTTGCCGGGCGCATGCGCCCTGCTCGTCGGCGAGGATGGCGGCATCGTCGCCTCGACCGATCCGCGCTACCCGATCGGCAGCGCGAGTCCCGTGACTGTCGATCCGGCGCGGCTGGCGAGCGATGGCGACTTCTCCGAGATCCGCGCCTTCGAGGGGCGTCATGTCGCGGTCGGCGCGGCGCTCTCGCGCGGTTATCGCGAATACAAGACCAGCGACGGGCATCGTGGCGATGTCGTTGCGCTCTGCCTCGTCCCGTTGGGAGACATCGTCGCGGATTCAGGCGTCAGGACGGGCGCGGACCAGGGTGTCGCCGCGCGCCGCCCCGCCGAAGGCGTCGAGGCGTTCGAGGTGGCGACGTTCCATCTCGGCCGACACTGGCTCGGCGTGAAGGCCAGGGACGTGGTCGAGGCGGTCGATCTCGCCGCGCTGAAGCCTTCGGCGCGCGAGGCGGGCGGCGGCCTTCTCGCCGGCTACAAGCTGCATGGCGACCAGCCGGTGCCGGTGCTGCGGCTGGCGCGCCTGCTCGGCATTCCGGACCCCGTCGTCGCCGACCGGCAGATCGTCATCGTCCGCGCCGCAGGGCGCATGCTCGGCCTCATCGTCGATACGCTCGGGCCGATCCCGGAGATCGCGGTCTCCGATCTGCGGCCGCTGCGAGACCTGACCCAGAACACCGAGGTGCCGGCGCTCGGCGTCATCGCCACGCGCGACGCCAACGGCGCGCCCGCCGGCATGCTGATGCTGCTCGACATCGATCGTCTTGGCGCAAGGCTGGAGACCGAGGCAGGCCCGGTCCAGATGCGCGCCGCCGAATAGCTCAGGCCGCCAGGCCCAGCAGCGCCCGCGCCTCCGTGACGGTCGCCGGCCGGCGTCCATATTCAGGGCAGAGATCGACGATGCGCTTGACCAGCGCGGCGTTGGAGGGGGCAAGCGTATCGCGGTCGAGCCGGACATTGTCCTCGAGGCCTGTGCGGCAATGGCCGCCCAGCTCCAGCGACCAGCGGTTCAGCGTGATCTGGTCGCGCCCGATGCCGGCCCCGGTCCAGGTCGCATCGGGAGCGAGGCGTTTGAGCGTCGCGATGTAGAATTCCAGCGACGGACGATCGACCGGCATGGCGTTCTTCACGCCCATCACGAACTGCACATGCAGCGGCCCCCTGATCGCGCCCGCGACGCCCATCTCGACGGCCTTGAACACCATCGACAGGTCGAAGGCCTCGATCTCCGGCTTGACGCCATGGGCGAGCATTTCGGCCGCCAGCCAGTCGACCAGATCGGGGCTGTTCTCGTAGACCCGCGTCGGGAAATTGCAGGATCCGGTCGAGAGCGAGCACATGTCGGGTTTGAGCGGGATCATGCCGCCGCGCTCGCGCCCCGCACCCGAGCGTCCGCCGGTGGAGAGCTGCACGATCATGCCGGGGCAGTGCTTGCGCAGGCCATCGAGCAGGCGGCCGAAGCGCTCGGGATCGGAGGTGGGCGCGCCCTCGTCGGTGCGGACATGGCAATGGGCCAGCGTCGCGCCGGCCTCGAAGGCTTCCTGCGTCGATTCGATCTGCTCTGAAATCGAGATCGGCACGGCCGGGTTGTCGCGCTTGGTCGGCAGCGAGCCGGTGATGGCGACGGTGATGATGCAGGGCAGGGGCATGGTGTCGCGCCTTGTTCTCGTCTCGGACTTTGCCCGGCGATAGAGCCTGTTGGGGCCCGGCCGCGCAAGTCGGTGCTTGCGCCTTGCCAGCCCCCGCCTTTTCTGGCATACGCGCGTCCTTCGATCGCCCGGCTGATAAGGGCTGCCGTGGCGGTCGTACTTTGCTTCCAGCAAGCAAACATGAAGCGGCGCCGTTTGCGCGCTCGCGACCTATGAGGAGCGGAAATGCCCAAGATCAAGACGAAGTCGAGCGCCAAGAAGCGCTTCAAGATCACCGGAACCGGGAAAGTGCTCTACGCACAGGCCGGCAAGCGTCACGGGATGATCAAGCGGACCAACAAGCAGCTCCGCAATCACCGCGGCACCAACGTCCTCTTCGAGGGCGATGCGGCCAACGTGAAGAAATATTTCCTCCCCAACGGCTGACGCCCCCTAACCTTCCGGAGATCATCACATGGCTCGCGTGAAACGGGGCGTAACGTCCCATGCCAAGCACAAGAAGACGCTCAAGGCCGCCAAGGGTTTCTATGGCCGCCGCAAGAATACGATCCGCGCCGCCAAGGCGGCCGTCGATCGCTCGATGCAGTACGCCTATCGCGACCGCAAGAACCGGAAGCGCTCGTTCCGCGCGCTCTGGATCCAGCGCCTCAACGGCGCGGTGCGCGAGCACGGTCTTGTCTATTCGGCCTTCATCAACGGCCTGACCAAGGCGGGTATCGAGCTCGACCGCAAGACCCTGTCGGCCATGGCGATCGACGATGCGGCCTCCTTCGCCGCCGTTGTCGAGACGGTCAAGGCCGCGCTCGCCGCCGCCGAGCCGAAGGCCGCCTGAGGGTTTCGCCTTTATGGAATCGAGAAAGGCCGGCGGTGACGCCGGCCTTTTTTGTTACTCGTCCCGTCTTTGCGAGCGTAGCGAAGCAATCCAGCGTCTCGCGCAGACCTCTGGATTGCTTCGCTGCGCTCGCAAAGACGGTGGTGCTCAGCCCCGCAGCGTCGCCCCGTAGCGCTTGGCCATCTCGGCGACGACCTTCGCCCCCACAGCCTCGATCTCGACTTCGGTGAGCGTGTTCTCCTGCGGCTGCAGCGTCACCGCCAGCGCGACTGATTTCCGGCCCGCCTCGACGCCCGGCCCCTCATAGAGATCGAACACCGACACATCGGCGATCAGCGCGCGGTCAGCGTTCTGCGCGCTCTTCACCATCTCGCCGGCCGCGACCGACTGCCCGACGATGAAGGCGAAATCGCGCGTCACCGGCTGGAAGCCCGACAGGACGAGCTTTGGCTTGACCTTGGTCGGCCTGTGTTTCGGCAGCGGCAACGCGTCGAGATGGATCTCGAAGGCGACCAGCGGCCCCTTGACGTCGAGCGCCTTGAGAATGCGCGGATGGACCTCGCCGAACGCGCCGATGACGCCCTTGGGGCCGAAGCGCAGCGTCGCCGAGCGGCCGGGGTGCGCCCAGTCGGGACCGCCCGCCACGATCTGCAGCCCGCCGACGGGCACGCCGAGCCCGGCGAGAAGCCCCATCACGTCAGCCTTTGCGTCGAGCGCATCAGCCGGCCTGGCCGCGCCGTCCCAATGCCGGCCGACGCCATCGAGCCGCGCCATGCCGCGTCGCAGGCCGCTCGCCGCGATCAACTGGCCTTCGGGCTCGTCGCTCTGAAAGATCTGACCGACCTCGAACAGCGCGATGTCGCCAAGCCCCCGGTCGGCATTGGCCTGGCTCGCCCTGATCAGCCCCGGCAGAAGCGAGGGCCGCATGTCCGAGAGATCGGCCGCGATCGGGTTGGCGAGCGCGAGCCGGGGCGAGCCGCCGCCGAACAGCTTTGCCGCATCCTTCGCGATGAAGGACCAGGTCACGGCTTCGACCATGCCGCGGCTGGCGAGCAGGCGCTTGGCGAGGCGCGTGCGCTTCTGCAGCACGGTCAGGACCGGCTTGACGACTTCGCCTTTGATCCGGGGAAGGGGGGTCGAGACGACACGGTCGAGGCCGGCGATGCGCAGGATCTCCTCGACGAGATCGGCTTTGCCCCCGACATCGCCGCGCCAGGACGGGACCTTGACCGAGACGCGCTCGCCCGCGCCGGAGACGTGGAAGCCGAGTGAGGTCAGCGCGGCCTTCATCTCGCTCTGCGGCAGATCGAGCCCGGTCAGGCGCCTGACCTCCGACCAGGGGAAATCGATCGCATGGGCGTCGTCGGGCAGATCGCCGGCGAAGACCATATCGGAAGGCTCGCCGCCGCAGAGCTCGAGGATCATCGCGGTGGCGAGGTCGAGCCCCGGCCGGCAGAAATCGGGATCGACGCCGCGCTCGAAGCGGTAGCGAGCATCCGAATTGATGCCGAGCGCCCGGCCCGAGCGGGCGATGTTGAGCGGGTTCCAGAGCGCGCTTTCGACCAGCACGTCGACCGTGTTCTCGTCGCAGCCGCTAGCCTGCCCGCCCATGATGCCGGCGAGCGATTCGACGCCATGATCGTCGGCGATGACGACCTGCTCCTCGGTCAGCGCATAGGTCTTGCCGTCCAGCGCCAGAATGGTTTCGCCAGCCTTGGCCCGGCGCACGACGAGGTTGCCGGCGACTTTGGCGGCGTCGAAGACGTGCAGCGGCCGGTTGCGGTCGAAGGTCATGAAATTGGTGATGTCGACCAGCGCGTTGATCGGGCGCAGGCCGATGGCGCGCAGCCGCGCCTGCAGCCACTCCGGTGACGGGCCGTTCCTGACGCCGCGCACGAGCCGTAGCGCGAAGGCCGGGCAGAGCGCCTTGTCCTCGGGCGCGAAATCGAGCGTCACAGAGACGGGGCAGGGGAAGTCGCCCCGGACCGGCGCGACGGCGGGCGTCGTCAGCGCGCCGAGGCCGGCGGCGGACAGGTCGCGCGCCACGCCGGCGACGCCGAGCGCATCGGCGCGGTTGGGCGTCACCGCGATCTCGATCACCGCGTCATCGAGGCCGATATAGCTGGCATAGGGCCGTCCCACCGGCGCATCGTCCGGAAGGTCGATGATGCCGTCGGATTCGTCGGAGGTCTGAAGCTCGGCGGCCGAGCACAGCATGCCGTTGGATTCGACGCCGCGGATCACGCCCTTGCCGAGCGTGATGTCCTTGCCGGGAATGTAGGCGCCCGGGGCTGAGAACACGCTCTTCATGCCGGTGCGGGCATTGGGCGCGCCGCAGACGACCTGCACGGGTTCCCCCGCGCCGGTATCGACCATGCAGACGCGCAGGCGGTCGGCGTTGGGATGCGGCTTCGCCTCGATGACATAGGCGATGGTGAAGGCCGACAACGCCTTCGCCTTGTCCTCGACGCCCTCGACCTCGAGCCCGACGCGCGTCAGGGTCTCGGCGATGGTGTCGAGCGTGTCGGTGGTGTCGAGATGGCTCTTGAGCCAGGAGTGCGTGAATTTCATGCGTCAACGTCTTTTGGGTGCTAGAAGCGCGGCGGTTATGGCCAACCGTTGCTGCGGATTCAACCGCTTGACGATCATGGCGGCCTCCTTGGCCTCGATGATCAGTTCCTGTGCCGCTTGGCGGCCCATCTTAAACGGCTGAGGATCGTAGTCTGCCTTCAGCCTCTCGCCCTGGAGTGACTGCAGTACGGATGCGACGGCCTGGATGTCGCGATCAGCGCTGTCGAGCAGTCGTCGCAGAAGCAGGGCGTGATCGGGAAAGCGATAGATCGAGGCGTACTCGGGCGCTCGTGCATTTCCTCGGCCGGCGACGTTGTTGGCGAACATCGTCAGCAGAGCGTGAAACAGCCCATAGTAAGCGGTCGACACTGCTTTCCGAAGTGCGATCCGCTGCAGTTTTCGCTTCCGCGTATAAGTCAGCTCAATGGCTAGCGCGAAGAGATCATCGGTCATGCGCGCCGCCTTCGCGGCTTGACCGTGACTTCCTCCGGATACTCATCGCCCGGACGTTTAGTCGATAGATATGGAAAACGCTGCTCACCGATCGCCCTGAGTGCGTTGAGCACCGCAACACGCGTCATCGAAAAACGCCAACCCAAGTTCGTAGGTGCGCCTTCGTTCAAGACGACGTCGGTGAACAGCGAAGGCTCGCCTTCGTAGTCGTCTTCGAACCGTGTCTCCACCTTCTCGACGATCTCGCCGAGGTCAGTGCGCACCGTCGTCTCTACCAATTCCTTGATGCGATCCACATAGTCGGATCGAGTTTCCGTCGCCATCGACCGGCTCCCATCCTCTGCTCGTCGCCACAGGCTAGTGATTTTAGCCAGATTTGTCCCGGCCAGCCGTCACAAGCGAAGCCGCCGGCGTCGCCGCATTCAGTTCGTCGGCCCCATCCGTCCTGATCTTCATGGAGTTCCCGCGCCAGCTCACCTCGCGGGCGATGAAGGCGTAGGCCCAGATGCCCGGGAAGACGATATCGCGCACGAGCAGCGCCGCCGGCATCCGCCATGACGAATACCAGCCGACGCCGGCCGCAAGCGCCATCTCGGCGGCATACCAGGGCAGCAGCACGAGCAGCGGGCCGAGCCAGGCCGAGAGCCCGAAAGCCGGCGCGGCGAAGGCGGCCAGCAGCACAGGCACGAGCGGTCCGGCGAGGATTTCCGGCGCGAAGAAAGGCAGGAACGTCACGCGCCTGAGCCGCGCCCAGCGGAACTGGCGCTGCGCGACGTCATGCAGGGAGCGCTTACCGAGCGGCTGCTCGAAGGGCTGGCCGACGAGATGGACGTGTTTGCCGGCGCGGCGGACCAGCTTGGTCGCGGCCGCATCCTCGGCGATCTCGTCGGCCAGCGCCGCTATCCCGCCATTGGCGTCGAGGAACGGCTTGTTCCAGAGCATCGACTTGCCCTGCGCGAAGCCGAAGCCCAGCGCCTCGCCGGCATATTGCCAGCGCGCCTGGAAGGTGTTGAGGAAGGCGCATTCGACCTCGGCGCCGAAATTGCCCGGCCGCGATCCCGCCGGCGTCGAACAGACGAGCCCGCTATCGGGCCGCCACGCTGCCAGCATGCGCTGGATGTAGTCCCTCGGCATCAGCACGTTGGAATCGGCGAGGATGACCCATTCGGTCGTCGCCGCCTCCCAGCCCTTGACGCAGTTGTTGAGCTTGGGATTGGCGCTGACCGGCACGTCGCCGGTGATCAGCCCGACATGGTCGGTCCCGAAACGGCCGATCAGTTCCTCCACCAGAGGCACGATCGGATCGTCGGCGTCCGCGACGCAGATCAGCGTCCGGTAGCGCGGATAATCGAGCGTCAGGCCTGAGGTCAGCGTCTCGCGGCTGAACGCCTCGATCCCGCGCACCGGGCGCACGATCGTCACAGCCGGCAAAGCCGCCAGCACGGCCGAGCCTTTGTCCCGGCGGCGCAGGCGCACGAACGCGATCGCCTGGCAGAGCAGGTTCGTTGCGACGAGCAGGCCTGCAAACAGGCCGGCCCATAAGGCTGCGCTCATCGGGTTGCCCTCCTGCTCAAGACGACAATCCGCCCGTCAGCGTCGGCAGGTCGAGCGGGCGGAAGCCGTAATGCTGCAGCCAGCGCACATCCGCCTCGAAGAACGGGCGAAGGTCCGGCATGCCGTATTTCAGCATGGCGATGCGGTCGATGCCCATGCCCCAGGCGAAGCCCTGATAGACCTCCGGATCGAGCCCGCAATTCCGAAGCACGTTCGGGTGGACCATGCCGCAGCCGAGGATTTCGAGCCAGTCCTCGCCCTCGCCGAAGCGGATCTCGCCGCCCTTGCGCGAGCACTGGATGTCGACCTCGACCGAAGGCTCGGTGAAGGGGAAGAAGGACGGGCGGAAGCGCATCTTGACCTCGTCGATCTCGAAGAACGCCTTGCAGAACTCCTCCAGCACCCATTTCAGGTGCCCCATATGCGCTCCTCTGTCGATCACCAGCCCCTCGACCTGATGGAACATCGGCGTATGGGTCTGGTCTGAATCCATCCGGTAGGTCCGGCCCGGGCAGATCACCCGGATCGGCGGCTCCTGCGCGATCATGGTGCGGACCTGCACCGGCGAGGTGTGGGTGCGCAGCAGCTTGCGCTCGCCATTGGCGTCGGGCGCGAAGAAGAAGGTGTCGTGCATCTCGCGGGCCGGATGGCCGACGGGGAAGTTCAGCCTGGTGAAGTTGAGGTCGTCGGTCTCGACATCGGGGCCTTCGGCCACCGAAAATCCCATGTCGCCGAAGATCGCGGTGATCTCGTCGATGACCTGGCTGATCGGATGGATGCGGCCGCGCTGTTCCGGTCCCTCGCGCACCGGCAGCGAGACGTCGATGGTCTCGGCCGCGAGTCTCGCCTCCAGCGCCGCATTGCCAAGCGCGTCCTTGCGGCTTGCGAGCGCGCCCTGCACCGTGTCGCGCAGGCCGTTGATCAGCGGCCCCTTCTCCTTGCGCTCGTCGGGCGTCATTGCGCCCAGCGTTTTCAGCAGCGCCGAGATCGAGCCGGCCTTGCCGAGCGCCGCGATCCGGATCTGCTCCAGCGCCGCCTCGTCCGACGCCGCCGCGATGTCGGCGAGGAGCGTTCCGCCCAGGGTGTCGATCTCGTTCATGCCTGCTCTGGTCCGTTTGCGAGGCATCTTCTATGGTGTCGCCAACGGCGATGCTAGAGGCATCGTGCTGGCAAAGCATTGCGCGGGCGGTGAATCCGGCGGTCTGACGAGGGGTGGACGCTCCAAGCATGACAAAGATATTGCAGCGCGCCGTTCTCTGGCTTGTGACCGTTCTTGCGGTGTCGGCTCTTGCTCCGAATCAGGGTCGCGCAGAGGAGGGCCGCCGCGTCACCATCACCGGCGAGATCAGCGATACCTGGTGCTCGATCAGCGGGCTGATGTTCGCCAAGGGCACGGCGCACCACCAATGCGCCATCTGGTGCGCGCTCGGCGGCATCCCGGTCAGCATCCGGGACGCGAACGGCGCGCTCTATCTGATCCTGAAGATCGGCGACGACGAGGACAGCGCCGCCAATCCGCGCGTGGCCAGGATGGCGACGCATGAGGTCGTGGTCGAGGGCGAACTGCTGGAGCGCGACGGCGTCAGATACCTGCTGGTCGACCGCATCGCCGACGACAAGGGCGTCATTCTGATGACCCATCACGAGCACGGCATCCAGCCGTTCGGGAACTGAGGCGATGAACACGTTCTCAGCCCTCATCCTGAGGAGCGTTTCGCAGAAGCGCGTCTCGAAGGATGCTCCAGCTTGCGCCGGAGACATCTGGGCCCCCCTTCGAGACGCCGGTGCGCGGCTCCTCAGGATGAGGGCGGTGGGGTTCGGTCTTGCTTTGTCGGCGGTCTATGCCTGCACCCCCACCCTCGCCGCCGAACCCTGGAACATTCCCCACGAGAAGCCGGCCGTGCTGCAGGGCCGCGTCACGGATGCGCTCTGCCATCTCAAGGGCCGTTGCGCGCCCGACTGCGGCGGCGGCAGGCGTCAGCTTGGGCTCGTGCTGGCGGACGGCACGTTCCGGCTGGTCGCCAAGTCCAACGTCGATTTCGCCGGCGCCATCCATGACCTCATCGGCTATTGCGGCCGGGAGATCGAGGCCGACGGCCTGCTGATCGAGAACCCGGCCGTGACGCTGTTCTTCGTGCAGGGCATCCGCACCGATGCATCCGCGCCCTTCACGCCCGCCGAACGTTTCAAAGCGGAATGGGAGGCGCGCCACGGCAAGGCGCAGGAATGGTGGCGCGCCGATCCAGAGGCCAACCGCCTGATCGCGGAGGACGGCCCGCTCGGCATCAAGGGCCTCGCGCCGAAGCCCAAACCCTGACGTTCACGGACGGCTCACGACACTGCAATCTCGCCTCACGCGCTGGTGAGACGACGGGTGCGGGCAGCGTGCTAGCTTGCGTCGCAAGAAAAGCCCGGAGAACGCCCGTGAGACGCATCTTGATCGCTGCAGCGCTGCTGGCGCTGGCCTGGCCCGCCGCGGCGCAAAATCCGGCCGCCGGCAAGCGCGTGCAGGTCTCCGGCGAGATCGTCGATACCTGGTGCGCCGTCACCGGCATCATGTTCGGGCTCGGCACGGCGCATCATCAATGTGCGGTCTGGTGCGCTGTCGGCGGCATCCCGGTCGCGATCAGGGACAAGGATGGCCAGTTCTACATGGTGCTGCGCATCGAGAACGAGGATGTCAGCGTCGCCGCGCCGAAAATCGTGAAAATCCAGACCCATGAGGTCACGGTCGATGGCGAGCTGTTCGAGCGCGACGGGGTGAAATACCTGCTCGTCGACAAGGTCGCCGACGACAAGGGGATCGTGAATTTGACCCATGACGAGCACGGCGTCGTGCCGTTCGGGGAGTGAACGCCATGCGCCGCCTGCTTTTGTCGCTCGCCATTCCCGCCGCGCTCTTTTCAGCGCCCGCACTCGCCGCCGAGGCCTGGGGCCTCAAGGACGAGAAGCTCGTCTCCTTCAGCGGCCAGGTGGTCGATATCCTCTGCACGCTGAAGGGCGACTGCCCGGCCGCCTGCGGCGCAGGCAAGCGCCAGCTCGGCCTCGTCTCGGAGGGCAGGCTCTACACCGCCGCCAAGAGCAACACGCTCTTTGCCGGCGCGACCAAGGACCTGCTGCCCTGGTGCGGCAAGACGATCGAGATCGACGGCCTGCTGGTCGAGAACCCGGCCATGCCGATCCTGATGGTGCAGGGCATCCGCGAGAAGGCCGGCGTGGGCGATTTCGCGCCGACCGACCAGTTCGAGAAGGACTGGACCGCCGCCAACGGCAAGGCCGACGAATGGTGGCGGGCCGACCCGACCGCCAAGGCCGCCCTCGCCGAGAACGGCATTCTGGGCCGGAAGGATCTCAAGTGGCCGAAATGAGCGGACATCTCAGCCGCCGCGCGCTGCTCGCCATCCTCGGGACCGGTATCGCCGGGCCGGCGCTGGCGCAGGGACACCACGGCCATCACGGCGTCACCGCGCCCGCCAGCACCTCGCATGACCGGCTGGCGACGCAGTTCGGCGGGCCTTTCAGCCTGACCGACCACAGCGGCAAACGCGTCACCGACGCCGATTATCGCGGCCGCTTCATGCTGGTCTATTTCGGCTTCACCCGCTGCACCGACACCTGCCCGGTCGATCTGCCGATCATCGCGCAGGCGCTCGACAAGGTCGGGCCGCTGGCCGGGAAGGTCGCACCCCTCTTCGTTACGGTCGATCCGGCCAACGACACGGTCGCCGTGATGGCGGAGTATGTCGCGGCGTTCCACCCGAAGCTGGTCGGGTTGACTGGCAGCGAGGTCGAGATCGCCGCCGTCGCCAGGGCCTACAAGGTGCATCGCCGCAAGCTGACGCAGCATCACCATGGCAAGGGCGAATACGCCGTCGATCACGGCTCTCTGACCTATCTGATGGGCAAGGAGGGCCGTTTCGTCACGCTCCTGCCGCATAATTCGGGCGCGGACCGGCTGGCGGCGATCCTGACGAAGTACCTGGCGTAGCGAAGCAATTCAGGGGGCGTAGCGACGATACGCTGGATTGCTTCGCTACGCTCGCAATGACGGTGGCGGTTCAGGCTCTCGCTATTGATCAGGATTATGAAATAATCCGCAGGCGCAATCCCTGACGATACGGGCTAGGTCGCCTGTCATTGTTGCAAGCGTTTCAAGGCCTGATGACCCTCACCGAACTGCCCGTCCGGGACAGCCTCTTCCCCGGTTTCCGCCTGCTCGATATCGAGACCTCGGGCGCGCGCATCCGCGTCCGCACCGGCGGGGAGGGGCCGCCCTTGCTCCTGCTGCACGGCTACCCGCAGACCCATGTGCTCTGGCACAAGGTCGCGGCGCGGCTGCGCGACCGCTTCACGCTCGTCTGCGCCGATCTGCGCGGCTATGGCGACAGCGAGAAGCCAGCGACGGACGCGGAGCATTTGCCCTATTCCAAGCGGGCGATGGGCGACGACATGGCGCAGGTGATGAGCGCGCTCGGCCATGACCGTTTTGCCGTCGGCGCGCATGATCGCGGCGCGCGTGTCGGCCATCGTCTGGCGCTCGACCATGCCGACCGCGTCACCCGGCTCGCCACGCTCGACATAGCGCCGACGCGCGAGATGTATGCCGGCACGACAGACGCCTTCGCGCGCGCCTACTGGCACTGGTTCTTCCTGATCCAGCCCGCGCCCTTTCCGGAGCGGATGATCGGGGCCGATCCGAAGGCCTACTGGCTGAAGAAGTGCGGCTCGGGCTCGGCGGGCTTAACCCCTTTCGCGCCGGAGGCGCTCAGCGCTTACCTGCGCTGCTTCGCCGATCCCGCCACGATCCATGGCAGTTGCGAGGATTATCGCGCGGCCGCCACCATCGATATCGCTCATGACGACGCCGATGCGGGCCGAAAGCTGACCCAGCCGCTGCTGGCGCTCTGGGGCGAGCACGGCGTCATCGGGCGCTGCTTCGATCCCCTAGTGCTATGGCGTCTGCGTGCGCAGGATGTGCGCGGGCATGCCTTGCCGGGCGGGCATTATCTGGCCGAGGAAGTGCCTGACCTTGTGGCGGCGGACTTCGCGGCCTTCTTCGGAGAGACATCATGAGCCGGACCAATCGCGTCTACCGCATCGCCGTCATCGCCGGCGACGGCATCGGCAAGGAGGTCATGCCCGAGGGCCTGCGCGTGCTCGATGCGGCCTCGAAGAAATACGGCTTCGAACTGCGGCTCGACCAGTTCGATTTTTCTTCCTGCGACTACTACGCGAAACACGGCAAGATGCTGCCCGACGACTGGAAGGACCAGATCGGCGGCCATGACGCGATCTTCTTCGGGGCGGTCGGCATGCCCGCGCAGGTGCCCGACCACATCTCGCTCTGGGGCTCGCTGCTGCTGTTCCGGCGCGAATTCGACCAGTACGTCAATCTTCGCCCTGTGCGCCTGATGCCCGGCGTGCCCGGCCCGCTGGTCGGGCGCAAGCCCGGCGACATCGACTTCTTCGTCGTGCGCGAGAACACCGAGGGCGAGTACTCTTCGGTCGGCGGGCGGATGTATGCCGGCACCGAGCGCGAGATCGTCATCCAGGAGACGATCATGAGCCGGGTCGGCGTCGACCGCGTGCTGAAATACGCCTTCGAGCTGGCGATGCGCCGGCCGCGCAAAAAGCTGACCTCGGCGACCAAGTCGAACGGCATCTCGATCACGATGCCCTATTGGGACGAGCGCGTGAAGGAGATGGCCAGGAGCTATCCCGACGTCGCGGTCGACCAGTATCATATCGACATCCTGACCGCGCATTTCGTGCTCAATCCGGACCGCTTCGACGTGGTCGTGGCCTCGAACCTGTTCGGCGACATCCTCTCGGACCTCGGCCCGGCCTGCACCGGCACGATCGGCATCGCGCCCTCTGGCAACATCAACCCGACCGGCGATCATCCGTCCCTGTTCGAGCCGGTCCACGGCTCGGCTCCCGACATTGCCGGGCAGGGCATCGCCAATCCGGTCGGCCAGATCTGGTCTGGCGCGATGATGCTCGACCATCTCGGCGAGCACGAGGCCGCCAAGGGCATCGAGGCCGCGATCGAACGCGCGCTGGGCGACGCCCGCACCCGCACCCGCGATCTCGGCGGAACGCTCGGCACCGAGGCCGCCGGCAAGGCGATCGAGCAGGCGCTGGGCTGATTTCCGCACCGGGCTCCCGTCACGCCACTTGCCATCCATCGCCCGATCGGGGCACAGGAGGGGTCGAGACGACCCGTCATTCAAGGGATTGATTGCGACATGGATTTCTCATCCTCGACATTCTGGGCGTCGCTGCTCCAGATCATCTGGATCGACCTCCTGCTCTCTGGCGACAACGCCATCGTCATTGCAATGGCGGTTCGTTCGCTGCCCGAGAAGCAGCGCAAGGTCGGCATCCTGCTCGGCGCGGGCGCGGCCGTGGGCCTGCGCATCTTCTTTGCGGTGATCGTCAGCTATCTGCTGAACATTCCCTTTCTCAAGGTCGTCGGCGCGCTTCTGCTGTTCTGGATCGCGATCAAACTCGCCAAGGGCGAGGAGGAAGCTCATAGCGACATCGAGGCCTCGGACAATCTGTGGAAGGCCGTCCGCACCATCGCCATCGCCGACGCGGTGATGAGTCTCGACAACGTGCTGGCGATCGCGGCCGCGGCGCGCGGCCATTTCGAGCTCTTCATCTTCGGCCTGCTGCTGACGATCCCGCTCATCGTCTATGGCGCGCGGCTGCTTTCGGACGTGCTCGAGCGCTTCCCGATCCTGGTCTGGCTCGGCGCCGCCCTTCTCGGCTTTATCGCCGGCGAGATGCTGCTCAGCGACATCGCCGTTCTCCAGTGGCTGCAGGCCAACATGGCGAGCTGGGTGCAGGTCGTTCCGGTCAGCGACACCAACCCGGCAGGGCTCGCCGCCGAAAAGGTCCCGTTCTACGGCGCGGCGACGCTGGGTGCGCTTTTCGTGGTCGGCGTCGCCTACTTTCTCAAGAAGAAGCCCGTGGACGAGCCGGGCTGAGCGGCGCTTTCAGTCGAGCACGATCATCGCGGCGGCCAGGCTCACCTGGCCGCCGTTTTTGTCGATGAGGCCGTGGCCCAGCGCCTGTGTCGGCCGCTCGCGGTCGTCGATCGCGAAGCGGTCGCCGGCGAGAAGCGTCACGGCAAAACTCTCCGGTGCGCGGATGAAGCCGGTGCCGAGCGCCTTCACATAGGCCTCCTTGGCCGTCCAGATCTGGGCGAAGGCGAGCGGTCGCGCGGCGTCGGGCAAAGCTGCGAGGACGTCACGCTCGTTGGGGTGCAGGCTCGCCAGCGGTGGCGCTGCCGCAATCTCGATCCGCTCGACATCGACGCCGACGGGCGCGCGCGCCAGCGCGACCGCGACCAATCCCGACCGGGTCGCAAGCGAAATGTGCAGCCCCGTGCCCGCCGGGCGCGCCAGCACGGGCCGGCCGGCCTCGTCATGCTCGATCGTCACCGCCTCGGACGGCAGTGAGAATTGCCTTGCGATGAGGTCATGCGCGAGGCCGCGCCGCAGCGCCGAGCGCTCGGTCAGGTTGGCCGGGCTGCGCCGCGAGTCGATCAGCCAGACGACCGGCAGCGCCGTCGCCGTCTCGTCGGGAGCATGGAGCCAGATCATGCCGGCGAGCTTAAGCCAGTTCGCACCAACGCGGAATTCGCTGATTATTGAGCGCCGGAGCCACGACGGAAACCCCTCCCCCTTGTGGGGAGGGGAAGGGGTGGGGGTCGTAGGGCCATAGCGATCGGCCTGACGCATGATCAAACCGCTGCTGCCGGCTCGCCCTTTCAGGCGCTCGCTCACCTGGTCGTTCGACCCCTACCCCTGCCCCTCCCCACAAGGGGGAGGGGTGCGCGTAGCGCTTCCCTTGCTTGAACCTGAACGCCAAACGTCTGGCTCCCGCCGGGCGCCCGTGTCTCGCGTCTCCACAGAGTGTCCTTGTCGCGCCCTGCGCTGCGATCATGCGCCGGCATCGCCTGCCCCGGTTGACCGGGGCGGCGCTTCGCTCTTGGAAAGGACATGCCCGAGCAACTTTCGCAACCTGAGCCCAAGCCTGTCTTCACGCTGACTCTCGCCGGCGCGGTGCTGGGTCTGCGCAAGGTCTTGGTGCTGATGCCCGGCGTCGTCGTCTTCGCGGTCGCGTTCGGGGCGGCGGCTTCGGCCAAGGGCCTGAGCCTGTTCGAGGCCGTGCTGATGAGCGCGGCCGTCTATGCCGGCGTGGCGCAACTCGTGGCGATGGAGCTGTGGCGGCCGGAATGGAGCTGGGGAGCGATTGCGGGCCTGGCCGTCGTCACGGCCACGGTGAACGCCCGCATGGTGCTGCAGGGCGCGTCACTGCAGCCCTGGTTCAAACATTACCCCGGCGTGGTCAACGGCCTGCACCTGTTCCTCTTCACCGACGCCAACTGGATGATCGGCACGCGCTACCACGGCGAGGGCGGGCGCGATCTCGGCGTGCTGGTCGGCGCAGGGCTGGCGCTCTGGCTGATGTGGGTCGCCGCCACCGTGCCGGGCTATCTGCTCGGCGCGCTCGTCGCCGATCCGCGCAGCTATGGCATCGACCTCGTCATGCCGATCTTCTTCGCGGCGATGATCGTGCCGCTCTGGCGCGGAAGGCGCGCCGCCGTGCCCTGGGTCGTGGCCGGCCTCGTGGCGCTGGTCACCGCAAGGCTGATCGACGGCTACGCCTTCATCATTATCGGCTCGCTGTCTGGCGCGCTGGTCGGAGCGTTGCGCGATGACGCTGCCTGATCCCGGCGCCTGGGGCGCGATCCTGGCCATCGCGGCGATGGCGCTGGCGACCTATCTCTGCCGCATCTCGGGCGTGGCGATGATGGCCTTCATCCCGCTGACGCCGAGGGTCAGGCGCGGGCTTGCCGCGCTGCCGGGTTCGATCGTGGTGGCGACCGTGCTGCCGCTGGTCGAGCGGCTCGGCTGGTCGGCGGCGCTGGCGCTGCTGGCTGCGGTCGGCAGCATGGTGATCCGGCGCAGCGAATTGCTGGCGCTGGTGGTCGGCATGGCGGTGGTGTCGGGCGCGCGAGCGCTGGGGCTTTGATGCTTGCCGTCTTTGCGAGCGTAAGCGAAGCAATCCAGGAGGGCGTAGCGCGAGACGCAGGATTGCTTCGCTGCGCTCGCAATGACGAAGAGGACAGCCTCGAAGGCCGCCGCCGCGATCCATCACGCCTTCCGATCGCTTCCATCACATCAGATCATCGCCGCCATGTTGACGTAGGCCTGTCGCGGGCTGACGGTGCCGGTCAGCATCACTGACCAAATCGGAGCGCCGCGATGGCATGGTATTCCCAGACCTGGAGCTGGTTCGAAGGCGAGTGGCATGAGGGCAATCCCGGCTTCGTCGGCCCGCGCAGCCACGCGCTCTGGCAGGCCTCGGCCGTGTTCGACGGCGCGCGCTATTTCGAGGGCGTCGCGCCCGACCTCGACAGGCACGCCGCCCGCGTCAACCGCTCGGCGCTGGCGCTCGGCCTCAAGCCCACGGTCACGCCGGAATTCATCGTCGAGAAGACGCTCGAAGGCGTGAAGAAGTTCGCCCCCGGCACGGCGCTCTACGTCAAGCCGATGTACTGGGCCGAGGCCGACAGCCCCTCGACCATCATCGCCGACGCGGAATCGACGCAGTTCTGCCTTTGCCTGTTCGAGGCGGCGATGCCCCCGGCTGCGGCCGGCTTCACCGTGACGCAAGGCGTCTTTCGCCGCCCCACCATGGAGACGATGCCGACCGACTCAAAGGCCGGCTGCCTCTATCCCAACAACGCCCGCATCCTGCGCGCCGCGAAGGCTGCCGGCTTCGACAATGCGCTGGTGCTCGACATGCTAGGCAATGTCGCCGAGACCGCGACCTCCAACATCTTCATGGCCAGGGACGGCGTCGTGCGGACGCCGGCGCCCAACGGCACCTTCCTGAACGGCATCACCCGCCAGCGCGTCATCGGGCTGATGCGGGGAGCCGGGATCACGGTGGAGGAATGCAGCCTGCGCTATTCGGATTTCGAGCAGGCCGACGAGATCTTCACCTCGGGCAACTACTCCAAGGTGATGCCGGTGACGCGCATCGACAACGTCACGCTGCAGCCCGGCCCGCTCTACCGCAAGGCGCGCGAGCTCTACATGGACTTCGCCAAGTCGGCGGCGTGAGGCTCAGCGCATCGACCCTCGGCTTGGCACGGGAAGCGCCGCGCGAACCCCTCCCCCTTGTGGGGAGGGGCAGGGGTGGGGGTCGAACGACCAGGTGAGCGAGCTTTTGGAAAAGATCGGCACGCAGCAGAGATACGGACCTTCGATCAAACGAATTGCTCTGGCCCCGCGACCCCCACCCCTTCCCCTCCCCACATGGGGGAGGGGTTTGCGTGGTGGCTCCCGCGCTCATTCACCCCACGAGCCGATATCACCGCAAACCGATCTATCGTAGCAGCCTCACCAGCCCGGCCGCCTTGAGTCCCAGCCCGACGACCACGCCATAGACGATCATCGCCGCAAGGCCGATTGCGGCGAGCGCGGCGAGCCTCGGCTCCAACGGCGCGCCCTGAGTCAGGACAAGCAGCGACGGCGCGGCGAAGCGCGCCGTCAGCCCGGCGAGCGCGGCGGCGGCCAGCACGATGGCGGCGAGGCCCGCCAAGCCCTGCGCCGGCCGAGTCCAGCCGCGCCGGACGCCCAGCGCAAACAGCAGCCCGACATTGATCCAGGCCCCCGCCGCCGTCGCGAGCGCCAGACCGGGCGCGCCTAAATCGCGCCAGAGCAGGAGTTTGAGCGCGATGTTGCAGGCGATGGCGGTCAGCGAGACGACCATCGGCGTCGTGGTGTCGCCGCGCGCCTGAAAGCTCGACACTTGAGTGCGGATCAGCACGATCGCGGGCAGGCCGACCGCATAGGCGAAGAGCACCGCGCCCGCCGCCTGGCTGGCTGCCGCGTCGAACCGGCCGCGCTCGAACAGCGCCGCTACGATCAGTTCGGGAATGGCGAGGAAGGCGGTCGCAAAAGGCGCGGCTGCGACCAAGGTCAGCGCCACGGCCCGGTTCTGCGCTTTGTCGGAGGCGGCGACGTCGCCCGCCGCGATGAAGCGGCTCATCGTCGGCAGTAGCACGGTGCCGACGCCGATCGCGATCACGCCGATCGGGAGCTGGTAGAGTCGCTCGGCGTAGTAGAGCGCGGCATAGGCCCCGGCCGGCAGCAGCGAGGCGATGATCGTGTCGGCGAAAAGTGCGATCTGGACGCCGGCCGAGCCGATCACCGCCGGTCCGAACGCCTTGAGAAACGCCTTCATGTCGGTGTCGAAGCGCGGGCGCGTCAGCGCCGCCGCCACGCCGGCCCGGCGCGCGGCGAAGGCGAGGAGCAGCCATTCGAGCAGTCCGGCGACCGCGACGCCCCAGGCCGCCGCATAGGCCGCGTTGGGGAACAGGAAGGCGACGGCGAGCGCCGCGATCAGGCTGATATTGAGCAGGATCGGCGCGGCGGCCGCCGCCGCGAACCTGTCGACCGCGTTGAGATTGGCCGAGAGCAGCGTCACCAGCGTGATGAAGGTGAGATAGGGGAAGGTGATCCGCGTCAGCGCGACCGCGAGCTCGAAGCGCTGCGGATCATCGGCGAAGCCCGGCGCGAGCAGCCTGACCACCTGCGGCATGAACGGGATCGCGACCGCGAGCAGCGCGATCTGCACGATGACGATCAGCGTGTAGACGCGGTTCGAGAACAGGGCGGCCGATGCTGCGCCCGCCTGCTGGCGGATGCGGCTGAAGCTCGGAATATAGGCCTGGTTGAATGCGCCCTCGCCAAAAATCGCGCGGAAATGGTTCGGCAGCCGCAGCGCCACCGAAAACGCATCCATCAGCGCGCCCGCGCCCAGCACAGCCGCCAGCACGATGTCGCGCAGGAAGCCGGTCAGGCGCGAGAGCAGCGTGAACCCGCCGACGGAGAGGATTTTTCTGAGCATTGCGTGCCTTGCGAAGGCTGATCCTCAGCCCTCATCCTGAGGAGCGCCATAGCGGCGTCTCGAAGGATGGTCCAGTGCGCCAACCGTCTTTGCGAGCGAAGCGAAGCAATCCAGGAGGACGTAGCGCGAGACGCTGGATTGCTTCGCTTGCGCTCGCAAAGACGGGAAGCGTCTACCGGATCAGCGGCGGCAGGGCGTCGCCGCGCGGATGGTCGACGGTGCGGGCGTCGAACCCGACGCGCTCGCCGATCAGATAGAGCGGCCGGCGCTTCACCTCGGCGAAGATGCGCCCGACATATTCGCCGATCATGCCGAGCGAAATGAGCTGGATGCCGGAGAAGAACATGATCGAGACGATCAGCGACGGGAAGCCCGGCAGATCGGTGCCGAAGAAGAGCGTCCGCAGCAGGTAGAAGGCGGCAGCAAAAGTCGCGACGATGGCGATCACGACGCCGGCCCAGGTCGCGACCTTGAGCGGAATGGTCGAGAAGGAGGAGAGTCCGTCGAAGGCGAAGGAGAACAGCTTGCCGAAGCGGAACTTGGTCTCGCCATGCTCGCGCTCGGCGACGTCGAAGGTGACGCCGGTCGCGCGGAAGCCGACCCAGGCATACAAGCCCTTCGAGAAGCGGGCGCGCTCCGGCAGGGCGCGCAGCGCATCGACCACCTTGCGGTCGAGCAGGCGGAAATCGCCCGCGCCCTCGGGCAATTGCGTCTCGCCGAAGCTGGCGAAGAGCCGGTAGAACATCCGGGCGAAGTTGCGCTTCAGCGGGCTCTCACTGTTACGGTCCGAGCGCTGGCCGTAGACGTTGAGATAGCCCTCGCGCCATTTCGCCAGAAAGACGGGAATCGTCTCCGGCGGATGCTGCAGATCGGCGTCCATGATCACGACGACGTCGCCGCGCGCATGGTCGAGCCCGGCCGCTATCGCGATCTCCTTGCCGAAATTGCGGCTGAACGAGACCGCGACGATGCGCGGGTCCTGCGCGTTCAGCAGGCGCAGCACCGAAAGCGTGCCGTCGCGGCTGCCATCATCGACGCAGACCAGTTCCCAGGACGCAACCTCGTTCGCCAGAACGGCGTTGAGCCGCTCGACCAGCAGCGGCAGGTTGTCGGCCTCGTTGTGGACGGGCACGACGATCGAGAGTTCGGGCCGGCCCGGAGCGACGCTGTCGCGCGTCGCATGGAAGGCGGGCAAGGGTTCGGACACGGACAACAGACCTCTCAACTCCGGCAAAGGCCGGCCAGACCACGCCTGGGGCTCGACAGCGCGCCGCGATCCGCACAAAGACCGTGATGCGCGCCGGGCCGCAAGGCGACACGGGGATGGATGGCGCGCTTGATACACGAATGTCGATGAACCGGGGACAACAGCCGACGATGACGACCGGGTTCGTGCTCTGCGCCGACGACTTCGCGATGACGGACGGAGTCAGCCGCTCGATCCTGGCGTTGCTGGAGGATGGCAGGCTCTCGGCTGCCGGCGCGATGACCAACCGGCCGCATTGGCCCCGCTTCGCCGGCGAACTCGCAACCCATGCCGGCCATGCCGATCTCGGCCTGCATCTCAACCTGACCTGCGCCGCCCCGCTGACCGCGATGCCGCGCTTTGCGCCGGGCGGGCAACTGCCCGGGCTCGGCGACCTGGCGCGGGCGGCCATCGCCTCCGCCGAGATCCGTTCCGAGATCGCGCTGGAGATCGACCGCCAGCTCGATGCGTTCGAGCAGGCGCTGGGCCGCGCGCCGGATTTCGTCGATGGCCATCAGCATGTCCATGTCCTGCCCGGCATTCGCGGGGCGGTCCTCGACTCGGTGGCGCGGCGCTACCCTGCCGGCAGCGTCTATCTGCGCGACCCGTCCGACCGGGCGGCCGCCATCCGGGCGCGCGGCGTCGCGGTCGGGAAAGCGCTGGTCATTTCAGGCCTCGGCTTTGGCCTGGCGCGCGCGGCGACGCGGCGCGGCATCCCGGTCAATCGCGGCTTTTCCGGCGTCTCGCCCTTCGATCCGGCCCGTGACTTCGCCGATGATCTCGCGCGCTTCCTGGTCCAGCCCGGCCTGGCCCATCTCGTGATGTGCCATCCCGGCTTCATCGACGACGAACTCGGGATGCTCGATCCCGTGATCGCGACGCGGCCGCTCGAGCATGCGGCGCTGATAGCCTTCACGCCGCCACCCGGTCTGGCGATCCGGCGGTTCGCTGCGCTGCAACGATCGTGAAAATCGCAATCGAAAATTTACCGTGTCGGACCAGAGTGAGCGTTGGGGTGCGGTAAACGTCCGGACCCGTCTTCAAGGCTGGCGGCAAGGGCATCAACGCAATGAACTGGTTCAGGCGAGCGGATTCTTCGACCGCTGGCGCGTCCGTCAAGCCCTCACGATCCGGCTCCCTCAGCACGCAGATCGCCGGCGCCGCCGTCGCCATCGTCGCCATCGCCATCGTTTTCGTCGTGATCGCGGTGGCGCGCTACAATGACGGCAAGACCCGCGCCGATCTCGAGCAGAAGATGACCGCGCTGACCCTGATGGTGGTCAACGCCTCGCCGTCGCTGATCCTGGCCCGCGACACCAACACGCTGGGCTACATCCTCGAATCGCTGCGCGGCGACCAGGATTTCGACGCCGGAATCGTGGCCGACGATCTTTCGACGATCGCGAGCGCCGGGCGCAGCGAGGAGGCTCGGCTTGGCCTGACGCCGCGGACGCTCACGGCCGCTCTCGGCCGCGCGCCCTGGGACGCGCTCGCGGCGATGACGGCGACCGAGATCGAGGACAAGACCTATGTCACCAAACTGCATGCGGTAAGGGTCGGCGGTCATCAGCGTCAGATCGGTTACATCGCGCTGCGCTTCGACAAGTCGCGCCTCGTCGCCCGCGCCGCGCTGGAGCAGTTCGTCACCATCGGCATCGGCATCGTGATCCTGCTCGTGCTCGGGCCGTTGCTCTGGTTCTCGCTCTCGCGCACGATGAAGCCGCTGAAGAGCATGACGAAGGCGATCGTCAGCATCTCCGACGGCAAGCTCGACACGCCCATCGACGCCATGGGCCGGCGCGACGAGATCGGCGCCATCGCGCACGCGCTCGGCGTGCTCAAGGTCAGCCTGGCCGAGCGCGCGACCCTGCAGGAAAAGCAGCATCTCTCCGCCGCCGAGCGCCGCGACCAGCAGCAGCGCGTCGATCAGTCGATCGCTCTGTTCCGGGCCGAGGTGGGCGTCGCGCTGGAAGCGTTCAAGAGCAATGCCGACCGGATGAGCGAGGCCTCCGACGGGCTGGCCCGGGTCGCCGCCGAATCGTCTGGCCGCGCGGCGCGGGCCGCGCAGAACTCTCATGGCGCATCCGCCAATGTCGAGAACGCAGCGCAAGCAGCCGAAGAAATGGGCGCGGCCATCCGCGAGGTCGAGTTCCAGGTCCGCCGCGTCCGCACCGAAATCGTCGAGGCGGCGTCGGTCTCGCGCGATACGGCGGGCTCCGTGCGCGCGCTCGACGAGACGGCGCGCGCCATCGGCGAGGTCGTCAACCTGATCCGCGACATCGCCGCCCAGACCAACCTGCTGGCACTCAACGCCACGATCGAGGCCGCGCGCGCCGGTGAAGCCGGGCGCGGCTTTGCCGTCGTCGCCTCGGAGGTCAAGAACCTCGCCTCGCAGACCGCCGACGCCACCGACCGCATCGTCGCCCAGGTCGGCGCGATCCAGAGCGCCACCGGCGAGGTCGTCGGCGCGATCGGCAACATCGCCGAGCGCATGGGTGCGATCGAGAATTTCGCCAACTCCGTCGCAACCTCGATCGAGCAGCAGGCCATCGCCACGGGCGAGATCGCCAGCGGCGTCGCCATGGCCTCGTCCTCGGCGCTGTCGGTGTCGAGCGACCTCAGCGTGCTGGCCGATTCCGTCGAGGAGACCGGACGCTCGGCCGAGGAGGTCAGGGGCGCGGCCGGAGAGGTCGCGGCCCAGGCCCTGCGACTGCGGACGACGGTGGACCAGTTCCTGCGCAGTGTAGCCGCCTGAGGCTGTCTGGAAACTCTACTCCGGCGGCCGTCTGACGCGGCTGTCTGCGCTTCCGGTGCTCACGGACTTTAGTCCGCTCCGCTCCGGTTCTCGACAGCTGCGCCAGCCGACTCACCGGAGCGAGTTTCCAGACGGCCTCGGGGCGTATCAAGACAAAAAACGGGGCCGCGAGGCCCCGTTTCCGTCTCCGGGTTCCGGACGGATCAGGCCTTGGCCGCGCCGTCATACATCTCCGCGACGTAGTCCCAGTTGACCAGGCTCTCGAGGAAAGCCTTCAGGTAGTCGGGGCGGCGGTTGCGGTAGTCGATGTAGTAGGAATGCTCCCAGACGTCGCAGCCGAGGATCGGCGACGCGCCGTTGACCAGCGGACTCTCGCCGTTCGGAGTCTTGCTGACGGCGATCTTGCCGCCCTTGACTTCGAGCCAGGCCCAGCCCGAGCCGAACTGGCCGACGCCGGCGGCGACGAAGTCTTCCTTCATCTTTTCGACCGAGCCGAAGGACTCGACGATCGCCTTCTCCAATGCGCCGGGGATCTTGCCGCCGCCATTGGGTTTCATCCACTTCCAGAAGTGGAGATGGTTGTAGTGCTGGCCGGCATTGTTGAAGACGGCGGGGTTCTTGCCGTGCGAGGCCTTGACGATCTCCTCGAGCGACTTGCCCTCGAATTCGGTGCCCTTGATCGCGTTGTTGCCGTTGTTGACATAGGCGAGGTGGTGCTTGTCGTGGTGATACTCCAGCGTCTCCTTCGACATGAAGGGCTGCAGCGCGTCATGGGCGTAGGGCAGATCGGGCAAAGTGAAGGTCATCGGGCCTCTCCTGAAGCTGGCAATTCGTCAATTCCGCGAATGGCTTGGTGATGAAACGGATGGCCGCCGCCTCAGGTTCCCGCGCGAGACGTCGCATGGGGACCGGCGGAACCTCCCACCATTCACGCCCTAGTTAAGCCTCCACCGCCGCTGCGGCAACCGGCGGCGCGGGCAGGGCCGCCGACCTCGCTTCGCCTCACTGAGGCCCCATTCATCGCACTATCGGGACATGAAATTTGAAACTCTCTCTTATTCAATACGTTAGATGATCGACGCCGTCGGGCATGTGGCCGGCTCCGCAGGGCGCTGCTCCACGAATACGGTCAAGGATATCGCATTGAGCATTCTCTTCATCGTCCTGGGTCTGGGATGTCTCGCAGGCGGCGCCTACGCGATCGTCGAGGGTTGGCCCTATATCCTGATCGAGCGCGGCTTCACGCTGGTCATCGTCGGCACGGTGTTGATGACGGCGGGCGTGGTGATGCTCGCTTTGTCCCGCGTCATGGCCGAGTTGCGGCGCGTGCGCGGGCAATTGTCGAGCGCGGTGATGGCGCTCTCCGTCGCCTCGATGGCGACCTCCCGCGACGAACGTGAGTCGGGGCCTGGCGTGTCGTTTCCGCCGCCTGATGCAGCCGGTGAGGGCGGGTTGCGCGCTGGTCCGGCTGTGCTGGGCGGGGCGCTTGCGGCTGGCGGCGTTCTGGCAGCCGGGGCTGTCGCGGTAGCCTCCCGTGAGGCTCCCGAAGCCCAGGACGCACCTGCAGCAAACGACACGACCGCGCCGGGCGCGACCGGCGACACGGCCCGCGACGACGAGCCCGACCTGTTCGACGCTTCCCATGAGACAGATACGCCGGTCGTCGGGACGGCCGGGCCATTCATGCCGCCGCTCTGGCCCGAGGCGGAAACCGACGCCGCACGCGAGACGCAAGCCGGGTCCGGAACTGAGCCCCTGCCGGTGGCGACGCCCGACGAGTTCGAGGCCGCGCTGGCCGAGGCGACAGGCGCGGCTGAGCCCGGTCCTGCGGCGGACAAGCCGTTCTGGATGCCCGAGACCGGGCCGGCAAGCGCTATCGACGAGGATTTCGACCGTCTTCGCGACAGGCTGGCGCTTGGCGGCGACAGCAAGGCCAAGGACGACCCGGTATGGGACGACCTTGCCGCGCCGACGCTCGCGGGCGAGCGCCGCGACACGTCTGAGAGCGAGATCGGCGCGGCCGCCGACTGGATGACCGCGATCAGGCCGGGTCAGGACCGCTGGTTCGGAGCCTCGCCTGCAGCCGAGTCCGAGCCGGAGAGCGTGACGGAGCCCGGGCCTGCTGTGGAACCGCCGGTCTGGCCGCCGCAGACCCGCGAAGCCGCGCCGTTCGTGTCGGAAGACGTGCAAATCTCAGATGAGGTCCAGGCCGACGAGATCGTCGCGTCGGCCGAGGCCGAGACGCACGAACTCGCCACGGCCGAGCCGCCGCTGCCGGATCTCGAAGCGGTGCGGGAGCCCGAGCCTCTGCCGACCCTGGCGCTCCCGCCCGAGCCTGAACCCGAATTCCCGGCCGGACCCGACATGCCGCCCGCGCCGGAAGGGTTTGCCGGGCTGGAACCGGACGCCGAGCCCGAAGCCGCGCCGGAATTCGTCGCGTCGCCGGCCCCGGCGGCCTCCGAGGAGGGCGTCGTCGGCGCTTACCAGGTCGGCACCGCGCATTTCACGATCTATGCCGACGGCTCGATCCAGGCCCGCACGCCGGAGGGCGACTACAGCTTCGCCTCGATGGACGAACTCAAGACCTACCTCGCCAGCGAGAAGAACCGGCTGGAGGCGTGATCAGGCGCCTGCGGGCTCCGTTCCAGCCCAGCGCCCGTCTGCCGCCTCGATCGCGAAGGCGTAGGCGAGCGCGGTCTCCTTGAGCGAATCGAAGCGCCCCGCCGAACCGCCATGGCCGGCGTCCATGTTGGTGTGGAGCAGCACCGGTCCGCCGCCGCTCATGGTCGCGCGCAGCCGCGCTACCCATTTCGCCGGCTCCCAATAGGTCACGCGCGGATCGGTCAGCCCGCCCATCGCCAGGATCGGCGGATAGGCTTGCGCCGTGACGTTGTCATAGGGCGAATAGCTCGCGATCATCCTGAAAGCCGCCTCGTCGCGGATCGGGTCGCCCCATTCCGGCCATTCCGGCGGCGTCAGCGGCAGCGTCTCGTCGAGGATCGTGTTCAGCACATCGACGAAGGGTACCTCGGCGACGATGCCGGCGAAGAGGTCTGGCGCCATGTTGGCGACCGCGCCCATCAGCATGCCGCCGGCGCTGCCGCCCTCAGCCACGATGCGGCCGCGCGATGTGAAGCCCTCATCGGCCAGCATTTCGGCGGCCGCGATGAAGTCGGTGAAGGTGTTGGTCTTGTTCTGGCGCTTGCCGTCGAGATACCAGCCCCAGCCTTTCTCCGTGCCGCCCCGGACATGGGCGATGGCGTAGACGAAGCCGCGATCGACCAGGCTCAGCGGCCGCGTCCGGAACGAGGCCGACATCGCCGAGCCGTAGGAGCCGTAGCCGTAGAGCAGGCAGGGCGCGCTGCCGTCGAGGACGAGATCGGCCCGGTGCAGCAGGGAAACCGGCACCAGCGCGCCGTCCTTCGCCTTGGCGAAGACGCGCCGCACCCGATAGGCCGCCGGATCGTGGCCCGACGGGATTTCCTGGCGCTTCAGCAGCGTGCGCTCCGACGTCCCCATGTCGTAGTCGAAGGTTTCGGCCGGGCGCGCCATCGAGGCGTAGATGAAGCGGATCGTGTCGGTGTCGAATTCGTAGCCGGCGTCCAGGCCCAGCCCATAGGCCTCCTCGTCGAAGGCGATGCTGCTCTCCGCGCCGCTGGCGAGATCGCGGATGACGATGCGCGGCAGGCCGTCCTCGCGTTCCAGCCGGATCATCCGGCCGCGCAGGCAGACATGGTCGAGGATCAGGCGGCCGGCCTTGTGCGGAACCAGATCGCGCCAGTTTGCGGGCGCGGGATCGGCGATCGGGGCGGTGACGATCCTGAAGTCCTCCGCCCCGTCGGCATTGGTCAGGATCAGCAGATCATCGCCATGATGCTCGACCTCGTAGCGCCGCCCGGCCTGGCGGGCTGCGACCATCACGGGCAAGGCTGCGTCCTCGGTCAGATCGAGAATCATCGTCTCCGAGGTGTCGTGATCGCCGACCTCGATCAGCAGGAAGCGGCCCGACTGCGTCGCGCCGATATCGACGAACATGCCGGCGTCGACTTCCTCATGCAGCAGTTCGTCGCTTTCAGTCGCCGTGCCGACGCGGTGGCGCAGGACTTTCGAGGGGCGGTGATCGGCGTCGAGCCCGACATAGGCGAAGGAGCGGCTGTCCCGCGCCCAGACGATGTCGCCGGTCGTGTCCTCGATCCGGTCTGGAAGATCGGTCCCGGTTTCAAGATCGCGGACCCTGATCACATGGAGTTCCGAGCCGGCCTCGTCGGCGCTCCAGGCGAGCAATGTGTGGTCCGGGCTGTGCTCGGCGTCGGCGAGATCGAAGAAGTCCTTGCCCCTGGCCAGCGCGGACGCGTCCAGCATGACCTGTTCGCGGCCTTTGCCGCCGGAATCCCCGCCCGGCCTTGGCTTGCGGCAGATCAGCGGGTGCTCGCCGCCCTTGCGGTAGCGCGAATAGTAGAGAAACGGGCCATCGGGCTGCGGCACGCTGGAATCGTCCTCCTTGATGCGGCCGCGCATTTCGGCGACGAGCTCTTTCTGCAAGGCTTTCGTCGAGGCCAAAACCTTACGGCAATAGGCGTTTTCCGCGTCGAGATGGCGCTTGATGTCGGCCGGCAGGCGTTCCGGTTCGCGCAGGACCTCCTTCCAGTTCTCCGCCCGCAGCCAGGCGTAATCGTCTGACAGCAGCGTGCCGTGAACGATCCTGGTCTGCGTCCTGACATCTGCTCTGGGCGGCTTTGCCAGAACCGTCTTGGCCGATCCGTCCCTGCCAGCGCCTGTTGCCGATACCATTGCCGCCATCCCAAATCATGCAGATGCCTGTCAGGTAGAGGTGGCAGTCTAAGTTGACAAGACAACCGGGCGATATGGGGGAGGCAGCCGAATTGATATTTCAGTCACCATAAACACGCTCCAGTTGTTGAAACATTTCCAGTGATCGACCGTATTCGCGTCGCAGGCTTTGACTTGCGGGGTTGTTAACTTTGGACTACATCGGGTTTGGTTGTTCCTCTCGGGATGATTCCATGTCTGGCGGTTCTTGACCGACCGCTTTGCATGACCGTCGCAGCCGAAAATGGCCCAGAAGGGCGAGCAGCCATGCCTAGAAGCGGTCCAAAAATCACATAAAGGAGTGAGGCCACATGGCTGATAATGACGGCTCGGATTTCATCGAGCTCACCGCGGACATCGTCTCCGCCTATGTCTCGAACAACTCTGTGCCCGCATCCGAATTGCCTGGTCTGATCAGCGATGTGCATGCCGCGCTGAGCCGCGTTATTGGCGGCGTGGCCCCGGTCGTCCCGGCCGAGGCCCCCAAGCCTGCCATTCCGGTGAAGAAGTCGATCACGGCCGACTATCTGATCTGCCTCGAGGACGGCAAGAAGTTCAAATCGCTGAAGCGGCACCTGCGCACGCAGTACAACATGTCGCCGGAGCAGTATCGCGAGAAGTGGGGTCTGCCGCCCGACTATCCGATGGTCGCTCCGAACTATGCCGAGGCGCGCTCGCAGCTCGCCAAGAAGATGGGCCTGGGCCAGCAGCGCCGCAAGCGCCGCTGACCTCGGATCGGCTGCGGCAGTCCTGCCGCCCGCCCGTTTTTGAAAGCCGCTGGTCCGCCAGCGGCTTTTGTTTTGGCCGTTGCTTTCTCGGCTCCTGCCATCGCCATGTCACGGAGCGTGCTTGGCTGAGCCTCGCCGGGCCCCGCAACAAGGCCCTTGCAAAACCAGAATTAGGATTATATTCATATATGCTCCCGGTTGCAGGCCGGGCCTCGCGGAACCAGTGATGGAACATATCATGAACATGACTTATGAAAATCGTGGCGCGCCAGCGCATCTGGCGGCGCTGGCGCGCCTGACCGAAACGGCGGCGGCGGCCATGGCGGGGCTGCCGGTGCAGAGCCTGCGCGGCCCTGCGCGCGGCGGACGCGCTGTGACGCAGGCGCGTCAGGTGGCGATGTATCTCGCCCATGTCGTGTTCGGGCTGTCGTTCAGCCGGGTCGGCATCTGCTTCGGGCGCGATCGCACGACGGTGCGCCATGCCTGCCGTCTGGTGGAGGATGGGCGCGACGACGATGCCCGCGAATTCGGGCTGGCGGCGATCGAACTCGGCCTGCTGGCGATGTCGGCCGCGCTTTTGCCCGCGATCGCGAAGGAGACCCTGCGATGAGCGCCGAACAGCAGGATCAGGACGCCCGCTCGCGGCTGCTGCGGCATCTTGGTCAGCCGGGCGCGTTCGGCCTCGTCTCGGCGCTGGGCTGCGGGCGTCTGTCGCTGAACCGGACGCTCAACGGCACGACGCTCGGCGCGGGCTATGCGCCGATGGCCGCCGCCGAGGCGCTGGTTGCGGACGGGCTGGCCTGCTGGAGCGGGGCAGGGCGGTCGCGCCGCCTCGCTTTGTCGGGTGGCGGCGCGGGCCCCGATCGCGCGCTGTCCAGCCGCCGCATCAGCATCGACGGCGAGCAGCGCATGGTGCTGGTCGACGAGCGCGAGAGCCCCCTGATCTGGCTGCATCGCCGCATGGGCAAGGACGGCAAGCCGCAGATCTCGGCGGCCGAGTTCGCCGCCGGCGAACGGTTCCGGGCCGATCTGACGCTGGCCCGGATGCTGCCGCGCGTCACGATGAATTGGGACGCAGCCTTCTCGCCGGACGATCGCGGGCCGGGCGGGCGCGATCCCGCCAGCGCCTCGGACGCATCGATGGCGGCGCGCCAGCGCGTCCGGCAGGCCTGCGACCGGCTCGGCCCCGAACTCTCGGGATTGGCGATCGACGTCTGCGGCTTCCTGAAAGGGCTCGATCTGGTCGAGCGCGAGCGGCGCTGGCCGGCCCGCTCGGCCAAGATCGTGCTGCGTCTGGCGCTGGCCGGGCTCGCCTCGCATTACGGGCTGGGCGACCGGGCGGCGCGGCCGCGTCGCTCCGTCTGGCAGGCCGACGACGCGAAGCCGCGTCTGATGCCGGGCGGCTCGGCGTGACGCTCAGGCTCCGGAGGCGGCGCGTGCGTCGGCCATGATCCGGTCGATCATGGCGCGCACGCCGTTGGAGCGCTGCGGCGTCAGATGTGCCGCGAGACCGAGCCGCTCATAGGTCGCAAACGCGTCGGTGGCGGCGATCTCGCGCGCCTCCCGGCCGGAATAGATCGCCAGCGCCAGCGCGACGAGGCCGCGCACGATATGGGCGTCGCTGTCGCCGCGGAAATGCAGCCGCGTGGCCGGGCCGGGCCCGCCCTCGCGGCGCGCCTCCAGCCAGACCTGGCTGGCGCAGCCGCGCACCTTGTTGACGTCGTTATGGGCCTCCTCGGACAGAGGTTCGAGGTCCTTGCCGAGTTCGATCAGATAGCGGTAGCGGTCGTCCCACTCCTCGAGCAGGTCGAAATTGGCGATGATCTCGTCGAGGCTTGCGCTCATGGTTCGCTGATGGTGCCGTTGGCTCGCGGGGCTCGTGCAGCACGCCTCTTCGGCGCGTCGGCTGCCGCCGTCAAGCGCTCGCGGAGCCGCAGCCGGCCGTTCAGCGGATGCTGGCGGTGGTCTCGCGCGCGCTTGCGCCGTTTCGCGCGGCCGTCGCCTGCAGCGTCATGTCGAGCAGCCGCTTGCGCGTATCGGGGTCCAGCCCCGCGAGGATCTCGGCCGCTTCGCGGGCCGCCGCAACGCCGTTCATGGCGCTGCGCGCATCGATCTGGCCTGCGACCCTGGCCGCCGCACGCACGGTTTCGACAGCGCCCTCGGTGTCCGGGCGGCCGCCATGGACGGGCGAGTTCAGCGCGATCACGCCGATCACCGCAAGGCTGCGCAGGATATAGGCCATCTCCGTATCCCCATTCCGGCGGGCGGCTTAAGCCCGGTCCCGATCCCGTTGCGACCATAGGCATGCAGGGCCGAAGATCGCGTCAGCTTGTGCGCTTGCATTTGAATCGAATGCTGCGATCCGTCTTCAGCTTCCGTTCACCCTGCTTGCAAACTTGGCTGCGCTCGCAAGCACCGTCATTATCGCGGCAAATCATTGAAATCATTAGACTAAAATGCGCTTTGCCACAGGTTTGCCGCGCCTGTGCGGTGTGCCCCTTAAGTCCGGCTTAAACCGGCGCTGGCGAGGATCGCTCCAACGCAGGCGTCAAGGCCTGCACAGGTCAAGGCGTTGCGGATATTCATGGCGATCAGGGCGATCAGGACACAGGTGGCGGCGATGGTGCATCCATCGGTGCTGCCGAATTCGCTGGAGCGGATGCGGCATGAGCGCTTCATGCTGACCCGGCTCGGCGTCGGCGCGCTCGGCCTGGGTCTGGCTCCCGCCTACATCGCCTGGCGCGGCGCGCTCGGCGGGCTCGAGGCGCTGATCGTTGCCGCCGCCTCGCTGCCGCTTCTGGCGATCGTCGTCCTGTCGCGCACCGGCCGTCTCGACATCGCCCATTGCATCTCGGCCGCCGCGCTCGCGATCTTCATCTGCGCCATGGCCGGCATGACCGGAGGCGCGGCCTCCCCGCTGCTGCTCTGGCTTGCCGCCGTGCCGGCCGAGGCGATGTTCTTCGGCTCGCGTCCCTTCGTCGCAAGGGCCAGCGCCATCGCCGCGATCGCGCTGGCGAGCGTCATGACCCTGCATCAGCTCGGCGCCTTCGCCGCGCCCGCGCCCTGGACCTCGGGCATGATGCCGGCCTTCGTCACCATCGCGATCCTGCATTCCATGGCGATCGCGGTCGGCTTCCTGCGCCGTCGAGACGACGAGCTGCGCGAGCACCGCGCCTCGGATGCGCGCGCCCAGCTCCTGCTCGACCATGTCGGCGACCTCGTCACCTGGCATGACGTCAGCGGCGCGGTCGTCTTCGCCAATGCGGCCGCGAAAGCGCTCGCCGGGGCCGAGCCGGCAGAACTGCATGGCCGGGGCCTGTTCGACCGTGTCCACATTGCCGACCGGCCGCTGTTCCTCAAGGCGCTGAGCGACGCCGCTCATGGCGCGGGCGACACCACGGCCTGCTTCCGCACCCTGTTCGTGCCGGGCGAGGGCGAGGCTCCGGTCGCGCTCTGGCTGGAAATGCATGCCCACCGCATCGCCAATGCCGGCCCGCGCGACGGCGTCGCCGTGGTCTGCGTGACGCGTGACATCACGGCGCGCCGCGCGCTCGACGAGGAGCGCGCCCGCGGCCATGCCGAGGCGCTGCAGGCGAGCGACGTCAAGGGTCACTTCCTGGCGACGGTGAGCCACGAACTGCGCACCCCGCTCAACGCCATCATCGGCTTCTCGGAGATGCTGAGCACCGACGCCCACGGCGTTCTCGACGCCGAGCGCCGGCAGGAATACGCTAGGATCATCCATGATTCCGGCCATCACCTGCTCGACGTGGTCAATACGCTGCTCGACATTTCGAAGATCGAGAGCGGCGCGATGACGATCGAGCAGGACCAACTCGATCTCGACGATCTCTCCCGCGACTGCTGCACGCTGATCGCGCTGCGCGCCGAGGCCGGTCAGGTCGCGCTGGAGCGGGTGCTCGGGCCGGAACTGCCACAGATCCTGGGCGACAGGCGCGCGCTGAAGCAGGTGATGCTCAACCTGCTGTCGAATGCGGTGAAGTTCACGCCGCCGGGCGGGCGCGTCGTGCTGGCGCTGGTGCGCGACGGCGACGTCATCGACCTGTCGGTCTCCGATACCGGCATCGGCATCGCCGCCAGCGACCTGCCGCGCCTCGGCGACCCCTTCTTCCAGGCCAAGGGCTCCTATGACCGCGCCTATGAGGGCACCGGCTTGGGCCTTTCGGTGGTGCGCGGCCTCGTCGGCCTGCATGGCGGCCGCCTGACCATCGAGAGCGCGCCGGGCAACGGCACGCGGGTCTGCGTCCGTCTGCCGATCGGCGGCGTCGCCAGCGCCTCGCAGCCGGTCAGGATCGCGACCTTCGCCCGCGCGCCCAAGCGTGGCTTCGACACCAAAGAACCCGTCCGTCTGACCGCATAGAGCCGGATGATTTCAGATCGAACCGACCTGAAATCTGAATCCGTCTCTACAACCAAGAGTTAGAGCATGATGTCGTCCGAATACCGCTTCGCACTTTTCGGCATCATGCTCTGAGCACGAGCGAAACGCCCATGTCCACCATTGCCGCACGCGCCCACTCCAACGCCACGCTGGCCGCGCCCGTCAGGCGGCCGGCGCAGCCGCGCCGCACGGCCGCCTCGCCGCTGCAGCGGATCGGCCGCATCGTCGGGCGCAGGCCCGGCCGGACCCTGCTTCTTCTGCTGTTTTCGGCGGTCGCGGTCGCCATTCTGGTGAACGCCATGCTGTTCCAGAAGGCGCGGCATCCGGCCCCCATCATTTCCGCCCCGTCATCGAACGTCCCGCAGCGGCAGGCCGAGCGCCGGCAAGAGAACCCGGCGGCGACACCGGCGGCGACGCAGCCGGCCGCGTCCACCACAGTGAGCCCGACCTCGGCTCCGCTGCCGCCCTCGCGCCCGAACGATCTGGTGCAGGGCGCGCGCGAGGCGGCCGCGCCGCGCCCGCCGGCCCCGGTGACCAGCATTCCGCGCACGGCGCCCGTCGCCGCCGCGCCGGCTCCCGCGCCCGCCCGCAGCGCGGCAGTGCGCGACCCGATCGCCGACCTGATCAACGGCGCCGATTTCCGCCCCCCGGCGGAGATCCGCGGCGGCCAGGCCAAACCTGCGCCGCGCCGCACGGTCGAGAATTGAGCAGTCCGGAAGGGCCTGCGCCATGGCGCGCCTGACCAGCGATTTCTGGGTCTCGGCCTATCTGCGCCAGATGGCTCATGACGGGCTGGTCGCGGTGCTGCGGCGTCGCGGCGCGGCCGAGGCGGGCGCGATCTTCGTGAAGCTCGACCGGCTCGACGGAACGGCGGCGCTCTACGGCCCGGCTCCGCAGGCGCTCGCGGAGGCTGGCGGCGACCGGCGCTTCCAGCTCGTGCTCGACAGCGATCCCGCGACCATCGAGGAGAAGGTCGAGCGCGAGCGCCGCTTCGACCCCGATCTCTGGCTGGTCGAGGTCGAGGATCGCGGCGGCGACCCGCGCCTGCCGCTGGTCGAGGGCTGAGCTTCAGCGCCTGAGCCCGAATTTCCGCATGATCTCGCTGACGATTTGCGGGCTGTCCTGACGGACGGCGCCGGCGCGTGAGGGCGTGCCGCCCGGCGCCATCGCCGGCTGGTGCTGGCCCTTGCGCGCGCTCGGCGCAGCGCTGCCGCCGGCGACCTGCATCACGATGCGCAGCGCCACGCCTGGCCTGACCTCCCGCATCAGCCCGACCAGCGCGAAGATGCGCGGCACGGAATGGGCGGTCGCATCGCCCAGCCGGATCAGGAAACGCGTCGCATCCTCGACGCCGACGCCCGATGCGACCAGCGCCAGCGCCGCCAGATCGCGCGAGCGGTCGTCATGCAGAGCGTCGGCGAGATCCTGTCCGCCGCGCAGATGCTCGGCGATCGCGCCGAACGCGCCGCGATGATCGTCGCCCGCTGTGGCGAGCCAGCCGGAAAACAGCTCGGCGGAGACGCTGGCGCGGCGCTCGGTGGGATTCAGCGAATCGATCGCGGCGAGCGATTCGAGGATCGCGTTGCGCCGTTCCGTGCCCGCCTGCAGGAACAGCGGCGTCAGCTCGGCATTGGATAGATCGCCGCGCGCCAGCAGGCCCTGCGCATAGGCCGGCTCCATGCGGGCGCGCGCCACCAGCAGATCGAGCGCGGCGCGCGGCAGCGGCGCGGATGCGTTCGCGATCAGGGCGAGGTCGAGCGCGCGGTCGGCGCGGTCGACCAGCAGCAGGGTCGCGGTGCTGGTCAGGTCGCTCCGTTCCGCCATGGCGTGCGCGGTCTCGATCGCGCCATGCTCGGCAAGATCCTCGAGCTCGGAGGCGGGCAGCGTCATCCCGTGGCGCAGCAGCGCCGCCAGAACCGGCCCGCCGCGCGCCTGCAGCGCCGCCAGCACCGGGCGCGGCGCGTGACGCCAGCCGGCGAGCTTGCGGGCGAGGATGATGGCGGTCTCATCGTTGATCTGGGGCGCAAGCGCGGTCGCGATCTCGCTGAAGGCTGCGAGGTCGGCGTCGGGCGGCTGCGGCATCGACATCAGCAGGTCGGCCTTCACCCGCAGCGAAACCTGGCTGAGATCGAGTCCGCCATCCCGCGCGAGATGGGCGAGCTGCGCGAGTTCGGCGGTGATGCGGGGTGTCATGAAGGCAGCTCTTTTCGAGATTCTTGCGTCTTCCGGCAGGGTAATCGCGAGGCATTAATGGGGCGTTAACCATGTCGCGGCCTGATGCGGTCAGACGGGCCTAAAAAGCATCTCCGCGCGTGGGTTTCCCGTGCCGGCATGCTCGCTTCCGGAAGACCGCTTTGGTGCTGCATCGCTACAACCCCCGGCGCCCGACAAGGAGGCGCGTCATGACCATCGTCATTCCCTTCGCGCCCACCGCCGCCACGCTGCGGCGCAAATCCGCTCAGGCCGAGCCCGGCGCGCCGCGCGAGAGCGCCGCGATCCTGTTCTTCACCGGCGTGCGCTACGAGCGCCAGCCGGAGACGGCGCTTGCCGACACAGCCCCACGCAAGCGCCGCGCTGCCGGCGGAAAGCGTCTCGCCCGCGCGGCCGCCGCCGGGCAGTCGGTGTGAGCCGCAAGGGCCGACAGGTGAAGCCAGGCCGCGCCAGGGCAGGCGGAGCCAAGGCGGGCCACGTCGCCGCCTGTCTCGCCGGCCTGTGGTTGTGCGCCTGCACCGGCGATCTCGGCCGGCCGCGTCCCGGCATCCTGAGCGACGTGATCGCCCCCGAACTCGGCTTCTGGTCGGCGACGTTTCGCGGCGAGGCCGCCTCCTGGTTCCGGATGACAGACGACGAGAACCAGCTGCGCGACCGCGCCTGGCGGCTCGTCATGCCCGCCCATGAGCGCAGCTATTTTTCCCGCGAGGTGTCGGGCCTTGCCCATGCCCGCATCCTGCCGGCGGAGGCGCAATCCTCAGCCATCGCCGATTATCACCGCGCTTTGACCGGCGGCTCCTGGGCATCGCAAGCCTCGCGCTACAACCGGCTGTCCGAGGACGCCAACGCCGACCGGCTATTGCTCGCGCCGTTCCGCGCCAATGCCGGCCGCGTCGTCGCCGCCGACCGGGTGCGCCTGCGCGCCGCCGAAGGTTCGCCCTATGTCGCAGCCGAAAAGCAGGACCCCGCCTTCGCCCGCGTCGTCGAGAATGAGGGGCTGATCCTCTGGGTCTGCGAGCGCGTCGGCTACCGGATCGAGAGCTACCGTTACGCGCTCGCCAATCTCGTGGTCGAGACGCCCTCGCGCGAGGCGATCAGGGCCGAGCGCGCCATCATGGCGCTGGAGGCCGAATCGGGTCCGCTCTGCAAGCTGCCGCTGATCGGCGTCTTCGGCGGCGGGCGTGGCGCGCCGGTCCCCGCTGATCGCGGGCGGGACGACGTGGTCGTCTACAAGGGCTGAGCGGAGCCTGTAGGTCAGTCCGCCAGCCCGCAGGCGACGCCGGTCGCCAGCGCCTCGGCGTCGCCGCGATCGGATGGCAGCGGCGCGAGCACCCGGGCGACGATCAGCCCCTGCGCGGTGTCGGAGACGATGCGCAGCTCCCGGCTGGTCTGGCCCTCCTCGTCGCGCGCGACGCGCTCGTCGAGCTGCGCCTCGGTCATCACCAGGAATTCGACGACGCCGCGGATCGCCGCCCGGTCGGTGATCGCGTAGATCACGCCGCCGCCGCGCCGGTGCAGCGTCAGGCCGAGCGGCAGCGCGCCCGCGCGCGCCACCACGCGCATCGGCCCCGAAGCGAGATCATAGCCGCAGACGGCCATGACGGCGGAATTGTCCGCCTCCAGCGGCGTCGGCAGGCCCGGCGCGGCATTGGGGCCGGAGACGAGTTCGGCCTTGCCGCCGACGCCGAGCCCGAGATAGGCGCTGGTCGCGTCGCGCTCCGACAGGACCGGGATCATCAGCACGGCGACGATGTGGACGATGCCGGCGAGCACGAGCCCGGCCAGCGTCAGCAGGACCAGCCGGGCCAGACCGGCCCCAAACCCCGTTCGCCGCAGCGGCCGCCATCGCGCCGGCCCCGGCGCGGGCGGGGAGGCGGCCTCGGGCGCGGCGCGGTCGTGGATCGCGCTCATTGGCACTCGATCCGCCTGATCGCCGGGAGCACGTCGGTCCTCAGTTCGCCGGCCTGGCTCGAGATCGGCGTGTCGTAGAGCCGGAGCCGGAACTGGAAGCCGCCGCTCGCCGGCAAGGGCAGCCAGTTGCCGGGCTGCGCCGTCACCGATGCGAGGATGGCCATCGCGCCGCTCTCGTCGCGCAGGGTCTCGGCATGGCTGAAGCCGGTGCGGTCGAGCGGCAGCCGGAAGGGTTCGCCAGCCCCGTCGGTGACACTGAGCGTCCAGCCGCGCGTCGTCGGCGTCGCGCCCGTGACGAGATAGCGGCAGCGCCCGTCGAGGCCCCGGCCCTCGCTGTCGCGGTCGGCGATCAGTTCCAGACCCTCGCCCGCGCCCAGCGGCAGATGCACGCCGCGCGCGAGATGGGCGCGCAGATAGGGGTCGATGTCGCGCCCGCCGCCCTTGGGCCAGGCGTCCCAGGGCCCGATCTGCACCCGCCCGACCACCGGCCGGCCGGCGACGGCCAGATGCGCGGAGACGAGTCCCAGACCTGCGCCGAGCAGCACGACATAGGAGAGATGGGCGACGCGCACGGGCGGAGCAGTCCGTTCTTGGCCGGCGATGCGGCGATGGCGGGAGTTGAAACGGGGAGGGCGGCGGCGTCAACCGCGCCGAAAGGCCTTACCTTACCCGCGTCCCGCCGGCCCCGCTCAACTCCCTGATCCCCGCCTGCACCGACGCGCCCGCGACCCGCGCCGGCTCCACAGCCTTGAACATCGAGCCGACCGCCGTGAGCGCCTCGAAGGACTGGCGCGGCATGTGGCCGGCGCCGGGGCCTGCCGGTGCGCCGGCCTGCGCGGGCGTCGGCGTCGCGGCCTTCGCGACGGTCGCGGCCTTGGGATCGACGACCGGCGCGACGCCGGGGATCGGCTTCAGCTCAAGCCCCTGATGGGCGAACTGCATGATCTCCTTCCAGGTCATGGCCGGCAGCGAGCCGCCGGTCATGTTGTTGGTCTCCGACGAATCGTCGTTGCCGAACCAGACCGCGCCGACGAGATTGCCGGAATAGCCGACATACCAGGCGTCCTTGTAGCCGTTCGTGGTGCCGGTCTTGCCGGCGGTGACGACGCCTTCCAGCGCCGCGCGCCGGCCAGTGCCCTCTGTCGGCACCTTGGAGAGCATGAAGTTGATGTCGTTGGCGACCTGCGTGCTCAGCACCTGGGCGGGCGCGGGCTCGTCGCGGTCGTGCCGGTAGATCACCTCGCCATGCGAGTTCCGGATCTCGGTGGCGGCATAGGGTTTCGCCCGCTTGCCGCCATTGGCGAAGACGGCATAGGCGGCGGCCTGGTCGATGACGGTGACCTCGGCCGCGCCGATCGGCAGCGAGACCGTGTCGGTCAGCGGCGTGTTGAGGCCCATGGCGCGGCTGGTCTCGATGATCCTGAGACGGCCGATGCGGGCGGCGCGGGCCTCGTGGCTCTCGCCGGCCGCCTTGCCGATCGCGATCGACATCTGCACGGGGATCGTGTTGATCGACTTCGCCAGCGCGACCGTCAGCGGCATCGAGCCCGCGAAGGAGCGGCCGTAATTGTTGGGGCACCAGTTGCCGATGCAGACCGGCCGGTCGGTGACGATGGTCGTGGGCCGGTAGAGCCCGGCCGACATCGCCGCCGCGTAGACATAGGGCTTGAACGAGGAGCCGGGCTGGCGAAGGCTCGAGGTCGCGCGGTTGAACTGGCTCGCGCCATAGTCGCGCCCGCCGACCATGGCGCGCACCGCGCCGTCGGCGTCCATGATCGTGGTCGCGGCCTGCTTGGCCCGGTAGCCGGGGCCGTGCTGGCGCAGGATCGATTCCACCGCCTCGTCGGCGCGCTCCTGGATCGCCGGGTCGTGCGGCGTCTTCACCGTCAGCACACGCTCGGGGCCGAGCTTGCCGTCGTCGGCGAGCTTGCGGATCTCGTCGAAGGCCCAGTCGAGATAATAATCGGGGCTGGAATCGCGTCGGCGGTCGATCGGCGTCGCCGGGTTGCGCTTGGCGCTGTCGACCTGGCCCGCCGTCATGAAGCCGGCGTCGACCATGGCGTTGAGCACGTCGTTGGCGCGCGCACGCGCGGCCGGCAGGTTGACATGGGGAGCGAATTTCGACGGGGCCTTGAACAGCCCGGCCAGCATCGCGGCCTCCGCCACGGTGACGTCCTTCAGCGACTTGCCGAAATAGTATTCCGCCGCCGCCGCCGCCCCGAAAGTGCCGCCGCCCATATAGGCGCGGTCGAGATAGAGCTTCAGGATCTCGTTCTTGGTCAGCCGGTATTCGAGCCAGATCGAGAGGAAGGCCTCCTTGATCTTGCGGTCGAGCGAACGCTCATTGGTCAGGAACAGGTTCTTGGCGAGCTGCTGCGTCAGCGAGGAGCCGCCCTGCACCACGCCGGATGCGCGGGCGTTCACTGTCAGCGCCCGGAACGTGCCGAACACGTCGATGCCGAAATGCTCGTAGAAGCGCCGGTCCTCGGTCGCCAGCACCGCCTTGATCAGGTGGTCCGGCATCTCCTCCAGCTTCAGCGAGTCGTCGTGGCGCGCTCCGCGATGGCCCAGTTCCGAGCCGTAGCGGTCGAGGAAGGTTACGGCGAAGACCTGGTGCTTCAGCGCCTCCTCGCGGCCCTCCTGAAACGCCGGGATGGCGAGCGCCAGCATGATGAAGGCGCCGGCGATGCCGACATTCAGGCCCTCGCTGGCGAACTCGGCCGCCAGCCGCTTGCCTCCGGTGACGGTGAAGCGGTCCATGATGCTGCGGTAGCGCTCATAGCGCTCGCCCAGCCCCCGGCCAGCGCCCCAGAGCCCGGCGTCGACCCATGAGTCGAAAGCGAGCGCGAAGCGCTTCGCCTGGGTCGTCCACCGCCGCTTCCTGAACTCCATCACCGGCCGGAAACCTTGCTGCGTGCTTCGTCTACTGTCCTGCCGCTACGCTGGATGCTTGGCAATATGGTGTCTCGGGGCTGTGCGTGAAAGTGACAGCACCGTCGCTATTTGGCACAGGCGGTCGTCGTCCCGAAAGAGGTTCGCAGGACCCGTGCCGCAGCCGGGCCGTCGCGACGGCCCGGCTCGCCGGATGCGACCTGCAGCGCTTTCGCCCGCCCCTCCGATCGCGCATAAGGGGCGATGATCTCAGACATCGCCCCCGACGCCGCGCCGTTCTGGCGCACGACCCCGCTCGACGCCATGTCGCGTGAACAGTGGGAATCGCTCTGCGACGGCTGCGGGCGCTGCTGCCTCGTCAAGCTGGAGGACGAGGATAGCGGGCGCATCCTCGCCACCGATGTTGGGTGCCGCCTGTTCGACGCCGGCGCCTGCCGCTGCCGCGACTATGAGAACCGCTCGTCGACCGTGCCCGACTGCGTCACGCTGACGCCGGATGCGGTGCGCACCCTGCGCTGGCTGCCGCCGACCTGCGCCTATCGGCTCGTCGCCGAGGGGCGGGATCTGCTGTGGTGGCACCCGCTGGTCTCGGGGGACCCTGAGACCGTGATCGCGGCCGGCGTCTCGGTGAAGGGGCGCGTCTTCGCCAGCGAGGACGAGATCGCCGAGGACGACCTGCCCGAACGCATCGTCAACTGGCCGCTGCGCTGGCCGCGCGCGGCGAAGGGCAAGCGGCCGTGAGGGCTCTTCTTCTTGGAAAGCAGAGCGATATTTCTTACATTGCCAAGCAAGAAAGCCGGAGTTGGACGATGCGGATCAGCACCAAGGGACAGGTCACGATTCCGGCCGATATCCGGGAGCGGGCGGGATTGCTGCCGAATACCGAGGTCGCGTTCGAGTACGAGGATGGCGTCGTCAGGATCGTGCGCGCGCCGGCGGCGGCGCGAGCAGACAGCCGAGGCGCGCGTATCGTCGCCCATCTTCGCGGGCGCGGCGATATTCAGATGAGCACGGACGAGATCATGGCGCTGACACGCGGCGAATGACGGCCGTCCTGATCGACAGCAACGTGATCCTCGACCTCATGTCGGGGGAGTCGCAATGGTTCGCTTGGTCGGTCGAAGCCATCGAACGCACGGCCCAGCGATCGCGGCTCGTTATCAATACTGTGATCTATGCCGAGGGCTCGGTGCTCTTCTCGCGTATCGAGGATCTCGATGCGGCGTTGCCGAAAACGATGTTCGATCGAGAGGCCATACCTGACCAAGCCGCGTTTCTGGCCGGAAAAGCGATCCAGATCTATCGTCGTCGCGGTGGAACAAAATTGCTGCCATTGCCTGATTTCTTCATCGGCGCCCATGCGGTGGTCGCCGGCTACCAATTGATGACCCGCGACCCGGCGCGATATCGCAGCTACTTTCCTGATCTGCCGTTGATCATGCCTCAAGCGGGCTGATGCGAGACCGCGCGTCCGATTGATTGTTCCCGCGCTTTTCGGCATGACCGGCCCGATGGGCGGCTCTGCCGCCATGCGAGCGAAACCATTCGACTGCCGGCGCGTTCGTTTGCCCGGTTCAATTGGGAAGAGGCTGTTGTGATGGCTGGCGGCAACTGGGTCTACACCTTTGGCGATGGCAAGGCGCAAGGCGACGCGGGGATGAAGAACCTGCTCGGCGGTAAGGGCGCCAACCTCGCCGAGATGAGCAATCTCGGCCTGCCCGTTCCGCCCGGCTTCACCATCACCACCGAGGTCTGCACCTGGTATTACGATAACGGCAAGCAGTTCCCGCCCGAGCTTGAGGGGCAGGCGAAGGACGCGCTGGCCGAGATGGCCGCGCTGACGGGCAAGACCTTCGGCGACCCCGCCAATCCGCTGCTGGTCTCGGTCCGCTCGGGCGCGCGCGCTTCGATGCCGGGCATGATGGACACGGTTTTGAACCTCGGCCTGAACGACGTGACCGTCGAGGCCGTCGCCAAGGCGTCCGGTGACGCCCGCTTCGCCTGGGACAGCTATCGCCGCTTCATCACGATGTATTCCAACGTCGTGCTCGACGTCGATCACGGCCATTTCGAGGAGGCGCTGGAGGACTACAAGGAGCGCAAGGGCCTTCATCTCGACACTGACCTGTCTGCCGATGACTGGAAGGTGCTGGTCGGCAGATACAAGGACATCGTGAGGAAGGCGCTCGGCTCGGAGTTTCCGCAGGAGCCCGAAGCCCAGCTCTGGGGCGCGGTCGGGGCGGTGTTCTCGTCCTGGATGAATGCGCGCGCGATCAAGTATCGCGAGCTCAACAACATCCCCGCCGCCTGGGGCACGGCCGTCAACGTGCAGTCGATGGTGTTCGGCAATATGGGCGACACCTCGGCCACCGGCGTCGCCTTCACCCGCAACCCCTCGACCGGCGAGAACGCCCTCTATGGCGAGTTCCTGATCAATGCGCAGGGCGAGGACGTCGTCGCCGGCATCCGCACGCCGCAGGACATCACCGAGGCCGCCAGGAAGCAGGCCGGCTCCGACAAGCCCTCGATGGAAAGGGCGATGCCAGACGCCTATGCCGAGCTCGTCCGCATCTACGGCATCCTTGAGCGGCACTACCGCGACATGCAGGACATGGAATTCACCATCCAGGAGGGCAAGCTCTGGATGCTGCAGACCCGCTCCGGCAAGCGCACAGCGAAGGCTGCGCTGCGCATCGCGGTCGAACTCGCCACGGAAGGCCTGATCACGCAGGAGGAGGCGGTCGGCCGCGTCGAGCCCGGCGCGCTCGACCAGTTGCTGCATCCGATGATCGACCCCAAGGCCGAGCGGCGCATCCTGACGACCGGGCTGCCGGCCTCGCCCGGCGCGGCCGCGGGCGAGATCGTCTTCAACTCCGACGACGCCGAGAATGCCAGGAAGGCCGGCCGCAAGGTCATCCTCGTGCGCGTCGAGACCTCGCCGGAAGACATCCACGGCATGCACGCCGCCGAAGGCATCCTGACCACGCGCGGCGGCATGACCTCGCATGCGGCGGTGGTCGCGCGCGGCATGGGCAAGCCCTGCGTCTCCGGCGCGGGCCAGATCCGCGTCGATTACGCCAAGGGGACGATGAGCGTCGGCGGAACCGTGCTCAAGGCCGGCGACTTCATCACGATCGACGGCGCTGCAGGCCAGGTCATGCTCGGCGAGATCAAGATGCAGCAGCCGGAGCTGTCGGGCGAATTCGGCACGCTGATGGGCTGGGCCGACAAGGTGCGCCGCCTGAAGGTCCGCGCCAATGCCGAGACGCCCGACGACGCCCGCACTGCGCGCGAGTTCGGCGCGGAGGGCATCGGGTTGTGCCGCACCGAGCACATGTTCTTCGACGAGGATCGCATCCAGCCGATGCGCGAGATGATCCTCGCCCATGACGATGCCGGCCGCCGTGCGGCGCTTGCCAAGCTGCTTCCGATGCAGCGTCAGGATTTCGTCCAGCTCTTCACCATCATGCAGGGCCTGCCGGTGACGATCCGCCTGCTCGACCCGCCGCTGCACGAGTTCCTGCCGCATGGCGAGGCCGAGGTCGCATCCGTCGCCAAGGCGCTCGGCGTCACGCCTGAGGCGCTGAAGCACCGCGCCGCCGAACTTCACGAGTTCAACCCGATGCTCGGCTTCCGTGGCGTCAGGCTCGCCATCGCCTATCCCGAGATCGCCGAGATGCAGGCGCGCGCGATCTTCGAGGCGGCGGTGATCGCCGCGAAGGAAACCGGCAAGCCGGTGATCCCCGAGGTCATGGTGCCGCTCGTGATGGGCGTGGCCGAACTCGACCTCGTCAAGGCCCGCATCGACGCCATGGCCAGGGCTGTGATAGCGGAAAGCAAGGTCGAGCTGAGCTATCAGGTCGGCACCATGATCGAACTGCCGCGCGCCGCGTTGATGGCCCGCGAGATCGCAAAAAGCGCCGAGTTCTTCTCCTTCGGCACCAACGACCTGACCCAGACCACGCTCGGCATCAGCCGCGACGACGCCGGCTCGTTCCTGGGCTCCTATACGCAGAAGGGCATTCTGGCGCAGGACCCCTTCGTCACCATCGACCAGGAGGGCGTCGGCGAACTGGTCAGGCTCGCAGCCGAGCGCGGCCGCGAGACGAGGCCCGACATCAAGCTCGGCATCTGCGGCGAGCATGGCGGCGACCCGGCCTCGATCGGCTTCTGCGAGAGCATCGGCCTCGACTACGTCTCCTGCTCGCCCTTCCGCGTCCCGATCGCAAGGCTTGCCGCGGCGCAGGCGGCGCTGGGCGCGGTGAAGCAGAAGGAAGGGTAGGGCTCAGACGCGGAGGATCGGGCCGGGGTAGCGACTCACCAACTCGTCTGCCGTCAAGAGCACGAGGCCTTCGACAGTCGCCTGAGCAACGAGCAGTCGGTCGAAAGGATCGCCGTGCAGGCATGGCAGATCGAGAATGGCGAGGGCGTGCCGACTTGCAATCGGCAACTCCTCGTACCCATTGTCGAGAAGTTCCCTGCGGAGAACGCGCGGGTCGAGGACGAATTCGGCCCGCTTCAACCCTGCTTTAATCGCGATTTCCCAGATACTTGCCGTGCTGAAGAAGAGATCGTTGCTTTCATCCTCCACGATTTCCAGCGCCTGCCCGGATATCCGGTCGGATCCCATCGCGAGCCAGATCAGAAGATGAGTATCGAGGAGGGCCTTCACGCTTCGCCTTCGAACATCCGGGTGATCTCCTCGGCTCCCATCGTGTCGAAGTCGTCGGGGATGGACATCCTGCCCTTCATGAAGCCGATGCGCCGCTTCTGGCGTTGCTCAGGCGCATCGACCGGCACGACCTTGACCATGGCTTTTCCAGCTTTGGCGATGATGAAGCTTTCGCCCTTCGCGGCCTTTTCGACCAGGCGTGACAGATGTGTCTTCGCCTGGTGGATGTTGACGACGTCCATCGCGGTCTCCGCTTGACTTAGTTCAGTCAGCTTAGTCCAGGTGCGCGACTCCAGCAACATCACTCTGTTTCCTCCGATGGAGCTTTCGCCATGCCCTCTCTCACCACCATCGGCTTCGACGCCGACGACACGCTCTGGCAGAACGAGCAGTTCTTCCGGCTGACCGAGGACCGCTTCGTCGCGCTGCTCGGCGCGCATGGGCAGGCCGCCGAGATTTCCGGCCGGTTGCTGGAGGCCGAGCGCCGCAACCTCGCCTTCTACGGCTTCGGCATCAAGGGTTTCGTCCTGTCGATGATCGAAAGCGCGATCGAGATCACCAGGGGCGAGGTCTCGACATCGGCCATCGCCGAAATCCTCGGCTGGGGCCGCGAGATGCTGGACCACCCGGTCGAGACCCTGCCGCATGTCCGCGAGACGCTCGAAGCCCTCGCCGGCGACTACAGGCTGGTGCTGATCACCAAGGGCGACCTCTTCGACCAGGAGCGCAAGCTTGCGGCTTCGGGGCTGGGCGAGCTGTTCGACGCCGTCGAGATCGTCAGCGACAAGAATGCCTCGACCTATGAGCGCATCTTCGCCCGCCATGGCGACGGCGCGGGCCGCGCGATGATGGTCGGCAACTCGCTGAAATCCGACATCCTGCCGGCTCTGGCCGCCGGCGCCTGGGCCGTGCATGTGCCGCACGAGCTGACCTGGGCTCTGGAGCACGCCGAGGAGCCGGTGGGAGAGGGGCGGTATCGGAAGATCGTCGATCTGGGCGGGCTGGAGGAATTGGTGCGGGCGATCGGTTGAAAGAAGCACCCGGTCCAAAGCCTACGTTGGATTGCTTTTCGCAATGACATAGCTATAATTGCGCTATGAAGACCGTGACCTATAGCAGGGACGCGCTTAAGACGCTTCGGCGCATGCCTGCCAATGTCGCGGCGAACATCCGGGCGAAGATTGCGCAATACGCGGCTGATCCGGCCTCGCTGGCCAACAACGTCACATTGCTCAAGGGCGAACCTGGCATCTTACGGCTACGCGTTGGCGACTGGCGGGTGCTGTTCTCACAGGATGGCGAGGTGATCGCGGTCATAAGGGTCGCGGCGCGCGGCTCGGTGTATGAATAGGAGGGACAGGCGATGAACGCGCAGATCATCACGACTCCCAATGGGGAGCGCATGGTCATGCTGCCCGAGGCCGATTATCGCCTTCTGTTGGCAGCGGCGGAGGATTCCAGCGACATGGCGGCAATGCGGGCTTTCCGCGAGCGGCTTGCCGCCGGCGATGAAGAACTGCTGCCTGAGGCGATGGTGGACCGAATCCTTGCCGGCGAGAATCCGGTGCGCGTCTGGCGCGAGCATCGGGGCATGACGATCACCGAACTCGCGAAGATGGCAGGGTTGTCGCAACCCTATCTCAGCCAGATCGAAAGCGGGGCGCGCCAAGGCACGACAGACACGCTCGCGGCGATCGCCGGGACGCTTCGGCTGGAGATCGACGATTTGATCTGATCCGGTCCAGAATCGCGCCACGCTAGACCCCCGTTGCAAAATATGCTAGCCCCACCCACGTAAGACGAGATGCGGCCGGGTTCTGGCCATTCCTCCGCGCGGGCGCAAGGTCCGGTCGGCGGGCACGATTCAGATCCACCACACATCGACTACAAGACCGGAGCGAGGCGTCCGCGCGTCGAGTTCTGGGCCTCATCGAACACGCGGATCTGAAACGCAAGGACTACCGTACATGGATAAGGGCACCGTCAAGTGGTTCAATTCCACCAAGGGCTATGGCTTCATCACCCCGTCTAACGGCGGGCAGGACATCTTCGTCCACATCAGCGCCGTCGAGCGCGCCGGCCTGCGCGAGCTGGTCGAGGGTCAGGTCGTGTCCTACGAGCTGATCGCCGATCGCAAGACCGGCAAGTCCTCGGCCGGCAACCTCGCCATCGCCTGAGGCTTTACCGACCGGACAGGGCTCTCGCCCGCCCGGTTCACGACAAACCTGCCGGCGCTGTGGCTTAGCGGTTCGCCGGCAGGACCGATCCCCAGAACTATCAGGCCGGGCGCAATCCGGCGGCACAGCCGAAACCCACATGTGCCCCTTGCGTCGCGGCGTCCGGAAAGACCTGTTTTGACCAAATTCACCGACCTCGGCCTCGCCGAGCAGCTTCTCAAGGCTCTCAGCGCCGAAGGTTACACCACGCCCACGCCGATCCAGGCGCAGGCGATCCCGCCGATCCTGCAGGGCCGCGACCTTCTCGGCGCCGCCCAGACCGGCACCGGCAAGACGGCCGCTTTCGCGCTGCCGCTGCTCCACCGCCTGCTGAACAATCCGCGCCGCATGCAGATGCGCTCGGTGCGCGCGCTGATCCTCTCGCCGACGCGCGAACTGGCGGCCCAGATCGAGACCTCGATCCGCGCCTACGCCAACTTCACCACGATCAAGTCGACCGTCGTTTTCGGCGGCGTGCCCGTCGGCAAGCAGATCCGCGCGCTCGGCCAGACCGTCGACATCCTCGTCGCCACGCCCGGCCGCCTGCTCGACCTCGTCGATCAGCGCGCCGTCTCGCTGCGCGAGATCGAGTATCTCGTCCTCGACGAGGCCGATCAGATGCTCGATCTCGGCTTCATCCATGCGCTGCGCCGCATCGCCACGCTGATCCCGGCCAAGCGTCAGACGCTGCTGTTCTCGGCGACCATGCCCAAGCCGATCCGCGACATCGCCCAGGCCTATCTGACCGACCCGGTCGAGGTTTCGGTCGCGCCGGTCGCCACCACGGCCGAGAAGATCGACCAGCGCGTCATCTTCACCGATGCCGGCCAGAAGCCGGCTCTGCTGGCCAGGACCCTGAGCGTGCCCGAGATGGAGCGCGCCATCGTCTTCACCCGCACCAAGCACGGCGCCGACAAGGTCGTCCGTCAGCTCGAGATCGCCGGCATCAAATCGGCCGCGATCCACGGCAACAAGAGCCAGGGCCAGCGCGAGCGGGCGCTCGGCTCGTTCCGTGACGGCGAGCTGCGCATCCTGGTCGCCACCGACATCGCCGCGCGCGGCATCGATGTCGACGGCATCAGCCATGTCGTGCAGTTCGACCTGCCCAACGTCGCCGAGACCTATGTCCACCGCATCGGCCGCACCGCGCGCGCCGGCGCGTCGGGCATGGCGATCGCCTTCTGCACGCCAGACGAGCGCGGCGACCTCGCCGCCATCGAGAAGCTGACCCGCATCGCCATCACGCCGATGGGCGAGGTTCCCTACTGGGACGGCCGCACCCCCAAGAAGCCGCCCCAGAATCAGGGCCGCGGCGGGCGTGGTCAGCAGAATGGCGGCGGTGGTCGCGATCATGGCCGGCCGTCCGGCCAGCGCTCGGGCGCACCCAAGCCCGCAAGCGGTGGTCAGCGCGAGGCGCGCAACGATGCGCCCCGCAACGACCGGCCGCCGCAGCGCAGCGAGGCTCCGACCCAGCGAAAAGAGGGTGGAGCGGCCAAGGAAGGGCTTGGCGGCGTCGCGTTCTTGCAGCAAAGAACTCAAGCACCACGCACCAACGGCGCCCGGCGTCGCGCAAACTGACGCGCAACGCATGAGCTGGACAGGGTCGCCCTCAGCGATCCTGTCCCCGCGCCAACGGGCACACGAAGGACGACAGAATGGCTAAAGAAGAACTGCTCGAGTTCGACGGAACGGTGGTCGAAGTGCTGCCGGACGGCAATTATCGGGTCAAGCTCGACAACGAGCACATCATCCTGGCCTATGCGGCCGGCAAGATGAAGAAGAACCGCATCCGCACCATCGCCGGCGACCGCGTCGTCGTCGAGATGTCGCCCTACGATCTCGATCGCGGCCGCATCAACTTCCGCCAGAAGACGGCAGGTCCCGCTCCCGGCGGCCCGCCGCGCAACCAGAACTTCCGTCGGCGCTGACGAGAAAGCCCATGCGCCTCTCGCGGGTCGAACTCGTCTTCGTGGCCGCAGGCGGCGTGCTTGCGGCCCTTGTCGGCCTGGCGGTCCAGAGCGGCTGGCTGGCCGGCGCAGCCGCCTCCTTCCCGCCCTTCGTCATCGTGCTGCTCGGTTTGGCCGTGATCGAGATCGTCGGCGGCTACGCCACGGGCCGTCCGCCGGGCGCGCTGGTCGCCATGCCGGCCCGCATCGCGGCCTTCGCGCTGGGCGTCGGCGTGCTGGTGCTGATCACCGGCAAGCTGGCTTAGCACACCGTTCTGGTATCGAAACACCGCGTCATCCCGGACAAGCCGCGCAACGGCGCAGCTCCGGGATCCATCCTAGAGTGCCGTCGTGTCCTATGATGGATCCCGGAACTGCGCGGCCTTCGGCCGCTTGTCCGGGATGACGCAGTTGTTCCGAATGAAATCAGCAGCCTCCATCCCACGAACCCATCCGGCCAAAAAAAGACCCCGGCGCGAGGCCGGGGTTTTGAAGTGGTGTTTTCCGTAGTGAAGGGTCGTCCGAAACTCTGTAGGCGTGGAACTCAGTAGCCGCTGCGGGCCCAGTGCTGGCCGCCGGGGCTGACCATGACCTTGCGGTGGTGCGTGCCGTAGACGGCGGGGATGGTGTGGTGGACCACCTGCGTCGGGCGCGTCATGACGCTGCGCTGACGCTCGCCATAGACGGCCGGAATGGTCTCGTAGGAGACGCTCGCCGGCTCGACCTCGACCTTGCGATGGCTGTAGCCGTAGCGCGGCTTGTCGTAGACCCAGCAGCCGGTGGTGCGGCCCCAGGCGTCGGTGGTGACCTCCCAGCGCTTGCCGCCGGGCGAGATCATCACCTTCTCCGAGACGGTCTCGTAGCGGGCCGGGCGATGATGCGGGATCTGGCGGGCCGGATGGATGAGGACCTTCTCGCTGACGGTCTCGTATTCGGCCGGGATGACCTGCGCCTGCGTCCGCGCCGGGCGGGCGAGATAGGTCTCGGCGACGGTACCGTAGACCGGCGGCGTCTGCACGAGGTTGTAGCAGGACGAGCCGTGGCAGGGTTTTGCGACGGGCCGGCAGGATGAGCCGTAGCAGCCGCCGCCAGCCTGCGCCGCTGACGAAGCCAGCAGGAGAGCCGCGCCGAATGTCGAAGAAACCAGAACCTGCCGCATCTGCCTGAACCCTGTGTCGCGGCGTCAGCGCGCCGCTTGTGGAGTTCAGGAAGCCGGATCGAACTGATGAACGCAAGGTAAACGCATAAACAAGGTAAAATTAACCATTGCCGCCGCGCCGTCGGGATTCAGAGGTCTTGTCGGCAGGTAAAGGGAATCGCTCGAATGCGCGCGATTCCCGCGTGTTCGCTACAGCCCGGCTCAGCGCCGGCGGCAGAGCATCTGCACCGAGGTCGTCGACAGGTCGAGCAGATCGAGCCCGCGGAACTCCGGCGTGAAGCGCTCGCGCTGGGCCTCCGTCACGCCCGGCGTAAAATCGTTGCCGCGTTCGACCCAGGAATGCCTGCCATCGGGCCCCAGCACATAGCCCATCTCCACGACCACGTCGAAGCCATGCGCATCCATCAGCGCGCGGTGATGCGAGGCCCGCAGCCGGTTCTCGGACTTGATCGGCGCGTATTCCGCTTCGGTCAGCATCAGGAAGGCGAGGGGGTCGGCATCGAAATGGCGGTGGTCGCGCAGGTCGATGGCGTGGAACATCCAGCCGCCGCGCGGCGTCACCTCCGCCATCTTCCGATAGACGCCGTCAGGGTCCATGACGTGCTCGAGCACGGCGGTGGACATGATGAAATCGACCTCGTCCTCCAGAACGATGGTCTCGAAGCCGGTCTCGCTCTGGACGGAGAGGCCTCTGGGCCGGATGTTCTGCTCGCCGGGCGGCAGCACCGCGTCCCAGCGCGCCGTCAGCGAGGCGTCGAACTGGTCGCAGGTGACGCGCAGATCGCGCATCTGCGTGGCGGGGAAGCTGTCCTGCACCTTGATCATGTCGGTCGCGACGAAGAGTTCCGTGCCTTCCAGCAGGAAGCGCAGGCCCGTCCACGGGATGGCGCCGCAGCCGACCTCGACGATGCGCCGGGGCAGGCCTGCCCCGGTCCGGTCCAGCCAGCTCTGCATGGCGTTGCGGTGGCGGAAGAAGTTGCCGAACACGCTGTTGTTGCGCTGTGCGTTCTGGGCGACGATGCTGAGCAGGGTCGCGTCGTCGGGCACCGCCCTGTCGACGACAGTGCGATAGAGCGACGAGCGGTCGGAGATGTCGACAGCCATGACGCTATAGGCGCGGCCGTTGTTGGCGCAGTCGGAATTGTCGCTGGCCGAGAACCAAAGCGATTCGCCCCACAGAGAATAGCGCCCGCCGCCCAGCTCGCGGATGGCGTCATGCGAGGCGTCGCCCGGGCCGAGATCGACTCCATCCTCCAGCACGGAGACGAAGAACTCGCCGCGCGCGATCATCTTCGCAAGCGCGGGCGGCACGCCGGTGAGGAAGGCGTGCCCGCTATCGGGAGTAAACGGGCGCCAGAGAGGGAAGATGGCCGACATCGCAGGATCCGCAGGTTGCTGTGCGGAGGTTCTCTACATCAAGGCCGGGCATGAGTCTTGTGGGCGGGCCATGTCTTGTAGGCGGGCCATGTCTTGGGGCGGGCCATGCGCGCACCATGCGTCAGTTGTTGAAGTAGCTCTCCAGCAGGCCGATCTGCTCCTGGTAACGTCGGCGCAGGCAGGCCCTGTCCTCGCCGCAGGCATTGCGGCGGCCGACCCAGCGGCTCTGCTCCCTGCGGATCTCGGCGCCCTTGCCGCTGTCGGAGACGGCGCGGCGATAGGCGACGCCGACGACGCCGTCGAGGCTCGACAATTCGGTGCTGTCGCAGACGGTCTCCTGCGCCAGATTGGCCGGGTTCGCGCACCAGACCGGCTTGCGGCCGGGATCGACCGCGCCCGGACCAGGGCCGGGGCGCGGCTGCGTCTGCGCCGCCTTCACGAGCGGGCACTCGATCGTCTCGGAATTGGGCTTGTTCAGCGAGGCGCCCTCCTGCCGCGCGTTGAAGGTCATGTTGTATTCGTTATCCGCGCCGCCGGCATAGGTGCGCTCGCCGTCGCGCTGCTGCGTGATCCGCAGCGTGCGGACGCGCCCGTCGATCGCATTCACCGAGATCGTCCGCTGATCGACCACCGTGACTTTGACGGTGAAGGGGCGCACCCCGTCGTCACAGCGAAAGCTGCGGGTGTTTTGCGCTTCGGCCGATGAGGCGAGCGCGGCCAGGATCACTCCGGCGATCGCGGCGACTGTCTTGCGGCACGTCATGGCTGTTTGCGTCCTGGATTGCGACCAACGCTACGTCAGCCGACGATATTTATTCGGATAGTCTTGAGCGACCGTGACTCTGCCGAGAGCGCCGGTCAAGCGAAAGCGCTGGCGGCGCATCTGCATCCTCCACCCTTCTCATCCTGAGGAGTGCCGCAGACCCGGTTCTCAAAGATGAGAGGTATTAGTCATATGACTATGCTGCACGCTTTACAGCACGTTCGACATTGCTGCATCTTATGGTTGAATCACTTGCGTGGCTGCGCAAGCGCACGAAGAGGTTGGGGCGACGTAGTCAACAAAACTGGAGCATCCCGTGTCTCGGATCGACAACATCCCGATCGAACAAGTCCAATGGGACGATGTGACGGCTCTTATCGGTCTCGCTGAGTCGCCGACTCTCGAATTCAAGCGAGACTTGTCGTCGAAAAAGGGTGGGCTTCACAGTTGGCATGACGGCGGTTCGATTGATGCGCATGCGCGCGACGCGATAGCTGCTGAGGTCGTCGCCTTTGCGAATGCGTGGGGTGGGACAATTGTGCTTGGTGCAGAAGAACAAGCGGAAGCGGGTCAAAGTGTTTGTGCAGGCGTTAGGGCTCTTCCTCGCGCCGAAGCGTTAGCTCGACAGCTAGAGGACGCGCTAGTTTCTGTAATTGATCCGCCTCTGCCAAGTTTACACTGCCGAGCAATTTTATCGCCCAATGAGCCAGTCAGTGGGGTCGTTGTGATTCGTGTGACACGCTCCGCGCTGGCACCTCATGGATTTGGGGAGCCGTCGAAAGCCTATGTCAGAAGAGGTACGCGAGCGTCCCCTATGACTATGGGTGACATGCAGAACGCGTTTTGGGAAGCTCGGACTCGTTCGGAGAAGATTTCGGCACGGCGCGCCGTTGCCCAAGCGTTCCTGCGTGAGCGGCTCGTTCAACTCGGTGAATTCGACGCGGATAGCGGCAGGCCGGGCGTCTGCGCAAGATATTCAGCCTACCCACATGAACCACTGTTTTTGAGAGACCTCGACCCAAGGGAGATGTGGACGAAATTCTTATGCCCAGACGCTCAGCCCATGTTTGAAAAGGAGGTCTCCACATCATTCGGTAACGGCATGCACGACTGGAGGCCGGAACCAATTGCTCATGGCTTGCGCGTCCGGGCTCGCGACGGCGCATATCTTTGGCAGATTAGTGATGATGGTAGCATCGAACTATGGGCTAAACGCGCTCCGTTTGTCGCGAAAGAGCATTCAACGCCTTCGGTCCATCCAGGGTGGTTCGTCCCGGTCGTGGGGCAAATGATCATTATGGCGGAGTACCTAAGACGTCGTGCCGGAAAACCAGGTATCCCATTCGAGTTAGACCCCGATTGAAAAGGAGTTGAGCGATATCAGCAGGTTGTGATTCCCGTTTGGTGCTGAATCAAATGGGGTTTCCGATGGCCTGGACCGATATCGCTCGCGCCGAGCATAACCGCGATCGCCT
>JAESGK010000103.1_pt1 | contig 95058 bp, 87 predicted proteins | sample 9269681 | NCBI WGS metagenome assembly JAESGK01 (sample SAMN14515347, study PRJNA621673) | algae metagenome | isolation source: Timaviella obliquedivisa GSE-PSE-MK23-08B and co-occurring heterotrophs from... | place: USA: Grand Staircase Escalante National Monument, Utah | collected 2006-08-15 | reverse complement strand
CTGTTCGGGCTCAAACCAACGGTGCGGACGGGGCCTCTGCTGGACAGCGGTCTCGACAGACTCCGGGATGACACAGGCTCCCGTCCGCACCTAACCTCGCTCAATCCCGCGAAGTCAGCCACAGACAAGGATGACGAGGTAGTTCCAACCAATATGATGAACTTCAATACCGAGACAGAACGACCTGTACCGGCTGCGTCTCCTTGCCGGTCAGCGTGACCGTTTCATAGATCGAACCGCCCTGGCGAAACAGCGCGTCCTCGTCGCCCCAGATCACCTGTGTGGTGATGAAGTATTCGCCCGGCGGCACGTTCTCGAAAGCGAATTTGCCGTTGGCCTCGGCCTTGGTGGTGCGGCTGTATTCGCCATAGCGCGGATCGGGATTGTCGTCGCGCGGATAGGCGGAGTGAGGCACGTATTTGCCCTTGCCGTAGAGCTGCGCGAAGCGCTCGCGCGAGAACGGCGTGGCCGGTATCAGCCGCACGACCTGGCCCGCCGCATTGACGACGACGCCGGTCGACTTGGTCAGAAAGGCGTGGCCGACGACGACGCCCTTGCCCGGCTTCCTGATGAAAGCGACCTCCTCGACCGAGAATTGCGCGACCGTCGGCTGACGATCGACGCAAGCACTCAGCAGCACCGCGACGCAGACTCCCAGCACCAGTTTCATGCCGCCCTCGCCAAACGCCCCGACGTCGTGACCAGGAAGACGCCGGCGAGGATGATGCAACCTCCGATTATCTGCCGCAACTCCAGCGTCTCATTCAGGACCAGGATGCCCATGACCGTCGCCACGGTCGGCACGAGATAACCGGTCATCGCCGCCCTCGTCGGTCCGGCCGCGCGGATCAGGCGCATGAAGACCGCCATCGGGATCGCGGTCGAGAGCAGGCCGAGCGCCAGCATCGCCGGGAGATGGCCCGCCACGGCTGCGAAGGCGGAGGGGCCGGCGAAAACAAGCGCGAGGATCAGCGCGACGATCCCGGAGACGACCTGTTGGCCGAGCGCCAGCCTGGCCGGATCGCCGGCGGTCGCGGGCACGGCGCGGACGTAGAGATTGCCGATGCTGTAGCCGAGCATCACGCCTACCATGGCGAACACGCCGAGCGCGTTGCCGCCGCCCTCGATCAGGCGCGGGCCGATCAGCAGCGCGACGCCGGCCATGCCGAGCAGGATGCCAATGAGCCGCGCCACGCCCATGCGCTCCTCGGCGAAGAGAAAATGCGCGAACACCGCCGTCACCAGCGGCCCGGCCGCCTGGATCATCGCGGCGGGACCGCTGGCGAGTTGCATCAGCGCATAGGCGACGAGCACATTGGGCACCCAGCCATTGGTGGCGCCGAGCACGAGCCAGTGCCGGATTTCGTCGCGGCGCGGAATAGGGTTCTGGCCAAGCCAGAGGACGTAGGCGGCGAGCGCGCCGGCTCCGAGCAGGCCGCGTCCGGCCGCGATGGCGAGCGGCGACACCTCGCCGTTCATCAGCTTGATGAACAGGAAGCTGCAGCCCCAGAACAGCGAGCAGACCAGCAGATGGCCGGTGACGAAGGCACGGCTGGGGCTGGTGAACACGCGCTCATTCGTCATTGCGAGCGCTGCGAAGCAATCCAGCGGGATCGCGCAAACGTCTGGATTGCTTCGCTCCGCTCGCAATGACGGGAAGAGGCCATTCTAAGACCTGTAATCGCCATTGATCTCGACATAGGCCTTGGTCAGGTCGCAGGTCCAGACGACCGACTTGCCCCTGCCAAGACCGAGATCGGCGGTGATGACGATGTGCTCGCCTTTCATGTAGGCGGAGACGGCGGCCTCGTCATAGGACGGTGCGCGCGCGCCCTGCCTTGCGACCATGATAACTCCGAAGGAGATGTCGAGCCTGTCGCGGTCGGCGGGCTCGCCGGCCTTGCCGACGGCCATGACGACGCGGCCCCAATTGGCGTCCTCGCCGGCGATGGCTGTCTTGACCAGGGGGGAATTGGCGATCGAGAGCGCGACGCGCTTGGCCGAGCGCGAAGAGGCCGCGCCCGCCACCCGGACCTCGACGAATTTGCGCGCGCCCTCGCCATCCTTGCAGACGAGATGGGCGAGGTCGAGCAGCAGCGCGTTCAGCGCGCGCTTGAATCCGGAGAGGCGGGGATCGCCGATCTCGGTGATGGCCGGGACGCCACGGTCCTTCGCCTTGCCGGTAGCGAACAGCATCAGCGTGTCGGAGGTCGAGGTGTCGCTGTCGATGGTGACGGCGTTGAACGAACCCTTGACGCCCTTCGACAGCAGCGCCTGCAGCACGGGAGCGGCGATGGGCGCGTCGGTGAAGACGAAGGAGAGCATCGTCGCCATATCCGGCGCGATCATGCCGGCGCCCTTGGCGATGCCGGCGAGCACGACCTCATGACCGTCGATCTTCGCCTTGCGCGAGAGCGCCTTCGGAAAGGTGTCGGTCGTCATGATCGCCTTGGCGGCGTCGATCCACGGACCGTCGACGGCGCGCCTGGCGCAGTCCACCAGCACGCCCTCGAACTTCGTGGCGTCGAGCGGCTCGCCGATCACGCCGGTCGAGGCAATGAAGACCTGTTCGGGCTTGCAGCCGGCGGCTTTGGCGGCGATCTGCGCGGTGAGCTTGACCGAGTCTCGGCCCTTGAGCCCGGTGAAGGCGTTGGCGTTTCCAGAATTGACCACGACGGCGCGCGCAAAGCCCTGCTTAAGGTTCTCGCGGCACCAGTCGACCGGGGCCGACGGGCATTTCGAGCGGGTGAAGACGCCCGAGACCTGAGTGCCCTCGTCGAGCAGCATCAGCACGACATCGGTGCGGCCCTTGTAGCGGATGCCGGCCTCGGCCGTGGCGAAGCGCACGCCGGGAATGGCGGGCACCTTGGGCTGGCGCCTGGGCGCGAGCGGGGAAACGGGAACATCCTTGCCGGCCATCGAGGCGCCTCCTGTGCGGGAGGGTGATGTGCCGCAGGCAGACGACGAAAACAAGAAGACGCGATTTTTTAACCGAGGTCAGGCCGCTATCTTGGCAGTCGACCAGACCATGATTTGCCAACTGGCAAATCGTAGTTACATTGCGCCATGCAGATCGAGTTCGACCCGGCGAAGGAGGCTGCCAACTTCGCCAAGCATCGCATCTCGCTGGCGCGAGCCGCCGACATGACGATGCTTTCCGTCAAACGTGACGAACGTTTTGACTATCGCGAGGAGCGGTTTCGAGCCTGGGGACCGATCAACGGCGAGGATTATTGTTTCGCCTTCACGATCCGGGGTGGCGTCGTGCGTGCGATCAGTCTGCGTCGTGCCCATGCCAAGGAGATGAGAAAACATGCCCCGTGAACGCGAAGTCGTGTTTGACGACGACAATCCGGAATGGACTGAACAGGATTTCAAGGATGCGCGGCCGGCCTGGGAAATGCTCCCGCCCGAAATCCTCGCGGCTTTCCCCAATACGCCGCGTGGCCCGCAGGTCGCGCCGACGAAGGTTCAGGTGACGCTCAGGCTCGACCGTGACATCGTCGAGCGTTACCGGGCCACCGGGCGCGGCTGGCAGACGCGGATTAACGAGACGCTGAAGAAGGCGGTCTGACGCTCACCCTCAGGGCTTCTTCGGCTCGGCCGGGGCAGGGGCCGCCGGCGTCGCCGGCTGATCGAGCCGCTCGACCTTGGCGTTGTCGCGCAGCGCCACGATGATGTCCTGCTGGGCCTTGCGCTCGAGATACTGGTCGATCTGGGGCTTCACGGCGGCGAAGTCGGGAGCCGGCTTGGTGCGGCGATCTTCCAGCCTTATGACATGCCAGCCGAACTGGCTCTTCACCGGCTCGGAGAGCTGGCCCTTGGTCAGCTTGAAGGCGGCCTCGGCGAATTCCGGCACCATGCGCTCCTTGGAGAACCAGCCGAGCGAGCCGCCCTCCTTGCCGGAACCCGGATCCTTCGAGATTTCGCCGGCGACCTTGGCGAAGTCCTCGCCCTTCTTCAGCCGCTCGACCACGGCCTTGGCCTGCGCTTCCTCCTCGACGAGGATATGCCGGGCATTGACCTCCTCCTCGGGCGTCAGCGACTTGAGCGTGTCGTCGAAGAGCTTTCTGGCGGCTTCCGGGGTCGCGGCCTTCTTCGCCTCGCTGGCGAGATAGGCGTCGAGCAGGACCTTGTCGCGGTTATAGGCGAGCCGGGCGGCGAAATCAGGCCCGTCGCCCATCCTGGCGTCGCCCGCGGCCTTGGCGCCGAGCTTCAGATCGACGAGATAGTTGATCACCTCGTCACGCTTGCGCGCCTCGGGGATCTGGGCAAGGCGCTCCCCGAGATCCTCGGTCGCCAATCCGACCTCACGCTCGGTGATCGGTAGGCCGTTCACCCGCGCGACGATCTTGTCGGCCTGTGCGAAACCCGGCTGGGCTGCGAGCAGCGCGAAACCAAAGGACAAGGCGGCGAGGCGGGTGAGCTTCATGCTGTGGGCCTTTCGCAGGGGGAACTGTCTTGGACGTTCATGCCGGCTCCCTGCCAGTTGAACGCGGCAAAGGCAAGGCGGTGGAGCCACTTAAGCAGCCTCCTCACGCAGCTTTGCGAGCATGCGGCTGCTCATGCGCGGTCCCTTCGACGTGAGGGCTTGGAAGCAGGCCGGGAAAACCCCACATCTGCCGTGATTTAACCGCAGCGTCGGCTCCATGCGGCGCTGGACCCCGCTCCCGCACGCGTCTAAACACGCGGTCGCATTCGAAATTCAGTCTTCGCGCCGCTGATCGGGCTTCGCCCGGCGCGGCGCCAAAGGCGCACCATCCGAAAGGCCCACCATGCTCGGCGCGCTCGCAAAGAAACTCTTCGGCTCGTCGAACGACCGGCGCGTCAAGGGCTATGCCCCGCGCGTGGCGGCGATCAACGCGCTTGAGAAAGAGGTCTCGGCGCTGAGCGACGAGGCCCTGCAGGCCCGCACCGTGCAGTTCCGCGAGCAGATCGCGGCCGGCGCAAAGCTCGACGACCTGCTGGTTCCCGCTTTCGCAACGGTGCGCGAGGCGGCAAAACGCGTGCTCGGCCAGCGCCCCTACGACGTCCAGCTCGTCGGCGGCATGGTGCTGCATGAGGGCGCCATCGCCGAGATGAAGACCGGCGAGGGCAAGACGCTGGTTGCGACCCTGCCCTGCTATCTCAACGCGCTCGAGGGCAAGGGCGTCCATGTCGTCACGGTCAACGACTACCTCGCTCGCCGCGACGCCGAATGGATGGCGAAGCTCTACAACTTTCTCGGCCTGACCGTCGGCATCATCGTCCACGGCATCGAGGACGAGGACCGTCAGCGCGCCTATGCCTGCGACATTACCTACGGCACCAACAACGAGTTCGGCTTCGACTATCTGCGCGACAACATGAAATACGAGGTCGCGCAGATGAGCCAGCGCGGCCACCATTTCGCGATCGTCGACGAGGTCGATTCGATCCTGGTCGACGAGGCGCGCACGCCCTTGATCATCTCCGGCCCGCTCGACGACAAGTCGGAGCTCTATGTCCAGATCGACAAGGTGCTGCCGGGTCTCGTCAAGGGCGACTACGAGGTCGACGAGAAGCAGCGCGCCGTCTCGCTGACTGAAGCCGGCAACGAGCATATCGAGGAGCTTTTGCGCGCCGCCGGGTTGCTCAAGGAGGGCGATCTCTACGACGCCCACAACGTCACGCTGGTCCACCACGTCAACCAGGCGCTGCGCGCGCATTCGCTGTTCACGCGCGACAAGGACTATATCGTCCGCAACGACGAGGTCGTGATCATCGACGAGTTCACCGGCCGCATGATGCCGGGCCGGCGCTATTCGGAAGGCCTGCATCAGGCGCTCGAGGCCAAGGAAGGCGTCACCGTCCAGCCCGAGAACGCGACGCTGGCTTCGATCACCTTCCAGAACTACTTCCGGCTCTACGGCAAACTGGCGGGCATGACCGGCACGGCCGCGACCGAGGCCGACGAGTTCTTCCAGATCTACAAGCTCGAGGTCGTCGAGATTCCGACCAACGTCCCCGTCGCCCGCAAGGACGAGGATGACGAGGTCTACCGCACCTTCGAGGAGAAGGTACGCGGCGTCATCCGCGAGATCAAGGACGCCCAGAAACTCGGCCAGCCCATGCTGGTCGGCACCACCTCGATCGAGCGTTCCGAACTCGTCGCCGAGATGCTGACCAAGGACGGCTTCCAGCAGATCGACTTCACGGCGCCGAACGCGCTGGAGCCGATCTATGCGGCGGCCCGGCAGGGCAAGCCGTCGAACCATTTCGCCGTGCTGAACGCCCGTTTCCACGAGCAGGAGGCCTATATCGTCGCCCAAGCGGGAGCGCCTGGCGTCATCACCATCGCCACCAACATGGCCGGCCGCGGCACCGACATCCAGCTCGGAGGCAATGCCGAGATGCGGATCAGGCACGATCTCGGCGACATGCCTGCGGGCGAGGAGCGGACGCGGCGCGAGGCGGAAATCCGCGCCGAGGTCGCCGATTTCAAGCAGCGCGTCATCAAAGCGGGCGGACTCTATATCGTTGGCACCGAACGCCATGAGAGCCGGCGCATCGACAACCAGTTGCGCGGCCGCGCCGGCCGTCAGGGCGATCCCGGCCGCTCCAAGTTCTTCCTGTCGCTGCAGGACGATCTGATGCGGATCTTCGGCTCGGACCGCATGGACGGCATGCTGACCAAGCTTGGCCTGAAGGAGGACGAGGCGATCGTCCATCCCTGGATCAACAAGGCGGTCGAGAAGGCGCAAGGCAAGGTCGAGGCGCGCAATTTCGACATCCGCAAGAACATCCTCAAATACGACGACGTGATGAACGACCAGCGCAAGGTCGTGTTCGAGCAGCGCCGCGACTTCATGCGTCAGGCGAGCGTGCGCGAGACGATCGACGACATGCGCCACGGCGTCTGCGAGGACCAGGTCGCCCGCCACATACCCGAGGAAGCCTATCCCGAGCAGTGGGACACTGCCGCGCTGAAGGAAGGCGTGATGCAGTTCCTCAATCTCGACCTGCCGATCGAGGAGTGGGCCAAGGAAGAGGGCATCGCCGATGCGGAGCTGCGCGAGCGCATCCGTAAGATCGCCGACGAGGACTATGCCGCCCGCATCGAACGCAACACCGAAGAGGTGATGGTCTATGTCGAGAAGCAGGTTCTGCTGCAGACGCTAGACCATCTCTGGCGCGAGCATCTCGTCACGCTCGACCATCTGCGCCAGGTCATCGGCTGGCGCGGCTATGCCCAGCGCGATCCGCTGAACGAATACAAGCAGGAGGCCTTCGAGCTGTTCGACGGGCTGATCGGCCGCCTGCGCGAGCAGGTCACCGGCAATCTGATGCGCATCGAGGTGCGTTTCGACGCCGCTGAAGAGGGCGGCCAGCCGCCGCAGGACATGCTGCCGGGGCCGGCCTTCGGCGACTACGGTTCATCGGGCGGATTGCAATACGCGGCGACCGACGGCGATGTCGCGGTGCTCGACCGCAACCCCGACGATCCGGAAAGCTGGGGCAAGGTCGGCCGCAACGAGCCCTGCCCCTGCGGCTCGGGGAAGAAGTTCAAGCACTGCCATGGGCAGTATGTGTGAGCTGACAACGGCTTGAAGGTGAGGTGCGTCTTCCTTTTCCCTCGGGGAAGAAGGGAAAAGCGCCCGCCCTTGCATCCTCCCGTCGCAATCGTCAGTTTGACTGACGGCCAGCGCGGCGAAGGATCAGCACCATGCAGTTCGGCGGTTTCGATATCGTGGTCGTGGCGGTTGTCGCGCTCGTCATTCTCACCATCGCGCTCGGCGTGCGGACCATCCCGCAGGGCTACAACTACACGGTCGAGCGCTTCGGACGCTATTCGCGCACGCTCGGTGCGGGGCTTGGGCTGATCATCCCTTACATCGAGCGGATCGGCCACAAGGTGAACGTCATGGAGCAGGTGCTCGACGTTCCCAGCCAGGAGGCGATCACCAAGGACAATGCCGGCGTCCGCATCGACGCGGCGGCGTTCTATTCCGTGCTCGACGCCGCCAAGGCGCGCTACGAGGTCTCCGATCTCGATCAGGCGCTGATGACGCTGACCATGACCAATATCCGCACCGTGGTCGGCTCGATGGACCTCGACCAGTTGCTCTCGCATCGCGACGAGATCAACGAGCGCTTGCTGCGCGTCATGGACGCCGCCGCCTCGCCCTGGGGCGTCAAGATCACCCGGATCGAGATCAGGGACATCCTGCCGCCGGCCGACATCGCCGGCGCGATGAACCGGCAGATGAAGGCCGAGCGCGAGAAGCGCGCAGCCGTGCTGGAGGCGGAAGGCCAGCGGCAGGCCGAGATTCTGAAAGCCGAAGGGCAGAAGCAGTCGCAGATCCTCGCCGCCGAAGGCCGCAAGGAAGCCGCTTTCCGCGACGCCGAGGCGCGTGAGCGCTCGGCGCAGGCCGAGGCCGCCGCGACCGCGATGGTGTCGGAGGCGATCAGCAAGGGCGACATCCAGGCCGCGAATTTCCTTGTCGCCGAACGTTACACCGATGCGCTGAAGGCGATCGCCAGTGCGCCCAACAGCAAGGTGGTGATCGTGCCGATCGAGGCCGCTGCGCTGGCCGGAACCGTCGGCGGCATCGCGCAACTGACCAAGGCCGTGTTCGGCGACGACGCCATGGAGGCGCGGCGCGGCTCGGTGCCGCCGTCCGGCCGCAGCGGAGGCTGACCGCCATGCTGGCCTGGATCGCATCCTTCGGCGGCTGGAGCTGGGTCGTGCTCGGCCTTGTGCTGATCGGCGGCGAGATGCTGGCGCCGGGCGTCTTCCTGATCTGGCTCGGCCTTGCGGCGCTGGTCACCGGCGTGGTCGTCGGCGCGACGGGCATGGCCTGGCAGGGCGCGGCGCTGGTGTTTGCGGCGCTCTGCGTCGTCAGCGTTCTCGCCGGGCGCGGGCTGACGCGGCGCAAGGGCGACGAGCCCGACGCCGCGACGGGCCTGAACGATCGCGGCCGCCAACTCGTCGGCAAGGTGTTTCGGCTGGAGGCAACGATGCTAGGTGGCGAGGGCCGCATCCGCGTCGGCGATTCGTCATGGCGCGTGACGGGACCGGAACTGCTGGCGGGGGCGGAGGTCAGGGTGGTGCGCGTCGATGGCGCGACGCTCGTCGTCGAGAAGGCCTGAGCCCGGTTTGAGTAGAAGAGCGGCGCAAGCAAAAGCGCACCCCCTCCCCACCGCAAGCGGGGGGAGGGGGGGAAAGCGTCGCGCCTCGAACCTCTCGAGCGATGAGTCTAGCAGAAAGCGGTTGTGCGCGCCGCAAGCGGGGCTATAGCCAAAGCTCCCGCACACGGCCCGACGATCCATGACCCCTGACATCGACCGCCTGTCCTTTCCCAAGGACCGCATCCGCGTCCTGCTGCTGGAAGGCATCAACGATTCCGCCGCCAATCTCCTGCTCGCGGCGGGCTACACCAACATGGTGCGGCTGCCCAAGGCGCTGGACGAGGCCGAATTGCTGGCGGCCGTCGAGAAGACGCATATCCTCGGCATCCGCTCGCGCACGCAGCTTACCGAGGCCGTCTTCGCGAGGGCCAACCGCCTCTTCGCGGTCGGCTGCTTCTCGGTCGGCACCAATCAGGTCGATCTCAGGGCGGCGGCCGCGCGCGGCGTGCCGGTCTTCAACGCGCCCTTCTCCAACACCCGCAGCGTGGCCGAGCTGACGATCGGCGAGATCGTCATGCTGCTGCGCAAGATCACCGACCGCTCGGCCTCGGCCCATGCCGGCGGCTGGGACAAATCCGCCAACGGCTCCTTCGAGGTGCGCGGCAAGATCCTCGGCATCGTCGGCTATGGCAGCATCGGCAGCCAGCTCTCGACGCTCGCCGAGGCGATGGGCATGCGGGTGATCTATTACGACCAGACCGACAAGCTGCGCCACGGCAACACGGACTCGGTCGCAAGCCTCGAAGACCTGCTCGGCTGGAGCGACGTGGTCTCGCTGCATGTGCCCGAGACGCCGGCGACGGCCGGCATGATCGGCGCGGAGCAGCTCGCGATGATGCGGCCGGGCTCCTACCTGATCAACAACTCGCGCGGCACGGTGGTCGATCTCGAAGCGCTGGCGGCCGCGATCCGCTCGGGCCATATCGCGGGCGCGGCTGTTGACGTGTTTCCGGTCGAGCCGGCCTCCAACGCCGAGCGCTTCGTCTCCCCGCTGCAGGGGCTGCCCAACGTCATCCTGACGCCGCATGTCGGCGGCTCGACGGAGGAGGCGCAGGAGCGCATCGGCGCCGAGGTGGCGCGCAAGATCGTCGAGTATTCCGATGTCGGCTCGACGCTGGGGGCGGTCAACTTCCCGCAGGTGCAGTTGCAGCCGCGCCCGAGCGGCACGCGCTTCATCCATGTCCAGCGCAACGTGCCGGGCATGCTGCGGCGGCTGAACGATGTCTTCGCCAGCCGCAACCTCAACATCGCGGCGCAGAACTACCAGACCGACGGCGAGGTCGGCTATGTCGTGATGGAAGCCGACCCGATCGGTGAGGTGGCGCGCGAAATCCTGGAAGAGATCCGCCAGCTCGACGGGACCATCAGGGCGCGGCTGCTCTACGAGCGGGGGTGATGATCGTTCCGCTTGTGCGAATGATGGAAGAATGCAACCTATCGTAGCGTAAGGTCGCATGGCGATGCGGCCAAAGTAGCTCAGCGGCAGGGTTGCTATGGCAAAGACCCCCAAAACGTTGGCCAAGAAGACGCTGGCCAAGAAGCCATCGGCAAAGAAGAAAGCGGCGATCAAGCTCGAATTCGTGGTCGAAGGCGATTCCTGGGAGCACCTTCCCGATTTTGGCCTGAAGTCGCTGCCGATCGTCGGAGGGTCGAACTACGATCTGTCTCGCGCGCTCGCCGATCGTGGCCATGTCGTCCACAACATCGCCTATTGGGGCGATACGATCGCCGCCATCGCCAATGCCGGAGACTACCTCAAGGTGCTCCGCAAGACTGGCGCGCGACTGCTGCTGCTCGGCGGAGGCGGAAACGACCTTCTCGGCAATGGCAAATTGAAGAACTATCTGCGCCTCTATATTGCCGAGCGTCCGGTCAAAGACTACGTTCTCGACGTCTACTACCAGACCGTCCGGCAGGTTATCCTCGACTACGAACGGATCATGTCGTCCATAGCTGCCGACAAGCAGTTGAAGACGGTCAAGGTCATCGTCCACGGTTATGACTATGTCGAGCCGATGAGGCTGGGCTGGGTCGGCGAGCCGATGGATTTCGTCGGCATCGACCATCTCAAGATCGACCTGCAGCGCGCGATCGTGAAGGTGATGCTGGACGCCTTCAACGACGAGCTGAAGGCTTTCGCGAAGCGTCACCCCTCGGTCGTCTACATCGATTTCCGGACCCGCGTGAACGGCCGCTGGCATGACGAACTGCATCCGACCAGGGAGGCCTTCACCGAGTTGGCTGGAATGATCGAAGCGAAGGCAGGCTGAGACGAACCGGTCACGCCACGCCCAGCGTCAGCAGGTCATGCACATGAACCAACCCGACCGGGCGGCCCTCTGAATCGGCGACGATCAGCGCCGTGATTCGCAGGCGGTTGACCAGTTCCAGCGCCTCGACCGCGAGCGCGTCCGGCGCGATGCGGCGCGGATTTTGCGACATCACATCGCGTGCGAGCCTTGCCGTGACGTTGCCGGCGGTCAGCTTGCGGCGCAGGTCGCCATCGGTGATGACGCCCGCAAGCTTGCCGTCCGGGTCGGTCACGATGGCGCAGCCAAAACCCTTGGCCGAGATCATCGCAACAACGTCGGGCAGGGCGGCGCTCTCGCCGACCAGCGGCAGGTCGCCGTCGCGATGCATGATGCTCTCGACGGTCTTGAGCTGCGCTCCGAGTTTTCCGCCCGGGTGGTAGACGAAGAAGTCCTGCGGAGAGAAGCCGCGTGCTTCCAGCAGCGCGACCGCCAGCGCGTCGCCCAGCGCCATCTGCATCGTGGTCGAGGTGGTGGGCGCGAGTCCGTTGGGACAGGCTTCCTCCGCCTTGGGCAGGACGAGCGCGACATCGGCCTCGCGCCCGAGCGCGCTGTCGGCGTTCGAGGTCAGGCCGATCAGTCCGACGCGGAAGCGGCGCGTATGGGCGACGATGGCGGCAAGCTCCGCCGTCTCGCCCGACCATGACAGCGCGATCACGACATCCTCGGGCTGGACCATGCCGAGGTCGCCATGGCTGGCCTCGGCGGGATGGACGAAATGCGCCGGCGTGCCGGTCGAGGCGAGCGTGGCGGCGATCTTGCGCGCGACATGGCCGGATTTGCCCATGCCGGTGACGACGACGCGGCCGCTCGCGGCCCGGATCAGCGCGACGGCCGCGGCAAAAGGCTCGCCGAGGCCATTGGCGAGGGCTGAATGGAGCGTATCGAGCCCGGCGCGCTCGGTGGCGATGGTGCGGAGCGCGGAGGCGCGGGTGTCGGCTGTCATGGCAGCGGCTCTAGCACGGCGAGGGCCGGGCTTTCCACTGTCGCGGCCGCGCGCGGCCCTGCGCATTGACGGGCCGTTAACCCTCTTCGTTCTAACTCCGTTAACCATGCGCGCCATCCCGGTGCGCCTGAACTCTCGTCCCGGGAGCGTCGTCTCCGCTTGTCCCGCCGCGCCACCCTCCTGCTGTTCTCGGGCGTCGCCCTGGTGAGCCTTGCGCCCGTGACGGCACAGGGCCAGCAGGCGCGCGGCCTGCGCGGCACGACGCCTGCCTATGTGGCGCAGCAGCCGGCTCCTCCGCCGGCGAGCGCGGCTCCCGACGCATCGCGCGAGCCCGCCGCGCTGATCCAGAACCAGACCTCGGTGATCTCGCGCACCGCGCCGCCGCGCGCCAGCCGGCCGGTGCAGGGCCGCAATGTGCGCGGCGTCACGCAGCGCCAGTTCCGTGCGCCGCAGGCCACCGTGACCGGCCTGCCGCCGCTGTCCGAACCGCCCGTGTCACGCCGCCGCTCCGTGGCGGAAGAGGACCCCTATGCCGCGCTCGGCATCCGGCTCGGCAGCGTCACGTTGCGGCCCTCGGTCACCAATTCGATCGGCCACGACACCAATCCGCAGCGCATCTCCGGCGCGAACCGGAAGGGCTCGGGCTTTAGCCGGCATGAGGGCGAGCTCGAGGTCCAGTCGGACTGGAACGTGCATGAGCTGAGAGGCCGGCTGCGCGGCGGCTACAGCGAATTCTTCCGCGACAAGGACGCCTCGCGCCCCGATGCCGAGGGCAATCTCGATCTCAGGCTAGACGCCAGCCGCGACACCCGCATCCTGCTCGAATCGCGGCTGCGGCTCGACACGCAGCGCCCCGGCTCGCCCGATCTCAACGCCTCGGTGCGAGGGCGGCCGCTGACCTATCAGTACGGCGCGTCCGCCGGCGTGACGCATGACATCAACCGGCTGCAGATGACGCTGCGCGGCTCGGTCGATCGCAGCGATTTCGAGGATGCGCAACTCTCCAGCGGGGCCAGGCTGAGCCAGCGCGACCGCAACCAGACGCAATACGGCGTGCGCATGCGCGTCGGCTACGAGCTGACGCCGGGCATCAGGCCCTTCATCCAGGGCGAGGCCGATACGCGGCAGTTCGACGAAAGCGCCGACTCGGCCGGATTCCGGCGCTCGTCGACCGGGTTGACCGGGCGCGTCGGCTCCACCTTCGAGATCAGCCGCCAGCTCTCGGGCGAGGCCTCGGTCGGTTATCAGGACCGAGGCTATGACGATACGCGGCTGAAGAACCTGCGCGGCATCGTTGGTGACGCCGCCATTCTGTGGACGCCGACGCCGCTGACCACGGTGACCTTGCGCGGCGCGTCGGAACTCGGCGACACCACCATCGCCGGGTCGTCTGGCACCACGGCGCGGCGCGCGACGCTGGAGATCGCCCATGCGCTGCGGCGCAACCTGACCGTCACCGGCTTCAGCACCTTCGGCCGCACCGAATATGACGAGCAGGGCCTGCGCGAGGATTTCTCCACAATCGGTGCGCGGCTCGAATACAAGCTGACGCGGACGTTTTCGGTGCGCGCGAGCTTCACCCATGAGCGGCTGAATTCCACGGCTCAGGGCTCGGATTACACGGCCAATGTCGTGCAGGTTGGCTTGCGGGTGCAGTTCTGAGTCGGGGCAGTCGGCAAGGAAACGAAAATCTTCGACTGCCTACTGCCTACTGCCTACTGCCTACGCCCGCAGAGCGGCGCAGCCGCGCCTCACTCCATCCCCTCCAGCTCGACGATCATCCCTTCGATCATGGTCAGGCCGATCTGCCAGAAGGCCGGGTCGCGCGCGTCCAGTCCGAACGGGGCCAGCAGCTCGGAATGGTGCTTGGTGCCGCCGGCCGAGAGCAAAGCGAAATAACGCTCCTGAAAGCCTTCCGCCGAGTTCTGATAGACGCCGTAGAGCGAGTTCACCAGGCAGTCGCCGAAGGCGTAGGCGTAGACATAGAAGGGCGAATGGATGAAGTGCGGGATGTAGCACCAGAACGGCTCGTAGCCGGGCCCCAGCCTGATCGCCGGTCCCAGGCTCTCGGCCTGCACGCTCATCCAGAGCTCGCACAGCGCTTCCGCCGTCAACTCGCCCTGCTTGCGCGCCTCGTGGACCTTGCGCTCGAAGGAGTAGAACGCGATCTGGCGCACCACCGTGTTGATCATGTCCTCGACCTTGGCCGCGAGCATCGCCTTGCGCTGCTGCGGGTTGGCGGTCTCCGAGAGCAGCTTGCGGAAGGTCAGCATCTCGCCGAACACGCTTGCCGTCTCGGCGAGCGTCAGCGGCGTCGGCGCCATCAGCGCGCCGTTGGGGGCGGCCAGCACCTGATGCACGCCATGGCCGAGTTCATGGGCGAGCGTCATCACGTCGCGCGGCTTGCCCTGATAGTTCAGCAGCACATAGGGGTGCGCGGAGGGCACGGTCGGATGCGCGAAGGCGCCCGGCGCCTTGCCGGGGCGGGCCGGCGCGTCGATCCAGCCCTCGTCGAAGAAGCGCCGGGCGATGCCGGCCATCTTCGGCGAGAAGGCGTTGTAGGCGTCGAGCACCGTGTCGCGCGCCTCGGTCCAGGGAATGGTGCGCTGCTCGACCTTGGGCAGCGGCGCGTTGCGGTCCCAGAAATCGAGCTGGTCGCGGCCGAACCAGCGCGCTTTAAGCCTGTAGTAGCGGTGCGAAAGGCGCGGATAGGCGGCGCGCACGGCTGAGACCAGCGCGTCGACGACCTCGCGCTCGACGCGGTTTGCGAGGTGGCGTGAATCCGCGACATCCTCGAATTTACGCCAGCGATCGGCGATCTCCTTATCCTTGGCGAGCGTGTTGGTGATCAGCGCGAAGGTGCGCAGCTGCCCGCGAAACACCGTGCCCAGCGCCTCGGCCGCGCTCTTGCGCACAGCGCCATCGGCGTCCTGCAGCCGGTTGAGCGTCAGCTCCAGCGTCATCTCCTCGCCGTCCACGGGGAAGCGCAGCGAGGCGATGGTCTCGTCGAAGAGCCGGTTCCAGGCGGCGCGCCCGGTCATCGACTTCTCGTGGAAGAGTTCCTCGATCCGGTCTTCGAGCTGGTGCGGCTTGTCCTTGGCGAGATCGTCGAGCCAGGGCTTCCAATGCAGGAGCGGCGGCTGAGAGGCGATCTGCGCTATCGTCGCGGCGTCGATGCGGTTCAGTTCGAGCCCGAAGAACAGGAGTTCGGTCGAGAGCGCGGTGACCTTGTCCTGCGTGTCGCCATAGAACTTGGCGCGCGTCGGATCGGTCGTGTCGCCGGAATAGACCAGGCCGGCATAGGACATGATCCTGCCGATCAGATCGTCGAGCTGCTCATAGGAGGCGACCGCTTCCGCCAGCACCGCGCTCGCGTCCTGACGTTGCGCGATGGCCTCCAGCTTGCCGCGATAAAGCGCGGCGAAACGCTGCGCCTCGCCGGCGGCCCGTTCGAGATCGGCCGCGAAATCCGGTGCGTCCATCGCCGGATAGAGATGGGTCAGATCCCATTCGGGCAGAACGCCCAGCGCCTTGGCCGTCAGCGCGGCCGCGTCCGGGGCGGCACGGAGCATGATCGGTCGGTCGGACGCGGTCGTCATGGATCTGGCACCTTCGCTCTCGGGGCGGATGTCGTCCTCCTCATATGCGGCGTCATGGCGATGCGGGCAACGGCGGTCGCGACGAAATGCGGCCCGCCTCTCGCGATCTTGCCCGCTTAAGCGCGGCTTAACCGTTCTCGCCGAGGATGATCCAGAACGGAACAGCGGGGCGATTCGGCCCGCTCGCCTCCTCGCTCAGACTGGCCTTCGAGGTTTCATGACCGCCACCGTCCTCGTCGTCGACGACGATCCCGTCCAGCGGCGTCTGCTCGACGCCATGCTCAAGCGTTTCGGCTACGAAGTCTCCGCCGTCGAGAGCGGCGATGCGGCCGTGGCGCTGCTTTGCGGCGAGGATGGCGCGCGCTTCGACGCCGTCGTGCTCGATCTCGTCATGCCCGAGCTCGACGGCATGGGCGTGCTGGCAGTCTTGCGCGAGCGCGGCGTCGAGACGCCGGTGATCGTCCAGACAGCTAATGGCTCGATCGAGGCCGTGGTCTCGGCGATGCGCGCCGGCGCGGTCGATTTCGTGGTCAAGCCGGTCGGGGCCGAGCGGCTGCAGATCTCGCTCAAGAACGCGCTCAAACTGGGGGCGCTGGAGCACGAACTGCGCCACATCAAGCGCCGTGTCAGCAATACGCTGAGCTTCCGCGACCTTTCGACCAAAAGCGCCGACATGGCGCGCGTCGCAAGGCTCGCCGAGCGTGCGGCGAAGTCGAACATCCCGATCCTGGTCGAGGGCGAATCCGGCGTCGGCAAGGAGGTGCTGGCGCGCGCGATCCAGGGCTCCAGCGACCGCAAGGGCAAACCCTTCGTCACGGTGAACTGCGGCGCGATCCCGCACAACCTCGTCGAGTCGATCCTGTTCGGCCATGAGAAGGGCGCGTTCACCGGCGCGACCGAGCGCCATATCGGCAAATTCGTCGAAGCCAATGGAGGGACGCTCTTCCTCGACGAGGTCGGCGAACTGCCGCTCGACGCGCAGGTCAAGCTGCTGCGCGCGATCCAGGAGAGCGAGGTCGATCCCGTCGGCGGGAAGAAGTCCGTCAAGGTCGATATCCGCATCATCTCGGCGACCAACAAGAGCCTCCTGGAGCAGGTCAAGCAGGGCGCCTTCCGCGAGGACCTGTATTACCGGCTGAACGTCTTCCCGATCACGCTGCCGGCGCTGCGCCAGCGCCGCGAGGACATTCCCGATCTGGCGCGCGGCTTCCTCGCCCGTTTCGCGGCCGAGGAAGGAAAGCGGATTCGCGGCATCTCGGCTGAGGCGACCAGCCTTCTGTCGGGCTATGACTGGCCGGGCAATGTCCGCCAGCTCGAGAACGCGATGTTCCGCGCCGTCGTGCTGGCCGATGGCGACGAGTTGACGATCGCCGAGTTCCCGCAGATCGCAGCGCAGATGGACGGCTTCGATATCCGCATCCCGGTTGCTCCGGGGCAGGTGCGTGGCGAAGCGCTGGCCGAGCCGCGCATCGTGCAGGTGCCGGTGCGCGATCCCAACGCGCTCGATCTCGTTGCCGGCTCCGACATGCGCAAGCTCGACGATCTGGAGCGCGAGATCATCACCTTCGCGCTGGCCCATTATCGCGGCCACATGTCGGAGGTTTCGCGCAAGCTCGGCATCGGCCGCTCGACGCTCTACCGCAAGCTAAAGGATTACGGGCTCATCGAGAACGAGCCCGCCTCCGATGCCTCCGATGCGGCGTAATGCCGTTGCGGATGTGAAATCGCGGCGCTGTTGCAGCGCCGCATCTTGTCGAAACGGCCTGAGTCGCGCAGGAGTGCGATGATGGCGAACATGCGAGATCAGGTTCATGCTGCGCAGCCATAAGGCCGTCTGGCGATCCGCCTCGGTTCTTGCCCTGATGCTCGCGCTCGGCGGCGTTCCGGCTAAGGCCAATCCGCCGACCCAAAGCGACACTGCGGAAGTTCCCGCCGACAGCGACAAGGACATCATCACGGGGACGCTGGCCCCGCCCTCGAAAGGCGACGAGGTTGCGTCCGAGGTGCCCGCCGACAGCGACAAGGACATCATCACCGGCACGCTTGCTCCGCCGCCGAAGGGCGACGAGGTCGCCTCCGAGGTTCCGGCTGACAGCGACAAGGACATCATCACCGGCACGCTGGCTCCGCCCTCGAAGGGCGACGAGGTCGCCTCCGAGGTTCCGGCCGACAGCGACAAGGACATCATCACCGGCACGCTTGCTCCGCCGCCGAAGGGCGACGAGGTCGCCTCCGAGGTTCCGGCTGACAGCGACAAGGACATCATCACGGGGACGCTGGCTCCGCCGCCGAAGGGCGACGAGGTTGCGTCCGAGGTTCCGGCCGACAGCGACAAGGACATCATCACGGGGACGCTGGCCCCGCCGCCGAAGGGCGACGAGGTCGCCTCCGAGGTTCCGGCTGACAGCGACAAGGACATCATCACCGGCACGCTTGCTCCGCCGCCGAAGGGCGACGAGGTCGCCTCCGAGGTTCCGGCTGACAGCGACAAGGACATCATCACGGGGACGCTGGCTCCGCCGCCGAAGGGCGACGAGGTTGCGTCCGAGGTTCCAGCCGACAGCGACAAGGACATCATCACCGGCACGATCGCGCCGTCGCAGAAGCCGGAAGGGCTGGCGACGCGTCAGCCGCCCGATGCGCATGCGTCCCCCGGCGTGGTCGACGAGCCGGTTGCGCTCGATATTCCCGCCATCGAGATGCCGCCGACCGACCCGGCGCTGAAGCCTGCCCTCGCGCCTGAGCCGCTGCGTCAGGCGCAGCCCGGTGCGTTGCTGATTCCGCCGCCCGATCTGCCGCCCGTCATCGTGGCGCTGCCGACTGGGTCCGACTTCGCCGCCGACATCGCCGGGCGTGCGAACGAGGCGCTCTCGCTGCCGCGTCTGGCCGAACGCGAGCGGGCCGAGATCGTCGCGGCCTACGCTGCCAACCAGAACCGCCCGCTCTGGATCGACGGGCGCGGCTGGAGCGAGGCCGGCAAGCGCCTCGTCGCGCGGCTGGAGCGCGCCGGCGAGGACGGCCTGAAGCCGACCGACTATGCTCTGCCGGCGTTCGAGGCGAGCGACAAGGGCAGTCTGGCCGAGGCCGATGTCCGGCTCTCGGCGTTGGCCGTGCTCTATGCCCGCGATGCGCGCGGCGGCCGGATCGACCCGCGCCGGCTCTCCAAGCTGATCACGCCAACCTTGTCCCTGCCCTCTGCGACCGAGGTTCTGTCCGAACTTGCCGTGGCTTCCGACCCCGGCGGCGTGCTCGGCGGCTACAACCCGCCCCATGAAGGCTATCGCCGGCTCAAGGCCAAGCTCGTCGAATTGCGCAGCCATCTCGATGATACGCCGCTGGTGCGGATTCCGGCCGGTCCCGCCCTGAAGCTCGGCATGCGCGACGAGCGCGTGCCGCTGGTTCGGGCCAGGCTCGGCCTGGGCCCCAGCGAGGAGCCGGTCTTCGACCGTTCGACCGCGACTGCCGTCGCGGAATTCCAGAAGCAGGCCGGATTGCGCGCCAACGGTATCCTGAGCCCGCAGACGCTAGCGGCGCTGGGCACGCCGGCGCGGGCGCGCGGCGAGCAGGACATCATCGCGCAGATGGAGCGCTGGCGCTGGCTGCCGGCCGATCTCGGCACGGCGCATATCATGGTCAACGTGCCGGAGTTCCGGGTGCGGGTGATGCGCGACGGCGGCCTCGTGCATGAGGCGCGCGTCATCGTCGGCAAGCCGGAGACGGCGACGCCGATCTTCTCGCACCGGATGGACCACGTCATCGTCAATCCGTCCTGGTACATCCCGCCTTCGATCCTGAGGAAGGAGATCCTGCCCGGACTCGCGGCCGATCCCGACTACGCCGCCAAGCGCGGCTATGTGGTGACGCGCGGGCGCAACGGCTCCGTCTCGGTCCGGCAGCCGCCGGGCGAGCGCAACGCGCTCGGCTGGATCAAGTTCATGTTCCCCAACGACCATGCGGTCTATCTGCACGACACGCCCAACCGCCGGCTGTTCTCGGCCGAGCGGCGCGCCTTCAGCCATGGCTGCGTGCGCGTCGACAATCCCTTCCTGCTCGCCGACCAGATCCTCGGGCCGGAGTGGTCGACGGAGCGGCTGAAGCGCCTGATCGGCTCGGGCGAGCGCCGGATCAACCTGCCGCAGCCGCTGGCGATCCACCTCGTCTACAACACCCATGTCGTCGGCGCAGATGGCGAACTGACCACGTTCGATGATCTCTACGGCTTCCATCGGCTGGTCCGTCAGGCGCTGGAGCAGCGCGGCTGAGGCTGGATCGCCGCGCATCCTGCCGGATGCGAGTGGCGAACGCGCTCCTTGTTCGATGCATGCCGGCACGGTTTTGCCATGATCCACGGGTAGCGAACCGCGATGGAGTTTTCCGTGGCGCCATGGTTGCCGGCTTGGTAACCTGCCGTTAACGCTTCTCCGCAACTGTTCGTTTACGGTCATCGCGCCGCCTGCCGGCGCAGCGAGACGGGTCAGTCATATTGGGCAGGTCTTCAGACACTCACGCGAGATGCGATGCACCCGGCCCGCGAAGCGGCTCCGGGCGTGTTTCGCTGTCGCGCCGGCTTCTGACGTGCGGCGTCGCCATGGCGGCGCTCGCGCTGGGCGTTCGCGGCACCCAGGACGCCGTCGCCAATGGCGACACCCGCACCATCACCATCAAGCATATGCACACCAAGGAGGAGACGACCGTCACCTTCAAGCGTGACGGGCGCTATGTCGCCGAAGGGCTGGAGAAGCTGAACTGGGCGTTGCGCGACTGGCGCATCGACGAGCCGATCCGGATGGACCCGCGCCTGTTCGACCTCGCCTGGGAGGTGCATCGGCAGGTCGGCTCGGACCAGCCCTTCCATGTCGTCTCGGCCTATCGCTCGCCCGGCACCAACTCGATGCTGCGGCGGCGCTCGCGCGGCGTCGCCAAGCACAGCCAGCACACGCTCGGCAAGGCGATGGACTTTTATCTCCCGGATACGCCGACCGCCCGCATCCGCGAGGCGGGCATGCGCATGCAGCGCGGCGGCGTCGGTTTCTATCCCGGGGCGCACACGCCCTTCGTCCATATGGACGCCGGCTCCGTGCGGTCATGGCCGCGCATGACGCGCGACCAGCTCGTCAGGCTCTTCCCGGACGAGAAGACCGTGCATCTGCCCGCCGACGGCCAGCCGCTGGCTGGTTACGAACTCGCCAAGAACGACGTGCTGTCGCGCGGCGGCTCGGTGGCCGGTTATGCCGCTGCCGATCTCGACGAGGGCGCGATCATCTCGTCTGGACGCAAGAGCCTGTGGGCCTCGCTGTTCGGCGGCGACGAGGAGGAGGCCGACGCGAGGCCGACGCGCGGTCGCCGCGGCGCGCCCAAACCGCAGCCGACCGTCATGACCTATGCCAACAACAGCGGCTTCGTCGACAGCAATGCGTCCGATGGCGGCCGCTTCGCCGTAGCCTATGCGCCCCCGGCGACGGAGGCCCCGACGCGCTCAGTCCGCGGAGCCTCGCGCCCGCAGCCGCAGCCGGAACCCGCGCCGACGCCGACGCCGGCCCAGGCCGAGGCTCCCGCCGCGCCGGCTCCCGCGCCGCCTGTCATCGACAACCGCCCCAAACTGATCGATGCGCCCTTGCCGCTGGCGCGTCCGCGTGGCCTCACCTTGCCGCAAGCGCCTGCCGAACCCGGCCCTGCCGTCGAGGTCGCGGCGCTGCCGGCCGCCGCCGGGGCGCTCGCCTTCGCGCCGCAGACCCCGCTCGCCGACCAGAAGCTCGTGCTGGCCTCGCTGCCGCCGCGCCGGCCGGGCGAGATGACCGCGCTGGTCGAGAGCATCGTCTCCGGCAAACCGGTCGCCGCACCGCTGCCGCCGACACGCCCGACCGAACTCGCGGGCGTCAGTCCCGCCGGCTTCCGTCTCGCATCGGCCGAGGCCGCGCCGCTGCCGCCGGTCGAGGGCAAGCTCGTCATGATAACGCATGGGCTGCCGCCGAGCCGCCCGCGTGCGCCGGCTGTAGCCGAGGCTTCCGCGAGTGCGCCTGCGGCGCGGCCGGCGGCTAGCCCGATCGTGGCGCAATACGATGCCGACCGCTCAAATCTCGATTCGCTCTTCGCGGCCGTCGCCCGCAACCTGCCCAGCCAAGGCCGCACCGTCACGGTCGCCCGCGCGAAGCCCACGCCGGCCGCTAGCGCCGCGCCGATCCAGGGACCGAGCCCGGCCGCCGCGCTCGGCTTCAGCCATGCCGAGCCGAGCGACGCCCGCACCGGCTCGTTCAGCGGGCCGGCGGTGCGCTCGCTGCCGACGAATTTCGTCCAGAACTAGCCCCAGGGCGTTCCGGCGGCCGCCTGACGCGACTGTCTGCGCTTCCGGTGCTCACGGACTTTAGTCCGCTGCGCTCCGGTTCTCGACAGCCACGCCAGTCGGCTCACCAGAACGCCCTGTGGCTCGCGGTCAAGGTTCTTCACGGTCGATCGGCCAGTGTTTAAAGACGTCGCGCGCTTCGCAGGCTTTGGCGTGAGCCGCCAGCGCCTGCCAACGTTCCTCTGGCGCGTAGTCCGGGATTACGAAACGGCAGAAGCCCCAGGCGATGGTGGCTGCGATGTCGGCCGGGCGTAGCTCCGGCCCGGAGCCGAGAGCGCCCGATGTCGCGGCTTCTTCCAGCTGGTCGAGCGCGGTGTCGAGCTGGGTTTTGATGCGCTCCTGCCAGGGCCCGTAGCGCTGGGCTTCCGGCCGCTTGCGCTCGTACTCGATCGAGACAGCCTTGTCGGCGGCGACGATGCCGATGCCGGTGAGGGACAGGTCTCGGGCGCGGGCGGCCTTGTCGGCCGGGCGCAGCGAGCGGCCGGCGACATCCTCCATATGCTGGATGATCAGGTTCGAATCGGTGATGACGACGCCGTCGTCGGTCACCAGCGTCGGCGCCTTGATCAGCGGGTTGATGGCGCGGAAGGCGTCCATGTGCCGGAAGACCGAGACCGAGCGGTGCTCGAACGCGAGCCCCAGCAGCGTGCCTGTGACGGCGGCGCGGCGGACATAGGGGCTGTCCAGCATTCCCACGAGCAGCATGGCGGTCTCCCGGTCGGCAGTCCCGGCAGAGTGCCGGGACAGGCCGGGAAAGCCACGCGAATTCGCGTGATTTCATGCATCAAGGGGTGTGATGGCTTCAGGCGCTCTCGCCGACGGCCTGCAGATAAAGGTCCAGAATCGCCTCTTCCTCCGCCCGCTCATTGGCGTCGCGCTTGCGGATGGCGATGACCTTGCGCAGCACCTTGACGTCGTAGCCATTGGCCTTCGCCTCGCCATAGACCTCCTTGATGTCGTCGGCGATGGTCTTCTTTTCTTCCTCGAGCCGCTCGATGCGCTGCACGATGCTCTTGAGCTGGTCGCCCTGAACCGGTTCGTCCATCTGATGTCCTCGATAAGGTTAGGCGTGTGGAATTTGGCCGAAGGGTTCGCATCGGGCGACGGCTCGCGTCAAGCCGCCAACCGCCGGCTCTCAACAGGCACGACGCCTCAGCCTTCGTGCAGCGCAGCAAGGCAGCCCGGCAGCACCGCCGCCAGCCGGCGACCCCAGGCAAGTGCGTCCTCGCGCGTGGCGATCAGATCCTGCCGCACCTCGATCAGCGTGTCCGGCAGGCCGCGCCGTGTGGCGTGGCGGTCGATCGTGTCGCCCGGCAGGCCGCCGGAATAGGGCTCGTTATCGCCGACGATCAGCGCCGGATCGACCTGCAGCGCGGCGATCAGCAGCTTCGAGAGCCGACCCTCGCCATCCCAGAGCAGCCCGACATGCCAGGGCCGGGCGGCCTCCTTCCAGAATGGCGTGAAGGAGTGGATCGAGACGATGGCGGGCGGGCAGCCAGCGGCGAGCGCGGTCTCGACGGCGGCGTCGATCGCGACGTCATAGGGCTTGTAGTAGCGCGCGATACGTTCGGCGATGCCCTTGGCGTCGATTGCGCGGTTTCCGGGCACGATCGCCCCATCGGAGAGCCGCATCACCAGGGTGGGGTCGTCGAGGCCGCGATTGGGGTCGATCAGCAGACGGGAGAAATTCGAGAGCACGGCCGGAGCGCCCAGCGCCGCCGCCATGGCGCGGGTGACGTCGGCCGCGCCGATGTCATAGGCGATGTGGCGCTCGAGCTGGGCCGGCGGCAGTCCGAGCCCGTCGAGTTCTGGCGGGATCGCGTTGCTGGCGTGGTCGCAAAGAAGCAGCATGCCGGTCGCCGGGTCGCCGGGAACGACCTCGACCTCACCGATCGCAAGCGGGCGCCTGACCGGCATGATGGCGAGGTCGGATGTCATACGGGCTTTCGATAAGTATGATTATTGCTGCAAATGGCTGATGACGGCCGCGCAGCCGCCACTTAAAAGAATCGGCAACGAAAGTCGATTGAATCGGCTTTATCAGGGGCGGAATGCGGGGCGGCCTTGTACTCATCGGATGACGCCAGTGCAGCGGCAAGGACGACCGCGCGCCACATCTTCGACGCAGCCGTCGCGCGCGCCCATCCAGCCGGCTGTCTGCCGGCGCATCTGCCGGAGCCGCCTGCGAAAGGCCGCCTGATTCTGCTCGCCGCCGGCAAGGCCGCCGGCAGCATGACGGCTCTGGCCGAGGCGCATTATCTCGATGCCGGTTTTCCGCCGGAGCGTCTGGTCGGTCATGCCGTCGCCCGCCATGGCTACGACGTTGCGACGCGGCATATCCCCATGGTCGCGGCTGGCCATCCGGTGCCCGACCAGGGCAGCATCGACAGCGCCGAGCGGGCGCTGGAGCTGGCGAGGGGGGCGACGGCAGACGATCTCGTTCTGGTGCTGCTTTCGGGCGGCGGCTCGGCCAACTGGGTCGCGCCGGCGGGCGATCTGGCGCTAGCCGAGAAGCAGGCGGTGAACAAGGCGCTGCTGCGCTCGGGCGCGCCGATCGGCGAGATGAACATCGTCCGCAAGCGGCTCTCGCGGATCAAGGGCGGCCGGCTCGCGCTGGCCGCCGCGCCGGCGAGGCTCCAGACGCTCGCCATTTCCGACGTGCCCGGCGACGAGGCGACCGCGATCGCGTCGGGCCCGACGGTGCCGGACCCGACGACCATGGCGCAGGCGCGGGAGATCGTGGCGCGCTACAGGCTGGACCTGCCGCCAGCCGCCCGCGCCTTGCTCGAAGACGATGCGAGCGAGACGCCCAAGTCCGGCAATCCCGCTTTTGCCAACAGCGATTTCCGCATCATCGCCCGCCCGGCGGACGCCATCGCCGCGGCGCGCATGGCCGCCGAGGCGGCGGGTTACGCCGTGCATGATCTCGGCGCCGATTGCGAGGGCGAGGCGCGCGAGGTCGCAGGCGCCCATGCCGCGCTGGCGCTGGAGCTTAAAGCGGCCGGCAGGCGCGCCTGCATCCTGTCGGGCGGCGAATTGACCGTGACCCTGCGCGGGCAGGGACGGGGCGGGCCGAACCAGGAATATGCGCTGGCGCTGGCGATTGCGCTCAAAGCCGAGCCCGGCATCGTCGCGCTGTCGGGCGACACCGACGGCACCGATGGCGGCGGCGGCGAGGCGAGCGACCCGGCCGGCGCGCTGGTCGATCCCACGACATTGGCGCGGGCGGCCATGTTCGGCCTCGTTCCCGCCCAATCCCTCGCGGACAACGACTCCACCGGCTTCTTCGCAGCCTTGGGAGACCTGCTGCGGACGGGACCGACCTTGACCAATGTCAACGACTGCCGCGTGATCCTGATCGACCCGTGATGAACCGCAAACTGCCTCATCTCCTGCGCATGAGCATCCTGACGGCGGGCCTCACCGGCCTGTCGATGCCGGCTCATGCCGATCTGCGGATGTGCAACACCACCGGCAGCCGGATCGGCGTCTCGATCGGTTATCGCGACGCGCAGGGCTGGGTGACGGAGGGCTGGTGGAACCTCGCCCCGCGCGCCTGCGAGACGCTGCTGCGCGGCACGCTGGCGGCTCGATTCTACTACGTCCATGCCGTCGATTACGACAAGGGCGGCGAGTGGACGGGAAAATCCGTCATGTGTACGCGCAACAAGGAATTCACGATTCGCGGCATCGAGGATTGCCTGGCGCGCGGCTATGACCGCGCCGGCTATTTCGAGGTCGATACCGGCGAACAGAAAAGCTGGACGATCCAGCTCACCGACGCAACCGGCAGCGCGCCGCAACGACAATGAAGGACAGACGATGAAGCGCGAGCGCCGGATCAAGATCATCGCCACATTGGGGCCGGCCTCGGCGACCGTGGAGATGTGCGCAAAGCTGTTCGAGGCCGGCGTCGACGTCTTTCGGATCAATATGAGCCACACCCAGCGCGAGACGCTGCCCGAGCGCGTCGCGATGCTGCGATCGCTGGAGAGCCGCTTCAAGCGCCCGGTCGGCATTCTCGCCGATCTGCAGGGGCCAAAACTGCGCGTCGGGGCCTTCGGCGGCGATGGCGGCGTGATGCTGGAGACCGGCGCGAAATTCACACTCGATTCGGACCCCGCGCCCGGCACGCTGAAGCGGGTGCATCTGCCCCATCCCGAGATTCTCTCCGCACTGGAGCCCGGCCACAACCTCATCCTCGACGACGGCAAGATCAGGCTCGTGGTCGAGAAGGCCACAGCGACGCAAGCCGTGACGCGCGTCACGATTCCAGGTCGGCTGTCCTCCCGCAAGGGCGTCAGCCTGCCCGATACGGTGATCCCGGTTTCGGCGATGACCGACAAGGACCGCTCGGACGCCGAGGCTGCGGCCGAAGCCGGAGTCGACTGGATCGCGCTCTCCTTCGTGCAGCGGCCCGAGGACATGGCCGATCTGCGCAAGATCGTGCAGGGCAGGGCGCTCGCCATGGCCAAGATCGAGAAGCCCCAGGCGCTGCTGCGGCTGGAGGAAATCATCGAGGCGTCGGATTCGATCATGGTCGCGCGCGGCGATCTCGGCGTCGAGATGCCGCTGGAGAAGGTGCCGGGCACGCAGAAGCGCATAACCCGGATGTGCCGGCGCATTGGCAAGCCCGTGGTGGTGGCGACGCAGATGCTGGAGAGCATGATCACGAGCCCGGTGCCGACCCGCGCCGAGGTGTCGGACGTCGCCACCGCCGTGTTCGAGGGAGCGGACGCCGTGATGCTGTCGGCCGAGAGCGCCGCCGGGCAATATCCGGTCGAGGCGGTGACGATGATGAACCGCATCGCCGAGGAGGTGGAGGGCGAATCGATCTACCGCTCGATCCTGGAGGCGCAGCGCGCGGAACCGGAGGCGACAGGGGCCGACGCCATCGCCAAGGCGGCGCATGAGATCGCCGATACGCTGAACCTGAAGTCGATCGCGGCCTGGACCTCGTCGGGCTCGACCGCGCTGCGGCTCGCCCGCGAGCGGCCGAACTCGACCGTGATCGCGCTGACGCCCAACCGCGCCACGGCGCGCCGGCTGACGCTGGTCTGGGGCGTGCATGCGGTGGTGACCAAGGACGCCAGCGACATCGACGACATGGCGGCGCGCGCCTGCAAATTCGCCGTGCGCGAAGGTTTCGCGGCGCTGGGAGACCGCATCATCGTGGTCGCGGGTGTGCCATTCGGGACGCCGGGCGCGACCAACATGGTCCGCATCGCCTTCGTGGCGAAGGAGCATGTCCAGCAGGCGTGAGGATCAGGCGCTCTTTTTGCCCGGCTCGCTCTGGAGCGCCTGCTCCAGCGTGTGCCGGATGAAGCGCTGATAGGGCATGCCTTCGCGGCTTGCCCGCGCCTTGACGGCGTCGAGCAGGTCCTGGGGCATGCGCATCCCGACCGTGGCGGTCTTCGGCTTGAATTCGAAGCGGACGCGCTTGAAGCCTGAGAAATCATATTCGGACAGGTCCGCTGTCGCGACGAATTCCTCGGCTTCCTCGTCGGTCGCGAAAGTCGGGAAGGGACTAAGCTCCGGTCTGGCGCTCATAGTTGTCGATCTCCTTTCTATGCATATAACGGGCGGAAATCGGCCGGATCAGCGTGCCTTAGGCATTGGCTCTCAGCGTGAACACCACAAAGGCAAACCGGCCTTCGCGCGTCCGTCCCACCGCATCATAGCGCTCCTCCCTGAGTGAAGGATCGAGCTCGACGAAAGGCGCGTCGGACATGACATATTCGATCTCATCGCGAGACAGGCCATGTCTGGCGCATTTCGGCCAGTTGCCCTCATCCCACTGAAAGCCCGCAACGACCTCGTCCATGGCCGTCCAGACTACAGCGAGTCATGACATATGTCATGACGAACTCTGTGGGGTAACTCGCGACACTCTCACCCCGGCAGCACGAACGACGCCGCGTAGCAGAGCCCCCCGCCGACAGCGAAGGAGAGCGCGAAGCGCCGGTAGATCTCGCGCAAGGTGCGGCCGATGACCTGCTGGGCGAACTCGGCCCTTGGGCGCTCCGCAGGCGGAAGCAGGATCCAGAGTTCCGTGCGCTTGTAGGGCCTACTGACCGAAAGGTCGGCCTTGACGACCAGCACGGCGGCAACGGCCATCATCAGGATGGCGCCGCTCTCCAGCGCCACGCGCGGGTAGCCAGCCAGACCGACCATGAAGCAGATGATGGCGAGGCCGGCGAAGCCGCAACCGCGCGAGACCGACAGCAGCGCCAGTTCTCTTACGCGCGATGGGCTCATGCGGCGTCACTCCGGGACGCTTGCGAGGTTAGGGCGCGGGCGGGCCGCGCAAAATCACGAAATCGCGCGCATCGCGACTGGTCAGACAGGACGGGCCGTCATCTGCAGCAAGGTCGGGATGGTCAGCAGCATGATGCCGCCGAGCCAGATCCACATCGAGGTTGCGGTGCTCTCGGTCAGGCCCTTGCCGCGCTCGTAGATCGCGGCGGGGATGCCGCCGATGGCCAGCGTCAGGGCAGAGAGGAACAGCGAGGTGAAATAGAACACCAGCAGCGGCGAGGAGATGAAGAATCCCGGCGCGAACTGCTTCATCAGGATGTAGACCGGGTCGAAATAGGCCGAGAAGTGCAGGCCGTTCATCAGCGACATGCCCGCGATGCCGATGGTGATGCCGTCGCGGCGTAAGATTTCCTCGCGTTCGTCGCTCATGGCTTCGGCGCTCCGACGATGGTCGGCAGCCAGCCCGCCGCCGCGAAGCCGATGAACATCAGCATCCGGATGAAGAGAACCCAGACGAAGGCGAGCAGCGTCAGGATGCGCTCATGCACCGCCGCGGGGGTGACGATGCGCGTGGCCTCGATCGCCGGCTGGGTGATCTGCCGGAACGTGCGCCAGATCACCTTGTCGCTCTCGTCGGGAAAGACCAGCGACAGGATGAAGCGGCCCAGCAGCGTATACATCAGAGCCGCGAGAGCGAGATTGGGAGCCTGATAGAGCCAGAACAGGCCCTGGCTGTCGACGTCGGCCATTCAGGATGCATCCTTGCGCTGTCGCGACTGGGGTTTCATCTGCCCGACAACCATGGCGCAGGCAAGCGCCGGGCGGGGCATCGAGACAAAAAAGGGGCGGACCAAGGCCCGCCCCGGATTGATGAAGCGCCGCGGACGCCGAGCGCCCGCGGCCCTTGCTCACTTCTCGAGCATCACAGCCTTGCCGCTCGGGCGGCGGATGTCGTCGATGAAGTTCTGCAGTTCCTTCGTCGGCGCCGTGGTGAACTTCGAGACGATATACATCGTCAGGAAGCCGATCGGCATGCCGAACAGGCCGGCCGAGATGTTGGCGACGTTGAAGTAGCCGACCTTCGAGGCCAGCGGATGGCTGATCGCCACCCAGCCCTGCTGGAAGAGTGCCGGCTGCTCGGCCTTGAGCTTGACGAGGTCGAGAAGCGGCGCGCCTGTGGTCGGGCTGACGTTCGAATACATGCCGAGCACGTTCACGCCGAAGCCCGGGAAGTAGCGGGTCACGACGAGATAGACCAGTGTCGCCAGGAAGCCGGCCCAGATGCCCGCCACGGCCGCGGCTGCGGTGGTCTTCTTCGACCAGATGCCCATGACCAGCGCCGGGAACAGGCCCGCCGCCGCCAGCGAGAAGGCCCAGGCGACCATCGCGACAATGTCGGCGGGGCGTCCCGAGGCCACCCAGGCCGCGATGACCGCGACCACGACCAGAAGGACACGGGCGATGATGAGTTTCCTCGCCACCGGTGCGTCCTTGTTGATCATGCGGGCATAGACGTCGTGGGAGAGTGCGTTGGCGATCGCCAGCAGCAGGCCGTCGGCGGTCGAGAGCGCCGCCGCCAGGCCGCCGGCGGCGACGAGGCCGGAGACGACATAGGGCAGGCCCGCAATTTCCGGCGTCGCGATGACGATGGCGTCCGGCTGGATCGAGAAGTTGGCGAGCTGCAGGATGCCGGTATGGCCGGCAATCTTGCCGCAGGCGGCGGTGATGGTGGCGAGATCGACTGCGTTCGATCCGCAGATTTGGATCAGCCCGATCTTGCCGTAGCTGTAGACCCAGCCCGGAAGTTCGCCGAGCGGCTTGCCGATGACGTTCTCGAACACCTCGAGCTTCGCGAAGGCGGCATAGGCCGGCGCCGTGAAGTAGAGAATGAAGATGAACAGCAGCGTCCAGGCCACCGAGGAGCGCGCCTCACGCACGGATGGCGTGGTGAAGTAGCGCATCAGGACGTGGGGCAGCGAGGCCGTGCCGACCATCAGGCAGAGCACGAGGGCGAAGAAGTTCAGGGGGTCGTAGCGGGCGAAGGGCACGACATGCGAGGCCGCCGCCGAGACGCCGAGCGCCGCTTCCTTGATCTGGATCTCGGAGAGAACCGTGCCGTAGGTGAGCTGCGGGATCGGGATGCCGAACTTCTGGGTCGAGAGGATCACGACCGGGACGAGATAGGCGACGATCAGCACGATGTACTGCGCGACCTGCGTCCAGGTGACGGCGCGCATGCCGCCGAGCATGGAGCAGACCAGGATGCCGACGAGGCCGACGAAGACCGCGACCTCGAAGCTCATCCCCAGAAGGCGCGCGCCGATCAGGCCGGTGCCGACGATCTGCGCCACCACATAGGTGAAGGAGCAGCTCATCAGAACGACGATGCCGGCGATGCGCGCCGCATTGCCGCCAAAGCGGAAGGCGAGGAAGTCGGGCACCGTGTAGCAGCCGAACTTGCGCAGATAGGGCGCGATCAGCGTCGCCACCAGCACATAGCCGCCGGTCCAGCCGAGGATGAAGGCGAGACCGTCATAGCCCAGCAGATAGAGCGTGCCGGCCATGCCGATGAAGGAGGCCGCCGACATCCAGTCCGCCGCGGTGGCCATGCCGTTGTAGAAGGACGGCACCTTGCGGCCGGCGACGTAGTATTCGTCGACCTGCATGGTACGCGACATGATGCCGATGGCGGCATAGACGCCGATGGTGAAGGCGACGAAGAGATAGCCGAGGATGTGGTTGGGAACGCCGGCGCGCTCCAGCACACCGATAAAGACGACGAATGCGACGAAACCGCCGGTATAGACGCCGTAGACGCGTCCCAGACTGGAGGTGAAATCGCCCTTTTGTGCTTCCGTTGACATAAGCGTTTCCCCCTCAATCTTCTTCGGCCATGCCGTATTTGCGGTCCACCTTGTCCTGGGCTTTGGCGAACCAGAACAGTTGGGCCACGAATATGATCAGGGAGCCCTGAGCGGCCATGTAAAACCCGAGCGGAAAGCCCAAGATCTTGATGCCGTTGAGGGCGGGCGAAAACATATGGATGAAGAACGAAAAGAAAGCCCAGATGCCGATCATGATATAGGTCAGCCTGGTCGTTTCGGCCCAGTGGGCTTTGATATTGTCTTCTGGTGACATTCCCTGTCTCCCCCGTGAGGACGTTCGCATACGTCTCGTTCCCCCGCCGGCGTGGCCGAGGGTTGGCGTCGTTACGTCACAACTTGACTAAAGCAGCAGGTTAATTTGGATGAATCCCGCCGGCCCGAACAGCGCTACTAAAGGCTTATGACTTTCGTTGGCGGTCTGGCGCGTCGCGAGATCGGGACTAATTGCTGGCGAGGCCCGAGCGCGGCGCAGCAAGTTCGTCGATCGCCTGCACCACGATTTCGGGCGCGGCGTGGTGGGGCATATGGCCGGTGCCGGGCAGGAGCACGAAGCGGCCCTGCGGCGCCTGCCGGGCGATCGTCGCCGAGTGGATCGTCGGAGAGACGACGCTGTCGCTGTCGCCGGTGATCGCGATCACCGGGACCTTCAGGTCGCCATAGCGCGGCGCCTGCGCCGTGACGAAGGCATGCGTCGCCGCGATGTCCTCCGAGTTCGCCCGGAAGGTCGCAGGGCGCAGCAGCAGCCTGATCTCGCCGGTCTCGACATAACCGGGCGTCGCCTCGCGCGGGGCGAAGACGCTTTTCGCGCCGGCATCGAGCTGGATGTTGGCGACAGGCAGCGCCACCAGCCGCGTGAACAGCGGGCCTATGACCGGAAGCACGGTGACGTGGTGATACCAGGCGATGCCGCCGGGCCAGGGATGGGTCACGCCGCCGAGCAGGACGAGGCCGCGCAGCCGGTCGGGCCGGTCGAGCGCGATCCGGGCAGCCAGCGCGCCCGCCAGCGAATGCGCCACCAGCACGAAGCTTTCGGGCGCGACCCTGTCGAGCGCCTGCATCAGCACCGCCGCCTGCCTGCCGGGATCGGCCATGGCCGAAGCGTCCAGCCGGTCGCTCCAGCCATGGCCCGGCCGGTCGAGCGCGATGATGCGATAGCGCGAGAGTTCGGGGGCCAGCGTCGCCAGCAGGTCGGCATGGTTCGAGGATGCGCCATGGACCAGCACGACCGTGCCACGGTTGTCCCCGACGGGGGCGCGCTCGCGATAATGCAGCCGTCCGCCGGGCAGGTCGATGAACGCGCCTCTGGGCGGATAAGCGCTCGCGACCTGCGCGGCGATCCATTCGCTGTGCAGGATCAGGCCGGTGGCGGCGAGGATGACGAGAAGTAGCAGGATACGCAGCAGCATGGACTGCCTACGCAGACCTGGCGGCATCGGTTTCGTCAGGGATCAGATCAGGGACCGGATCATGAAACATGCGACCCGCTCAGGCGTCGCGCCCGTCCACCTCGGTCTTCAGCGCATCGACCGCGTTCTTGATCGCTTCCATCTGCGGGTAGATCTCGAGAGCGCGGCGATAGGCAACCATGGCGCGCTTGTCGTCGCCCTGCTGGCGCAGGATGGTGCCGAGTCCCATCATCGCGCCGTAATGCCGAGGCTCGCGCTTCAGAGCCTCGCCGATGTCGAGCATGGAGCGGATCGGGTCTCCCGCCACGAACAGGGCGCTGGCGCGCTGGTTCCAGCCCTCGGCCCAGTCGGGCTCGAGGCTGACGACGCGGTCGAGCAGTTCGATGGCGATCTCGGTCTGCTTCTGGCGCAATGCCGTCTGGGCGCGGGTCATCAGCAGATCGGCGGTGTCCGAACCGGAGCGGGCCCAGCGGCGCTGGATCAGATTGGCGATGCCCTTAGCCTCTTCGGCGCTCTTGGCGGCGGCGAGGCGCTCGAACAGCCGGTCCAGCGTGGCGGCAGGCGAACGGGGCGCGGCCGGAGCCGGCGTCGCGGGAGTTTCGTCCCTGTCGGCGGGGGCGACGGCGCCGGGGCGTTGCGGCGCGGCGTTCTGCGCGAGAGCCGGGCCGTGGATCGCGGCAGCCGCCAGCGCGAGCGCAACGATTCTGGAAAGCGGGCGAGTAGTCTTCATATCGCGAGAGTGTCACGCAGCGCCGGCCGGCGTCAATTCACGGCAAGGCGAGCAGCGCAACACAAAAAGGCGGGCGCGCCCGAAAGCGCTCCGCCTAGCAGACAAGACCCGGTCGAAATTTCGCGCGGTCGAAGCGGACCGCGCCGAAATCTCAGCCCTGGCGCGCCTTGAAGCGCTTCTGGACCTTGTTGATGATGTAGACGCGGCCCTTGCGGCGCACGAGCTGGTTGTCGCGATGGCGACCGCGCAGCGACTTCAGCGAATTGCGAATCTTCATGGTCGTCAACTCCATCGATCCGCGCTTTCCGCGAATCGGTCGAAAAACGTGCCCGCTGCGATGCGGACCGGATGCCGGTCCTCATCACCCACGCGAATGGTGCGGTCGGTGCGATGCGGGCTGTATACGGATTTCTGCGCGGATCGCAAGAGCCGGACATGGTTCGCGGCGCATTACCAGGGCAGCGATGCGGATATCGATGCCGTCTGGCGAGGCGGGCAGGGAACCTGCCGCATATCGACGCGTTGCCATCCGACCAGATCATTGGGGGAAGCATCATGAAAATCGTCACTCTCGGCCTCATCGCGGCCTCGGCCCTTGCGCTCGGCGCATGCGGCAGCACCACGGAGCAGCGCATCGGCGGCGCCGCCGTGGGCGCGGGCACCGGTGCTGTCGTCGCCGGGCCTGTTGGCGCGGTCGTCGGCGGTGCGGCCGGCGCGATCACGGCGCCCAGCGTCGTGCGCGGGACCCGTCGCGCGACACGCTGAGCGTCAGGGCCGCAAGGCCAACGCCTGTTTGACCGGGCCGCCCGCAAGGGCGGCCCGCTTTCTTTTGTCGCGTGACGCCTGGACAAGCGTCACTCAGGTTGTGCAGACGGGCGCATCTCGGCTGTTCAGCCGTATTTTTCTGTTCATTGCTGCTTGCGTAAAGGACTGACAGGACGGGACGAGAGCCCTCCATGGCATTGTCCCGTCCAAGGCGCGGCCCGAATCAGATGGTATCGTGGCCGCGCCGGATATGGGGTGCTCCATGATTGGCATCGCGCGAAACGGGGCCGGCGGCCCAGACGCCGCGTCGGCAAGGCGTCCGGCCATGGTCAGGCTAGGCGCACTCGTGCTGTTCGTGATGACCGCCTTGCTGGCGCTGGCGGCGATCGTCGCCTGGCAGAGCCACGGGACCGTCATCCGGCAGACCGAAATGGCGGCCGAAAATCTGGCGCTGGCGCTGGAGCAACACGCCGCGCGCACCTTCGAGGCGATCGATCTCACGCTGCGCATCGCCCAGAACCGGATGGAAGCCGAGGCGCTCGGCGTCGGCGAGGCTGCGCCGGTCCATGTCATGCTCAGGGATCTTGCCGAAGCCTCCCCGCAGATCCGCAGCATCGTCATTCTGCGTGAGGACGGACTGATTGCCCATGATTCGGTCAGTCCCACGCCTCGCGAGGCTCCAGGCGCCAGCGACCGCGACTACTTCACGGTCCACCGCGAACGCACCGACGCCGGGCTTTTCGTCGGAACGACGATCCGCAACCGCATCAACGGGCAGTGGACGATCATCGCCAGCCGCCGGATTTCGCGCGCCGATGGTTCGTTTGGCGGCATTGCGATGGCCGCCGTGGCGCCGGAGTATTTCCGGCAGTTTTACGAGGGCATGAGCATTGGCGAGGATGGTGCGATCGGGCTGATCTCCGGGAGTGGCTTCCGGCTGGTGCGGCGGCCATGGCGCGATGCTTCGGTGGCGATCCCCGTTCCGGCCGATCTGGCCGAACGGCTCCGGACGACGCCGAGCGGTGTGTTCCTGGCGGATTCGCCCAATGACGGGACGCCGCGCATCGTCGCCCACCGCCGCAACGAGAGCACCGGGCTGTCCGTCCTCGTCGGTCTCTCGAAAGCCGAGGCGCTGGCGCCGTGGCGGCGCAATATGGGTATTCTGGCCGCTGGGGCGGCCGTAACCCTGTTGCTGGTCGCGTTGCTGGCTGCTGCGCTTGCCCGTTCGCTCAGCCGGATCGACCGCAGCGAGGCGCTGTTCCGGGCGGTCTTCGACAATGCCACCGATGGACATTTTATCAATCGCGTCGATGCCAAAGGCGGGTTCAGCATCGAGACCTACAATGCCGCTGCCGCCGGGATCCTGCATCGGCCGGTCGAACAGGGGCAGGGCCGCCGCATCTCGGAGGTGCTCGAGCCGAGCGAGGCGGCCAAGGTCGAGGACGATCTGAGACGATGTCTCGCCAGCGGCGTTCCGGAGCGATTCGAATCCAGTCTCGTCCGTGACTGGGGCGTGCGGACCTGGGAGATCGTCCAGGTGCCGCTGCGCAACGCCGCAGGCGCGATCGACCGCATCTTTGTTTCGACGCGCGACATCACCCATCTGAAACGCGCCGAGGCCGAGGCGCGCGAGGCCAACCGACTGCTGCTTCTGGCCGAGCAGATCGCCCATGTCGGGCATTGGCGCCTGGAAGTGGCGACGAACCGACTGACCTGGTCGCAGGAGGTCTATCGCATGCACGGGCTTGATCCCGCGCATTACAGCCCCGACCCCGCCACCACGATCGAGCTCTACCACCCCGACGACAGGGCCGAGGTCGTCCGCCGCGTTCAGGATGCGATCGCCACCGGGCGCGGCTACGAATTTTCCCTGCGCATTCTGCGTCCCGACGGCGCATACTGCGAGGTGATCTCGCGGGGCCTTTGCGAACAGGATGCCGGGGGCGCGGTGACGGCGCTGTTCGGCACGGTGATAGACGTCACGGATATCAGGCAGACCGAGCGGGCGCTGGTCGAGAAATCGGCGCTGCTCCAAGTCACGCTCGACAATATGGACCAGGGGCTGGCGTTGATCACGCCTGAGGGAGAGATCAAGGTCGCCAACAGGCGCTGCGCGGAACTGATGGATCTGCCGGCCGCTTTCATGGCGACGAGGCCGCGCTTTCCCGAGGTGATCGACCATCTCCAAGCCGCAGGAGAGTTCGACGAGATCGACCCGGCCCTGCACGAACATGTCCGCAACCAGGCCAGGCTCCCGACCACGGGTATCTATGAGCGCAGGCGGCCCAATGGCGTCGTCCTGGAGATCCGCACCGTGCCGCTGCCCGACGGGGCCGGCGTTGTGCGCACCTATACCGATGTGACTGCGATGCGCGCGGCCGAAGCCGCCATGCGCGAGAGCGAGGCGCGCTACCGCATGCTGGCGGAGACCACCAACGACGTGATCACGCGCCTGAGCCTCGATTTCAAGCGCGAATACGTCTCGCCGACCTGCCGGGCGCTGCTTGGCTACGAACCCGAGGAGATGCTCGGCAGCCAGCCTTCGGATGCGATCCATCCCGACGATGCGCCGGCCGTGCGCGAGCAGGCGCGCCGGCTGGTCGCCGGCGAGGTCGAGGGCGATCGCATCACGGCGACCTACCGCACGCGCCACAAGGACGGACACTGGGTCTGGATCGAAGCGGGCATGAGTCTCGCACGCGACAAGTGCAGCGGCGTCGCGACCTCGCTGATCTGCTCGCTGCGCGACATGACCATCCGCAAACAGGCGGAAGAGGCCCTGGCGGTGAGCGAGGCGCGCTACCGCCTGCTGGCCGAGAACACCAGCGAACTGATCATGCTCGGCCATGACGACGGCAGGCGGTCCTATATCTCGCCGGCCTCCATGCGCCTGCTCGGCTTCGCGCCCGATGAACTGATGGCGATGCCGCTGCGCGACTATGTTCATCCAGACGACCTGCAGCGCCTCAAGGACACTACGCTGCGGCTGATCCGCGGCGAAGATCAGGTCTCGCTGGTGTACCGCGCGCGCCACAAGACGGAAGGATGGGTCGCGGTTGAGGGCGTCTTTCGGCGGATTCCCAATGCGGAGCCTGGCCAGCCCAGCGTCGTGGCGACCTTCCGCGACGTTTCGGAACGGCAAAGGCATGCGTACGCCCTCGAGCAGGCCAGCGCCGCAGCCGAGACGGCGCGCGAACAGGCCGAGCAGGCGAGCCAGGCCAAATCGGATTTCCTCGCCTCGATGTCGCACGAGATCAGGACGCCGCTGCACAGCATCATCGGCTACACGGAACTCATGATCGAGAGCGGCGGCCTCGGCGAGGAGCAGACGCTGCAGGCGCAGCGCATCCAGAGTTCGGGCGCCGCGCTCCTGACGGTGGTCGACGACATCCTCGATTTCTCGAAGATCGAGGCCGGTGGGATCGAACTCGACCCACGCCCCTTCTCGCTCGATAGCCTGGTCGACAACGCCGTCTCGATCGTCAGGGGCCTTGCCACGACCAAGGGCCTGCCCATCCTAGTGGATGTCGGCGGCGATGTGCCGCGCGACCTGGTCGGCGATCAGGACCGGCTGCGCCAGATTCTGCTCAATCTGCTGAACAACGCCGTCAAGTTCACGCCGCACGGCCATATCGCGCTGACGATCGGGGCGGAGGACGGCGCGCCCGGGCAGGCGGAGCTGACCTTCGCGGTCAGCGATACCGGGATCGGCATTCCGCCCGAGCGCCAGTCGCGGCTGTTCCAGCGCTTCTCCCAGGTCGATGGCTCGATCCGCCGCGAATTCGGCGGCACGGGTCTTGGGCTGGCGATCTCGAAACGCCTGGTGGAGCTTATGGGCGGCGCGATCGGCGTCGAGAGCGTCGCGACCGAGGGCTCGACCTTCTGGTTCCGCGTTCCGCTGGCGCGCGCGGTGGCCGGGCAGGCCGCCGCCGACGACTCCGGGGCGCACAGGACCGCCGCCAGACGGGCCAGAATCCTGCTGGTCGAGGATCTGGAGATCAACCAGAAACTGGCCTGCGCCGTGCTGGAGGCGGCCGGACACGAGGTCGATGTGCTGGGGGACGGCGCCGATGCGATCATGGCCGTGCAGGCCAACGCCTATGATGTCGTGCTGATGGATGTCCAGATGCCCGGCATGGACGGCATCACGGCGACGCAGCACATCCGCGCGCTGGAGCACGCCGCACGTTCGGTTCCGATCGTCGCCATGACCGCCAATGTGCTGCCCGCGCAGATCGCCGCCTTCACGGCCGCCGGAATGGACGGTCATATCGGCAAACCCTTCAAGCGTGCCGATCTTCTGGCGGCGATCGACCGCGCCGCCCGGCCCGGCGACAGCCCGACCGGGACAGAAGCCCCGCCGCTCGATCGCGAAGCCTATGAGCGCATCCGCGAGACGCTCGGCGCGCAGCAGATGGGCGAGATGCTGGCCATGCTGTCGGATCTTTTGACCCGGCGTTTCGCCGAGGAGCGGCTGGTGGCGGACGATCCGCAGGGCCTTGCCGGCGAGGCCCATGGCGTCGTCTCGGCCGCCGGCATGCTCGGTTTCATGGCCCTCTCGCGCCGCTGCGCCGAGCTGGAGGCCGCCTGCCATACCGGCGACGGCCTGACGGAGGCGATTACCTCGGTGCGCGCGGCGCGGCGCGACGCGCTCGCGGTGATCGCGCGGCTGCGCGCCGCCTGAGCCGGCCTCTGGTTCAGCCTCAGCCTGCGGCGGATATCTGCCTGAGAAAGAAATCGACGACCCTGGCAGGGTCGAACGGTTTCTGGATGAACAGGCTTCGCACCGTCTGGGCCTCGGAGTGGCGCTGGTCGGCGGTGGCGTAGACGATGGGGCGTAGCGGGTGGCCCAGATGGAACTCGGCCCCGACCACCCAGCCATCGACGAGGCCGGGCAGCTTGATGTCGGTGTAAAGCCAGTCGATCGGGCGCGACGGGTCGCGCAGCAGGTTCAGCGCCTGCTCGCCGCTCCCGGCCAGCACAGTGCCGAAGCCGGCGCGGCGCAGATACTGGTCCAGGATGCCGCGCGCGATCGCATCATCCTCGACGATCAGCACGATCTGGCCCGTGGCATTCTTCCCGCTGGACATGAGCGATGTCACCACGCCCTTCCGCATCAGGCAAGCCGACGGCACCTGTTTCGTATCCGGCTATGCCCAAAGGAAAAGGCCCCGAAGCCGCTCATGCATGAGAGCTACGGGGCCATTAAGAATGGCGGGCGCGACAGGGATCGAGCCTGTGACCCCAGCCGTCAACGTAGCTTAATAGATCGGAAACCATAAGGGACAACGACTCTTTTAAGCAAATTCAATGGCTTATGTTGTGACTGCTGACGTCCCTTCATGGGATTTCGTATGCGTTTCATTCCCGTTCTGGGCGATGACGTTCCCGCTCAGACGACCTCCGCCAGCTCCTTTTGCTGATCGGGATGGGGGTGGCCATGGACCTCCTCGACCGTCTTCGTCCTCATCCCGAGGAACCGACCGACGCTTGCAAGCCTGCGGGCCCCCTGGCCGTAAACTCGCCCTTAACCTCGAACGGTCATTTCCTTGGACCAGTAGTGGTTTCGCGCGGGCTGTACCTGTTGCGGCGTGAGGGTGGCAAACCAATGCGGCTGATCGTCGGCACAATCATCGTCTGCGTCTGCGTCTTCGGCGGCTACGCGGCCATGGGCGGCTATCTCATCGTGCTTTGGCAGCCATGGGAGTATGTCATCATCCTCGGCGCGGCGATCGGCGCCTTCGTCATCGCCAACCAAGGGCCGGTGCTCAAGGCCGTGCCCGCCATGCTCGGCACGATCTTCAAGGGCCCCAAATACACGCAGCAATGCTATGTCGAACTGCTTGGGATGCAGTATTCCCTGTACAAGCTCGCGAAGCAGAAGGGCCTGCTCGCGCTTGAGCCTCACATCGAAAACCCAAGCGAATCGACGCTGTTCAACGCCTTCCCGACGTTTGCCGCGAACCATCATGCGGTCGAGTTCGTCTGCGACTACATGCGCATGGTGTCGCTGGGCGCCAACAACGTCCACGAGATAGACGCTCTCATGGACGAGGAACTGGAGACGCACCACCAGGAGCAGGAGCGTCTCGTCGGAGCCATCCAGTCGCTCGCCGATGGAACTCCGGCGCTTGGCATCGTCGCCGCCGTGCTCGGCGTGATCAAGACGATGGGGTCGATCAAGGAGCCGCCGGAGGTGCTGGGAGGTCTGATCGGCGGCGCGCTCGTCGGCACTTTCTTCGGCGTCTTCGTCGCCTACGGCTTCTTCGGGCCGATGGCGGCGTCGCTCAAGGGCACCTTCGAGGCGGAATCCAAATACTACCTTTCACTCAAGGCGGGCCTGCTCGCCTTTATCAGCGGCCAGCCGCCGGTGATGGCGGCGGAATTTGCCCGCAAGGCTCTGATGAGCGACGTCCGACCGACCTTCGCCGAAGTGGAAGCGGCGACCGCCGCTCTGCCCGCCTAGATCTGACCCAGTCTTCAGCAGGGATTCGATGACCAAGCCGATCCAGCCGATCATCATCAAGAAGGTGAAAAAGGCCGCTCACGCGCACCATGGCGGGGCCTGGAAGATCGCCTATGCGGACTTCGTGACCGCCATGATGGCGTTCTTTCTGCTGATGTGGCTGATCAGCATGACGACGCAGGAGCAGAAGGACGGCCTGGCGGAATACTTCGCGCCGACGAATGCTCTGAGCCCTGGCGGCAGTGGCGCTGGCGGCCTGCTCTGGGGCACCGCCCTGGACACGTCAGGCAAAAAGTCGTCGGGGCCTCGCGAGGCGGCGAAGGGCGCTATCGGGCAGGAAGACGGAGCGCGCCCGGCCAACTCGGGCCGCGCCGGCGATCGCGAGCTCAGCCGCCCGGCCGCCGTCGTGCAGGCCAACCACAGCGCCATTGCCAGCCTCCGGCAGGCGCTCCAGAAGATGCCCGAAATTGCCGAACTGTCGCGCAACATCGTGATCGAGCCGACCAAGGAGGGGGTGAACGTTTCCCTCGTGGACGATGACGGCCGCTCCATGTTCCGCGAGGGCTCGGTGCAGCCTTACGAGCGCACCCGTCTCGTCCTGGAAGCGCTCGCGCCCACCCTGCGCCGGTTGCCGAACCGCCTGTCTGTCACCGGGCATACCTCCGCTATGCGCCCGGGCTCTGTGGGGGTCGTCGATTCCTGGAGCCTCACCGCCGGACGCGCGCTCGCCGTGCGGGAGATACTGTCGGGCGCCGGGCTCCCCCACGACCACTTCATCTCCGTGACGGGACGCGCCGACACGGAGCCGGTCTTCCCCGACAATCCCTATCTCGCGGCGAACCGACGGGTGAAGATCACGCTGCTCAATGCGGAACCGCCTCTGCCCCCGAACGTCTTGCGCTGATGACAGGCCCTCTGCCGCTTCGGCGACCGTTTGAGATCGAGCTCAGGCCGATACGACGCAAGGGGCTGGTCATTGCGACATGGATCATGGCCTCACCATGGATTCGCTCGTGAATCGAGACGCCCGCAGCCGGCATTATTGAAGTCCGCAAAGAGCCAAAGGCCGCCTCGACGCGGGCTCGCAAGCAAGACGCGGCGCATCTTCAGGCGCGCCCCTCAACCTGCGGGCTTCGGGATTCGCCTCCAGTAGGCACTTCGCGGCGTTCAGCGCCGCCAGGCATCTAAAGTCTGATTTTCTGTTTGAGCCAGCCAGCCGACCGTCAGAATGTAGCCGTCGGTATCCCGACGTGAAAACGCGGATGGCCAAAAACCGCGATCACGAGCGTGAAAGCGAGAGTGTCGGCAGCATAGCGGTTTTCCCAGCGGCGCGCCTGGATGATCGCAAGTTCGCCGGGTGAACGGCGGCCGAAGGCAAGCACGCCTACGATCCGCAATCCGCTGGTCGGCACGGTGGCGCCAACGATGCCCCACAGCATCGGATCGCCGGTCCGGACAGCCATGATTGACCCACCGACGATCACGCAGATGGCGATGCACAGAATCTGCGATCTTCGGTCCAGGCGGCAGCGGCGCCTCCTGCGATGCTCGCAGTTTCGGATTGAGGACATCGCGGCTACCGATCATCGCGCAGATCATCGCCTTATGGTTGACCATCGACCTGCCGCGCTGAAGCTAGGCTGATCCGGTGTGGTGCTCATAATGTTCGGCAGCCTGGTCGCGCATCAGCTCGAAGGCGTCATGGCGAGGTTTGGCCGAACGCGCGCGCTCGCCATCCTTCCGGCGCCGGCTCTTCCGCCTGGATACGTCGCAGCAATTGCCAAGGCATGGGCCGCGTCCCCGATGCCGTTTCCACGCCTGACGGGATTTTAGAACTGCACGTTGGCATAGCGCATCGAGTTTCTGCACTGCAGACAATAGAATTATTACAATGTAATATTAGTCAAATTTCCACTCGTATAGTTTGCTGACATATTGCAAACACCGACAGTCAAATGCTAGACGCTCCTCAGCGAGCGACTGCCTTTCAAGCACTGGTTCGACGCCGACATTTCCACTTAATACGTTTAAAGATTGACGAAGGGTTTGCGAGATGTTCTACGTCGAGCGTAAGACTTCCAACGGTTACATGCCGAACCAGGGCCGCTCTATCGCCGAGGGGCGCGCGGGCCTCAGTCACCTCGCTATCGCATTGCACCTGGCTGGCGGCGTGCTGATGGCAGTCGTGCTGCATTCGCCGGCCCACGCCCATCAGGGCCCTGCCTCGACCGGCACGGCCAGCGGGAACGCCGTGGCAGCAGCGAAGGAGCCAGCGTCCGGCCCTCTGGCCGGCAGCGAGGCGACGGTATACACCCGCTACGCCCAAGCGGCTCCGGCCGGACGCACGGCGTCCGACGTGATCGACCTGCAGACGATCGAGGTCACCGGCGAACGGCGCCCCGGCGAATTGCCGCCCGCTTATGCCGGCGGGCAGGTCGCCCAAGGCGGATCGCTCGGCATCCTCGGCACCAGCAATGTGCTCAACACCCCATTCAGCACGGTCAATTACACCGAGAAGCTGATCCAGGACCAGCAGGCGCGCACAGCTGCCGACACGCTGATCAACGATTCCTCGGTGCGCCTCACCACCGGCAGCAACGGCTTCGACGACACCTTCCAGATCCGCGGCTTCCAGGTCGGTTCAGCCGACACCGGCTTCAACGGCCTCTACGGGCTGATCTCGTCCAACCGCGCGGCTGCGCAATACATCTCGCGGATCGAACTGCTGAAGGGGCCGGGCGCGCTCGCCAACGGCATTCCGCCGAGCGGCAGCATCGGCGGCGCCATCAACATCGTCACCAAGCGGGCGACTGACGAGGCATTCGTGCGGGTGACGCCGACTTTCGTCAGCAACGGCAATTTCGGCGTCCATATCGATGCCAACCGCCGCTTCGGCGCCAACAAGGAATGGGGCGTGCGGGTCAACGGCCTGCTTCGCAATGGCGAGGTCTCGATCGATGACGGCAACCTGCGCACGGGACTCGGCTCCATCGCTCTCGACTATCGCGGCGAGCGCCTGCGCTGGTCGCTCGAAGCGATCATGCAAAACGACGACACAAAGAACTTCCGCCCGCAGATGACGCTGCAGTCGACCATTCCCTTCGTCCCCCGTCCTCCGGACGCACGCGGCAACTGGTATCCGGGCACGAAACTGAAGCAGCGCGACCACACGATCGCATCCTTCGTCGAATATGATCTGACGGACTGGCTGACGGCGTTTGGCGGCATCGGCTATCGCAAGGGTACGAACGACCAGACTTTCCCGGATTCGCGCGTGTCCGGCTTTCCGGGCGGGGCCAATGCATTTGGTAACTTCAGGCTCATCAACGCCTTCTTCGACTCCTATACCGAGACGGTCAGCGGTAATGTCGGCCTGCGGGCGCGCTTCGACACCGGCCCGGTCAAGCACTCGCTGAGCATCGGCTTCACCGGATACGGTCAGGAGGCCGGCAACGCCTATGTCGCCAACACAGCGGCCCAGTCTGTGCCGTCCAACATCTACAACCCGGCCCCGCTGCCGATCGTGACCGGCACGCGGCAGGATCCGCGCAAGGCCTCCTACCAGACGCTGACCAGCTTCGCCGCGGCCGACACGATGTCGTTTCTCGACGAGCGGGTGCTTCTGACCGTCGGCGTCCGCCATCAGCAGGTCACGACGCAGAGCTTCAGCACGGCCACCGGCGCGCGGACGACCCGCTACGAGGGGGATGCCACGACGCCGCTCGCCGGCATCGTGATCAAGCCCTGGCAGAACGTGTCGCTTTACGCCAACTACGCCGAGGGGCTGACGGCGGGCACCATCGTCGGCGCCGGCTACAGCAACACCGGACAGGTGCTCGCGCCTTACAAGTCGGACCAGCAGGAAGTCGGCGTCAAGGTCGATTGGGGCCGCATCACGACGACCGCCGCGCTGTTCCAGATATCGCGGCCGAGCCAGGTCCGGACCGCAGCCAACGCGCTCGCCTATGATGGCGAGCAGCGCAACCGCGGCCTCGAACTCTCCGCCTATGGCGAGATCGTTCCCGGCCTGCGCGGCCTGGCGAGCGCGACCTTCCTGAAGCCCGAGCTGACCTCGCCGGCCAATCCGCTCGAGCGCGGCAACGACGCCGCCGGCGTGCCGAACTTCACGGCCTCCGCCGGGCTCGAATGGGACACGCCCTGGGTTCCCGGATTATCGCTCAACGGCCGCGTCATCTACACCTCGGGATCGTATCTCACCACGGCCAACACGGTCGAATTCCCGGACTGGACGCGGGTCGATCTCGGCGCCCGCTACGCCACGACGATCTATGAGCACCCGGTCACCTTCCGCTTCAATGTCGAGAACGTCTTCGACAAGAAGTACTGGCTCACTACCGGCAATTTCGTGACCGTCGCGTCGCCGAGGACCTTCGTCGGGTCCGCCACCGTGCAGTTCTAACCGCCAGCCGGCGGGGCGCATCTGCCGCCCCGCCCATCCCGCACCGGCAGGAGCTTTCGCCATGCTGAAATTCTGGGCCGCGCTGCAGCTCGCCATCGGCCTCGCCGTCCTCACAGCCACCGGCGCGTCAGCGCAGGAGGCGACGACCTATCCGATCACCATCAAGCACGCGCTCGGCACGACGGTGATCAAGAAGAAGCCCGAACGCGTTGCTACCGTCGCCTGGGCGAACCATGAGGTGCCGCTGGCGCTGGGCGTTGTCCCGGTGGGTTTCGCCCGGGCCAATTTCGGCGACGACGACGGCGACGGTCTGCTGCCCTGGGTGGCGGCGCGGCTGAAGGAACTGCCTGCAGCCAAGCCCGTCCTGTTCAACGAGGGCGACGGCATCGATTTTGAGGCCGTCGCGGCGACCCGGCCGGACATCATCCTCGCCTCATATTCCGGCCTGACGCAGAAGGACTATGCGCTTCTCAGCCAGATCGCACCGGTCGTCGCCTATCCCGAGGCGCCCTGGTCGACCGATTGGCGCGACATGATCCGGTTCAACAGCCGGGCCATGGGCATGGCCGCCGAAGGCACGGCGCTGATCGCCAGGATCGAGAAAGACATCGTAGGCACCGTCGCGCAATATCCCGAACTCACCGGCAAATCGGCGATGTTCATCACCCATCTGAGCGCGCAGGATCTGAGCAAGGTCAGCTTCTACACCGCCAACGACACGCGGGTTCGGTTCTTTGCCGATCTCGGGGTGACATCCCCCAAAAGCGTCGTCCAGGCCACCGTTCCCGGCAAATATTCGGGCTCGATCAGCACCGAGCGGATCGACATGTTCGATGATGTCGACATCCTCGTGACCTATGGCAGCGCGAGCCTTCTCGACGCGCTTGGGAAAAATCCCCTGACGGCAAAGATGCCGGCCGTCTCGAAGGGCGCGCTCGTCCTGCTCGGCCGCAACCCCACGGGGACCGCCGCCAATCCGACGCCGCTCTCGATCTCCTGGGTGCTGAAGGACTATGTCGCCCTGCTGGCACAGGCAGCCCGCAAGTCGAAATGACCGCATCGACCGCGTCCATGCCGTCGCCGGGAGGCGCGAGCGCCCGTCGTCACGCCATCCGTGGCGTGTCCCTGCTCGGGTTGTTGGCCGTGCTCGCCCTTCTCGCCGGGCTCTCGGTCACGGTGGGGACGCGCGTGGTCGGCTCGTCCGATATCCTGGGGGCGATCGGCGGCCACACCGACAGCCTTGGGCAGGCAGCGGTGGCGGTTCGCATTCCTCGCACTCTGCTGGCACTTCTCGCCGGTGGGGCGCTGGCTCTGGCGGGCGCCGTCATGCAGGGCGTCACGCGCAATCCGCTCGCCGATCCCGGCATCCTCGGGGTCAATGCCGGCGCGGCACTCGCCGTCGTCATCGGCGTGGCCTGGTTCGACATCGCCTCCTCCGAGGCCTATCTCTGGCACGCCGTCATCGGGGCGGCCGCTGCGACCGCCTTCGTCTACACCGTGGGTTCGCTCGGCCCCGGTGGAGCGACGCCGCTCAAGCTGACGCTGGCCGGCGCAGCGACATCCGTCGCATGCGCCTCTTTCGTTATCGCGGTCGTCTTGCCCCGCGCCGATATCGCCGGCGGCATCCAGTCCTGGTCGGTGGGCGGGGTCGGGGGCGCGACGTTCGAGCGGCTCGTGCCGGCCCTACCGTTCCTGGCGGCCGGGTTCACCATCGCGCTGCTGTCGGCCCGGCGGTTGAACTCGCTGGCGCTTGGGGACGATCTCGCGGCCGGGCTTGGCGAACATGTCGCCGCCTCGCGCGCGATCGCCTCGCTGGGTGCGGTTCTGCTGTGCGGCGCGACGACGGCCCTGTGCGGTCCGATCGGCTTCGTAGGGCTGGTCGTGCCCCATCTCTGCCGGTTGCTGGTCGGCGTCGATTACCGCTGGCTGCTGCCCTTTTCCGCGGTGGGAGGGGCCTGCCTTCTGCTCTTGGCGGATGTCGTCGGGCGTATCGTCGCAAGGCCTGCCGAGATCGAGGTGTCCATCATCACCGCGCTGATCGGCGCGCCGGTCTTCATCTGGATCGTCCGGCGGCGGAAGGTGCGCGAACTGTGACCGCGTCAGGATTGACCATCGCCGCTCCGCCGATGACGACTATCGCGGCTGGCAGGCAGCGGCGGCTGAACCGCCAGCGGCTGACGATCGCTGTCCTGGCGCTGTCGGCCGTGCTGACGGTCGGGCTGACGCTTACGCTCGGGCAATCCTTCACGCCACCCGCCACCGTGCTGCGCGTGCTTCTCGGCGAGGATATCGCGGGCGCCGGCTTCCTGGTCGGGACACTGCGCCTGCCGCGCGCCCTGCTGTTGCTCCTGGCGGGGATGAGCTTCGGGTTGGGCGGGGTCGTCTTCCAGATCCTGCTGCGCAATCCGCTCGCCAGCCCCGACATCATCGGGATCACCTCGGGCGCCAGCGCGGCGGCCGTCTTCGCGATCACAGTGATCTCGCTCGACGGACCCGTGGTGTCCCTTGTCGCGGTTGCGGCGGGACTTGGCGTCGCGCTGCTGATCTATGCGCTGTCGGTCCGCAACGGCGTCGCCGGCACGCGCCTGATCCTCATCGGAATTGGCGTCTCGGCCATGCTCAACAGCGTGGTCGCCTATATCCTCTCGACGGCCCCTGCCTGGAACCTGCAGGAGGCGATGCGCTGGCTGACCGGCAGCGTTAATGGCGCTCAACGCGGCGACGCCTATCTGCTCCTGCCGGCGGTGATCGTCTTCGGCGGCGTGCTGTTCAGCCAGCGCCGCGATCTCGACATCATGCGGCTCGGCGACGACATGGCTGCCGGTCTCGGCGTGCGCGTCGCACGAACACGGATCGCCGTCATCTTCGCCGCCGTCGGCCTGATCGCCTGCGCGACGGCCGTGACGGGCCCGATCGCCTTCATTTCCTTTCTGTCGGGCCCGATCGCCGCCCGCATCGTCGGCGGCAGCGCATCACTGCTCGTACCATCGGCGCTGATCGGCGCGTTGCTGGCGCTCGCCGGAGACTATGCCGGCCAGTTCCTGCTGCCGGGCCGCTATCCGGTCGGCGTGGTGACCGGGGCTCTGGGCGCACCTTACCTGCTCTATCTGATCATGCGCATCAATCGCAGCGGACGATCGCTATGACGGCACGCCTGGGCCCCGCCATGACCACAAGCGAGCTTTGCGCTGGCTATGGCGGCACCGACATCCTGCACGATCTCGATCTCGAAGTGCCGCCCGGCCGGATCACGGTGATCGTCGGGGCCAATGCTTCGGGCAAATCGACGCTGCTGCGCGCCATGTCGCGTCTGCTGACCCCGAGCCGCGGGCAGGTCCTGCTCGACGGAAAGGCGATCCACGAGACGCCGACGCGCGAGCTCGCCCGCATCGTCGGATTGCTGCCACAGTCGCCGATCGCGCCCGAGGGCATCACCGTCGACGATCTCGTCCGGCGCGGCCGGCATCCCCATTCGCGGCTGTTCTCGCGCTGGACCGCCCAGGACGAGGCGGCGGTGGAACAGGCGCTCGTCGCGACGCGGATTCTCGATTTGGCAGAGAGGCCGATCGACGAGCTCTCCGGCGGGCAGCGTCAGCGCGTCTGGATCGCCATGGCGCTCGCCCAGCAGACCAGCATCCTGCTGCTCGACGAGCCGACGACCTTCCTCGACATCAATCACCAGGTCGAGATCCTCGATCTTCTGGTTGATCTGAACCGTGCGCGCGGGACCACCGTGGTGATGGTGCTGCACGATCTCAATCTCGGTGCGCGTTATGGCGACCGTCTGATCGCGCTGGCGGATGGACGGGTGCATGCTGCGGGATCGCCTGAGCGCGTGCTGACGAAAGCAAACGTACAAGCGGTGTTCGGACTCGAGAGCCACATCCTGACCGATCCGACATCGGGCCGGCCGATCATGCTGCCGATCGGCCGCCATCGCATGCTGGGAGAGCCAGGCCTGACCGAGGAGACGAAGCCATGAACAACATTCAGCCTTTCGAGCTGGCGGGCACGGCGCTCCTGGCGAATGCCGAGCACATGCTCGACCAGATCTGCGAGCACTTCGTCGAGCATGCCGATGTCGAGCGGACGACCGATCTCGCCTTGCTGACCAGCAAGCTCGGCACTGCCCGGATTCGGCTGCAGGACCGCAAGCTCCTGATCGACCTGGCGGCCCCGACCGAGACGGCTTTGCAGGTCGCGCGCAACAGCATCGCGGAGCACATGTTCTATTTCGCGCAAAACGAGCCGCTTGATCTGACATGGTCGCAGACCGCGTCGCGCAGCGAGCTTCGCAATTTCCACCAGGCCGTCGTCGTGGGGGCGCAGGACATCACCCCGCAGATGAGACGCGTGAGACTGTCCTGTGCGGACGTGGCGCCGTTTGTCGGCGGTGACATGCATGTGCGCATCCTCGTTCCTCCGAAAGGTCGCTTGCCGGTCTGGCCGGGCTATCGCAGCGATGGCCGCATCGCATGGCCAGATGGCGACGAAGCGCTGCTGGTGCGCCCCTACACGATCCGCACCATCGATATCGAGCGCCGGGAACTGTGGATCGACGTCTTCCAGCACTCGGCTGCCGGCGTCGCCACTCCCGGGGGAGATTTCGCCCGCGATGCGCAGGCCGGCGATGTGGTCGCCCTGCTCGGACCAGGAAGTGGAAGCCTGCCGAAAGCCAGGTCCCTCCTGATGATCGGCGATGAAAGTGCCCTCCCCGCCATCGCGCGGATCGCTGCCGAGGTCGAGGCCGGAACCGAGATCCGGGCGATCATCGAAGTTATCGATGCGGCGGAAGAGCAGCCCCTGCCGTCAGCAGGGCGACTCGACATCCGCTGGCTGCATCGTCGCAGCGACCGGGGCCAGCAGGCGGGCCAGTTGCTGACGGAGGCAAAGGCAGCGATCGCAACCACCAGTGGCTCCACCTTCATCTGGGCCGCTTGTGAAAAGGATGATGTTCGGGCGATCCGCTCACTGCTCAAGCAGCGCGGTCACGACAAGAAGAACATGTATGTCGCCTGGTACTGGGAAAAATAGCATCCGATCGCCTATCCGATGGCCAAACGACAACTGACACGACAGAGTTTTACGAGAAGTTCGACGTCGAGGTGATCGCTGACGTCGCGCTTGCCACGGACTTCGTCATCAGCGAACTCCAAAAGCTCTGCTCGACCAAGCTGTTTGCGATTGAAGTGCGATTGACGAAGGCGGAACTGCGGAGGATTGGGGGAACCCCCCGTCCTGTAAAAGTATTACAGAACAGGGGGTTAACTGGTGGGCGCGACAGGGATCGAACCTGTGACCCCTACGATGTCAACGTAGTGCTCTCCCGCTGAGCTACGCGCCCATGTGCTGCGTCGGAAACCCGCTGCGGCAGACGGAACCGGCCGCAAGCCCGAGAGCCAGAGACCAAGTTGCGAGGTGTGCGGCTATAGCCTCTGTCAGCCGGCCTTGCAAGGCGCTTTCGGCAAGGCTTTTGCGGCAAGGCGTTTGCGCAGTCAGGCAGATCAAGCCGCCAGCAGCTTCTCGACCTCGTTCACCAGCTCGCGCAGATGGAACGGCTTGGAGAGCACCTTGGCGTCCTTGGGCGTCTGCGAATCGGGATTCAGAGCCACGGCGGCGAAGCCGGTGATGAACATCACCTTGATATCGGGATCGAGCTCCGTGGCGCGGCGCGCCAGCTCGATGCCGTCCATTTCGGGCATGACAATGTCGGTCAGGAGCAGCTCGAACGGCTCCTCTCGGAGCCGATTATAGGCCGAGAGCCCGTTGTCGAACGAGGCCACGTCATAGCCCGCATTCTGCAAGGCCTTGACCAGGAAGCGGCGCATGTCGTTGTCGTCTTCGGCGAGAAGTATCTTCGTCATGGGCCTGCTGTTTCCGTCCCCGATAAGGCCTGTCGCAAGGCCGTGCACACCCTTGCGGGCAGTTCCGGCCATTCGTCTCGAATCGCGCCGGGGCGCGATCTGCGGCGGCAGGGGTAGCGACCCGCCGACCAGCATGGAACAAAGTCGTTCTATAAGGCACTGCCATGGTAAACAACGGGTGAATCCCATCATGGTTTCCAGGCAGCGCGGGTAACGCTTCTACAGCGCCGTTTTGTGTGCTTTCTTCCGGGGACATGAGCGTCCCACCCGGTTTTCTCCCGCCCGATCCGCTGAGCGTCATCGCCGAGATCGAGGCGCCCTTCACCCTGCACCAGCCTCTGCTCCATATCGTGCCGGTGGTGGTGGACGTGCCCCATGCCGGGCGGCGCTATCCGCGCGCCTTCGTCGATAGAGCGCGGCTGCCGCTGCAGTCGCTGCGCCGCTCCGAGGACGCCTATGTCGACCGGCTCTTCGGCGCTTGCGTCGATCTCGGCGCACCCTTGCTGGTCGCGGAGTTCCCGCGCGCCTTTCTCGACGTCAACCGCGAGCCTTACGAGCTCGATCCGCGCATGTTCGACGGCCGGCTGCCGGCCTTCGCCAACACGCGCTCGATGCGGGTGGCCGGCGGACTCGGCACGATCCCGCGCATCGTCGGCGATGCGCACGAGATCTATTTCGGGCGGATCCCTGTCGAGGAGGCGCTGGCGCGGATCGACACGCTCTACCGGCCCTATCATGCCGGCCTGCGCAGCCTCGTTCAGCGCACACAGAGCGCGTTTGGCACCTGTATCCTGGTCGATGCGCATTCGATGCCCTCGACCGGACTCGACCGCGACGGCCTCGCCAAGGCCGACATCATCCTGGGCGACCGCTTCGGCACCAGCGCGGCTCCTTATGTCACCGACATTGCCGAGGAGGCTTTCCGTCGCCGCGGCCTGACCGTGACGCGCAACCGGCCCTATGCGGGCGGCTTCATCACAGAGCATTACGGCGCGCCGAGCGCGGGCGTGCATGGCCTGCAGATCGAGATCAACCGCGCGCTTTACATGAACGAAGCGACGCTCGTGCCCCATTCCGGCTTCGGCGAGCTCCAGCAGGCGGTCACAAGCGCGATGGCCGATTGCTTCGCGCGCTGGAGCGGCTGGCTCGACGAGTGGCGCGAGGCGGCCGAGTAAGCGCGGCCGGGCGCAGACCGGCCATTGCTTGCCGACGCAACCAAGAAAAAAGGGCCGCACACTTGCGTGGCGGCCCAAGTCTAGGGAGGAAACGCCCAAGGAGGGCAACGAAGGCTTGATGTCATCGCCCCTTCGCAGTGCACAATTTAGATGTGCAGCGCAAAAACGCAAGTGCATTTGTCGCGAATCTTATGGGGTATGCGCTGGACGCAAGCGTTGGCGCGAAAACGGCGTTAATGCCTTGTTATCCGGCAGGTCGGTGCGCGATAACGGGGATCGGGACAGGGCGTCGCCGATCTGGAATGCTGCGCAGCACGGCGGTCGGGGGAGACTGGTATATGAGTGTCGTTGATTTCGGCGCCTTCGTCGCGGATCTGGCCACCGAATCGGGCAAGGCGATCCTGCCCTTCTTCCGGGCCCACCACACCACCGACGACAAGTCGCATGGCGGCGTGTTCGACCCGGTGACCGAGGGCGACCGGGCCGGCGAGGTGATCATGCGCCATCTGATCCAGCGCCAGTTTCCCGGGCACGGCGTGCTCGGGGAGGAGTTCGGCGCCGAGAACACCGACGCCGAGTATGTCTGGGTGCTCGATCCGATCGACGGCACACGGGCCTTCATCGCGGGCCTGCCGGTCTGGGGCACGCTGATCGGGCTGATGCGCAATGGCGTGCCGGTCTATGGCATGATGCACCAGCCTTTCACGGCCGAGCGCTTCTCGGGCGACGGCCGGCAGGCGCGTTATGAGGGGCCGATCGGCCCGCGCGCCCTGCGTACCCGCGACACCACGGCGCTTGCAGCGGCTACGCTGATGACGACGTCGCCGGCGCTGTTCAAGGGCGTGGAGGCTGAAGCCTATGCACGCGTCGAGGCCCAGGTCCGGATGGCCCGCTATGGCTGCGACTGCTACGCCTATTGCATGCTGGCGGCCGGCCATGTCGATCTGGTGATCGAATCGGGCCTCAAGCCATACGACATCGTGGCGCTGATCCCGATCATCGAGGGCGCGGGCGGCGTCGTCACCTCATGGGATGGCGGCAGCGCCGCCGGGGGCGGCACGATCCTCGCCGCCGGCACCAAGGCGCTGCATCAGGCCGCGCTCGCCTTGCTCGCCGGCTGACGCCGCGGGACGATTGTCCTCGCCGGGCACGAAGGCGTCGAACGCCGCCCAGAAGCGGTTCCGGATCGCATCGCTCTCCATCAGGATCTCATGGCGCGCGGTCGGCAGCACCAGCGCCTGTCCGGTCTTGAGGCGGGCGGCGAAACGCTCGATCGCCGGCGTCGAGACGACCGGGTCCTGGCCCGCGGCGATGATCAGCGTCGGCACGCGGACCTCTGTCGCCGCCGAGGGCGCGTTCAGCCGCGCCATCAGCTGGAAGGCGGTGCGGACCCAGCCGATCGTCGGGTCGCCGACCGAGAGATGGCGGGCGTCTGCCGACAGCGCGCTGTTGCGCGCGTAGCGCACGGCGTCCCCCGTCAGGCGGTTGCCCTCGAAGGGTTTGGTCGCGATCGCGGTGTCGCCGCCGCCGGGCACGAAGCTCTTTCCAAGCCCGAGCCAGAACAGGAGGCTCGCCAGCCGGCGCGCGGCGTCGGGTCTTTCGATGATGGTGAGGCCGAGCATCGGCGCCAGCGCGACCAGTCGGGAGACCGGCAGGGCGTCGCGCCGCGCCGCATCGAGGCAGAGCGCGGCTCCCATCGAATGGGCCAGCACGAAATAAGGGGCGGGCAGCGTCTCGCGCATCTGCGACATCGCCAGCGCCAGGTCGTTCTCGTAATGACGCAGCCAGCCGACATGGCCCTTCCGCTCGCGCCGGACGAAGCGCTGCGAGCCGCCCTGGCCGCGCCAGTCGAAGGCCATGACGTGGAAGCCGCGCCGTCGCAGTTCGGCGACCGTCTCGCTGTAGCGCTCGATGAACTCGGCCCGGCCCTGCACGAGAACCACCGCGCCGCGTACCGGCCTGGCTGTGGGCCGCCAGCTCGCGAAGCGCAGTCTAGCGCCGTCTCGAGTCGTCGCAAACCAGACCTTGCCATGGCCCGGCAGGGGATAGCCGGGATGGGCGAAGAGCTCGGCGTCGGCCGGGGTCTGGGCCAGCTTTGGAGCCATGTCGGGCTTTCGAATCGGCGTTCGCCCCGTGGCGGCGCGACGCAGTTATGCCTGCCGAAAAGGCCTCTTGAAAAGCCGAAAACGGGCTCCCAACTGATTGTCTGCGCAGGCCGGACACCGGCTGCGCTTAACTACAACCGGGCCCGTGCTCATGCCGAGGCGGGCCTGACCATCATGTCGCTTCTTTGGAGGACACCATGCGTCATTTCGATCTTTCCCCGCTCTATCGCTCGACCGTCGGCTTCGACCGGCTGTTTTCGCTGCTCGACCAGGCGACCGCCGCCGAGGCCGCGCCGAGCTACCCGCCCTACAACATCGAACGTACGTCCGAGAACGCCTACCGCATCACCATCGCGGTCGCGGGCTTCGGCGAGGCCGACCTTGCCATCGAGAGCAAGGAGAACACGCTCAGTGTGAAGGGCGAGAAGCAGGCCAACGACAACGGCGAGAAGCGCGAGGTCCTTCATCAGGGCATCGCCGCGCGCGCCTTCGAGCGCCGCTTCCAGCTTGCCGACTACGTCCAGGTGACCGGGGCCAGCCTCGAGAACGGGCTGCTCCACATCGACCTCGTGCGCGAGATCCCCGAGGCCAAGAAGCCGCGCCAGATCGCGATCGGCGGCAAGCCCGCCAAGGTGCTCGAGGCCAAGGTCGAGACTGCCAGGGCGGCGTAATCGGCACCAGCCTGAAACCAGAGCGGCCCCGGGAAACCGGGGCCGTTTTTTTGGTTCACGGAGGCAGGAAAGCCGCCGCTCAGTCCAGCGGCGTCACCGGAACGGCCGGCGTCTCCGGCCGGGGCGTGGCCGTGGTCATGTCCTCGATCTGCACTGGCGGCAGCTGCACCGGCGCGACGGTGATTGCGGGCTGCTCGGCCTGGGCGAGCGGCGGCTTGCGCTCGGGCGTATCGGCGCCGCGCACATCCTGCGGATTCACCAGAGCAGGCTTGTCCGCGCCGGTCGCAGGATTGACCGGGCCGGGCGTCGGCACGGCCGGCCGCGCAGGGGCTGCTGGGCCGATCGTCGCCGGCGCGCTGGCGGCCGCTGGCGGCTTCTCGACCGGCCTTTCAGGCACGACAGGGCGGGCGGGTGCGGCAGGCGAGGGCGGCACGACGGTCGCCGGCGCACTCGCTTGTCCCGGAGGCTTTAGCGCTGCCGGGCGCTCCGGTGGGCGTGGCGCGATGCGAGGAGCCGGCCGCTCGTCCTCGCGCGGATCGATGCGGGCGACACGAGGCTGGGGCTGCCGTCCGGGGCCTTGCAGGACGATCCGGTCGACCAGCGTGCCGCTATAGCTGTCGAAGATCAGCCGCACGCGCGCGCCGTCTGCCCTGCGTCCGTCGACGATGGTCGAGCCGCGCGAGCGCAGCGTGCGCTCGATTTCGGCCAAACCGTAGGCTCGCGCCGAGACGCGGGCGACCCGGCGGGGCGGGCGCGGCGCGTCGTAAAAGTCGCGATAGCCGTAGCCGCGGCCATAGACCGGGGCGTAGCCATAGGCTTCGACCTCGTCATAGACGTAATACTGCGCGGCGGCCGGGCTCGCGGCCCCGAACGCACCGGCCAATACCAGGCCGATCAGCGCGCCGCACGTCGGGCGTTTCGCGAGCGTTTCGCGAATCGATACAGGCTGCATGTCGTCATCCTCGGAGTGACTGATCCGTTGGTTCAGTCTTCCTTAGCGATTGCGGCGTGCGTGGGGCGCAAATCGGAGCGGATTGCGCGTGTTCAGCGATGCATGAGCGCGGCCAGCCGGTCGACGGACTCGGCTTGCGTAGCGAAGGACATCACGAAACGTCCGAGGATCTCGCCCTCCGAGAGCGGTGCATCGGCCGGCAGCGCCCTGTCGGACCAGACGATATAGCCGACCCCAGCCTGCGCCAGCCTGGCCTGAAGGTCCGGCGGCAAGACCAGAAACACTTCATTGGCCTGGCAGGGCCAGGCAAGGCGCACCCCCCCATGGCCTGCGACGGCCTCGGCCAGCCTCAGCGCCATCGCATTGGCGTGGCGGGCGAGGTCCAGCCAGTGCCCGCCGCCGAGCAGGCCCTCGAACTGCGCGCCGATCAGCCGGCCCTTGGAGAGGGTGTGGCCGGCGCGCTTGCGCCGCCATTTCATCTCGCCGGCCTGGTCTGGATCGAAAAAGATCACGGCCTCCGCCGCCCAGGCCCCGTTCTTGGTGCCTCCGAAGGAGAGCACGTCGACGCCTGCCTGCCAGGTGATCTCGGCCGGCGTGCAGCCGAGCGTGACGAGCGCATTGGCGAAGCGCGCCCCGTCCATGTGCAGCTTCAGGCCGCGCGCCGCGACCGCGTCCTTCAGCGCCCGGACCTCGGCTGGCGTATAGATCATGCCGCATTCGGTCGCCTGCGTTATCGCCAGCGCCTGTGGCTGGACCTGATGCTGCGCGCCCTCGCGAAAACGGGCGAGAACCTGCGCCACGCTTCCGGGGGTGATCTTGTTGCCGGTTCCCGGCAGCCCGATCAGCTTGGCTCCGTCGCTGAAAAATTCCGGCGCGCCGCATTCGTCGTCGGCGACATGGCTTTCCTCATGGGTGATCACCGCTCCCCATGGCCGGGCGATGCTGGCGAGCGCCAGCGCATTGGCCGCCGTGCCGCTGGCGACGAGAAAGACCGCGACCTCGCGCTCGAAGATCTCGCCAAAGAGCGCCTCGACGCGCTTGGTCCAGGCGTCGGTCCCATAGGCGGAGGCCGCGCCGTCATTTGCGGCGGCGATGGCCGCCATCACCGGAGCGCTCGCGCCGGCAGTGTTGTCGCTGATGAAGTTCATGGACGGAAGCGATAGCGGCCGGCCGCCGCCGCGCCAAGCGCTTCAGCGCAGGACGGACCCGACCAGCAGGAGGAGCGCGGTGAGCAGCATCACCGTGAAGGTCGCCGCCATGCCGAAGACGCGGAAGCGGAAATCCTCCTTCGGATTGGAAACGCCCCAGGCATGAGCGGCGCGGCCGATGAGCAAAGCGAGGCAGAGTGCGTGCAGCAGGAACGCCGGCGCGCCGCGCAGTTCGGCCAGCGCCAGCAGCAGGAGCGCGAAGGGGGCATATTCGGCGAAATTGGCGTGGACCCGCATGCACCGCTCCAGCCCCGCATCGCCGCCTGCGCCGATGGCGACCTTGCCGCTGCGCCGCGCGCCGATCACGCGCAGCGACAGGGCGACGAACAGCAAAGCGAGAAGCGCGGCATAGGCCGGGACGATGGCGATCGGCATCTGGATTTGCTCCCATTGACTACCCTGAGCTAGGTCGGGCGCTCGCAGCGGACCAGAGGCGGGCGGCAAGATGAATGCGTGCGACCGGCCGCGCGATGCGTGAAATGTCGCAAAGCGGCGCGACTTCGCAATTTCATTCCAAAATTGGGCAAAATCGCCTCTTGTGCCCAGATTGGAATTCTGGCAAATTCATCGCAATAGGACAGTGTTGCTGTCCCATTTTCATCGCGCCGGTTGCTGAGCTTCAAGCCTGACCGGACGCTTGCAACGGAGCGGACGGATGACGAGGGGGACGGCCGACAACGCCAAAACCGATCGTAAGCGCGCCGCCCGCAAAGCGGCGGCCTAAGACAGGCGCGACGGGGCGACGAGCCCGAGGCGCCTGCGGAAGACGCGGGCGCACTCCAGACAGCGCAAGCCACCTTCCGAACCGAAGACGACGCGGCCGGGTTGGCCTCATCCTTGCTGTCGATCCTGCGGGACTCGACGGCGGGCGGGCCCGACGCCAGACGAAGTGGACTATCAGGCCTGAGTCGGCGGAAACTGACGCCGGGCCTGCAAGCGGGGTTTGACGATGAGCGAGATCAGCAAGGCGAGCGTGGCGGCCGCTGCGGCGGCGTTCCCGGCGGTGCGCGACCCGGCGATGCCGGAGCGGCAGGGCCTTTACGACCCGTCCTACGAGAAGGATTCCTGCGGCGTCGGCTTCATCGCCGACATGAAAAACCGCAAGACTCACGCCATCGTCGCGCAAGGCTTGCAGATCCTGCACAATCTCGACCATCGCGGCGCGGTCGGAGCCGATCCCAAGCTCGGTGACGGTTGCGGCATCCTCACCCAGATCCCGCATCGCTTCTTCGTCGAGGAATGCGCCAGGATCGGCATCACGCTGCCGGAGCCCGGCGACTACGCCATCGGCCAGTTCTTCATGCCGAAGGACGCGGCGGCGCGGGCCGTCTGCGAGGAGATCGTCGCCCAGACGATCGAGGAGGAGGGCCAGATCTTCCTCGGCTGGCGCGACGTGCCGGTCGATTCGTCGGATCTCGGCGAGGCCGTGCGCGAGAGCGAGCCGATGCACCGCCAGCTCTTCATCGGGCGCGGGCCCGGCGTCACCGACGCGGACGATTTCGAGCGCAAGGTCTTCGTCCTGCGCAAGTCGGTCTCCAACAAGGTCTACAAGCAGCAGGATCGCTCGACCGCGACCTATTATCCGGTCTCGATGTCGGCCCGAACCATCGTCTACAAGGGCATGGTGCTGGTCACGCAACTCGGCTCCTATTTCAAGGACCTGACCGACGAGCGCTTCGAGAGCGCGATCGCGCTCGTCCACCAGCGTTTCGCCACCAACACCTTCCCGTCCTGGCGGCTGGCCCATCCCTACCGGATGGTCGCCCATAACGGCGAGATCAACACGCTGCGCGGCAACGTCAACTGGATGGCGGCGCGGCAGGCATCCGTCGATTCCGAGCTGTTCGGGGCCGACATCTCCAAGCTCTGGCCGATTTCCTATGAGGGCCAGTCCGACACCGCCTGCTTCGACAACGCGCTCGAATTCCTGGTCCAGGGCGGCTATTCGCTGGCCCATGCCATGATGATGCTGGTGCCCGAGGCCTGGGCCGGCAACCCGCTGATGGATGAGGAGCGGCGCGCCTTCTACGAGTATCACGCGGCGCTGATGGAGCCGTGGGACGGGCCGGCCGCGATCGCCTTCACCGACGGCCGCCAGATCGGGGCGACGCTCGACCGCAACGGGCTGCGTCCGGCGCGCTATCTCGTCACCGATGACGGCATTGTGGTGCTGGCCTCCGAATTCGGCGTGCTGCCGATCCCGGAGGAGAAGATCGTCCAGAAGTGGCGGCTCCAGCCCGGCAAGATGCTGCTGATCGACCTCGAACAGGGCCGCATCATCTCCGATGACGAGATCAAGTCGTCGTTGTGCCTCGCCAACCCCTACAAGGACTGGCTGAAGCGCACCCAGATCGTGCTGGAAGAACTGCCCCCGGTCGAGGCGCGGGCGCAGCGCACCGACGTGCCGCTGCTCGATCGCCAGCAGGCCTTCGGCTACACCCAGGAAGACACCAAGATCCTGATGGCGCCGATGGCTGTCACCGGCCAGGAAGCCGTCGGCTCGATGGGCACCGACACGCCGATCTCGGCGCTCTCGTCGAAGTCGAAGCTGCTCTACACCTATTTCAAGCAGAACTTCGCGCAGGTGACGAACCCGCCGATCGACCCGATCCGCGAAGAGCTGGTGATGAGCCTGCTCTCCTTCATCGGGCCGCGCCCCAACATTCTCGATCTGGAAGGGACCTCGCGCCGCAAGCGGCTGGAGGTGCGCCAGCCGGTCCTGACCAATGACGATCTCGAAAAGATCCGCTGCATCGGCCATTACGAGGACCGTTTCGACACCAAGACGATCGACGTGACCTATCCGGCGCGCGAGGGCGCGGCCGGCATGGAGGGCGCGATCGCGCGCCTTTGCGAGCGGGCCGAGGCCGCCGTCCATGGCGGCTACAACATCATCATCCTGTCGGACCGGCAGGTTTCGGCCGAGCGCATCCCGATCCCGGCGCTGCTGGCGACGGCGGCCGTCCACCATCACCTGATCCGCAAGGGCCTGCGCACCTCGGTCGGCCTCGTGGTCGAGTCCGGCGAGCCGCGCGAGATTCACCATTTCGCCTGCCTCGCCGGCTTCGGCGCGGAGGCGATCAACCCCTATTTGGCCTTCGAGACGCTGGAGGCGCTCTACGAGGCCGGCGAGTTCCCGAAGGAAGTCGACCGCTACGAGACGGTGAAGCGCTTCATCAAGTCGGTCGGCAAGGGCATGCTCAAGGTCATGTCCAAGATGGGCATCTCGACCTACCAATCCTATTGCGGCGCGCAGATTTTCGACGCCGTCGGCCTGCGCAGCGACCTGATCGAGACCTATTTCACCGGCACGATCTCCTCGATCGAGGGTGTCGGCCTCGCCGAAATCGCCGAGGAATCGGTGCGCCGCCATCGCGACGCCTTCGGCGACTCGCCGATCTACCGCGACTCGCTCGACATCGGCGGCGAATATGCCTTCCGCCTGCGCGGTGAGGACCATGCCTGGACGCCGGAGAACATCGCGCTGCTGCAGCATGCGGTTCGCGGCAACGCCAGGGACAAGTTCAAGGCCTATTCCGACCTCGTCAACGACCAGTCCTCGCGCTTCTCGACCATTCGTGGCCTGTTCGCCATCAAGGACGCGGACGGCATCGGCCGCAAGCCGATCCCGCTGACCCAAGTCGAGTCCGCCGTCGACATCGTCAAGCGCTTCTCGACCGGCGCGATGTCGTTCGGCTCGATCAGCCATGAGGCGCATTCGACGCTCGCCATCGCGATGAACCAGATCGGCGGCAAGTCGAACACCGGCGAAGGCGGCGAGGAGCCGGAGCGCTTCGTGCCGATGGCCGACGGGCGCTCGATGCGCTCGGCGATCAAGCAGGTCGCATCGGGCCGCTTCGGCGTGACGACGGAGTATCTCGTCAACTCGGCGATGATGCAGATCAAGATCTCGCAAGGGGCCAAGCCCGGCGAGGGCGGCCAATTGCCCGGCCACAAGGTCGATGCGCGCATCGCCAAGGTCCGTCATTCGACGCCGGGCGTCGGCCTGATCTCGCCGCCGCCGCATCACGACATCTATTCGATCGAGGACATCGCCCAGCTCATCTTCGACCTGAAGAACGTCAACCCGGCGGCCGACGTTTCGGTCAAGCTCGTCTCGGAGCTTGGCGTCGGCACGGTCGCGGCCGGCGTCGCCAAGGCGCGCGCCGACCACATCACCATCTCGGGCTATGAAGGCGGCACGGGTGCGAGCCCGCTGACCTCGATCAAGCATGCCGGCTCGCCCTGGGAGATCGGGCTCGCCGAGACCCACCAGATCCTGGTGATGAACAAGCTGCGCGGTCGCATCGCGCTGCAGGTCGATGGCGGTCTCAGGACCGGCCGCGACATCGTCATCGGCGCGCTGCTGGGGGCCGACGAGTTCGGCTTCGCCACCGCGCCGCTGATCGCGGCTGGCTGCATCATGATGCGCAAGTGCCATCTCAACACCTGTCCGGTCGGCGTCGCGACGCAGGACCCCGTGCTGCGCAAGCGCTTCAAGGGGCAGCCCGAGCACGTCATCAACTTCTTCTTCTTCCTCGCCGAGGATGTGCGCGAGATCATGGCCTCGCTCGGCGTCGCCAGCTTCGACGATCTCGTTGGCCGCTCCGACTGGCTCGACAAGAAGCAGGCGATCGAACACTGGAAGGCCAAGGGGCTCGATTTCGCCCGCATCTTCCACAAGCCGGAAATGGGCCCCGACGTCGCGATCCGCCATGTCGAACTGCAGCAGCACCCGATCGACACGGTGCTCGACCGGACGCTGATCGCGCAGTCTCAGGCTGCGCTCGAAAGCGGCGAAAAGGTCGTGATCGAGAGCCCGATCAACAATGTCGATCGTTCCACCGGCGCGATGCTGTCGGGGCAGGTCGCCAAGCGCTACGGCTATGCCGGCCTGCCCGAGGACACCATCACGGTGAAGCTCACCGGCACCGCCGGCCAGAGTTTTGGCGCATGGGTCGTCAACGGCGTCACGCTGGAGCTGACAGGGCAGGCCAACGACTATGTCGGCAAGGGCCTGTCGGGCGGCAAGCTGATCATCAAGCCATCGCCCGATGCGCGCCCCAAGGCCGAGCAGTCGATCATCGTCGGCAACACGGTCCTCTACGGCGCGATCTCCGGGGAGTGCTATTTCCGCGGCGTCGCCGGCGAGCGCTTCGCGGTGCGCAACTCCGGCGCGATCGCGGTGGTCGAGGGGACCGGCGACCATGGCTGCGAGTACATGACAGGCGGCGTCGTCGTCGTGCTCGGCCAGACGGGCCGGAACTTCGCGGCCGGCATGTCGGGCGGCATCGCCTATGTGCTGGACGAGGACAAAAGCTTCGCCAAGCGCTGCAACCTGTCGATGGTCGATCTCGAGCCGGTGCCGGAGGAGGAGGAACTGACCCAGCGCCTCTACCACCATGGCGGCGACATGGAGACCAAGGGCCGCATCGACGTGATGGCCAATATGTCTGGCTACGACGCCGAGCGGCTGCACCAGCTCATCGCCGACCATCACGACTATACCGGCTCCGAGCGGGCCAAGGAGATTCTCGACAACTGGGCCGAGTACCTGCCCAAATTCGTCAAGGTGATGCCGGTCGAGTATCGGCGGGCGCTTCAGGAAATCGAGCAGGCGCAGGCCGGCATGTCGGTGGCGGCGGAGTAATATCGATGGGCAAGGTGACAGGCTTCCTCGAGATCGACCGGCGCGACCGGAAGTATCTCCCCGCATCGGACCGGATCAGGAACTACAAGGAGTTCGTGATCCCGCTTGGGCCCGAGGCGACGCGCGACCAGGCGGCGCGCTGCATGAATTGCGGCATCCCGTACTGTCACAATGGCTGCCCGGTAAACAACCAGATCCCGGACTGGAACGACCTCGTCTACAACGACAAGTGGCGCGAGGCGCTGACCAACCTGCACTCGACCAACAACTTCCCGGAGTTCACCGGCCGCGTCTGCCCCGCGCCCTGCGAGGCGTCCTGCACGCTGAACCTCGAGGACACGCCGGTCACGATCAAGTCGATCGAATGCGCCATCGTCGACAAGGGCTGGGCGGAAGGGTGGATTCATCCCGAACCGCCCAAACAGAAGACGGGCAAGTCGATCGGCCTGATCGGCTCCGGCCCCGCAGGCCTTGCCGCCGCGCAGCAACTCGCCCGCGTCGGCCACGAGGTCCATGTCTATGAGCGTCAGGCGCGGGCCGGCGGACTGCTGCGCTACGGCATTCCCGACTTCAAGATGGAGAAGGCGCAGGTCGAGCGCCGCGTTCGCCAGATGGAGGCCGAGGGCGTCGTCTTCCATTACGGCGTCAATGTCGGCGTCGACATCGACCCGTCCGAGCTTCTGGAGAGGCACGACGCCATCGGCCTGACCGGCGGCGCCGAGAAGCCGCGCGATCTTCCGATCGAGGGCCGCGATCTCGCCGGCATCCAGTTCGCCATGGACTTCCTGCCGCAGCAGAACCGGCGCAATGGCGGCGAGCCCGCGACGCTGGCCAACTCGCAGCCGATCCTTGCCGGCGGCAAGCATGTCGTCGTCATCGGCGGCGGCGATACGGGCTCGGACTGCATCGGCACCTCGGTGCGCCAGGGCGCGCTCTCGGTGACGCAGATCGAGATCATGCCGCAGCCGCCGCAGATGGAGAACAAGCAGCTCACCTGGCCGAACTGGCCGCTGAAGCTCAGGACCTCGTCGAGCCATGAGGAGGGCGCCGAGCGCGACTTCGCCATCGGCACGGTGAAGTTCACCGGCGAGAACGGTCATGTCCGCAAGCTGCGCTGCGCCAGGGTCGACGCCGCGTTCAAGCCGATCGAGGGCACGGAATTCGACCTCAAGGCCGATCTCGTGCTGCTCGCCATGGGCTTCGTCTCGCCCGTGCATGAGGGGCTGATCGAGAAGCTCGGCGTCAAGCTCGACGGGCGCGGCAATGTCGAGGCCAACCAGATCGCCTACAAGACCACGGTCGAGAAGGTGTTTGCAGCCGGCGACATGCGGCGCGGACAGTCGCTCGTCGTCTGGGCGATCCGCGAGGGCCGCCAGATGGCGCACGCGATCGACAAGCATCTGATGGGCGAGACGATCCTGCCGAGGTGAGCTTTCCTTCTCCCCCGAGGGGAGAAAGATTCGCTCGCATGCGGCCGCGCTCAGCTGCCCTTCGCCACCGCCTGCTTCAGCCGCGCCAGCGCTTCCGCACCGCCGGCCTTCAGCGGGGGATCGGACGCTGCCGCGTCCTTTTCCAGTGCCTCCGTCAACGTAGCGACCGAGGGCTCCACGCCCGCCGCGACCAGCCGCAGCAAAGCGTTGGCCATGACGTTGGGCCAATAGGCCGCCGCCCCCTTGGCCAGTCCCTTGGCCTTGCGCCCCTCGAATTCCTGGGCGAGCTGTTCGGGTGTCTTCTTCGCCATGGTTCAGGCCTTTCGTTCGGAAGCGCCGCCCCGGCTCGCCACCAGCGCGCCGACGACGATGAGGACGCAAGCCGCCGCCAGAAGCCAGCTCGGCGCGGCATAGCCGGCGATGACGAGGATGATCGTGGAGAGAACGGGCGCGGCATAGGAGGCGACGCCGAGCAGAGCGACATCGCCCTGCTTCATGCCGATGTCCCAGACCACGAAGGCCAGTCCGATCGAGCCCAGCCCCAGCCCCAGCACGCCGCCCCACTCGACAGCGTTCAGCGACCACAGCGTCGGCTCGAAAGCGAGGTGGCAGGCCAGCGCCGGCACGGCGCAGCCCAGAAGCGTGATGCACAGGCTCTCCGAGGGCACGCCGGCAAAACGCCGCGACACCACCGAATAGCTCGCCCAGACGAAGGCCCCGAGCGCCGCCAGCAGATGGCCCAGTTGCAGGCCGCCGCCCATGCCGAGCCCGCCCGAGACCAGCAGCGCGGTGGCGGCGAGCCCGATCAGCGCACCTACGAGATGGCGTGGCCTGAGCCTGCCGCCGGGCAGAAGGGCTGCGAACAGCACGATCAGCAGCGGCCAGAGATAATGGATCAGGTTGGCTTCCGCCGCCGGCGCGGTCTTCACCGCCGCATAGTACAAAAAGGTGTCGCCGAACGGTCCGTAGAGCCCGAGCGCGAAGGATGCCGGCGTCGGCAGGATCGAGCCGAGCCTGCCGCGCGCGGCGGCTATGGCGAGGATCAGCAGGCCGCCGATGACGAAGGTCATGAAGACGAGCTGGAACGGCGGCACCCGGCCCGACATGGCGGTGAACAGCGCCAGGGTCGACCAGAGCAGGATGGCGACGAGGCCGGTGAGCGTGGCGGTGCGGGAGGTCATGGGCGGGCGATAGCAGAGGTACCATGCCCTGCCCAGCGGTCACCGCAGTTCAAACGGGAATGGCACGGGACGGTTCGCATGAAACACCGCGTCATCCCGGACAAGCCGCGCAGCGGCGCAGCTCCGGGATCCATCGTAGGACGCCGTCATCCCTCAGGATGGATCCCGGGACGATCTCCGGTCGCCCAGGATGACGCCGGTGTTTCCGAGTGAAATCATCATGGTCTAAGGAAGAGCACCGCCAACCGCCCGATCGGGATGCCATGACGACCGAGACCTATCTTCCGCCTGCCAATGGCGACTGGGCCACGCTCCCACCCGCCGAGGCCGGCTTCGATCCCGCCGCGCTCGACGCCGCCATCGCCTTCGCCAAGGCCAACGAAAGCCCGTGGCCGCGCAGTCTCTACTACCCGGACGGACGTTATGTCGGGAATGTCGAGTGGAACGAGACCGGGCCATGGAGCGAGATCGTCGGCCGTGTCGCCGAACGCGGCGGCCCCGCCGGGCTGATCCTGAAGGGCGGGCGGCTCGTCGCCGAGTGGGGCGACACGAACCGCACCGACATGACCTTCTCGATCGCCAAGAGCTATCTGTCCGTGCTGGCGGGGCTGGCCGTCGATGACGGGCTGATCGCCGATATCGACGCGCCGGTCGGCCGCACCGTCGAGGGTCCGTGGTTCGAGAGCGCGCACAACAGCACGATCACCTGGCGGCATCTGCTGACGCAGGCCAGCGAATGGCGCGGCGAGATTTTCGGCAAGTCCGATCAGGTCGATCATAACCGCCAGATCGGGCCAGGCGCCGACAACAGCCGCAAGGGGCAGCTTCGCGAGATGCGCGCGCCCGGCTCCTTCTACGAATACAACGACGTGCGCGTGAACCTGCTCGGTTATTGCCTGCTCCAGCGCTTCCGCCGGCCGCTGCCCGAGGTGCTGCGCGAGCGGATCATGGACCCGATAGGAGCGAGCCAGGACTGGCGCTGGGAGGGCTACGAGACCTCGTGGGTCGAGATTGACGGCCAGCGGGTGCAGTCGGTGCCCGGCGGCGGCCATTGGGGCGGGGGGCTGTTCATCGGCGCGCGCGACCATGCCCGCTTCGGCCTGCTGATCGCGCGCGGCGGCGTCGGGGGCGGCCGGCAACTGCTGTCGCGGAAATGGGTCGAGGCGATGATGACGCCCTCAGCCACGCTCGGCAATTACGGGCTGCTGTGGTGGCTGAACCGGGGGCCGGCGGCGCGCGCGAACGTGCCCGAGACCGCCGCCTTCGCGCTCGGAGCCGGCACGAACGCGATCTGGCTCGACCCGGCGCAGGATCTCGTCGCGGTGCTGCGCTGGATCGACGGCGCGTCGCTCGACGGCTTCGTCGACAGGATGCTGGCGGCGCGCAGCTGATGGCGTGCGCCATGGCGCGGTTTTCGCCATGGCGGCCATGCGCGCGCGTCGATTGACCGCATCCGCATGACGGATCAAGCGTTGCGGCCATGACGACGATCCCGCTGCCGCTCTCCGCCCGCCGCCCCGTGATGCCGGTCCTTGCCGCGCTCAGCGTCGCCCATCTGCTGAACGACCTCGTCCAGTCGATGATCCCGGCGATGTATCCGCTGCTGAAGGAGACCTACCGGCTCGACTTCCTGCAGGTCGGGCTGATCACGCTCGCCTTCCAGGTCACCTCGTCGCTGCTGCAGCCGCTGCTCGGCTGGCTCACCGACCGCAAGCCCTGGCCGCATGCGATGGTGGCCGGCATGGCCTCGACGCTGGCCGGCCTCGTCGGGCTGTCCTTCGCCGGCAGCTACGGCATGGTATTGATCTCGGCGGCGCTGATCGGGCTCGGCTCGGCCGTGTTCCACCCCGAGGCGACGCGGATGGCGCGCCATGCCGCGGCCGGGCGGCAGGGGCTGGCACAGGGCGTCTTCCAGGTCGGCGGCCATGCCGGCTATGCGGCAGGCCCGCTGCTGGCGGCGGCGATCGTGGTGCCCCGCGGACAGGCGAGCCTGGTCTGGTTCTCGGGCGTCGTGCTGGTGGCGATGGCGCTGATGGCCTGGACCGCCTCGCGCTACGCCGCCTTCCGGCGCGCCGAAGCAGAGGCCGCGCGGGGCGAGACGGTGGAGCCTGCCCCGTCCCACGGCCTGCCGCGCGGAAAAATCCTGCTCGCCATGGCGATCCTGATCGTGCTGCTGATGTCGAAGAACGGCTACACGGCCGCCTTCACCTCCTACTACACCTTCTATCTGATCGAGCGCTTCGGCGTGACGCTGCAGTTCTCGCAGGTGATGCTGTTTGTCTATCTCGTCGTGAGCGCATTCGGCGTCATCATCGGCGGCATGGTCGGCGACCGGATCGGCCGCGACCGCGTGATCTGGCTTTCGATCCTCGGTACGCTGCCGTTCGCGCTGATGCTGCCCTATGCCGATCTGCTCTGGACCGGCATCCTCAGCGTCATCATCAGTTTCATCATGGCGAGCGCCTTCTCGTCGATCCTGATCTACGCGATCGACCTCGTGCCGCACCGCGTCGGCCTCGTCGGCGGCCTGTTCTACGGCCTGTCCTTCGGTCTCGGCGGCATCGCTGCGGCGGGCCTGGGCGCGCTCGCCGACAGGGTCGGCATCGTGCAGGTGTTCTGGCTCTGCGCGTGGCTGCCGGCGCTGGGGCTGCTGACGTTCTTCCTGCCGAAGGCTGCGCGGGCGGCTTGAAGCCGCCGCCTTCGTAGCATTACCGCGCGGCGGAGACGGTCAGTGCGATGCCTTCGTTCCTCTGGACGGCATGAAGCACCGCGAAGAGCTTGGTCGCGGTCGGGTTGCCGGCCGGTCCAAACATCCGCATCAGGCTCTTCGACGGCGTGCCGGTTTCGCGCGCCAGCGTTTCGAAGCCCATCGTTGCGTTGATCAGGTCACGCAGCATCGCCTTGCCGGTCTGCACATCGCCGGAGACCAGAAGCGAGACAGCTTCCTCGAGAAGGGCTTCGCGGAACTCAGGCTCCCGCGCCGCCCGCTCTGCGACGATTTCTCTGAAGCCTCGGGTCAAAACCACTACTGCACCTTTTCGCCATGCCTGCGTTCATAGTCAGCCAAGTAAGCACGGGCGCGAGAAATATCGTCGCCCTGCCGACGCTTTGTCCCACCGCAAAGCAGGAGGATCATTTGGTTGCCGCGCCGGCTGAGATAAAGCCGATAACCGGGCCCGACGTTGAGTTTGTACTCTGCCAAACCGCCACCCAGTCCCTTTATGTTCGACAGATTGCCCTGTTCCATCCGTATCAATGCAGCATCAATCTTCGCGGCAGTTGAAAGATCGAGGCCGCCGAACCAACGTGCGAACGGGCTGCTGCCAGTCCCATCGACGTAGACGACGACCTCGATCACAATAGTGCCTTATACGTTACCTTTCAACTGCGCCCGGCTTCACGCCATGAACTGACCGCCATTGACCGCAAAGGTCGCGCCCGTCGCAAACGAGCCGTGCTCGGAGGCGAGCCAGACCACCATGGAGGCGATCTCTTCCGGCTTGCCGAGGCGTCCGGCCGGGATGCCGGCGACGACGCGCTTCAGCGCCTCCTCGGGCATCGCCGAGACCATGTCGGTGCCGATATAGCCCGGCGTGATCGCGTTGACGGTGATGTTCTTGTTGGCGTTCTCCTGCGCCAGCGCCTTGACGAAGCCGATGTCGCCGGCCTTGGCGGCGGAGTAATTGACCTGCCCCATCTGACCCTTCTGGCCGTTGATCGACGAAATCACGATGATGCGGCCGTAAGAGCGGGCGCGCATGCCCTCGATAACCGGGCGCGTCATGTTGAACAGCGAATCGAGATTGGTGCGGATGACGTCCGACCAGTTCTCCTTCGTCATCTTGTGGAAGAAGCCGTCCCGCGTGATGCCGGCATTGTTGACGAGGATGTCGATCGGCCCGAGATCGGCCTCGACCTTGGCGACGCCGGCGGCGCAGGCGTCGTAATCGCCGACATCCCATTTGAACACCGGGATGCCGGTCTGCGCCTGAAACTTCGCCGCCGCCTCGTCATTGCCGGCATAGCTGGCGGCGACCTTGTGGCCGGCCTCCTGCAACGCCCGGCTGATCGCAGCGCCGATGCCGCGCGTGCCTCCCGTGACCAACGCCACTTTCGTCATAGCCGTCCTCCCTCTCGGCGGCGTTGTGCCGCGCTATTGTTCTGAAAGTTTCATATCGGGCGCATAGGCCACGTCGACATCCTTGATGATCGCCTGTCCGCAGACGACGCGGCCCTGCACGGTGTCGAAGGTCAGGGTCGGGTGCCCGTAAAGCACCCAGCCCTTGCTCAGCGCTTCCGAGACCCGATGACAGAACGACGCGTCATCGGGCCCGGTGAGATAGCGGTAGAGCGTCGTCTGCCGCGCCATCGGGCTCAGGCGCGCTCGATCGCCATGGCGACGCCCATGCCGCCGCCGATGCAGAGCGTGGCGAGGCCCTTCTTGGCGTCGCGCTTCTCCATTTCGTGCAGCAGCGTCACCAGCACGCGCGCGCCCGATGCGCCGATCGGATGGCCGATCGCGATCGCGCCGCCATTGACGTTGACGATGTCAGTGTTCCAGCCGAGGTCCTTGTTGACCGCCATGGCCTGCGCCGCGAAGGCCTCGTTGGCCTCGACGAGTTCGAGATCGCCGACGCTCCAGCCGGCCTTCTCCAGCGCCTTGCGGGTGGCCGGGATCGGGCCAGAACCCATGATCGCGGGGTCGACGCCGGCGGTCGCCCAGGAGGCGACGCGGGCGAGCGGCTTGAGGCCGCGTTTCGCCGCTTCCTTGGCGCTCATCAGCACCAGAGCTGCCGCGCCGTCATTGATGCCGGACGCATTGCCGGCGGTGACGGTGCCCTCCTTCGAGAAGGCGGGCTTGAGCTTGGCCATCCCCTCGACGGTCGCGCCATGGCGCGGATATTCGTCGTCGGAGACCACCACGTCGCCCTTGCGGGTCGAGACGGTGAAGGGGACGATCTCGTCCTTGAACTTGCCGGCCTTCTGCGCCGCCTCGGCCTTGTTCTGCGAGGCGGTGGCGAACCTGTCCTGCTCCTCGCGGCTGATCTGCCATTTGGTCGCGACGTTTTCGGCGGTGGTGCCCATATGGTAGCCGTGGAAGGCGTCCCAGAGGCCGTCCTTCAGCATGGTGTCGACGAATTTCAGGTCGCCCATCTTGGTGCCGTTGCGCAGATGCGCGCCGTGCTGCGACATCGACATCGATTCCTGGCCGCCCGCCACGATGATGTCGGCGTCGCCATTGGCGATCTGCTGCAGGCCGATCGCGACGGCGCGCAGGCCCGAGCCGCAGAGCTGGTTCAGGCCCCAGGCGGTCGCCTCCTGCGGGATGCCGGCCTTCATAGCGGCCTGGCGGGCCGGGTTCTGGCCCTGACCGGCGGTCAGGATCTGGCCCATGATGACCTCGTCGACATCGGCGGGATCGACCTTGGCGCGCTTCAGCGCCTCGGAGATCGCGGCGGCGCCGAGATCATGGGCGGGCGTGTTGGCGAAGACGCCGTTGAAGGCGCCGACCGCCGTGCGCGCCGCGCCGACGATGACGATGTCTGAATCAGCCATGGGAGAGTTCCTCGCTCGTTGTCGCGACGGCCCGCTCTCGCGCCGGGCCGCCCGGTTAGGCTCGCACCTTTCAGGCCCGTCGCGGCTGCGTCAAGTGATCCGAAAGGCGCGGCAGCGCCGCTCGCGACGGCAGTCGGTGCGAAGTTGCCCGGAACATCGGCATATTCACCGCAGGTTCAGGCTGGTTTTCGCGCTGCACGCTCAAAAAACTTGCGGGACGCCGCCGACAGGCTATCGTCAGGCACGGGAAGACCGTTTCGTTCGGCGTCGCCGCGATTTTCGCAGGGGCGCGCGAGCCAACGTCATGCAGGATTCTGATGGCCAGCGACAAAGAACCGACCGTCATCAAGAAATACGCCAATCGCCGGCTCTACCACACGGGAACGAGTTCCTACGTCACGCTGGAAGACCTTGCGGGGCTGGTCCGCGGCGGCGAGGATTTCGTCGTCTATGACGCCAAGTCCGGCGAGGACATCACCCGCTCGGTACTGGCCCAGATCATCTTCGACGAGGAGAGCAAGGACGGCCAGAACCTGCTGCCGATCGCGTTCCTGCGCCAGCTCATCCGCTTCTATGGCGACAGCATGCAGGCGCTGGTGCCGCGCTACCTCGAATTCTCGATGGACCACCTGACCAAGGATCAGGGCCAGTTCCGCGAGCAGATGTCCAAGGCGTTTTCGGGCGGCGCCTTCGGCGGGCCGGCGATGGACGCGCTCCAGCAGCAGACGCGGGCCAACATGGCGCTGTTCACCGACGCCTTCCGCATGTTCAACCCTTTCACCGCGATGGCGGCGGCCAAGGCGAAGGAGGAGGTCGGCGCCGCGCCCGCCAAGGGCGATGACCTCGGGGAGATGAAGCGCGAGCTCACCGAAATGCGCGAGCGGCTGGACAAGCTGTCGAAGGGGAAATGAGCGGGCTGAGGCCTTCGCTCGGAAACACCACGTCATCCTGGACAAGCGGCGAAGCCGCGCAGTTCCGGGATCCATCGTAAGGCATCGTCGCGTATTATGATGGATCCCGGTCTCCCTTCGGGAGCCCAGGATGACGGCGTTCTGTTTCAGGAAAACTCGAGGCTTGGTCAGAGCGTCGTTAGAGCTCAGCCCGCCGCGCGCTCGCGCAGGGGCGGCGCGGCCACAGGCCACAGCTCCGCCTTGCCGACCAGATGGCCCTGCAGATAGGTGACGCCCCAGTCGGCGAGCATGCTCGCCTGCAGGTCGTCATCGACCCATTCCGCTACCGTCTCGACGCCGAGATGTCGCGCGAGGTCGATCAGCGTGCGGACATAGAAGCGGTCGTCGGTCGAGCGGCGCAGGTTCTGGGTGAAGGCCCCGTCGAGCTTCAGGATGTCGATCGGGAAGGCGCGCAGATGCCGCAGCGAGGTATGACCAGCGCCGAAATCGTCGATCGCGATGCGCGCGCCCTGATCCTTGATCGTGCCGAGCAGTTTTGCGATGCGGGCAGGATCCTCGATCGTGGCGGTTTCCGTTACCTCGACGACCAGGCGCTGCGCCACGCCGCGCGCGGCGTTGGTGCAGGCGAGAAAGGCGTCGAGCCATTCGGGGTCTGAAAGCGAGCGCGGCGAGACGTTGACCGAGAGCGAGAGCGCGGGATCGGCCGAGAGCAGTTCGACGGCGAGTTCGAGCACGCGATGGTCGAACAGCCGAACCAGCCCGCGCCGCTCCAGCAGCGGAATCAGCTCGGCCGGCGCGAAGAACAGCCCCGCCGGACCTTGGCCGACGCGCAGCAGCGCCTCGTGGAAGGCGACCTCCCGCCCTTTGGCGCGCACGATCGGCTGCAAGGCAAGCTGGACGCGGCGCTCGTTCAGCGCCGCGACCGCCTGCAGGTCGAGCCCCGGCCCGTCGCTGGGCGCTTCGCGATTGTCGCGGCGGCGCGCGATCACAGCCGAATCGACCGCGCCGGAACGGGCGCTCGCCAGCGCGTTTTCGGCGGCCGCCACCAGCGTGCCGGCATGGTTCGACAAATCGGGCGCGATCGCCGCGCCGACGCGGAGGCGGGCGAGCGCGATGCCGCGCCCGGTCTCGATCGCGGAATGGGCGACGGCCTTGATGAAGCGGCGCGCCGCCGCCTCGACCTGGTTCTTGGGGCAACCGGTGAGCAGGATGGCGAAGCGATTGCCTGAATAGCGCAGCAGGTGGTCGCGCCGGCGCATCACCGAACGCAGTCGCTCCTGCACCACGCCTATGATCTCGTCGGTCGCCTCATGGCCGAAATCGTCGTTCAGCCGGGTCAGTTCGTCGATCGCCGCGATCAGCACCACGACCACGCGCTCGGCCGGCAGATGCTCCGACAGGGCCTGCTCGACACGCTCGACCAGCGCGTGGCGGTCGGTGACCTCGCTGGTGCAGATGGCGAGTTCGTCGGGCTTCACCGCCCGCTCGATCCGCAGCACGCCGCGCGCGCAGGCGGGGCGGCCGTCGAGCCCGGCGAACCAGCGCCCGGCATCCTCGACCCACATGGTCCGGCCGGCCAGCGCTGCGGCGTAGCGGGTGCGGTAGACCACGCCCTCGCCGTCGTCATGTCCGGTCGAGGAGAAGATCGCGTCGTAGCGGCTGCGGCCGCTGCCGGGCTCGACAAGGCCGGCGAAAGCCAGACCGCGCGACATGGCGACCTCGGGGATTGGTCCCAGCACCTCGGCTGCGTTAGGCCCCCAGATCAGGCGGTCGTTCTTGATCTCCCAGCTATAGACCACCTCGCCGATCGAGGAGAGCAGGCTGCGCGGATCGGCAAGGTCGTCGGCGCGGGAGCTCAGGATCGACGGCGCATGCATCGCGGGAGGCCTCAAGAGCCGAAAGCCGGAGGATGCGCCAAGACGCTGTCCCATCCTGGCCTGACGGAGCGGAAACTGTCCCGGAACGATGCGGGTTTTGGGCTTAACGCCCGGTTAATTTCGGCCGGAGGTTTGCAACGAACGGAGCGCTGACATGACCGCGTTCCGGAGTGAGACATGGCCCACCCCGCCTTCCAGAGCGATGCCGCGAGCCGCGCCGCGATGCTGCTGCTGCAGCTCGCCGCCGCGCAGGCGCAGATCGGTCCCTTCGCGCGGCGCGCGCTGGAGACGCCGCAGGCGGCGGCCCGATTCTACGAGATCGCCGCCGGCCGTCCGCCCGCCCGTCCTGGCCGATTTGCCTGAGCATGAGATGATGCGACGGTCGGTAATCCCGATGCCGCGCTAGAGCCTGGGATGATAGACGGTGAACTGCGCCAGGCTGACAGCATAGGAGATCGTCGTCGTCTCGCGGTCTCCCAGCCCGTCGAACCCGATCTCCGTCGGCCCTGTGACCGTGCGAAGCGCGATCCGGTTGATCTGCACGACTCTCGCCGATTGCGGCACGCCAGCGACCGGCAGGCGCGCGACATTCTGTTCGATGACCTCGACGAGACCGCCAACGACGAGCACGCGCAGCACGATGGCGGTGTGATGACCCCTGCCATGCGTCTGGGTCGGACTAACCACCCGTCCGCGCGGCGCAAGGAAATCCGTGACAGTTGTCGTCAGAACCGCGCTGTATCCGACGAACTGGATGATGTCGCCGGGCGCGACCGCGTTGAGGTTGGTTTCCACGTCTCCCCAGACGAAGTCGGCGCGGCTGCTGAAATGGGGCGTAAGCTGCCGCGACGTCCGCGCGCCGACATAGCTCAGGGCATCCTCCGCCAGGGTCCAGCATTCGCCATTGCCATGGGCGACGCCGACCGGCCTGGCCTGGAGCCAGGCCACAATCCGCGCGTTGAGACGTGCGTCGTAAGCCATGGAAAGCCGTCCGATTGTTGTCTTGTCGGATCAGGCATTGTTCGGGCGCGAAAGCCGTGGACCAGCACTATCGAGCTATGCCGGGGGCTTGTCCAGTGCCTCACGTCGTCAGCTCAGGTGATCTGTCCAGCCATAGAAAAAGCCGGCCTCGCGGCCGGCTTGTTTCTTTCAGCTTAACCCAAGGCTCCGTCAGAAGCCCGGCTCGCTCAGGCCTCGGTCTTGGCCTTGAGCACCTGGCGGCCGCGATACATGCCCGACTTCAGGTCGACATGGTGCGGGCGGCGCAGTTCGCCGGAGTTCTTGTCTTCGATATAGGTGGGCTGCTTCAGCGCGTCGGCCGAGCGGCGCATGCCGCGCTTGGACGGCGAGGTCTTTCTCTTCGGAACGGCCATGCTACTCTCCATCGCGCCGCCGCTGGGAAGCGCCTCGGCCCAAGGCCCGCGCTGCCGCCACGACGACGTCATCAATCTCGTGAAGCGTTGCCCATACACGCTGAAACGTGCGCTGGCTAGCCTTGGGCGCGCAAAAATCTGCGTTCCCGCCAGATACCATCCGACAGCATTCTTAGCCCGGCACGGCGCAGTCGCCCAGTGGACCGAGCTGCCCGACGCGGCGCTGCACCCGGCCGGCGGCCGATTGCAGGCCGCGCGTCGGGCGCGCGGGATTGCGCAGGATCGGATTGGGCAGCGCGCCTGCGAGCCTGGCCGCCTCGGCGGGGCTGAGTCGGGCGGCCGGCTTGCGGAAGTAACGCTGCGCGGCCGCCTCCGCGCCGTAGAGCCCGTCGCCCCATTCGGCGACGTTGAGATAGACCTCGATGATGCGCTGTTTGGGCCAGGCAAGGTCGATCGCCATGGCCAGCGGGATCTCCAGCGCCTTGCGAACATGGGAGCGGCCCGGCCAGAGGAACACGTTCTTGGCGGTCTGCATCGTCAGCGTCGAGGCGCCCCGGCTCGGCCCGTCCTCGTCCTCCAGCACGCTGTTGAGCTCGACCCAGTCGACGCCGGCATGCTCGCAGAAGCGCTGGTCTTCGGCGGCGATCACCGCGCGGATCAGGTTCGGCGATATCTGGGCCAGCGGAACCCATTGCCGCTCGACCGGCTGGAAGGTGAGCCAGCGCCCGAGCATCAGGGTCGAAGGCGCGGGGACGAAGCGGAACAGCAGCAGGCCCAGAATAAGCGCCGCTCCGAGCGCGAGCAGGGCAAGGCCGATCCAGCGCATGATGCGGGCCGGCAGCCCGGCTCGCCTCGTTCCGTCGGCCATTGCGTTCCCCCGCTCCTTGACGACGCCACCCGGCTCCGGCAAGTCCGCCCCGATAGCGAACGCGAGATCGCCTCATGAGTTCCGTATCCGACGATAGCGCCGCCTTGCCTGCGAGGCTCGCGGAAAACGCCGACGCCGTCGAACGCCTGCTCGACGCGTTGCTATCGCCTGCTCCGACCGACGGCGAGATCGCCCGGCCGCAACGCCTGCTCGACGCGATGCGCCATGGCGCGCTCGGCGGCGGCAAGCGGCTGCGCCCCTTCCTGACGGTCGAGACGGCGCGGCTCCTCGACGTCGCGCCGGGCCAGGCCCTGCGCGCGGGCGCTGCAGTCGAACTCGTGCATTGCTACTCGCTGGTCCATGACGATCTGCCGGCGATGGACGACGACGACACTCGCCGGGGCCGCCCGACCGTCCACAAGGCTTTTGACGAGGCGACCGCGATCCTCGCCGGCGACAGCCTGCTGACGCTCGCCTTCGACGTGATGGCGGGGCCGGAGACCCATCCCTCCGGCGAGGTTCGCGCGAGTCTCGTGCTGGCGCTCGCACGCGCCTCGGGGCTCGGCGGCATGGCCGGTGGCCAGATGCTCGACCTGGCGGCGGAAGGCCGCTTCGGCGATGTTCCGGCCGGGGGGCTCGGCGAGCCGCAGATCCGCCAGTTGCAGGCGATGAAGACCGGCGCGCTGCTGGCTGCGAGCGTCGAGATCGGCGCGCTGCTCGGGCAGGCCTCGGACGCCGAGCGCGCCGCCCTCGTCGCCTATGGCAAGGCGCTGGGCGCGGCCTTCCAGGTCGCCGACGACATCCTCGACATCGAGGCGACGCCCGAGCAGCTCGGCAAGGCGACCGCCAAGGACGAAAGCAAGGGCAAGGGCACGCTGGTCGCCGCGCTCGGGCTCGACGGGGCCAAACGTGAGCGCGACGCGCTGAGCCAACAGGCGGTCGCGGCGCTGGAGGGATTTGGCGAGCGGGCAGGGATGCTGAGGGCGGCGGCGCGGTTCGCGGCGGAGAGACGGAGTTGATCAGGCGGCCTGTCACCTGCGGAACAGCGCCGCATCGGGCTCATCCCTAGGGTCAAGTCATCGGCGAACGGATCGCCGCCAACCCTCAGGAGAGACCGATGTTCGCCAAGTCCTTTGCCAGCTCCCTGGTCGCCGCCCTCGCCATCGTCAGCGTCGCCGGCGCCTCCATCGCCCCCGCCTTCGCGTCGGATCGCGGCTTCGAGGTGAAGCCCGTGCGCAGCCACAAGGTCAACAAGTCGGCTCTCGCGATCGGCGCTCTCGTCGGCCTCGGCGGCGCACTGCTCGGCGCGGCCGCCGCTCACAGCCAGCCCCGCCATGCCGAGGATCGTTATGCCCCGCAGCGCCCGGTCCGCTTCGTCGAACAGGACGATCAGGATGACGAGGAGTGCTTCGAAAAGCCGATCAAGCGCTTCGACCGCTACTCCGGCGAGATGGTCGTGATTGGCCACAAGAGGGTCTGCCGGTAAGACGCCGATCGTCGATGTTGCTCTCAGCCCAAGCGCATATTGGTTCTATCGGAACCACTGCGTCATCCCTGGACAAGCGGCGCAGCCGCGCCGATCCGGGATCCATCATAGGGCAAGACGGCGCTCTATGATGGATTCCGGGTCAAGCCCGGGATGACGCGGTGTTTCCTTGCGCAATCAGTACGCTTTACCGCCAGCGCCCAAACGCGTCCGCCAGCGTCTGGCTGCCGGAGACGCCCTTCTCGAAGGTGATGATGCCCCTGCGGCCGGAGGCGAAGCGCACCGGCACGTCGATCCAGAGCCGGTTCAGGATCAGCTCCAGATTGCGCTCGACCTCGACCGGGACGTTCGACAGCGCCGCCACGAACAGATTGTCTCCCAGCGCCGAATTAATCGCCGAGAGCGGTGCGCCGCGCTCGCCCTCCTCGATCTTGAACTGCGGCACGCCGACTTCGCGCACCGCGTTCTGGGCCGGGTCGCCGGCCGGGGTGAAGCGCAGGCCGATGATGTGGGAGGCCGGGAAGGCCGTGTCGGTGTTGCGGCGGACCGTGAAATCGAGGGCAAGTCCCGCTTCCGCGATCTCGATCGTGGCGCGCACGATGGTCTCGACCGGGCGGCCCTGGCCGGCGCTCTCGCTGTCGAGCCGCCAGAAGACGCGGCCCTGAATCGCGCGAGGCTGCTGCGGATTGGCGGGGTCCTCGGTGTAGAGGATGGCGCGCTGCGCCACCGCGACCTCGCCGTTCAGGGTCTGGGTCGGCGTGCCGCTGCCGGGCCTGGGCGCGTTTGGGTTGCCGGCCTCGCCGACGCGGTCGCCGAGCTTGCCGGCGTTGTCGGGCTGTCCTGGCTGCACCGGCGTCGCGATGCGCGGACGCGGCTCCGGGTCGATCGGGTTGATCTTGTGAATGTAGATCGCGGTCGCCGCGATCGCCGCCACGGCGAGCGCGACGCCGCCGCCGACGATCATGGTCCGGACATGGCTCGCCGCCACCCGCTTCTCGCGCGGCGGCGCGATGCGAGGCCGGATCGGTTGCGCCTCCGGGGCATCGGCCGGGGGCTCGTCGAGGGCAGCCGGGGCGGCAATCGCGGCGGGTTCCGCCGGAACCGGGGCGGGCATGGCCGGGCGCAGGGCTTCGCGAACGGGTTCGGGGTTCGCCGCCGGCGGGGCGGGCGGCATCTCGGGGAGAGGAGGCGGGGCAGGAGCTGCATCGCCATGCTCGGCTTCGATGCGCGCCATCGCCTCGTCGAGCGAGAGCCGCTCGCGCATGATCTCGGCCTCGCCCAAAGGCGGGTCGAGGCTGCGAAGCTGCGTCACCAGCGCCGTCCGCGCGCGCTCATAGATGGCGCGCCGCGCCTCCGGCGAGGGGTCGGTCAGCCCGGCGACCGCGCGCGCCAGGATGGGATAGAAGTCGGCCATAGGCCTCACTTGTCGATGTTGCAGGGGTGCGTCAACCCGCAATGGGCCGTTCAGCCCTCAAAAGGATTCTGCACCAGGATGGTGTCGTCGCGTTCCGGGCTGGTCGAGAGCACGGTGACCGGCGCGCCGATCAGCTCCTCGATGCGGCGGACATATTTGATCGCCTGCGCCGGCAGATCGGCCCAGGAGCGGGCGTTCGCCGTCGAGCCTTCCCAGCCCTGAATCGTCTCGTAGATCGGCTCGACCCGGCCCTGGTCGCTCTGGCCGGCGGGCAGATGCTCCAGCACCTGGCCGTCGAGGCTGTAGCCGGTGCAGACCTTGATCTCGGGGAACCCGTCAAGGATGTCGAGCTTGGTCAGGGCGATGCCGTCGATCCCGGAGGTCTTGACGGTCTGGCGCACCAGGCAGGCGTCGAACCAGCCGCAGCGGCGCTTCCTGCCGGTGACGACGCCGAACTCCTTGCCCTTCTGGCCGATCAGCTCGCCCGTCTCGTCGAAGAGTTCGGTCGGGAAGGGGCCTTCCCCGACGCGGGTCGTATAGGCCTTGGCGATGCCCAGCACATAGCCGACGGCGGAGGGGCCGAGGCCGGAACCCGTCGCGGCCTGGCCGGCGACGATGTTGGATGAGGTCACGAAGGGATAGGTGCCGTGGTCGACATCGAGCAGCGCGCCCTGCGCACCCTCGAACAGGATGCGCTTGCCGGCGCGACGCTGCGCATCGAGCAGCGCCCAGACCGTGTCGGCATAGGGCAGCACCTCGCCGGCGATGGCGGTGAGCTGGCCGAGCAGCTCCGCGCCATCGACCTCGCCGATGCCCAGTCCACGCCTGAGCGCATTGTGATGCGCCAGCAGCCGCTCGATCTTGGCCGCGAGGATCGCGGGGTCCTTCAGGTCGATGACGCGGATGGCGCGGCGGCCGACCTTGTCCTCATAGGCCGGGCCGATGCCGCGCTTGGTCGTACCGATCTTGAGGCCGGCATTGCTGGTCTCGCGAAAATGGTCGAGCTCGCGATGCAGCGGCAGGATCAGCGTGGCGTTGTCGGCGATGCGCAGGTTGTCAGGGCTGATCGCGACCCCTTGCGTGCGCAGGCGGGCGATCTCCTCGACCAGATGCCAGGGATCGACCACGACCCCGTTGCCGATGACCGAGAGCTTGCCGCCGCGCACGATGCCCGAGGGCAGCAGCGAGAGCTTGTAGACATTGCCGTCGATGACCAGCGTATGGCCGGCATTGTGGCCGCCCTGAAAGCGCACCACGACATCGGCCTGGCTGGAAAGCCAGTCGACGATCTTGCCCTTGCCCTCGTCGCCCCACTGGGCGCCGACCACCACAACATTGCCCATCGGATCTCGAACCTTCCCGCGTGTCTTGTGCTCGCGTATCCCGTGCAAGCGCCGCGCACATGAAAAACCCCGACGCAAGGCCGGGGTTTCGGGGCAGGTCCTTGCAAGCCCTCATGAGGCAAGAGGGCGCTCAGGTCAAGTTGGCAGAGCGGCTGGGCATGCGGCGGAGGCCATTGCGGCGCCGCGCTGCGGCCGCTAATCCCGGCTGGCCTCCCCTTATCCGGAATACCCCGATGCAATCCCTCGCCATATCGACTCTGACCATCTGCGGTATCGACGAACTGCCGGCCCAGAGCGAACGCCGCGTCACCCATGTCCTGTCGCTGATCGACCCGGACCGGGCCGATCTCGACGCCTTCGGGACCTATGGCGAGCACCATCGAACCACGCTGCGCTTTCACGACATCCTCGGCCCGGCCCAAGGCATGACCCATCCCCAGCCGCTCCATGTCGAGCAGATACTGGCCTTCGGCGAGAGCCTGAAAGAGGGATTGGGCACCCGCATCGAGGGGCATCTGCTGGTGCATTGCCATATGGGCATCTCGCGCTCGACCGCCGCCATGCTGATGCTGATGGCGCAGAACGACATCGACGGCGCGGATGAGGACGAGCTGTTCGCCCGCCTGCGCCGCGTGCGGCCGCAGGCCTGGCCGAACTCAGTGATGATCGGGTTCGCAGATGCCCAGCTCGGCCGGGCGGGGCGTCTCACGCAGGCGCTACGCCGCCATTACGGCCACCAGATCAAGGCCCAGCCGCAATACACCGACTGGATGACTCGGCTCGGCCGCAAGAGCGAACTCGACATGGCGCTGTGAGCCGCCGCCTCACCGCACGGGGCGGGGCTCGTAGCTCAGCTCCCTGTCGCCGGGCCATTTGATGCGGTAGGCGAGCCTGATCTCCTTCTCCGCATTGGGCCCCAAGTCGAAGCTCCAGGCCATGACGCCGCGCTTGTCGCCGACCTGTTTTTCGGTCGGCGGCGTGGTTTGCTGCAAGGTCTCGATCGTGATTGCGCTCGATTCGGAGAAGGGAATGCGCTCGCTCAGCGTCACCTTGACGGGCTGGGCGTGCAGGCTCTTCACCACCGTCCTGAACTCGCGCAGATCGGTGCGGGTCTGGCCGAGCCAGCTTGGGTCGTTCTCGCGCCGGCGCACGGGCGCGCGCGTCACCTTGAGCTTGTCGTCGGCGCCGAAGCCGAGCTCGACCCTGTCGCCGGGCGCAACGAGCCCGAGCCGGCCCTTGCCGATATAGGCCCCGTCGCGATGCAAGGTCACCTCGCCCGGCAGAAGCGGGGCTTCCTGCTCATGGCTGAAGGCGGCTTCGAGATAGGCGCGCTCCTCCAGTTCGGGCGATATCCGGGCGGTCAGCACGGGCGAGACCTTGCCCTGGCTCAGCACCACCGCCCGCGAGGAGCCGTCCTGCGGGACGCTGACGCGGCCGGGAACCTGAAAACTCGCCTGATAGGCCCCGGCCTCGATCCGCGCGGTCTGCACCTCCGCCTGCCGCGCCGGCGTCACACGATCTTCCATCGGAATCGTCTGAGTGAAGCCCGAGCCAAGAGGCGGTTGGGGCGCTGCCGGGGCGGCAGTCGCTTTGGCTCTGTTTTCATAGATGACCGGCGGCTCGAAGAACGCGACCTGCATCGGCGGCAAATCCGGCGCGCGTGTGCCGCCGGCCGTGCGGGTCGTCGAAAGCGTCACCGCGACGTCGCTCCAGTCCTCGCCGGTGCGCTGGCGCAGTTCGGCACGGCGCAGGAACAGGATTTCCGGCTTTGTCGTGGCGCTGCCGGTGGAAAGCCGCGCCTCGTAGCCCGGAAGCCAGTTCGCGCCCGAGACGCGGTAGCTGACGCTGATCTCGGCGGCGAGCGCGCTTTGCGCCTCGACCGCGATGGCGACGTCGCGTCGCGGCGCGCCGGGGCGGCCGGGTTGCGGCCGGGCGCGCTCCAGCGCCGCGATCTCGGCCTCGATCTCGGCCGCCCGGCCGCGCACGCCACGCAACTCCTCATGCACCTTGACCAGAGCGGTGCCGATCGCGTCGAACACCGCCGGCCATTCCGAGAGCGGCAGGGCCTTGCCATCGGGACCGAGCTTGTCGGGGCCGGCCTGGCCGAAGCGCTCGATCGTGGCGCGCTTGGCCTCGATCGCGCTGGCGCGGCCCTCCAGCATCGCCTTCTCCTCGCGCAAGGCCTTGAGCCTGGCTTCGATCGCGGGGTCGAGCCCGGTGCGGACCTCGCCCGGCACGAGCCGGACATCGACAGCCCCGATGGCGAAGTTGCCGTCGCCCTGTCCCTCGACGCGGATCGAGGCGGGGTCGACGCGCGCCGGCAGCCCGCGCAGCACGATCTGAGAGGCCCCGCCCATGAGCTGCGCCTTGCCCAGCCGCGTCACCACCGCGCCGTCCGGATAGACCGTGACGCGGTCGATGCGGGAGGACAGCTCGATCTCGGCCGCTCCGGCGAGCGTCGACGCCAGCAGTCCCGGCGTCAGGATAAGGGCGGCTGCGTAGGGGCTCAGGCGTCGGCTCGTCATGGTGCTATCCCCGGTTGATCACGAGTCCGTGATAGGCGAGCGGGATTTCGGCGCGGGAAAGGCGGGATTGGGGTGGAATGACGATACGGAAGCGGCGATGCGAGGGCTGTACCGGCTTACTGCGGCCGCCGCCGCGCCTGCAGGAACTTCCGCGCCGCAGCATGGTTTCGCCTTCAGCCAGGGGGACCCGATGCCAGAAGCAAGCTCAGACACCGACGCCCGCGCCGGGCGGCCGCTCTCCCGCCGCGACACGCTGGCGGCGCTGCTGTCGTCGGCTGCGATCGCCTTGGCCGCTCCACGCGCGCTGGCGCAGCAGCCGGCGGCGGGCCGTCGCTTCGGCCATGAGGACGTCGTCGCGCAGGCGGTGGCGCTCGGCGAGCGGCCCTTCGACGGCGGAGCCGCCAAGATTCCCGATGAGCTGTCGCAACTCACCTATGACAGCTATCGCGAAATCCGCTTCAGGCGGGACCGTGCCTTCTGGCGCGAGGGCAGCTCGGATTTCCGGCTGCTGCCGTTCCATCTCGGCTTCCTGCACGACAAGCCGGTGCAGGTGCATGTCGTGCGCGACGGGCTGGCGATTCCAATCCCGTTCCAGACAGCGCTGTTCGAGTACGGCAAGGTGCCGATTCCGAAGCAGCTCTCGCCCTCGCTCGGCTTCGCAGGTTTCGCCGTCACGACGACGCTGAACGATCCCAAGGTCCAGGACGAGCTGATTTCGTTTCTCGGCGCGAGCTATTTCAGGCTGATCGGACGCGGTCAGCGCTACGGGCTTTCGGCGCGTTCCCTGTCGCTCGACGTCGGCGGCGAGCAGGACGAGGAGTTCCCGTTCTTCCGTGCGCTCTGGCTGGAGGAGCCGGCGCGCGACGCGACGCAACTCGTGATTCATGCCCTGCTCGATTCGCCCTCCGTCGCGGGCGCATACCGATATGTCGTGACGCCCGGCGCAACGACCAGCGTCGAGGTGACGGCGACGATCGTGCCGCGCAAGGAGCTGCGCCGCGTCGGCTTCGCGCCGCTGACCTCGATGTTCCAGGCCGGCGAGGGCGATCTCGCCCAGCGCACCGATTTTCGCCCTGAAATCCATGATTCAGACGGGCTGATGCTGCGCACCGGCGCAGGCGAATGGATCTGGCGGCCGATCCGCAACCCGCGCGCACTACGCGTCTCGAGCTTCGCCGACGAGAACCCGCGCGGCTTCGGCCTGATGCAGCGCGACCGCGAATTCGGCCATTATCAGGATCTCGAGGCGCATTATCACGCAAGGCCGGGCTACTGGGTCGAGCCCTTGGGCGACTGGGGCCGGGGTCGCGTCGAACTCGTCGAGATCCCGACCGATAACGAGGCGTTCGACAACATCGTCGCCTTCTGGACGCCCGAGACGCCGCCGCCGGTCGGCAAAGCGACCGAATTCTCCTACCGGATGAGCGCGCTCTCGACCACGGAGCGGCTGCATTCGCTGGGCCAGACCCGCAACAGCTTCTCGGGCTCCGACATCCAGGATGGCCGGGTCGAGAGCCAGGTCGAGGGCGAGGCGAAGGCCGAGGGCCGCAAGCGCTTCATCGTCGATTTCGCGGAGGGCGACCTCGCCTTCTGGCTCGGCGATCCGTCCCGCGTCGAAGCCGTCGCCTCGACAACGCTGGGCGCAATCACCTCGACCATCCTCGTGCCCAACCCCGACGTGAAGGGCTTCCGCGTCATCCTCGACGCCAGCCTGCCCGACGGCGAGACGGCCGATCTGCGGCTGTTCCTGAAATCGAAGGGACGTACGCTGACGGAAACCTGGACGAGCACCTGGTCGGCAAGGGGGTAGGGCGTCGCAGCCCCGCCAGCCTGCTCGCCGGCCGCAAATGTTGCAGCCCAGCATGATCGATGCGATAGAGCGCGCAGGGTGCTTCGCCGCGATCGTCGGGCGGGCAGGGATTGCGTCGGTCGGGCCGCCAGCGCGGGAACCTTGCGACCATGTCACGCCCGCTCTCCGCATTCCGCCAGTTCCTGAGCAACGAAGCCTCGGGCGGCATCATCCTGATGGGCGTGGCCTTCCTCGCCATCCTGATCGCGAATTCTCCCGCTGCGCCAGTCTATTTCGCGACGCTGAACCGGTATGTCCTCGGGCTCTCCGTTCTACACTGGATCAACGACGCCCTGATGGCGGTGTTCTTCCTGCTGGTCGGGCTTGAGATCAAGCGCGAGTTCCTCGACGGGCAGCTCTCATCCTGGTCGCGCCGCGCGCTGCCTGGCTTCGCCGCGCTCGGGGGCATGGCGGCCCCGGCCCTGATCTACGTCGCCTTCAATGCGGGCTCTCCGGAAACCCTGCGCGGCTGGGCGATCCCGGCGGCGACCGACATCGCGTTTGCGCTCGGCGTGTTGTCGCTGCTGGGCCCGCGCGTGCCGGTCTCGCTCAAGGTCTTCCTGACGGCGCTGGCGATCCTCGACGACCTCGGCGCGGTCATCATCATCGCCGTCTTCTATACCGCCGACCTGAACGTCTATGCCCTGTTCGGCGCGCTCTTCGTCTTCGGCGTCCTGCGCGCCTTCAACGCGCTCGGCTACCAGAAGCTGACGCCCTATCTCCTGCTCGGCGCGGTGTTGTGGTTCCTCGTCCTGAAATCGGGCGTTCACGCCACGCTCGCCGGCGTCGCGCTGGCGCTGACGATCCCGATCAAGGCCTCGCCTGGCGCGCCGGACGACGCGGAATCGCCCCTGCACAGGCTCGAGCACGCACTCCACCCTTGGGTCGCCTTTATGATCATCCCGATCTTCGGCTTCGCCAATGCGGGAGTGTCCTTCGCCGGCGTCGGTCCCTCCGCGCTGCTCGCGCCCGTTCCGCTCGGCATCACGCTCGGTCTCTTCATCGGAAAGCAGATCGGCGTGTTCGGCTTCGCCTGGGCCGCGATCCGCTCAGGGCTCGCCGATCTGCCCGCCAATGCGAGCTGGCTCCAGCTCTACGGCGTCTCGCTGCTCTGCGGCATCGGTTTCACCATGAGCCTGTTCATCGGCCTGCTGGCCTTCCCGACCTCGCAGGCCCTGCAGGATGCGACGAAGATCGGCGTGCTGGCCGGATCCCTGATCGCCGGCACGATCGGCTGGCTGATCCTGCGCTTCACGCCGCCTGAAAGGACGCCGGGAGAGCCGTCGTGATCGACTGGAACTCGCCCGTCACATGGGACCGGTTCTGGCAGATCGTGGCGTTACTCATCTGCATCGCGGCCATCGGCACCGAGATCATGGGCTGGTCAACCTATGTGCCGGCCCGGATGCGCGAGGGGGGCTGATCGCCGCGCATATCCGGGCGTCTCGGCGCTCGTGCCGGGCGACTTCGCTACCCTCGTCCCCTCGCCCCCATCCCCGCCTTCACCCGTATCTCCATGAAATTCCTCAGCTCCGTCACCCGTCGGGCGTCATCGAGCACCTCCTCGTCGAGCCCATGTGCCCAGGTGAGATCATGGCGGGTCTTGTCCGCGTCCAGCGCCTCGATCTCGGTCAACCAGCGTTCGGCCTCCACTTCGTCGCGGCGAAAACCTTCGGCGACGATCAGCGGCGTCATGCGGCGCAGGATCGAAGCGACCTGGCGCAGCGGGAATTCCGGGTGGTACTGCACGCCCCAGAAGACGCCGCCATCATGGACGATCTCGGCGGCATGCACCGCGCTGTAGGCATTCGAGGCCAGCACGGTCGTGCCCTGCGGCGGCACGGCGATGGTGTCGAGATGGATCGCGGGCGCGTCGAAGGCGAGCGGGCGGCCCGCGAGCAGCGGGTGGCAGCGCCCGGCCTCGGTCAGCGTGATGCGGCGCGCGACGCCGATCTCGCGGCCCTTGGGATTGGCGACGACCGTGCCGCCGGCCGCGACCGCGCCGACCTGGATGCCCCAGCACGAGCCGAAGCAGGGCGTGCCGCTGGCATAGATCGCGCGCATCAGCTCGATCTGGCGCGTCACCGCCGGCTCGATCCTGTAAATGTGCAGCGAGGAACCGGTGAGAAAAATGCCGTCATAGGAGGAAAGCCCCGCGCCATCGGGCAGGTTCGCGCCCTCGTCGGCCGGCAGGCAGATATCTGTGACCGCGCCCGGTGCGATGGCCGTGACCTCCTGCGCATAGGCCTGCGCCGGCGACAGGCCGCCATAGCCTGACGCATGGGCCTCGCGCTGGTCTCGGGTATTGCCGTCGACGATGAGCAGGCGCGGCTGGCGGGGAGTGATCTGAAGCATGATTTTGCCCAAGCAATGCACAGGGAGACGGACGGCCCTGCGCCTCCTCGCATAGGATGCAAGGGCCGGGCAAGGTTATGGGATGGTGCGGCCGCGACGATCGAACGCGCCGCGCCATGTCACGCTCTGCTCCTCCGACCAGGCCATCCCCTTGCCCCTTTCGCTGCCGCAACGCCTCTGGGCCAACGCCTATCTGCTGCTGACCCTGACCACGCTGATGTGGGCCGGCAACGCCGTGGCGAGCCGGGCCGCCGTCGGCGAGATTTCGCCGATGGCGCTGACCTCGCTGCGCTGGGTTTTCGTCTGCGCGGTGATGCCCTGGCTGATGCGGCGCGAACTCGTCGCACACTGGCCGGCGCTGAAGGCGCGCTGGGGCTTCATCCTCGCCATGGGGGCGATGGGCTTCACCGCCTTCAACGCGCTGATGTATCTCGCCGCCTATTCGACCAGCGCGATCAATATCGGCATTCTGCAGGGCTCGATCCCGGTTTTCGTACTGATCGGCGCCTTCTTCGTCTACCGCACGCCGATCGGCCCGCTGCAGGCGCTCGGCGTCTTCGTCACGCTGCTCGGCGTCGCCGTCACCGCCAGCCGCGGCGATATCGCGGTGCTGGCCAATGTCGCCTTCGCGGCCGGCGATCTCTGGATGATTCTCGCCTGCGTGTTCTATGCCGGCTACACGGTGGCGATCCGCAAGCGTCCGCCCATGCCCGGCCTCGTTTTCTTCACGGCGATCGCCTGCGTCGCCTGCGTCATCTCGCTGCCATTGCTGGCGCTGGAGGTTGCGACCGGCAATGTCGTCTGGCCGACGGCCAAGGGCTGGCTGATCCTCGCCTTCGTCGTGCTCGGCCCCTCGATCGCTTCGCAGCTCTTCTTCCTGCGCGCGGTCGAGTTGATCGGGCCCGGCCGCGCCGGCGTCTTCGTCAACCTCGTGCCGGTCTTCGCGCCCGTGCTGGCGGTGTTCCTGCTGGGCGAGCCGTTCGGGCTCTATCACGCGCTGGCGCTGGCGCTGGTGCTGGGCGGCATCTTCATCGCCGAGCGGCTCGGCAAGCCGGCGGGCTGAGGGCATAACAGACATATAAGGCACGGCGCTCTCCGCTCCTTCCCCACCGCAAGCGGGGGAAGGGAATTAGCGCAGCGCCGTGACCGCCAGTCGCGCCACGGCCGCATGCGCCGCCTCGCGCTGCTCGGGCGAGCCGGTCGAGCCCGCGAGATAGACCGCGATCGCGAAGATGCGCCCGTTCGGCAGCGTCACGATGCCGATATCGTTGGTGGCGTGGTTCAGCCCCGCCGCGCTCGGGCCAAGCCCCGTCTTGTGGGCGAAGCGCGAACCCTCGGGCAGGCCGGCGCGGATGCGGTCCTTGCCGGTCAGCGCGCCCGCCGCAAAGCCTTCGATCAACCGGCTATGCGCCGGCTCGCGCAGCCAGTTCCCTTTCGCGAATGCCTCGAGGAAGGCGACGGAGGCTTCGGGCGTCGCGCTGTCGCGCCGGTCCGACAGCGTCGCCTCCAGCCGCTTGCGGCGTTCGGCGGCAGGAACAGCCTGCACCTTCGCGCGAAACGCCTTCGTATCGATCGCCTCGTCCCAGCCATAGCCCGGCAGGCCGAGGATTTCGGGCTGGAAGACGCGCTCGTAGCGATCGACCGAGATGCCATTGACGCCGCCCGCTTTCAGCATGGCGGTGAGGGCTTGCGGCCCGCCGATCAGGCGCATCAGCAGGTCGGCGGCCGTGTTGTCGCTTTCGGCAGCCGCGAGGCGCACGAGTTCGCTTAAGCGGACCTCCTGGCGCTCGCCCCTGAAGCGCGCCGCGAGCGGGCTGTGATAGAGCGAGAGGTCCTTACGCGTCACCGGGACCGGCTGGTCGAGCGAAAGCTTTCCGGCCTCGACCGCCTGCAGCACCGCCACGGCAAGCGGCAGCTTGAACACGCTCTGCAGCGGAAAATGCTCGCCCCCGCGATGGGACCAGCGCGTGCGGTCCTTCAGATCGAGCAGCGCGACGCCGAGCCGGCCTTTCGAGTCGCGCTCGATGGCGACGATTTCGCGGTCGAGTTTGGCCTTGTCCCAGTCGGCGAGGGCGGGCGATGCGGCGAGGCAGGCAAGGGCAAGGGCGGCGAAACGAAGCATGAGGCGTTTCCTGTGGTGGCGCGCACAGGGGAGGATGATTTTGGCGGAGGTGGGGCGGTCAGAACGCCTTCGGCAGCCCGGCCTTCTTCAGGATCTCGTTTGCCGTATGCCGCGACTTGGTTCCATGATCGACAGAGACCTGCGTCCCGGTTTCGGGATGACGCCAGATTTCGTGGTCACCCTTGGCAGGTCGCTCATAGCGGAAGCCGGCCTGCCGCAGGATTTTCTTCAGGCGTGGCCCAATCTCGACCATCAGGCCGCTTGAACGACATCCGTAACGTGAACGTCCATCTCGATCCTCAACTGTTCGTCCGTTTCCAGAAAGTCCGGAACGAGCAGCTTAAGCCGTTCGCGCAACGCTTCGATCGTTTCAGCTTCCGTGACGATGCCGGCATCCGTCGTCGAACTTGCGCACCAGACGCCAGCCTCATCGTCACGAAAGACCTCGAATTTGACGATGCGCATGGGCACCTCCCGCTTTCCGAGCAGGATAGCACGAAACACAGCCAGAACCACCGCCCCCCCCCGCTTAAAACCTGAGCCTACTCGCCCGCTTCACCGTCGGGATTGTGTGGATCTGCTCCAGCAGCGCGTCCGAGATCGGCTCGTCGACCGCGACATGGCAGATCGCGTCGCCGCGGGGCCATGCTTGCTCCCGTTCGCCCCGAAGGCCTAGAGTTCGGCACCCCCGCCGAGCAGCGCCTCGGTGCCGGATGATGGGAGAACACGAAATGGCCGGATCGATTCGCGCGACCCTTGCTGCAATCGTCATGGCCTTCTCGGCCGGCGCGCCGCTGATGGCGCAGACCACGCCCGCGCCGCCCACGCCCGAAGTGCTGAAGGAGCTCGCGCCTTCGGGCCGGCTTCGCGCCGCGATCAACCTCGGCAACGCGGTGCTCGCACAGGGCACGCCGCAGGAGCTGAAAGGCATCACCGTCGATCTCTCGCGTGAACTGGCGCGCCGAACCGGCCTGCCGCTCGATCTTGTGCCGTTCGATGCGGCGGGCAAGGTCTTCGATGCGCTGAAGGCCGGCGCCTGGGACGTCGCCTTCATCGCCATCGAGCCGGCCCGCGCAGCCGAGATCGAGTTCTCGCCGCCCTATGTGCTGATCGAGGGGACCTACATGGTCCGCACCGATTCGCCGCTGAAGGTCATCGAAGACGTAGACAAGGCCGGCATCAAAATCTCGGTCGGGCGCGGCTCGGCCTATGATTTGTTCCTGACGCGGACGCTCAAGGCCGCCGAGCTGGTGCGATCGCCGAGCGGCGGCTGCTGCTCCATGGTCGAGATGTTCCTCGCCGACAAGCTCGACGTCGTCGCCGGCGTCCGACAGCAGCTCGAGCCGTTCGCCGTGGCAGGCTCCGGCCTGCGCGTCATGGAGGGCCGCTTCCAGGTGATCCGTCAGGCCATGGCCGTGCCGAAGGGGCGGCTCGCGGCCGCCGCGTATATCCGCAGCTTCGTCGAGGAGGTGAAGGCGTCGGGCTTCGTCAAGGCCGGCCTCGACCGCAGCGGCCAAACCGCGGCCGCCGTCGCGCCGAAGGAATAGGGCAGGCCGCGATCGACAGCGGCCCACGCCTCAGAACCTGAGCCTTCTCGCCCGCTTCACCATCGGGATTGCGTGGATCTGCTCCAGCAGCGCGTCCGAGATCGGCTCGTCCACCGCGACATAGCAGATCGCGTCTCCGCCGGGCTTGTCGCGTCCCAGCGAGAAGGTCGCGACGTTGACGTTCGATGCGCCGAGCAGCGAGCCGAACGCACCGATGAAGCCCGGCTTGTCGGCGTTGCGGACATAGAGCATGTGCGGCGCGAATTCCGCGTCGACCTGGATGTCGCGGATTTCGACGATGCGCGGCTTGCCGTCCTGGAACACGGTGCCGGACGCGTGGCGCGGCATGTCCTCGGCCTCGACGACGATGCGGATGACGCTTTCGAGATTGCCCGCGACCTCGCGCGTCAGCTCCTCGACGACGATGCCCTTCTCCTTGGCGACCATCGCGGCGTTGACCATGTTGATCTCGGGCAGGAACGGCCGCAGCACGCCGGTGATGGCGGCGGCCGAGATCGCCTTGAGGTTCAGGCCGGCGACCGCGCCCTCGTATTCGATGCGGATGCCTTTCACGGGGGCCTCGGTGAGCTGGCCGAGGAACGAGCCGAGCTTTTCCGCCAGCGCCACGAAGGGCTTGATCCGCGGCGCTTCCTCGGCCGAGATCGAGGGGAAGTTCACGGCATTGGTGATCGCGCCTTTCAGCAGATAATCCGACATCTGCTCGGCGACCTGCAGCGCGACGTTCTCCTGCGCCTCGCTGGTCGCCGCGCCCAGATGCGGCGTGCAGACCACGTTCTCCAGCCCAAACAGCGGATTGCTCTCCGCCGGCTCGACCGAGAACACGTCGAAGGCAGCCCCCGCGACATGGCCGCTCTTGATCAGCTCCGCCAGCGCAGCCTCGTCGACCAGCCCGCCGCGCGCGCAGTTGATGATGCGAACGCCCTTCTTCGTCTTGGCGAGGTTCTCGGCCGAGAGGATGTTCTTCGTCATCGCCGTCATCGGCACATGCAGCGTGATGAAGTCGGCGCGCTTCAGCAGATCGTCGAGCTCGACCTTCTCGACGCCGAGTGCGACAGCCCGCTCGGGCGAGAGATAGGGGTCGAACGCGATTACCCGCATCTTCAGGCCGATGCCGCGCTCGGCGACGATCGAGCCGATATTGCCGCAGCCGATCAGCCCCAGCGTCTTGGCCGTGATCTCGACGCCCATGAAGCGGTTCTTTTCCCATTTCCCGGCCTGCGTGGAAAGATCGGCCGAGGGGATCTGCCGGGCGAGCGCGAACATCATCGCGATGGCATGCTCGGCGGTGGTGATCGAATTGCCGAAGGGCGTGTTCATCACGATGATGCCGCGCGCGGTCGCGGCCGGGATCTCGACATTGTCGACGCCGATGCCGGCGCGGCCGATCACCTTCAGCCTCAATGCGGCCTCCAGCAGCTTGGCTGTCGCCTTGGTCGCCGAGCGGATGGCGAGGCCGTCATACTCGCCGATGATGGCGGCGAGCTTGTCCTTGTCCTTGCCGAGGTTGGGATCGAAGGTCACGTCGATGCCGCGATCCTTGAAGATCTGGACTGCGGCGGGGGACAGGGCGTCGGAGATCAGGACGCGGGGTGTGGGATTCTGAGCGGTCATTGGGGGCTCCTGGCCAAAAGCAATGCGGGTTCAAGGCACGCGACCCCTTCTCCCCTCGGGGGAGAAGGTGGCTCGGCGCAGCCGAGACGGATGAGGGCCGCGCGAAGCGCGGATGCCGGCGGGTGATAAGCGATGGCTGCCAAGCGGCGGCGCTGCCCTCACCCCAACCCTCTCCCCCGAGGGGAGAGGGGGCGCGTAGCGGCTCGTCGCAAGCTCGGCGCCTACGCCGCCTTCTTGCCCAGAGAGGCCTTCGTCTCATGGAACGCATAGGCGATCCACGGCAGCAGCGCCTTGAGATCGCGGCTCTGCACGGTCGCGCCGCACCAGATGCGCAGGCCGGGCGGGGCGTCGCGATAATGGCCGAGATCGTAGCCCGCGCCCGCCTTCTCGATGATCGCGACGACCTGTTTGGCGAAGGCGGCCTGCGCATCGGCGGACAGCGCCGTCACCGCCGGATCGGTGAACTTGAGACACACCGACGTGTTCGAGCGCGTCTTCGGCTTCACCGCCAGAAAGTCGATAAAATCGTTCTCGCGCACGAATTTCGCGATCACGCGCAGATTGCCGTCGGCCCGCTTCACCAGCCCGTCCAGCCTGCCGACCTTTTTCGCCCAGTGCAGCGCGTCGAGATAATCCTCGACCGCGAGCATGGAGGGCGTGTTGATCGTCTCGCCGGCAAAGATGCCCTCCGAGAGCTTGCCGCCCGAGGTCATGCGGAAGATTTTCGGCAGCGGCCATGCCGGCTTGTAGGTCGTCAGCCGCTCGACAGCGCGCGGCGACAGGATGATCATGCCATGGGCCGCCTCGCCGCCCAGCACCTTCTGCCAGGAGAAGGTCGTGACATCGAGCTTTGGCCAGTCGAGCCGCTGCGCAAACGCCGCCGAGGTCGCGTCGCAGATCGTCAGGCCCTCGCGATCGTCCGCGATCCAGCTTGCATCGGGCACGCGCACGCCCGAGGTCGTGCCGTTCCAGGTGAAGACGACGTCGCGCGTCTTCGTGTCGATCTTCTTCAGGTTCGGCAGTTCGCCGTAAGGGGCGGTGATGACGCGGGCATCGGCGAGCTTGAGCTGCTTGACCACATCGGTGACCCAGCCCTCGCCAAAGCTCTCCCAGGCGACCATGTCGACGCCGCGCGCGCCGAGCAGCGACCACATCGCCATCTCGACCGCGCCGGTGTCCGACGCCGGCACGATGCCGATGCGGTAATCGGCCGGCACCTGCAGCACCTCGCGCGTCAGGTCGATCGCGAGCTTGAGTTTGTCCTTGCCGATTTTCGCGCGGTGCGAGCGGCCGAGCGCTGCGTCACTCAGGGCTTTGAGGGACCAGCCGGGGCGCTTGGCGCAGGGGCCGGACGAGAAATGCGGCACGCGCGGAAGCGCGGCCGGAACGGTATTCGCCATCGATGTCTCCATCCTTACAGATGGGCGCGCCGCGTTGGGGCGGCGTGTCCCGGGGATGGGGTTAGGGGAGGTGAGGTGGGGGAGTCAAGGGTGGGTGGATGCAGACCTTGTCCGTATCGGCTTGACAGAATCGGTTGAGATTAGGGACAATAATTCAAGCGGAGCCGTCTCCCGCACCGTCCACAATGGTGAAGCCTCAGGGGCAAGTACGTTCGACACCTCGGCACTCTTTCGAGCGCGCCGCAGGGCTGAGTGGACCTGCCTACTGCAATGGCGCCTTGGGAGATGAGCATGAGGTTAAATTTTCCGAATACGAATCGGCCAAAGAAAACTGCAAAGTGGATAGCAACGGGGTTGGGGATTCCTCTATCTGCAGCGCAGCGAGCGATATCGCGCGCTTGTGGTTATCGCGATTGGCATGATCTCGAAGTTTGCGTGGATGCAGCTCCAGCCTGCGCACTAGATCAATTTCTCTCATCAGAAGCATTTGTTCAAAGACAAGCATCTTTGTGCCTCGCTATAGCTGATGATCTGTCAGTGCCTGATGGTGACGCACAATACGCGCTCTCGGGCGCAAGACTTGCAGGTGATAGGCCAATACAGCTCGAAGAGCAAATCGCCATTCGGATCGCTTGTTGGAATCGCACCACTCTTCCCGTCGTTGGGGCAAGACAGCGTGGTGCGGTTGGGAAACTGAAGACGTCAGGAAGAAACGGAGAAGTCGTAATCCTGCGTGATTACGGTCGCCCATCGCGTGTCATTTCGCATTGGGGATTTAGTCTCGTTGCTGATTTTGAGTACGTCTCTCCTAGGATTGCTCCGAAATTGTTTGTCCCTATGCGACTCTATCTGCCGTATGGGTACTGGATTGAATCAGATGGAGCCAAGGTTATATTCTCACGCGATTATAAGCCCATGTGGCGGTTGCGTGCAGGGCAGCCAGCAGAGCGTCTTGACCCGTGGATTTGGATCAATTTCAAGGAGCAAATGCATTTCTGGGACGATGCACAAACGCCGTGGGAGTCGCCTGAACTCAAAGCTCGTTTGGACGCGTACCTTATCGAAAATCGTCTACAAAGTTTGCCCATTCTGGCTGATGCGCTGCCGTATCTCGTCGGTGATACTACACTGAACCATCTGAATATCGCTGATGGAGCAGAGCTTCTTAGACCCCGATTGAAAAGGAGTTGAGCGATATCAGCAGGTTGTGATTCCCGTTTGGTGCTGAATCAAATGGGGTTTCCGATGGCCTGGACCGATATCGCTCGCGCCGAGCATAACCGCGATCGC